>Ga0075418_10004384_pt1 | contig 16099 bp, 20 predicted proteins | sample SoiMetdeltSBSDD2_FD_81776 | JGI IMG/M metagenome (GOLD analysis project Ga0075418, IMG submission 81776) | Bulk soil microbial communities from a Populus tree surrounding site in Tennessee, USA - Soil MetaG P. deltoides SBSDD2 | ecosystem: Environmental > Terrestrial > Soil > Tree plantation...
AATTTTCGATTGCGGCAAAGGCCAGCTAGACGCCGCCACGCGCGCCCGCGACGAGATGGGCCAGCAGGGCATTCCATTCATTGGCCTAGCTAAAAGGGAAGAGCAAATTGTCATTAAAAAAGATGCGTCTGTCGTAAACCTCAAAACAAACGTGCTGCAAAAGTTGGGAGGGTTTACGACTGAGAGCGATGATTTTGTGTTGGTAAATGTGCCCCACAACACCAACTTGGTTAAGTTGTTGCAGCGGATTCGGGACGAATCGCACCGTTTCGCCGTTAGCTACCATTCCACCTTAAAACGCAAACGCCAAACCAAAAGCGTGCTTGACGACATACCCGGCATTGGCCCGGCAACCCGCAAAAAACTAATTAGATTATTGGGTAGCGCACAAGCAGTTCGTCAGACCTCACAAGAGGAACTAAGTGGTATAGTGGGCCCAGTTAAGGCCGCTGCCATTCACAACTATCTCGCATTATGAAACAGACTTTCGTACCTCTTAGAGCAAGTGCTGAACTTGCTCTAAGGCTGCCAGAAAGCCCCCAGTAGAAGAGCTAAAAAAAGGGCGATTAACCCCTAGCCGGCAAATCCAAGTACCAGTTGCCGTCTGACTGTTCTGTGAATCTCAGGCGGTCGGCTACATCGTCATAATTTTTGGCCAGAGCTGCAATCCCCTTTGCTGTGGCTTCTATTGTTTGTTCCGGGGTCAAATCTGTTTTCCGTTTGGGCACTGGCTTGCCTGCCTTGTGTAGTTCCTTCTGAAGCCGCGGAAAGCCGGCATCTAAAGCCCACTGGCTATTTTTACTGCCGAGAATGCTAATTTGCTGCGCGCCTAGTTTTCCGGCAATATCTATCCAGCCTCTAACCAGCGGGTCTTGCCAGGCAAAGCGGCCATAATAGTGTCCGGCGCTGTGTGGTCCGACAGTTCCCTGGATTTGTCTAACCGCCACCCCACCGGGCACTACACAGCCTGCTGCTATGCCCTGGACTTCATTTTCGTATGACAAGCCAATTGCACACGCCGTTTGCAAGAAAGTTTTCTGGTGCGGCCCTTCGTTAATGATGATATCAGGGGGTAATCTAAAATATGACCCAATTGCGAAAACGGACGGAGCTGGGTGCTCTGGCGGGCTTGTGATTGGCACGAGACTGAACCGGTCTACCCGGGCGTCCTCGGCAGCAACCAGCCTCCCCAGATCGAGCGCACCGACCCATGGGGTAAAATTGGCCGACAAGGCTTCTTCGGCACCAGCGGCCCAGAGTTGCATCGCTTGGAGTTTTTCCCCATTTTCAGGCATAGGTTGATTATTTTATAAACACTGTAGGCAAAGGTCAAATAATTATCCATGCACTCCCTGGAACTACACAAACAGCCATTTGCTATACTGCCTACATGAAGGAGTATTTTGGGCCTGAATTTTTTAGTGGTAACCGCGAGCGGTTGCGTCAGCTGTTTACTGGGACCGCGCCGATTGTCTTGACAGCCAACGGTTTGTTGCAACGCGCTAGTGACGAAGCCTACCCATTCCACCAGGACCGTAGCTTTTGGTACTTAACCGGTATTGCCGAGCCGGATATTATGCTGGTTATGGACAAACAAAAAGAGTATTTGATTGTCCCAGCGCGCGAATCGGTGCGCGAGGCGTTCGACGGTGCCGTGGACCCGCAAGCACTTTCGCGAATATCTGGCATTCAGACTGTGCTAAACGATAAGGAGGGTTGGAAACAGCTAGAGGCGCGCCTAAAAAAGGTTCAACATGTCGCTACTCTAGCCGCTGGTCCGGCGTATTTGGATGCTTGGGGCTTGTACACCAACCCGGCCCGCGCAAGTGTTATTAAACGTATGAAAGAAGCCAATCCTAGCCTAGAACTTCTCGACCTTCGCCAACATTTAGCCAAAATGCGCGCGGTTAAACAACCGCCAGAGCTGGCAGCTATACAGAGTGCGATTGATATTACGGTAGATACGCTTAAAGAAGTTACTCGATCCAGCAGCTTGGCCAAGTACGGTTTTGAATACGAGTTAGAGGCTGACATAACCCGCGGCTTTCGCAGGCGCGGCGCCGACGGCCATGCTTTTGAGCCAATTGTCGCCGGTGGCCCACGCGCTTGCACACTGCACAACGTTGCCAATAACCATGCTTTGGCTAGCGGCGAACTGGTGGTGCTGGATGTTGGCGCGTCGGTGCAAAACTACGCCGCTGACATAACCCGCACAGTGGTGCTTGGCGGCAAACCATCGCGCCGACAAGAGCAAATATACACCGCCGTGCAGGAGGCCCAAACGTATGCCTGTGGCCTACTCAAACCCGGCACTGTCCTCAAAGAGTACGAAAAACAGATGGAACAGTTTATGGGCGAAAAGCTGCGCGAGCTAGGGCTCATCAAAACCATCGACAAAGAGACAGTACGCCGGTATTTTCCACATGCTACATCACACTTTATGGGGCTGAATGTCCATGACGTTGGCGATTACGAACAACCCCTAGAACCAAATATGGTGCTAACTGTCGAACCGGGAATTTATGTGTCCGAGGAAGGTATCGGCATCCGTCTGGAAGATGACGTTCTGATTACCAAAAACAGTTCTGAAGTATTAAGTAAAAAGTTATGGAGGTCACTAGCATGATCCTTAGCAACGAACAAATCCGGCAGGCGGTAGCAGCGGAGGATATTGTGATTACTCCCTATCAACCGGATCTTCTTGAGGGAATTACTTATCCTCTCCACCTTGGCGACATCATTTCGAGGCCGCGTACAAACAAGGTTATTAATGTATCATCGGATATAGTGGAAATTGACAGTATCCCTGTTGGGGAAGAGGGATATCTCCTAAAGCCAAAGGACATGGTTGTGTGGAGGACGCAAGAGCGGGTAAGACTTTCTGGACGTGTTGTCGCTGAAATTGATGGTCGTAGTCGAATGGCTTTGGTCGGGGTAATGCCGGTGGCAGCCTCAAGGTTTATACTGCCGGGCTCGAATGAGTATCAGGAACTTGAAATTTGTAATACTGGTCGAAATGCAGTGTTGCTTACGTCTGGTTTGTACATTGGAAAACTGTTATTTCATCAGGTTGGGGAACCACTTCAAGCTGGGTCCAAGAAAGGCTTATGGTAAAATAGAAGTAATGACCAACCAAGCAACGATGAGTTTTTTCCTACGGTTTTTGGTGCGTTGGGGGGTGTGCAGCCTTGGGTTGTGGATCGCGGCAGCTGTTTTGGGGGATAAGCTGACTTATGACGGGCGTGGGTCGGTGTTAATTATCGCCGGGCTTATTTTGGCTATCGTTAACTCAGTTATCAAGCCAATAGTAATATTGTTTACTTTGCCAGCTGTGCTATTAACTCTTGGATTGTTTATGTTGGTAGTGAATGCCTTGATGGTTCTGCTAGTTGCAGGACTGTATGAACCGTTTTATGTGTCGGGCTTTTGGTCGGCGATGCTTGCGGGGCTGATCATCGGGGTGGTAAACTTGCTGGTGAGTGCAATCTTAGAGAACAGTAACCAAGGGAAAAGGCAAACAAAATGAGCATCTATAACTACATCACTATTGCTTCTGTATTGCTTATGACCTTACTAATTTTGGTCCAAACCCGCGGCGCTAGTCTTGGAGCTGGTTTAGGCGGTGGTGGCGAAGTTAATACCGTGCGCCGCGGCACCGACAAAACCATTTACCAAATTACCATTACGGTTGCCTTTATTTTTGCAGCATCAATTGTGCTTGGCATAGTAACGGGGTAGGGCACAAGGCTTATGCTGAGCCGCGCCTATAAACTCCGGTTTCGCCGCCGTTTTCGGCTACAAAAGCGCCAAGTTGGTGAGCTGGGTGCGCAAGCCGAGCGCCATTTAGAAAATAATTTTTTTAAGCGGCTCGAACGTTTAATTCGCGTTCGCCGTTTTGTGTTGAGCTGGCTGTTACTTATGGTGCTGCTTATTGGTGTGTCCATTGCCCAAAACCGCAGCCTTAGTAGTTATTATCAAACCCCGCAACCCATTGCAGGCGGTACTTACATTGAGGGAATGATTGGCACATTTTCGAATGCCAGCCCTATTTATGCCACCGATTTAGTGGACGCCACCGTCTCTAAACTAGTTTTTTCTGGCCTGCTTACCTTTAACGAGCAAAACCAACTGGTCGGTGATTTAGCCGAAAGCTACACCGCCAACGACCGAGGCACCGTGTACACGGTAAAACTCCGTCCTAATGTAACCTGGCATGACGGTAAACCATTAACCGCCGACGACGTGGTGTTTACCTATCAGGTCATTCAAAATCCCGATGCCAACTCACCCTTGTTAAACAGTTGGAAGGGCGTTACCGTTGCCGCTGTTGACCCGCTGACTGTGACCTTTACATTGCCTAATTCGCTGGCTTCCTTCCCATATTCGCTTACCAACGGGATAGTGCCAAAGCATTTGCTAAACGGCGTTACAATGGCCGACATGCGTTCAGCCGCCTTTAACACCTCTAACCCTGTGGGCACAGGGCCGTTTATGTGGCAGGCTATTCAGGTAAGCGGTGGTTCGTTAGACGACCGGCAAACGCAGGTTGCTTTGCGTGCCTTCGTGCAGTACCACCGGGGCGAACCCAAACTAAGTAGCTTTGTAGTGCATTCGTTCCGTAACCCCCAGGCACTGTTAAAGGCCTTTGAAAAACAAGAGCTTAACGCTGTGGTTGGTTTCGACGAGGTGCCTCAGCAACTGCAAGACGAGAGCGGTCTGCGCCGTTATAACATGCTGCTTGCTGCCGAAGTCATGGTGTTTTTTAAGAACACCATACCTCCGTTTACCGACCAGAAAGTTCGTCAGGCGTTAGTGCAATCTATCGATCGTACTAAAGTAATGAGTGGTTTGGGCTATTCGACCGTGCCGGTACGCGAGCCGCTAATTAGGGGGCAGCTAGGGTACAATCCGTCTTTCCAGCAGGCTGGATACGACCCCGCCAATGCCGCTTCGCTACTTGATCAAGCCGGTTGGACGATGGGCCCCGATGGGGTCCGGAGTAAAGACGGGGTACGTGTAATGTTCCAATTAACCACGCAAGAGGGGGGCGAATACGACCGCCTCGCGCGCGAATTACAGCAACAATGGCGTGCCATGGGTGTCGAGGTGGAAATTGTTACTGTGCCTGACGGTGCAACTTTCCAAAGCACTCTTGCCGACCACAGCTACGACGCGCTTTTGTATGGCATTTCCATTGGCCCTGACCCCGATGTGTTTGTCTATTGGCACAGTTCGCAGGCCGATGTTTTGGCACCGGTGCGCCTCAATTTTTCGGAATATAAATCGGGGCAGGCCGACACTGCGCTTGATGCCGGTCGTACGCGGGCTGACCCAGCCCTCCGGGCTATTAAGTACATACCATTTTTACAAGCCTGGCAAGCTGATGCTCCGGCATTTGGGCTGTATCAACCCCGGGTACTCTACATCACTCGCCAGCCCGTTTTTGGCCTAACCGAACACACTATTAACACTGATTCCGGCCGTTTAACGAATGTCCATAATTGGATGATCCGTACGACATTTAAGACGCCGGAGTAGTAAAGCCAGGCAGGCGGCTCCTATTCTTCCGTCTCCGGACGTTTGCCTTGGCAGGCTTGTAGAACCAAGCCTGGCCAAGCTGCATTTGCAACCCTCCGTTCCAAAATAGAAGCCCGGCTGCTTGCCAGCCCTAAACTATTACGGTACAATTACCTCTGTTTTGGTGGGCTTAAGTAACAATGGGCGAGTGGCGGAATTGGTAGACGCGCTAGCTTCAGGAGCTAGTGTTCGCAAGAACGTGGAGGTTCAAGTCCTCTCTCGCCCACCATTTTATTTCTGATCAAGACGGATTTTTTACCTGTCCGCTAGCGGCTTCCGCGGCCTTAACGGCCTCATATTCGGCAACTGCTTGTTGGACTACTGTAACATCGGAGAGTAGCTCGTCGAATGCTTCTTTTGATTGCGGGCTATCCTCGGGCAAATGCATCTGGCCGGCTTGCATATGTCGAGTATCATAAAAGAAAACCTCGCTAGGTGTACCTGCTTTGGGATCGGCAGCAACATAATTCATGCCTATTTTATATTCTTGCCCATCATTTTCGGCATCTACCGATATAAAAACGCTGCCCGGTGGCCCATCGCCAGTTGCTAGGATAATAGCACGGGAAGGGGTGGTATATTGGACTCCTCCGGTTGTCGGGTCAAAATTAACCGATCGTGATGTGAGGGTCCGATTCATTGTAGGATCTTGGTCTTCCAGAGGAGGTAGCTCATGAAGTACCCCAGTCGGGGTTAGGGTGCGTTTACCTAAGTCTAGGGCTTTGTCGTACAGGGTTTTGCCTAGGCTTTGCTTAACTATCTCTTCTGGTTGAAGATTTGCCGGTAGCCGCTGTTATTTTCGTTACTGGTCCCGGCTACTAGGTGCTTTGCTGCTACTGTAGCTGGAATTAGAGGGTCTACTTCTGAAGTATGATCAGAATGTGTTATGTCTTCATTCATTTTTAATTTATTTCCTAGCGGGTATTATAGGATATGTTTTGCTTTGGCCAAAAACTTCTCGCATTTTTGTAGCCGCGTCTTAGGGTGTAGTCATTTGCTCGCAAACACAATGGGTGATAGATTGTGCTAGTGCTATACTAAACATATGTAAAAGTTAGAAAGGTATTTTTATGGATCCAAACGCTCCACAAACTCCTAATACTGGTGCTCCGGCTACCCCGCCAACCGAGCCAACAACTCCCCCGCAACCCGGTGGTCCTGGCATGCCTACTGGCGACGGTGGCGCACCAACCCCTGGCGGTAGCAAGAAGTCTATGATGCTACTTGTTTTTGTTGTCGTTTTGGCAGTAGTAGTTGGCGCTTTAGCATACTTTCTGATGTAGTTAGCGCCTTGTGCTATCATAAGAGTTACAGAGAACCTGATTAAGTGGAAACTACATGGGGTCTAAGGTCGCGTTTTATTTACAGGAGCATTTGTCTGGAGAGGTAATTACATCTCCAGATGCACGCCGTTATTTCTCTACCGACGGTAGTATTTTTGCTATGACGCCTGCTTTAGTGGTTTACCCTAAAAACGAGAATGACGTGCGCAAAACAGCACGCTTTACTTGGCAGTTGGCTGAGCGTGGGCGGATCATCCCAATTACACCACGCGGCGCCGGGACGGACCAAGGCGGGGCAGCTATTACCAACGGTATTATTTTAGCCTTTACCGCACACATGAACCGTCTATTAGAGTTTGACGATAAAAGCGGTGTGGCTGTTACCGAAGCTGGTGCTGGCTATGGCAAATTGCAGCAAACGCTGCACACGCATGGGCGCTTTTTACCGCCATATCCGGCGAGCCTGGAATATTCGACTATTGGTGGGGCTGTGGCTAATAACACCAGTGGTGTGCGGGGCGTTAAATATGGTTCGACGCGCGACTTCGTGCGTTCGCTACGCGTTGTATTGGCTAATGGCGAAGTTATCGAAACCGGCCGTTTAAGCAAGCGTGACCTCAATAAAAAGCTAGGCTTATCTACCTTTGAAGGTGAAATTTACCGCGCGCTCGATTCACTCCTGGAAGAAAATTATCAATTGTTAGAAAAACTAGACCTGCCTGTTACCAAAAACACCGCTGGCTACGGCTTACAATACATAAAGGCGAAAGACGGCAGTTTTGACTTAACGCCGTTGTTTGTAGGTGCGCAGGCGACGTTGGGCATTATTACCGAAATTGCGCTAGATACCGAAACCTATAACCAAGCTACAACAATGGTTGTTGGCTATTTTGACGACAACGAAAAAGCGGCGCAAGCCGTGCTTGAGTTACGTAACCTGTCCGAAATACCCTGCGCTATTGAGATGGTTGACGAACATTTTTTAACGCTGGTAGACAGCATCAACCCCAACCTACTAAAAGGGGTTATCGAAAAGCCGTTCCCAAAGATTGTTCTTTTGGTCGAGTTTGACGACCCTAGCGAGCGCATCCAAAAGCGCCTAGCCAAAAAGGCCAACAAAATTATGGAGCACTTGGCTACAAACCACATGGTCGAAACCGACCCAGCCATACAGGAAGAGCTATGGAAAATCAGAGCTGCCGCGGCCACAATAGTAACGCATAATGAGGGTAATGCACGGGCGTTGCCATTTATCGAAGACGGCATTGTGCCCCCAGAGAAATTCCGTGAATATCTTGACGGCATTCATCAGTTATTCGCCCGCCACCGCTTGCCAGCGGCTGTATGGGGCCATGCCGGTGATGCTAATTTGCATATGCAACCGCTACTAGACCTCGGCCAGGTTGGGGATCGCCAAAAGGTATTTAAAATGCTCGACGAATATTACCACTTGGTGATTTCTTTAGGTGGCAGTACTAGCGGCGAACATAACGATGGCCGGCTGCGCGGTGCGTACCTCGAACGCCTGTATGGCACCGAGGTGTACCAACTTTTCCAAAAGGTCAAACAAATTTTTGACCCGTACGGTACGCTTAACCCTGGTGTTAAAGTCAACGTGTCTGTTGATGCCCTTAAGCCGCTTTTGCGTTCTAGCTATTCCGTCGAGCATTTATATGACCACCTTCCGCGGTCATAGGACATAACAGAGTGGAAACGATATTAAATGTTGTGGGAATTACCGGCGTCGGGCTTTTGTTGTTTGGTTTTTACCGGGTAAATAGCGGCAGGTGGGGCAACAAATCGTTTTGGTATGAGTTCGATAATTTGCTGGGCGCAGTCTGTATCATCGTCTACCAACTGTATTACCACGCTTATGTGACAGTGGTGGCTAATGCCATTTGGGGTGGCATTGCGCTGTGGGGATTGCTGATGTTTTTCCGGCGGTTACACCACCGAAGCCGCAAGGCGCATTAACCACAGCAAAAGGCGGTTTTTGAGAACTGGCAAAGTGAATTTTTAGCCATCGGCAGCTTAATTGTACTGACTATTTTTTGCGTCAGCGATATTCGCCGCAATCCAAACCTGTGGGCAAATCAAGCTCTACAACTGGCCAATAAACTGGTTATCTTTTTTGCTACCACGAACCGACTTTCGTATTCGGGCTCAACGTTTGGCCGCGGGGCAAAAGGCTCGTAGCGAACCACGCCAAATCCATTTTTGTATAGGCAGTCTTCGATTTCTTCGGCCGTTCTCCGGTAAGAGGTCAGCCCATACCTCGTTTCCCTTGTTCCGTGAATGCGATGTTCGGATATATAAGGGTCATACGTAAATATCAATTGCGCATTATCACTAGTTACGCCAGCAATTCCAGAAAAGACTGGCTCTATTTTTCGCTGAAGATGTATTAGCCCCAGGGCCACTACAAGGTCAAATGTTAATGGTGTTTTTCTAAGATAATCGACTACTGTCGTCTCCTCAGTAGTGATTCGGGTAGCACAAGCGCAGTGTTCCATTAGCTGCTGTAGCATTTTCGCCGAAATATCCACCGCCACAATATGCTCGGCGCTTGTCTCCTGCAATATCACCTCAGTTGAAAGGCCGGTACCAGCTCCCAGATCAATTGCCCTATGCACGGCCATCGAATCTTCCCTCAAAACCTCTGCCAGTTTGGTAGGGGCTGACCAGCCATTGCCGCCAACAATATTGTTGTATCCTTGGGCTATATCGTTATAGTGGTTTGCTATCTCAATTGCAGTAGTCAAATTGATAATCTAAGGTTACTTCTTCCAGTCACCATTTGTTAGACGATTCCGGCCATTCAAATGCCACTCATGAGGATTAGCATTCTCAAGTTGAGCAAAGAGCTTCTTGGCAGTTTTAGTATAGAACTTTTCTTTAGCAATAAAGCGGCGAGCTTCTTGCCAGTGCCCACGCAGAGTATTGCCCATTGCTGCTTGTTCGAAAAGATCAAAGTCCACGTCAAGGTTATCAGCATCTTTGGCGATTTTGGCTTCAAGAGTTTCGTGCGCTTCGTATTCGTGCCACAATGTCTCAAACTCATCTTTCATAGGCAAGCCACTCAACATATCTTCGAGTGCAAGCTTTTCGTTACGCTCAACGTATTGCCGAGAAAGGTAGTCAACATCGCCCGTTCGGCTTTCTGGAATATCATGCATAAGGACCATTTTTGCAATTTTGCCAGTGTCACCACCCTCACGGCCAGCAATAATCATGGCGATCCAAAAGACTCGAAAATGATGCTCGGCGAGATTTTGGTTGACGCCACGCAAGAATCGATTGCCCATTCGGGGGATAAGGCGAAGATTGCCGATTTCAAACAAAAAATTAATATCAGGTCGTAAATTGTTAGAAGATGTAGTCATTCTATTACTATACCATCAGCGTGGTAGAGCACTAGTTATGACGGTTTTTTGCCAATGTACGCCTGCCGGCTTGGCTAAATAGCTAATCAGGATGCTTTTGGTGCCAATGAGTGGCTTGTTGATATGCTAGGGCAGCCTGCAGAACCGTTTGGTCGTCAAAATAAAAAGACGCCAGCGGGCCAAGCGTCTTTTTATCTGTAATAATCTCATGGTGCAGCAAAGAGTACGTTAAGATAACTTTTTCAGAAGATCCCGAAGCTGCTGTCAAAGAAATTCGGGTGCTGTTAGATGTGTCGTACTAGGCCTAAAGAGGAGTAATCGTTTTCTAATGACCGTCTCTTACAAGTACTCCATTGTTACCATTACCTCTTTATGTAGAGCGGGATATTTAACTAGATCGTCGATCGAGATCGGAACTTTGCCGTTATGAATGTCCAGGGCTAACGATTCGCCGAAAGCCATACCCATGGCATAGCCTATGTCTCCACGTTGATCATTACTAAATTCATGAAGAATTTGATCGGCTGCGGCAAGTATGGCGGCGTTTTCTTTATGGGTTCTTTTACTATAACCACTCACAAACTCAGTCTCACAAACCTGTGCAGCTGTGACATAATTAACGTATCCCTCGACCATTTCTCCGAAATCGTTTTTAAAGGGTTTATCCTCGACCAAAAGAGAATGCTGCTTGTCGGTAGCCTGCTTTAAATCAGGGTGAGAATCGATAAGCAACTGCATCCTGCCAAAAGGCGAGGTCTCGCGCCGCAAGGTCCAACTACCATGTTTGACGCTACTCAAATTTTGGGTGGCGCTAATCCACTCGCCCTTAAGTTCGTTTCCGTCTTCGTCGATGAGCAACAGAATGAGGCCATTAAATTTGTGACCGCCATAATGTCCTGTGGGTGAGGTGCGCACATGCCAATCGCCAACAAACTGCCGACGCTGGCTTCGTGATTGCCGCAGAATTAAGCTGACTTCTGAGCCGTCTTTGTTTGGCAGGCTAAGGCCATGCCATTCATTTCCGACATGCGTAAACCGGATTACATGGTCGTTAAAACGTGGTTCATTGCTGGGCCCTTGACCGTATTCGTAGTGACTGAGCCAGATCCCCTCGAGTGTATCCATATGCGTATATTACTTAAAAATAACGTCAACGCAAAGGCACGGGAGATCGGTCGTTTACTTCCGCGGTGTCACCGGGAATAAATACGCCGCTTAATACTCTACTTGTGAAAGAATATTAGATGAAATTATTACTTAAGAGCCAAACTCAAACAGGACTTTAACTATGCGACAGATGAGAGAAATGAGAAAACAAAAAAGAGTTCGAGAACCAAACTCTTTTGTATCTGTTATTTCACTTTGGTGCGCCAATGCGACGTTAGGTGGAACCAGATTGAGAAAAGTATCGATCCTGACAATTTATAAGAAATTGCTCAATATACCTGATTATGCGAACCGATGTCGAGAAATTCATAATGATCTTCGGTCTCCCGGTACACAACTCGCAAATCGCCGCCAATTGAAAAAGCTCGTAGACCTTTCATTGTCCCGACTAGAGAGTGGTCATCTAACGGATAGTCACGTACGCCCTCCATAAATAGTTTAAGTCGGGCCTGGAATTGCTTCTTGAGTTTGGAATTCGGGGAAATGCGGCTTTGAAAGTTCTTTTCAAACTTACGATGGCGACGAATAGGCTTCATGCCTAAAGGTCTTTCATGAAGTCTTCGACGGATGTAAATTCTTTGACCTTGCCAGACTTCTTCTCTTCGTCAAGCTCAGCAATCATTTGCTCGTAACGAGCGTTGGCTTCAGGGCTAAGCACAACTGCCTTGCCGTCAAAGTCCAGTTTACGGCCATCAGCCTCAGCCTTGGCCCATACGCGGATGTACGCCTGAGCGGAATCGAAGCCTAGGCTGCGGGCGCGGCGTTCTAGGCGGTCACGAACGTCTTGATCGATGGGGATTTGTAACTTGGTGGTCATGGTACTTAAATGGTATCAAAATGGTACTAAGATGTCAATTGTCTCTATGACCAAGATTGGATGGTGTAATAAATTGAAAAAGGAAACCTCAGTATGCATACAAGCATGGCAGATATAGGCTCTACGTTTAAAAAGCTTAGGGTCGGTGCCCGCGAAAAGGAGAGCACCGACCTGGTGTGGCTTAGGGCTGCAAAGGCCTAGTACATCCGTAGTTGGTAATTGGCGTAGTATTCATAGTAGAGGTGACCCCCGCCGTCTCTCGGGCAATCACCGTACTCGCCATACCAGCTACCGCCTCCCTGGTGCGTCGCTCCAGATTAGAACTCGTAGCCAAACAAAAAGAATGGCCATACAAAATAAATTATGGAACTATTCTCATCTGTTCTGTTTCTTGGTGCGCGAGAGAGGACTTGAACCTCCACGGGTTACCCCACTACCACCTCAAAGTAGCGCGTCTACCAATTCCGCCACTCACGCAAAATGTTCAAAATGTAAAATGGTGGGCGATGAGGGATTCGAACCCCCGACATCCTCGGTGTAAACGAGGCGCTCTAGCCAGCTGAGCTAATCGCCCAAACAAATAAATTACCAAGCTATTGTACTAAAATGTACTCTGTTTTACAACTTATATTTCAGGGGCGGTCTTTTTGGTTATTGCATAGTTATAAATGCCGCGAGCGGCCGCAAGTAGAGTTTGGCGGTGTGGTTTGCCCCTGACCACTAATTGATTACAGCCTTCTACCCACAGCTTAAGGCACAGTGCCGGCAAGTATTGGTTGCGATGTGCAGTATCTAGCACAGTGACTGCTTGCATCGGCGTTCGCTCATTTTCTGGGATGTGTTCCAGCACCGGTTTTATGACTTGTTCAAAACAGAATTCGGCCTCATTGGGACCAAAATGCCGCTTAAACTCTTGGAAGTAAAGCGCGGCAATCCCATCGTAACTAAGATCAATGTAGGGTAGGCCCTGCCAGCCATTCCATACTGCCTGGTAGCGTTGTGACACTCGCTGTGTAATGTGTGCGTGGAAAGTCAAGCCGTTTTTAGGGTCCCAGGCGGTTACTTCACGCATCACAGGCAACAATGCGGCTTTTTGGGGTGAGCAATTTTGGGTAATGAGATTTTTGGCTCGAGTATAATCGGGTGCTTCACCAGCGATTACTCGAGTATTATGTTTGCCCTTGGCTACGGCTGCTTCAAGGGCCATTTCTCCGGCAACGTGAGTTTCGAGCAGTTTGAACGGCTTCGCGTCTGTGGGCAAAGAGGGTACTGAACCCTCGGCTATAAAAACGCGCTGGCCGGTTGTTTGGGCATAAAAATCACCAGTTACACCGGCTAGCTTGTCTATATCCCAGCGATTCATGTCTCTGTCGTAGCTAATGTGGGTCATCGCCACTCCCACGAAAAGCTGCCTGGCAATAGCAAGGCGGATGATCGTCATGCCGAGGGGCCCATCTTCTATAGTTATGGGCGTAGACGATTCATCCGGCAAATGGTAAGGAACACTAAATTCCTGCATAGATATAGCATAATAGCAGGGAATTAATTTACAAACTACGCAAGCGGTTTTGTTACAATTTGATAATAAAATGTAAACACAAGCGGAGTTACTATGTCCGAGCAACCCCCCATACTCAATCAACACGAATGGCAACCAGGCGGCAGATTTTCGGAACTATATAATTCCGCCACCTCATATACGTACCCATCGCGTGTTGCCCAGATGGTAAAGCAGCGTGCGGCCGCTTTTGCCCCGCTCGATTGGCTGGATAAAAAGTGCGTAGATATTGGATTGTCCAGCATGAAGGCATTGGATGATACGCTCGACAAAGAGATACCCCACGATTCAACCATGCCAGATGTACCCGATGACCCGAACGAGCGGCTCGAGTTTTTTAGCCACTGCACCGACTTGCTTGCTTTGCCGCAAACGCCGATTACACGGGAGGGCCCGCCATGGGTAAGGCCTTTTGTGTGGGATAATGTCGAGCTGCTCCGGGAACTATTGCAAGTGCGGGCGCCCGAGGACCGGCAGCGTGTTATCGACGCTATCCGGGGTGTCGGCTGGCTTAGTGTGCAAAAAGCCGGAACTTTCGAGCTGGGCAAATACCGCGATTTGTTGGTTGAAGAAGGCCAGTTAGTTGCCCACTGGGTTCTGGGGCCTTTGGGTCATAGCCGTAGGTCTGCAGACCACGTGTTGTTAAACGAATGGGCGGAGAACATCGGCGTAGCAGGAGTTTTGGTAATGGGCGCCGGACGTTTGCCAGAAAGCAACGAGGCAGGGCGGGCTGGGCTTGCAGCTACCCGGGCCAACCGGATCGGTTTGTTTTCTGCGGCGTTCCCGTACTTTTTAACCGCCAGGGCACAGTATAAGACTGCCTTGGCAAAGAGGGGTAGGTAATCGTGGTTAACCCGTAGGTCGTTTTACTTTTTGGCTGTGCGCGTTATACTGAGGCTATGTCAACTAGTAAGGAGCAATAACTGATATGACTTGGCTTATTGTCGGCGGAATCGTCGTCCTCATAATTATAATTTTGGCCGTAATGTACAACGGCTTGGTCCGTTTGAACCAGCAGGCTAAGGAGGCGTGGAGTGACATTACGGTCCAGCTTAAGCGCCGGTATGACCTCATCCCTAACCTTATTAGTGCGGTAAAAGGCTATGCCAAGCACGAAAAGGAAGTGTTCCAGAAGGTCACCGAAGCTCGTGCCAACGCCCTGAACGCCCAAAAGACAGGTGATGTTAAAGAAACTGCCAAGGCCGAAAACCAGTTCGAAGCGGCCCTTAAAAGCATTTTTGCCGTTTCCGAAAACTATCCGCAACTGCGTGCCAGCGAAAACTTCCAGAAGTTGCAAGACGAACTAACTGACACCGAAGACAAAATCATGGCCTCGCGCCGCTTTTACAATGGTGTAGTGCGCGACTTTAACACCAAGCGCACCGTATTCCCAACCAACATTTTTGCCCAAATGCTCGGCTTTAAAGAAGACAAAGAATTTTTTGAACTCGACGAAGCCGAAATGGCCACCGTTTCCAAGCCAGTCAAAGCCGAATTTTAAATTCAAAGTTCGGAGCATCTAGCTTTAACATGAAGAGTGTCTACATTTTTGGCCCGATATATATTTCGGGTAATGATTACTTGCCGGTTTATAAAAAAATACATAAATTGTGCGAAAAGTATTTTGACCGCGTAATTGGCACCTATCCAGATTTTTGGGATTCGCACGAGACGCCTAGGCAATTTTGGGATAGGACATACAAAATAATCACCAAGTGTAATTTATTTATTGCGGAATGCAGTTCGCCCTCACACGGAGTTGGTATGGAGTTGCAGATGGGTCAGGAACATGATATTCCAACGATAGCTTTGGTTCGTCAAGACGTGGCCGGATTTGAAAAATCTCTAATGGTTTTGGGCTTACCCAACCTAAAGAAGGTAATTAGGTACAAAGACATTGATGACCTTACTAGCAAACTAGAAGCATTCCTGGCGAATCATAGCTTCATCAACAGAGAAGAAATGGTATAATTCCTAATATGTATTCCGATATCGCAAGCAACAAGCGCAAGACGTGGCTAATTATGGTTTTGTTTTTGGCAATCATCGGCGTGTTAGGCTGGGTGTTTAGCGGCGTGTACGGCGAACCAAGCTTTTTTTATTTAGCGTTAGTTGTTGGCGGCGTATATGCGTTAATCCAATATTTTGCCGCAGCCAAGATGGCTTTGGCCCTCAATGGCGCCCACGAAGTTACTAAAAAACAGGAGCCAACACTTTATCGTGTAGTCGAAAATTTGTCTATAACTACCGGCATGCCTATGCCCAAGGTATATGTTATTGACGACCCGGCACCCAACGCGTTTGCCACCGGGCG
>Ga0075418_10004385_pt1 | contig 16098 bp, 9 predicted proteins | sample SoiMetdeltSBSDD2_FD_81776 | JGI IMG/M metagenome (GOLD analysis project Ga0075418, IMG submission 81776) | Bulk soil microbial communities from a Populus tree surrounding site in Tennessee, USA - Soil MetaG P. deltoides SBSDD2 | ecosystem: Environmental > Terrestrial > Soil > Tree plantation...
TCATTCCTGCCTGCTCACGGCTGCCATCGTAGGTAACGACCAAATGACTCCAGGTTCCCGGCTTCAGTTGGCGCAAATGCTCGACGCGGGCGACGATGGACTTTCCTTCGTCGCCCGTTAGTCTCATCATCGGCACGCGTCTGCTGAGTTCAATCAGCCAACCTCGATTCTTCTCTTCGGGATTCATCTGGCTTGCAATCACAAAGTCGTCGTCGTTCTGAGGGGACAAGATCCAGGCGGCAATGGAAAACGGCTTGTCCGATCTGAACCCATCGCCATCCGGAATCTCCAGCTGTGCCTTCTCACCGAAATGGAGGGCCTTCGAACCAGGTTGCGGTCCGTCTCCCAGGGCCAAACCTTCTTTAAGAGAAATGGTCCTGGTTCGTCCCGAGGATTCCAGCGATGCCTCCGACCCGACAGATAAGAAGGCCGCCTGTGCGGACGGGTCCATAGAGGGCACGGCCGGAGCAGCTGGCGTGGCCAGGTCCATGCGGCTTTCCGAGAGCAACCACTGGTCGAAGGCCTTACTAGATTGCTTGCGCTCTTTACCCATTTGTTCCAGCAGTGCCCGCTCTTCACGATTCAGTTGGTCCCATTTCTCAATGTCCTGTCCCTTGGGGACGACAAGAATCGGCGGTGAATCAGGAATATTGCCGTCCATGGCGTTCTGCGTCGTGTTGCGGAAAAACGCCGCCATGGAGTAGAAGTCTTTGGTGGAGATGGGATCAAACTTGTGGTCGTGACAAGTCGCGCAGCCTACGGTCAGTCCCAGAAAGACCGTGCCTGTGGTATCGACGCGGTCTTTGGCGTAGATCGCTTCAAACTCTTCTGGAATCGCGCCACCTTCGTTCGTGGTGACGTTGCAGCGGTGAAAGCCGGACGCAATCTGCTGATCGACTGTGCGGTTCGGCAGAAGATCTCCGGCGACCTGTTCGATCGTGAAACGATCAAACGGCAGATTGCGGTTGAAGGCATTGATAACCCAGTCACGGTAGGGCCACATCTCACGGTAGTTGTCGATGTGAATGCCGTGCGTGTCGGCATAGCGAGCTGCATCCAGCCAATAGCGGCCGCGATGCTCGCCCCAATGTTTGGAAGCCATCATCCGGTCGACCAGTTGTTCGTAGGCTTGCGGGGAGGAGTCGTTGACGAACTGTTCGATTTCCTCTGGAGCGGGAGGCAGCCCGGTAAGGTCCAGAGAGAGACGGCGAATCAAAGCCCGACGCTCGGCTTCGGGTGCAGGCTCCAGCCCCGTAGATTCCAGTTTCGCGAGAACGAAAGCATCAATCGGGTTTCGAACCCATTCTTTCTTCTTCACAACCGGAAGTGCAGCTCGAGCAGGGGAGACAAACGACCAGTGTTCCTTCCAGGTCGCGCCGTCTGCTATCCAGCGTTTCAGGATGTCTTTCTGCGCATCAGTCAGCACCTTGTGCGAACTCTCCGGTGGCATCTTCAAGGCCGGATCGGTTTGAGTGATGCGCTGATAGACGAGGCTGGCTTGCAGGTTCCCAGGCACCACTGGCACCCCATTCTCCCGCTTGGCAAATACCCCCTCGCGCGTGTCCAGCCGCAGATCCACCATGCGTGTATTGGCATCCGGGCCATGGCAGTGAAAGCAGTTTTCAGACAGGATGGGCCGCACGACACGCTGAAAATCGACCGACGCGCTGGTGGCAGTTGGTTTCTGAGCCAGCAGGGACGGCGCCCCCACGGCGCAGAAGAAAATGAATCGTAGTAGGCAAGATCTCATTCCGAAAACCTCGAAGATGGAGCTGACACCGCAACGAACCTGTTCGGTTTTTGGGGCGACTGCTGAACTCGACTAGAGAGTGAATCACGACCAAGCTTCTTCATGATTCGCCGTCTGACTTGTTGTCAGTGATTATACGACAGATTAGTCGAAGATTGCCCGTGGGACCGGTACCGTGGTTGCGCATCGGATATCTCGGGATCGTTGAAGCCTTTGCCCCACTGAACGATAACCTGTGCCCTTGGTTTCCAGAGGTACTGAAAGGCTCGTCATTCCCTCGGAAGAACGTCACCCCGGCAGTAGTAAGCCGGGGCGGGAATGCAGACTTCTTTTGGGTGTAAGACCGGTTGTTCCGAGCCGACCCGGACTGAATTCCGGCTCGCGCTGCGCTTGGCCGGAATGCCGATCGGTACATTTACGCGCGCGAACTATATACTTAAGGGAAGACCTCGAGGACTCAAAGCTCACTTCGTGTAAGCTTTGCCGGCGACCCCGACATCGAGACGATGGATGGAGTGACGCTCTGCGACCGTGACGTAGACACTCTTTTCCCAAAAACAGAGGTTCGTCACCTTTGAACCACCGGCAGGGATCTCCGCGATCAGCTTGCCATCCAGTGTGATGACATCGACCGTCTCGTTCAGCCAGCGTGCCACCCAGAGCCTGTCATACTCGTCGAACATGATGCCGTCTACGGAAGAGTTAGGGAATTGATAGAGCGTTTTAGCCGGGGCCACCGATCCATCGGCTTGAAAGTCGAAGCTCAGAATTCGATTGGTCATTGTCTCTGCGACGATGAGCCTTTTCTGGTCGGGCGTTACTGCCAGACCGTTGGGATACTTCAAACCGGTTGCGAGCCGAGTGACCTTCTTCGTCGCATCCATTCGATAAACGGAACCAATCGGAGCTTCCGGGGTGTCGTTGGAGGGGTCGGTAAAGTAAATGTTGCCGGCCATGTCCAAGCACACGTCGTTGGGGCTGAGATAGGGTTTGCCTTCGAACGTATCCGTCAACACCTCAATCGGGTGCCCACTCGGGTGCACCCGGATGATCCGCTTGGCGCCTGCATCCGCACCGATAACGTAGCCTGACGAATCCACTTTTAAGCCGTTAAGCTGCCCACCGGTCTCGCACCAGACCTGGACGGTGCCGTCCGGAGTCATCTTCCCCAGGGTTCCATTGCGCAGGTAGTTCACGAAATAGAGATTGCCGTGGTCGTCGAAGATCGGGCCTTCGGCAAAATCGATGTTAGCGACGACTGGGTAAGGCGTGATTTTCTCGGGGAGCGGCGGCGGTGTCTTAACAAGCATGGTTAGACCAAAGGCGCTGATGGAAAGGAAGCTACCGATCAGAAGATTGTCCAAAGGCTACCTCCCGGTGCCTGAAGGTCAAAGTCTCGTAAGGTGCGTCGCTTTTGACGCACCATCTTTAGTCAGATGTCTTGGTGCGTTGAAATGCGCAACGCATGCTAGGTAGGAGCAAACCAGCAAACAGTGATCTTAGGATCGTCCCCCGTTTTCCAAGGTAAGCGTCTGCGAATTTGGACTAGCGGCCTATCTAGAACAGTGCCACCCTCCACGACAACCCCCGCGCCTTTGGCGCTTCCCCCTTTTCTAAGGGGGAATTTTTCGCAACCACCTTCCGCTTAGCTTTCAATCTCCAGAATCTTCAGCGTATCGCGATAGAACATCTTCTCCATTGCTTCCATATTCAGGCGGGGAAGAGCGGTTCCAGCGAGCATGTCATTCAGCTTGCGCATTCCATCCAGGCTCGCATCTACGGTGGTGAATGGGTAGTCCGTTCCAAACAGCACTTTGTCCCAAACGCCGTACTCTTGAACCAGCATCAGTGAGTGGTAGAGCTGAAAGGGGCGATAGTGCAATGCCGAGCAGTCGGTGTACACGTTCGGGTGCTTGCGAATGGTGACGACACACTCGCCTTCATACGGATGCGACAGGTGCGCCATGATAATTTTGACCTTGGGGTGGCGAATCGCCACGTCGTCCAGCAGTCGGGGCAAGGTACATTCCAGCGGGGCTTTGTCGACGAAGGTGGTTCCAGTATGAAGCAGCACTGGCAAGTGGTGCTTGGCTGCGTACTCCCAGAGATGATCAAGTTCAGGTTGGTTGGGTTTGAATCCCGCATACATCGAAAGGAGCTTGATGCCTTTCATCTTCAAGTCTTGATGACCTTGGATCAGTTCGTCCTGCCAGCCGCGTTGCGTTGGATCCACCGATAGGAATGGAATCAGTTTGTCGGGATGCTGGCGCGCATAGGCGGCGACATCCGTGTCAGGCACCCAAAGGCCGGACAATTTGGCTTTTCCGCCGAACACAATGGTCTTGTCGCATTGCTTGCCGGTGGCTTGATACTCCTCCCACCGGACCGTGAGGTCTACCTCCACGCCGGTTCTGGCCCGCCGTGCCTGGTCGCGAAACTCGTCGGTGAAATGCTCGGGATATTTGAAGAAATGTGTATGAACGTCAACCAACATCAGTAATACCTCCTTCAATCAACGCTATTTCCAGCAGGAGTCGATCGAGCTGAAGTGACAACTCCTGCCAGGAGGACTATTCCTTCACGGTTTACTAGTCAGAGCAAAGGTAAGAGGCCATGGACCGTTTGTAGTGCCGGCTTTAGCCGGGCCGCCTCAAGGCGGTACTACGAACGCGAACATAGCTATGAGCTCATATCTTATGCTCCGACTAATAGGTCCCAATCTTTGAGCCGAACACTGGCATGCCGGAATCGCACCAAGTGTTGAACCTAACCTCACTCTGCATGATTTCAATATTGAAGTTCCAGGTCCACTGGATTGAGCAATGGTTGTCCACTTGCGAACCTCCGGACGTTTTCGCAGAGCAAGTTAAACATACGTGAGTCGGCATGGGGTGAGTGCCCGGAAGCATGCGGCGTGATGATGACATTTTCTTTCGTCCAGAGCGGATGGCTGGGCGGCAAAGGCTCAGGGTCGGTCACGTCCAGTCCTGCCCCGGCAATCTTGCCGGCTTCTAGTGCCCTCAAGAGAGCATCAGTATTGATGATTTTGCCGCGAGTCACGCAGACGATGTAGGCTGTTCGCTTCATGAGCTCGAATTCGTCGTCATGGAACAGATCGAGAGTCTCCGGGACCAATGGCACGCACACGGCAACCCAATCAGCCTCTGGCAGCAGGTGATGAAGACGGTCGGGCGGATGAATCTCATCGACGAAATCAGGTCTAGGAAGATGCGAGTGGCGACGCGTGGCCAGGATTCGCAGGCCGAAACCTTTGGCACGACGGGCTGTTTCCAATCCTGCGCCGCCCAATCCGACGATCAACAGCGTCTGCCCCGCCAGCTCCCCCGGTGGGTAGTTCTGTCGGTTTTCCCATATCTGCTTCTGCTGTGCCCGAAGCAAAAATGGGAGCTGGCGATTGAAAGCCAAGATGAGTGCAAAAGTATGGTCAGCGAGCTGAGTGCCGTAGATGCCCTTGGCGTTAGTAAAGGTGATGCCTCGGGCATGGATTTCCTGGAGGGGGTAGCTCTCTACTCCCGCGCTCGCAACTTGCACCCAGCGGAGGTGAGGAGAAGCTTTCAGAAGCGCCGAACTACAATAGGCGTAACTAGCATCGATCTCAGCCGCCATGGCCAACGCTTCCGTCTCAGTATGGGCCATGAGGAAGTGAACGTCAGGTGCGCTCTGGTGAAGTTGTTCGAGACGGGCATCATTCATGAAGGGGATCAGTATTCTCATTCGCCCAGATCGTAGAGAGCCCCCCGAGTCAACGTTCGGCGCTATGAGTGTCATCCGTCCAGAAAGCTGGACAAAGCGGCAGCAACGCTAACAGAATCAACTTGACACTTCAACTGGACACTATAGACTTCCGTCCCTCCAAATGGACTTCTTGTCCAGCATTCTGGACGCTACCTGAGGACTCTATAGCCGCATAACCGGAGTAATGAAATGACTCAAGTTGTCTACAACCCTTCGGAAATCGATTTCGCAAAACCGGGAAAGCATCACTATCAACTTGCCTTTCAGATGGACGGGAATTGGGGCTCCTCTCTGATTCCGATTACGGTGATCAATGGCTCTAAGGGCCCTGCGGAGAAAAACGTTGTGGCGTTTGGCGGCACCCACGGCAACGAGTATGAAGGCCAGGTTTCGGTCAAACGACTTTGCCAAGACCTTGATCCCGCGACGATGCGCGGGCGGGTGATTCTGATTCCGCAGCTAAGTCAAAGCGCCTGCGTGGCCAACCGACGCGTGTCGCCCCTGGACGGCGTGAATATGAATAGGGCCTTTCCCGGAAATCCGCGCGGAACGATTTCCTATCGGATTTCAAATTTCGTGAAGACGCACATTTTCCCGCAGGTGCACGCGGTAATCGATATCCATTCCGGCGGCAACGAAGCCATCTATCCGCTATGTTCTTCGTTTCATCCGATTGCAGATCCGCAACAGCGCGCGGAGATCGCCCAGGTTGCCCGGCTGTTCGACACGCCGTTCATCATGCTCTATTCGAGCCAGTTGCACTCGGGTTTGTTGACCGACGAAGCGGAGGCGATGGGCAAGATTACAATTGGCGGCGAGTTCGGCTACGCCGAGTCGACGAACCGCAAAGGCACTCTGCACGCGTATGAAGGCATCAAGAACGTGCTACGACACTATGGTCTCTTGCCGGGAGACATTGTGAAGATCGATCCAGCGAGGCCCACGCCGCCTCGTTTTGTGCAGGCTCTGAATCTGGCAGACTACATTCCCTGCCCAAAGGATGGTGTCTGGGAACCTCTGGTCGATCTGGGAGTCGATGTTCGCGAGGGCGCATTGTTGGGGCGTTTACACGATTTCTCCGATCATTCGTCCGATGCGCTGGAAATCCGAGCCCACCGCTCCGGCGTTGTCTCCATGCTTCACTTCGCAGCGCAAATTAAGAAAGGACTCACGCTCTACGTGATCTCGCAGGACGTTGAACTCTAGTCCAAGACTGTGAGATGCAGGTTCGACGAAAATGACAAAGAGGGCGCCGTGTAGCGGCAAGGGGCTCCATTCTGGACTCACTGCTTCCAAGTAGCGTTCGGTCGAGGATCAGCTCGACGACGACCCGAGGTGAAGGCACTCGATCCTGTCGGAGAGATCGCGATGGTTCCATTGGGCTCGATTGAGCAGCACCGTCTACATCTGCCCAAAGGTCGGTCCTCTCGGGTTTTGTCTGCGTCTTACGGTTCCACGAAGACCATCCTGGTTCGGCCTATGAAAAACACCCATGAAAGATAAAGGAGTTCCGCTATCCGCGTGGTTGCTCCTCGCCGTTGGCTGGCTAACGTTCCTTCTGGCCTACACGGGTCGCCAAGCCATCTATTCGATATTCCCAATCCTGAAGAGTGATCTTGGATTCTCAAACGCTCAACTTGGTCTCACGGGATCCATATTCCTGTGGGTGTACTCGTTCGGTTCACCCTTGGGAGGCATGGTTGGAGATCGCTTTCCCTTCGCGTCAGTGGCGCAGTGGAGCGTCATCATCTGGAGTCTGACATCCGTTGCCACCGGATTTGCGACAACACCGGAAATGGTGCTGTCTCTACGGGCCGTGTTAGGCATTACTCAATGTGTGTTTGTGCCTGCGGCCTTGGCCGCCATTGCATCCGTCCATTCAGAAACGACGCGTTCCAAAGCTTTTGCGATCTGGGGCACGGCGCAGCTCGGTGGAGTTGTCATGGGCGGTTGGTATGGTGGCTTCGTTGCCGAACGGTTGGACTGGCGCTGGGTCTTCTGGTTGGTGGGCGCATTCGGAGTAGCCTACGGATTCATCCTCGGTCCGGTCATTCGCCGGTTGTTGCCGTCAGAGAGAGCAGAATCGTCTCAGAGTCCAAGGCCGCCCGGGTCCGCAAATCCACTTAATCTGTTTCGAACGCCAACATTCTGCTTGTTTGCACTGGCATTCTTTATTTTCTGCGCCATGTTGTGGGTGATCTATGCCTGGCTGCCGACATTCTTTGTCGAGAAGTTTGCGTATTCGCTAACTTCGGCGGGTCTCACCGCGACCTTGTCCGTTCAGGTCCCCACGGCGCTGGGCCTGCTTGCGGGGGGGGTCGTTGCTGACAAGCTCATTGGTCGATTCAAAGAGGCACGGATCTGGATACTCATCCTTGGGATGCTGGGAACCGCGCCATGCTTATATTTGCTGGCAAACGCTCCCACGGCAGGTGCGACTCAGGTTGCGGCGGCGGCCTTTGGTTTGTTCAACGGATTTTATGTGTCGAACGCGATGGCTTCTGCGTTGGATGTGGTGCATCGAAGTCGACATGCTACCGCCATCGGAGTGATGAACATGGTCGGAGGTTTCTCCGGGGGCTTGTCTGCATACATGATCGGGCGGTTGAAGAACGATTATGGAATGGAATCGATGATGTCTTGGGTTGGTGCGACCGGCGTCGTGGCAATAATCGCCCTATTTGTGGCAGTGCTCAGCTCTTTTCGTGTGGATTATCGCCGGACGCAGGAGGCAGTTTCTTAGTTGTCATTCCTGCGAAAGCGGGAGTGTGGAGATCTGATATTTTTGTTCCCCTCCTCAACTGAGGAGGGGCGGGCGATGGCACGGGACGGCAGTCCCGAGCCATTGCCGGGGTGGTGTGACTGGTCCGTTGGGAAAGCCGTCGACATAAGGGCCGTACTGCCGTTGAATGATCTTCGGCGAAAGGCCCATCAACCCACCCCCGTGCTTGCGCGGCACTTCCCCTCCTCGTTCTGAGGAGGGGGAGTTTGATTTCCAGGTTGATTGTCACAGCGGGATATCTACCCAAGGAGTTCAAACCCCATCATGCCGAAAATTGAATCCATTGTTACCGAACGTGTTCTGGTTCCACTGCGTCCTGAGTGGACCATTAAGGGAGGTCGGGGCACACATGACCGCTCTCCATTTCTGTTGATCCGAGTCAAGGCTGAGGGGATTGAAGGACTCGGTGAGGTGAGCGGCACTTACTTGTGGAGTGGCGAGGGTTTTGAAACCGCTGAAGCTGCGGTGAATGCGGTTCTCAGACCCGCGCTGGTGGGGAAGGAACTCGCGCCCAGAGTGGTGCGACGAGACATGGACAGGGTGCTGACAGCGTTTCCGTTTACCAAGGCGGGCGTGGAAATGGCCTGCTGGGATGCGCTCGGCAAAGTTTGTGGCGTTTCTGTGGCCACGCTTTTTGGAGGTCCGATTCGTACTGCGGTCGTGTCGAAGTTCTCAATTTCGGGAGTTGCTCCGTTGGAAGCGGCGGCGATTGCCCGTCAGGCGTGGGAGGCCGGGTTCCGCAAGTTCAAGGTCAAAGTGGGAACGGGGCTCTACCAGGACCTGGAACGTGTGGCCGCGGTGAGAAAGGAACTGGGCGAGAAGATTTCTCTCGGCGTGGACGCAAACGGAGGATGGAGCCTGGGTGAGGCGCGCCGAGCGTTGCCTGCGCTGGAGGAAATGGGGATTGGCGCGATCGAGCAGCCACTGAAGGAACGCGACCTACACGAGATCGCTGAACTACGATCTCACTCGCGAATTCCAATTCTGTTGGATGAGAGTGTCTGGTCAGCCAACGATGTGGCGACGGCGGCCCGTCTGGGAGCTGCCGATGCGGTGAACCTCTATGTGGGCAAAGCGGGAGGCATTGGTCCAGCGCTCGAGGCCGTGGAAGTAGCCAGAGCTGTCGGGATTGGCGCCACACTGGGGTCCAATGGGGAACTTGGCATTGGGCACGCTGCAATCATGCAGGTTGCAAGCATCGGCGAAGGATTTGACTTTGAAGTCTATGCTCCTGATGTCGCGGCTCCCGCCTACTACATCGAGGACATGGTCGAGCCGAAGTTTCGCATTCAGAACGGCGAAGTAGCGGTTCCGACCGGGCCCGGGCTGGGTATTCAACTCAACGAGGAGGTTCTTAGGAAATACAAGGTTTAGGGGATAGCCAACATCGTTGTTGTTGCAGGAGTTCCTCCCCAAATTAGGGAAAATTGGCATGGGAATCTGCTGTCCTGCTCCGACTGCCGGAAACCCCTCAACCAGCCGGTGTACGAAATCTCAGATGAGAATCTCCTGGATCGGGCTTCCGAAATCGATCTCCAAACGTTTCTGACCAGGGACTTCCAGCTTGCGGGGATCGAGGCCGAGTTGATGCAAAACGGTTGCATGAACATCAGTGACGTAGTGCCGATTCTCGACGGCGTGGAATCCCAATTCGTCAGTTGCGCCGTGAGCAATCCCGCCCTTTACACCGCCGCCCGCGAGGAAGGTTGAGAACCCGAATGGATGGTGGTCGCGGCCTCCATTTTCTCCCTCGACACCCGGAGTCCGGCCAAATTCAGTTGCCCAGACGACGATGGTTTCGTCAAGCAGACCACGCTGTTTGAGATCCTTGATCAATCCCGCGATCGGTCTGTCGACCTTTGCGCACAGCTCGGTGTGATTCTTGCGGAGTTCCGAATGCGCGTCCCAGGCGTTCTTGCCGCCGCCGTGGAAGATCTGAACAAAGCGGACGCCGCGCTCCACCAACCTCCTCGCCGCCAGACACTGCTGGCCAAATTCCTCAGTTTCCTTCTGGTCAAGACCATACATTTTCTGTGTTTCTGAGCTCTCATCGGAAAACTTCAAAAGCTCCGGCACTGCCGTCTGCATCCGGAACGCCAGCTCGTACGATTTGATACGCGCCCGCATGGCCGGATCATCGGGGTACTGGACGCTGGCGATTTTATTTAGGCGCTCTAAAAACTGAAATTCCCGGACCTGCTGTTCCGGCGCGATGTCTGAACCGGGCTTGGCGTAAGGTAGCGGGTTTTGCGGGTCGACCTCGAGTTTCACTCCACTGTGTTCAGGACCTAAATAGTTGCCACTGACCGTGGCGTTTCCTCCGCAGCACGGGCTGGGCATCTCTCCGAGCACGACGAACTGAGGTAGATTCTCATTCAGGCTTCCTAAACCGTAGTGAACCCAGGAACCGATCGTGGGGAAAAGCCCCTGAAAGACATGGCGGCCTGTGTGAAACTGCAGTTGCGCGGCGTGGTCGTTGTCTGTTGTCCAGGTTGAACGAACGATGGCCAGATCATCGACGCAATCGCCCACATGCGGAAACCAGTCACTGACTTCGATGCCGCTCTGGCCGCGCTTCCGATAGCCGACCTGCATGGGAAAGAGCTTCAACTTAACCTGGTGCTGGCCAGCCACAAACTCAACGAGGTTCTTCTTGGTGTACGGGGAATCAAGAACACCTTTGTGCGGAGTCTCATCGATCGACTTTCCGGCATATTTGTTGATGGCAGGCTTCGGATCGAACGATTCCACATGACTGACGCCACCCAACATGAACAACCAGATAACACTCTTGGCTTTGGGTGCAAAATGCGCCTTGCCATCCGGTGGCAGCCACGCCGCATGCGCGTCTGCCTTTAGAATACCGTCGCGCTGCAGCATCGAACCTAAGACCAGCCCGGTGAATCCCATGCCGCAGTCCGATAGGAAGACACGACGATTGACTCGTCCACATGGACTCCATTGGTCGGTCAGCCGTTTGTTTTCGCTCATAGGAACTCCTTCGAGGAACGTTGAGGGGCGGGGAACCATAAACCCCCCTGAAGTCCCCCTTTGTCCAAGGGGGACGATGCTCTCAGACTGTGGCCCCACTACCAGGAGGGACGCCGCTTTTCTCTTCTTACCGTATCGTCACGAAGTCATTGTGATTAAACAATACGTGAACCAGGTTCTCTCGAGCGCGTAAACCTGGTTCCGACACGACTTCATTGGTTGGACTGGCCTTGTCGGGCCCTTCGGTTTTTGCAGCTCGAAATTGGTTCTCCTCTTGCCGCAAGAAGCCTTGGCTCTCCGCCAATTCTTTTTCACTTGGCAAGCGTCCGAGTGTGTTCTCGAAAGCGGCACGAATGAATGCTGTATTGTCTAACCAGCCCTTGGATTCTGCTGAGATTCTCTTCGCTACCAGACGGGCTTGGCTTCTGCTCAGACCGCTGTTCGCCAAGGCCAGCGCCTGCTGTGGGACAATGCTTTCCTCGCGCTTGTAACAATCCGTCGGGTCCGGAGCATTAAAAAGCTTGAGAAATGTGGCTTGCGAATCCGGCGTGGTGTGAAAGTAAAGGCTGCGCCGGTAAGTCTGCTCGGCCTGTGTTTCCTCAATCTCCGGCCCACCCATCGTTGTGTCTAACTTGCCCGACACGCTCAACAAACTGTCGCGAACCGTTTCGGCTTCCATGCGTCGCGAATTCATGCGCCATAGGAACACGTTCTCAGGATCGCGAGTGCGGCTCGCGTAGTTCGCGTCTGACGAGGATGACCGCATGCGATAGGAGTTGCTGGTCACCATCAGGCGGTGAATCGCCTTCATGCTCCAGTTTTTTTCCATCAACTCAGCAGCCAACCAATCCAGCAATTCGGGATGGCTGGGGGGCTTCCCGTTCAGTCCGAAATTGACAACAGTCGGCACGATGGGCTTTCCAAAGTGCCGCATCCAGAGGTGGTTGATGGCGACGCGCGCTGTCAGCGGGTTGTCCCGATTCACCATCCAGCGAGCCAGAGCCAACCTTCGCCCGGTGCTCGTTTTGGGGTACTGTTCGGCGATCGGCGTGAATTCCTTGCTGGGTTGCGCCAACGCCGTCTGGGCAGATTCGACGTCTTTGCGTGCCGCTGCGATCTTGCGGTCACGATCCTTCTCTGCCTTTTCGTCGGTGGGTTTAGGCAAAGCGAGGACCTCTGTCAGCTTCTGCTGCGCCTTGAACAGACCTTCTTCAGCTTTCAGGAGCTGATACTGTCGCTCCGCCTGCAACGCCGTCTTTGACAGGCTGTCAGCCTGCTGATCCGGCGGATCAGACAACTTGGCTCGCTCCGCCGCGATGCGTGCTTCGGCGGCTGGCAGATAGGCTCGCGCGACAGCCAGCTGTTTTCCCGCCAGCGTCACGGCTGCTTCTGCTTTTCGCAAGGCGACTGCAGGTTCTTCCTCCGGTAGCTGATCGATCCATTTTTGGAGCAAAGCGATTTGAGCTTCGGGCAAGGGAGCGCTGCCAAACGGCATCTGCGGCTTCTTCTTTCCCTGAAGATACAGGATCAGGGGGCTTTCGCTTCCGCGCTTGGGAATCACGGCCGGGCCATTCCGTCGGCCGCCTTCCAGCGCCGACTCGACTGTGTCAAGCGCCAGGCCGCTTTTGGGGTTCGTCGACTTGTGACAAGAGAGACAGTTTCTTTCCAGGATAGGTTTGATTTCCTTAGCAAAGTCGATCGAACTGGCGTTTTCGGATCCCGTTGTCGTCACGGGAGCGGCAGCGCTGATGGCCACCGGCGCCGCCACAGGTTGCGATGCCAAACGCCGCTGCGCCGCCTCGCGGGTTGCCTGGGCTTTCGCGAGGCTCGCTTCAGCATTGTCGATGTCTTCCTTCGCTCGCTTGACGACGTCTTCCTGAACATAGGTTCGAAGTGCCGGGAATGCAGCCTCTCGCGGTAACGTCACGGCCTGAATCTCAACTTGCCGGTTCCCCAAGGCTTCAGGGACGGCTGGTGCGAGCGGATGGTCCTTATCCGGGCTGTTGACGTCACCGCGAATGAAACGATAGGTCTCAGGATAGATGGCAGTAACGTAAGGTTCCTTGTTGGTCGCTTCGCGAGGCTCGGCATCGAAAGCTCGTGGAATCCCGCGCTTGCTGACGTCAGGTTCCCCGGGGACTCTCTCCTGGCGCACATCGTAAGGCTCAAAAAAAGCACGGAACTTGTAATACTCTTCCTGGGCGATCGGATCGTATTTGTGGTCGTGACAACGAGCGCACTTCAATGTGACTCCCAGAAAGCCGGCCGCCACGTGTTCGACCGTCTCCTGCATCCAGACGTTGCGGTTGAAGAGATACCAATTGCGGGCCAGATAGCCTGTCGCTCGAAGAGTGTTCAGGTCGAGTGGCGCCAATTCGTCACCGGCCAACATTTCGAGAACCATCCGATCGTAGCCCTTGTCCTGATTGAGCGATTCGACAATCCAGTCTCGCCATTGCCACATGTGTGGTTGGCTGTTGCGGACCTGGCTGCCGAATCCATACCAGTCGCTATAGCGCCAGATATCCATCCAATGCCGCCCCCAGCGCTCGCCGTAGCGCGGACTAGCCAGCAAGCGGTCCACGACTTTCTCATAGGCATTGAGGGCAGAGTCGGCTTGGAACGCTTCGATCTCAGCAGGCGTAGGCGGAAGACCAATGAGATCCAGGTAAACGCGCCGCAAGAGCACATTCTTCTCAGCGGCCGCGAGTGGGACCAGCTTCTTTTCCTCCTGCTTCTCAGCAACGAATGCATCAATAGGATTGCGGACCCAGGCTTGGCTCTTCACCTTCGGCAACGCCGGTCGCTTCACCGGCTGGAACGCCCAATGCTTGCTCCCGGGATGGAGAGAGGTGATCTGATCGGCGGTTGGCGTCAGCTCCAAGGGTCGATCGTAGGGAACCCCTGCATTTACCCAACTCACGATCTGGTTGATGACCGGCTCTGAAAGCTTGGCTCCCTTGTAAGGCATTCCAGGCTCGTGCTCGTGTCGAATCTTCTTAACCAGCCAGCTTTCGTCGGCCTTTCCGGGAACGACGACTGCGCCGTTGTCGCTGCCCTTAAGCAGCGTTTCGCGCGTCTGCAGGCTGAGACCGGCCTGCTTGAATTTGCCGCCATGACAGGTGAAGCACTGGGCCTGCAAGACGGGACGTACGTGTTCGATGAACTGTCGTTCCGCTGGGCCTCCGGCCACTGGAGCCGCTGCTTTGCTTCCTTCGGCCGCTTCGGTCTGGGAAGCGGGAATCCGGGCGCCCAGATTGATCCACAGCTCCACTAGCGCGATGGCTTCTTTGGAGAGCTTAGGGGCCTTGAACGGCATTGCCGGCTCTTTCTCATGGGTGACAAGCTGATAGAGCAAGCTGGTCTTGGCATTGCCGGGTGTGACAGCTGCCCCACGAGTTCCTCCGCGAAGCAAGGCGTCAGCCGAAGATAGGTCGAACCCTCCCTGCTTCGATTCGGCCGAATGGCAAGAGTGGCAGTGCTCTTCGAAGAGCGGTTGTACATGCCGGCTATAGAGCTGACTGGACACTTCTCCGGAAGGTTGCGATTGCGGCTTTGCGACTGCCACGTCCGCACCAGGCAGCAAACTGGGCACGTGCCAGGCGGTCAGAAAACCCAACGCAAGGGGAAGCGTTCTGCGAAGATTCATCATCGCGCTCCTACCGAAACGCCTTGCCTTTTCCGGTGCAGATCTGGCCGCGGATCAATGAGGCGGCTCGGCCCATTAAAGACTTGATACCAAATTACAATCCGCCAGTTCGTTGGTCAAAGGGTTTTTCAAGAACATCCATCATAATGGACACAATCTTCGAGCGATACTTGGGCGAGAAACGACATTCGAACCCTGCCCCACCTTGCAGCGGCCAGTCATTTGAGCGCTAATGCCCAGCGGCTATGCCGCCAAGGAATCGACGACCCACCTCGGGTCGGAAGCCTACTTGACTTTTCGCGGTGGCTAACGGATAAGAGCAAGGCTCCAGTAGTTCTCGTCCAATATGTTGGACGAATGATGTGAGCTGGGAAGAATTCTCTCCCCCTTGCGAAGCGCTTAAGGGGGAGACCAAGAGGAGGTCGTTTCCTCTGCCTCTCAATGAACAGGGAAACGAAAAGACTCCAGAGACATTGCCTGAAAGCCGGTGTCCAGCTTCTGTCGCCAATGGAAAGGGCCCCATGAAAATCAAAGAGGTGGAAGCGATCGTTCTCAAGTCGTCTCAAGCCTATGCGGCGCCTACCGGCGCCGAGGAATCCCATGGCATCGGCTACATGCTGGTCATCAAAGTCACGACCGACAATGGCTTGGTTGGGTATTCCGACGTCGAGACACAGCCGCACGTGGCCAAAGCGGCCATCGATGCTCCGGCAGGCGGCGCCGGCATGATCGACGGTCTTCGACAGGCTCTGATCGGCGAGGATCCGTTCGAAATCGAGCGGCTCTGGTACAAGATGTACAAATGCAGCGTCTACTATGGCCGGCGCGGAGCGGCCATTCAGGCGCTCTCGGGTGTGGACAATTGTCTCTGGAGCATCATTGGCCAGGCGGTGAAGCAGCCAATTTACAAGCTGCTGGGTGCTCACCGCCGCGGCAAAGTTCGGGCATATGCCAGTACGCTGTTTCGGCCGACGCCAGAAGCCATGGCAGAAGCCTGCCGCGGTTACATCCAGCAGGGATTCACCGCTGTTAAGTTTGGCTGGGGGATTTTCGGGGAAGATCCCAAGCTGGATGTTGAGCTGGTGAGAGCCGCGCGGGAAGCCTTGGGGCCCGACCGGGATCTCTTGATCGATCCAGGATGGAGAGTGGAACGCACCGCAGAGGAATCGA
>Ga0075418_10004389_pt1 | contig 16081 bp, 13 predicted proteins | sample SoiMetdeltSBSDD2_FD_81776 | JGI IMG/M metagenome (GOLD analysis project Ga0075418, IMG submission 81776) | Bulk soil microbial communities from a Populus tree surrounding site in Tennessee, USA - Soil MetaG P. deltoides SBSDD2 | ecosystem: Environmental > Terrestrial > Soil > Tree plantation...
CGAGCGTCAACGACGATCCAATCGCGCGATCGAGCGCTTCTCCGGACACGCCGTACAACGATCCAAAGAGGCGTAGATTGGCGCGAGCCGTGAGCTCGTCGTACAGCGCGAGGTCCTGCGGCACGAGGCCGAGGCGCCGCTTCACCGGATCGCTGTCGCCCGATACGGCGACGCCGCCGATCGTGACCGATCCCTGATCGGGTGTCACCAGGCCGGCAATCATCGAGACCGTCGTGGTCTTTCCAGCGCCGTTCGGACCCAGCAGGCCGAGGAGTTGTCCGCGCTCGACGCTGAATGACACGCCGTCAACGGCGCGGATCGCGGCGAACGACTTGTGAAGGTTGGTTATGGCCAGCACGTCTACCGGCCAGTGTTGCACACGGGCCGCTACGGAACCGGAAGGAAGAAGACTTCCGACCCTCCGTTGTGAACCTCTACGGACTCGGGTTGGTACTCGTTCCAGGCCAGGGCAAAGCCGTCGCTGCGCGGACGAATGGCTGGTACAAGCGACCACGTCGTGTTGCCCGTCAAGCGGCGCGCCGCCTCACGCGGCATGCCGGTGGCGTCGAAGGACTCGAAGTACACCTCGTGCTGGCCTGAGGTCTTGTCGGACCAGGACAGTCCGATGCGATCGCCATTCCAGGCGAGATAGGCGCCGATCGTTTCACCAGGCGTGTTGGTCACGCGGCGCGAGCGTCCGTCGATCTCTCCGCTCAAGTTACCCAGCACCCCGGTCAACAGATACACCTCGACGTTGCCGTCGCGTTCATCCTGCCACGAGAGCGCCATGCGACCGCCGGCACCGATGGCCAGGTCGGGATACTTCGACGGCGCGCCATCGTCTTTGGTGAGCCGCACAGCGCTGGTCGAGGGGCCGTCGACTTTCGCAACGTAGACTTCACTCGCGCCCGTCGAGACCTCGGTATCGAAGACGACCCAGGGGATGCCCTGCTCGTCGATCGCCGCGTTCATATTCCAAGTCGTCTTGCTGGCCGCCCCTAGACGCACGGGCGGGGCTCTGGGCCGTCCCTGTTCATCCCACCAGCCGGCGAACACCGCTTCATGCCCGTCCCCTTCCATCTTTACCCACGCGCAGAAGATGCCGGCGGCAGCGGTGCGAACGACTGGGTTACGGGTGCCGCTGTCGAAGGTACGCACCCATCGACTGGTGCCGTCACGCGACCACAGGCCGAGTTTTGCGGTCTGCTGGCCCTGTTCGGACTCGTCGTACCACCCGACGACGAACCCGTCGCCGAGACGATCGATGCTGGCCTCAAAGGAATCATCGGGAGAGTTGGTGAGACGGCGTTCAGGACCTGCAGGCCGGCCTTTCGCGTCGACCAGACGCATGTAGATCTCGCCGTTGCCGTCGCGTCGGTCATACCAGGCGACAACAAAGCCATCGCCCAGGGGCGCCATGCCCACTTCATACGCGCCCGTGCGGCTGTAGGAGATTTGCACAGGCGTGTCGCTGCACGCGGCGATGAAGAGCGCGCTCGCGACGACGAGCGCATGTCTGAAGTCTGAATTCAGCATCCTGGATTACAGACTTCGTCTCCGTTTATGTCTCCAGACGATGAGCAGCGCGAGCACTGGCAGCGATGCCCAGAGCGCAGCGTACTCGTTGACAGCAGCGTCGCGCCGCGCGTCGTTGCGCTGCGCCTCTTTCCGCTGCTCCATCACATACCCTTCGATCTGCCGCGCGTTTCGGCTCGGGGTTGGAACCGTGGCCAGGTTGGCCGCCATCTGCGCATCGTTCTTCTGCGCGAACGACTGCAGGCTCTCGGCCGCGGGATCGATGGCCTGACCCGTCGCCTTCTCCATCGCCTGCTTGAAGCCTTCCAGCGCGGGAACCGGAATGCCGGCCTTGAGGCCCTGCTCCATCACGTACTGCTGCAGTCTGGGATTACCGCAGGTGTGCTCGGCGCAGCCGACACCGTGACGATTGACACTCGCCACGTATTCCTCGAGCAGCGTCTTCTGCGTGGCCGCGTCCGCCTTCCAATAGCCCTTGCGCACGGTCTCGAGCATCCGCGCCGTGATGTCCTGATACGCAAACGGCGACTTCTGCTCGAAGAACTCCTTCATCCCGAGATTGTGCTTGTCGTCAACGTAGACGTCGAACGACTCTTTCCACATCTGATCGGTGACGGTTTCCGTGACCGTCGCATCCCAGCCCCACAGATACTCGACGAAGGAACGCATCTCGCCCGCGCCGGCGTAGCCTTCCTTCTTCATGCCTTCGATCCACGTCGGGTTCATGTAGCGCGAGCGGAACTCGGTGCCGATGAATTTGTCGATCGAGGTCATTTCAGGATGCCCTGGATCGCGCGTGTTCGTGATCACGAGCTCGGGACTCTTCTCGGTGCCGTCGATGTTGCGAATCGCCGTCGCCAGCCCGCCCATGTACATGAACATGTCGTCGTTGTCGAGCGCACCATACAGCATCGTCGAGCTGCTGTGGACGATCTTCTCCGTGCCGGACAGCGCCAGACGGAAGACGTCTTCCATCTTCTCGCCCCAGAAGCCGTTGCCGTAGCCGTGTCCGAGCTTGCGGAGATAGTCATCGGCCATCCCCTTGTCGGTGTCCCACGTGCCGCTGGCCGCAGTGATCGTCGAGGTGTTCAGATTGAATGTGCCGGGCGGCTCGTCGAAGATGCGCACGCCGGCGCGTCGATCGGCTTCGTCCTCGGTGTATCCGCGCTGGACGAGAATCGCCTTCGTCTTCAGGTAGTGGCTGCGGACGTAGTTCTCGGCCTCCTCGATCGCCTTCACCTTCTGCACGGCCTTGTCCATGAGCACCGTGACATTGTTGAACATGCCTTCGGCGGCAGAGGCAATGACGATGTCCACGCGCGGCCGTCCCAGCCTCGCGCGCGGGATCACTTCGACGTCCACGACCTTGCCGCGTGCGTCCCAGACCGGCTTCGTCCCGAGGAGGTGGAAGATCTGCGACTCGAGAACACCCTCGTGCCGCATCGTCTCGTCGCCCCAGATCACGAACGACACCTTCTCCGGATACTTGCCGTGCTTCTTCAGGTGATCGGCGAGCATCTGGTCGGCGAGCTTGATGCCCATCTCGTACGACGCCGGCTTTGGCACCTTGTCAGGGTCGATGCCATAGAAGTTCTTGCCGGTTGGATACGAGTCGGGATTGCGAATCGGCTCGCCACCACTGCCGCCCGTGATGAACCCTCCGTTCAACGCGTGCACGAGATTATCGAGCTCGCGGGCGCCAGACGTGACGATGCGCCGCTCCATTTCGTCGGCGAGGATCTTGGCCTTGTCCGGCAGCAGGCTTCTGTCCACGCTGACGATCGCGTCGATGGTCGTATCGCGCAACGGCTTCTCAGGAACTTTGCCGAACGTATGCAGCCCGTACGGGATGTTTTGTCCTTTCAGCTTCAGCAGGTGGTCCTGCACGTCATGCACAACGTGGTCGGTGAGGCTCTCCGGCTTTGAGAGGTCGAGACCGAGATCCTTGGCGATGCCGATGTCGATGACCTTCTGGCGAATCTGCTCGCCGACGGCTTTCGCGAGCTCCGGGCTCTTGTGCAGGCTGGTGTCGTAGTCGTTGATCCGCTCACCGAGTTCGGCGAGCTCGGGATAGAGGCCGCCCTTCTTGAACGGCGGCACCATGTGGTCGATGAGCGTCGCCATCCCGCGACGCCGCGCAACCAGACCTTCACCGACGACATCGACGTTGTAGATGTAGAGATGCGGCAGGTCGGCGATCAACCCGTCCGGTGCATCGTCGGGTGACAGGCCCATGTCCTTGCCGTCGAGCCACTCGAGCGTGCCGTGCGTACCAACATGGACGAGGGCGTCGGCCTTGAAGCCTTCACGCAGCCAGGCATACGCCGCGACGTACTGGTGATGCGGCGCGAGATCCTTCGCGTGATACATCTTCTCCGCATCCTCGCCCCACCCGCGCGCCGGCTGCGGAAGCAGCGCGATTTTGCCGAACTGCACGGCGGGAACGATCAAGCTTCCGCCGGTCGTCATCAGCCGGGACTTCCCTGACTCGCCCCAGTCCTTGATGACTTTGGCCTTCAGGATGGGAGACAGCGCATCGAGCCAGCGGCGATACTCGGCGATGCCAACCCGCACCGCACTGCCCTGCGCGACGAGGGCTTCGAGCTCGCCGGGGGCGTAGCCGCCGACGTTGCGTGATTTCTCGACGAGCGTCTTCAGGATGTTGTCGCCGGAGAGATCCGCAGTGCCGACGTCGTAGCCTTCCTGCTTCAGTCGACGCAGCACGTTGCCAATCGACTCGGCGACGTTCAGGTAGCTCGCGCCGATGTTGGCCTTCCCCGCCGGGTAGTTGTAGAAGACGATCGCGACACGTTTATCGCGGTTGGCCTTGTTGCGCAGCGCCGCGTACTCGTTGGCGCGGCGGACCGCCAGAGCGACCTGCGACAGCATCGGCTTCCGCACGACAATCGTCAGACCGGTTTCGGGATCCTTGATCTTTTCCTGGCTGCCGACGACCGTGGGAGCGATCGTGCCCGCGAGCTCCGGCGTCGCCACGTTGAAGGTGCCTTCGAACATCGACAGACCCTGCGGTGACGCGCGCCACTCCTGCTCGGTTCGTCCGTAGAGGCTGATCAGATTGATGACTGGCACATCGACTTTCGCCAGGTAACTGGACGAGTCGGGCGCGGCAAAATTGAAGTTGAAGCCGAGCACAACGTCGGCGCGTGATTTGCCGGAGGGATCGACGAGCAACCGCTGTGCGGCCACCGCGCCGGGATACCCGAACATCGGAATCGCTTCGGCGCCTTGCCGCTCGACTTCGGCGATCACCGCGTCGAGCAGTTCGGTTTCGTCGCTGTAGTAGGTGGCCTTGTAGAAGCTCACCGCGACGCGCGGCGCGCCGGGACGAAGCTTGCCGTGCTGCTGACGCCATGCGTCGAATTCATCCCACGTCGCGAAGACGCGCGACGGTTCGGCCGAGGGAGTCGCTCGCGGGTCACGCAGGAGGACCGGTCCTTTTGGACCGGCCAGGGCCGGGTAGTAATAGCCGAAATCCAGGCTGCGCTGCGGCTCCGGCAAGACCAGCCCTTTGATACCGGCCTGCGTCAGCGCGTATTTCATCAGGCCGAGCTGATTCGAGAAGCCCATGTGCGCCCAGTAGGCGCGAGCGCGGTCGTCCCAGAGCGCACCCTGTTTGATGTAGGTCTCCTTCGGCAGCAGCCCTTCGCCGATCGCGAACACCTTGCCACGTCGATCGCGCACCGTGCCGATCAGATCGATCTTGCTGCTGGCATTGAGGCGCTCGAGCAGCTGCTGATTCATCGTGTCGAGCAGCAGCACGTCGGTCGTCTTCAGTTCGTCGGCCTTCACATCGGACAGCACCGACTCGGTGACGAAGGTGAGCTGCACCTTGCCGCCCAGGTCAGGCCGCTCCTGCAGCATCGCCTTGAAGGCCTTGAGAGTGCCGGGGAGATTGCCGTCGGAGAAGAGGTACGTCAGGCGTACTGGCTTCGATTGGGCGCCAATCACTCCCTGGAATAGCAGCAACAGCAGCAGGAATCCAAACGCGAAGCGCCTCACACTGCCACGTACACACGGAGGCACGGAGGCACGGAGCAAGATCCGATAACTCCTCTGTGTCTCGGTGCCTCTGTGTGTCGTAGGCAGTGAAGGACTATCGCCCAGCATCCGGCCCCTCGGGCACGTAGATAATCTGGCCGTTCGCCAGTCGATACGCCGTGCCGAGGCGCTCGCCGTCACCCGTCGCCGTCTTGCCGCTCACCTTATACGCCGTGATCTGCGTCCCCTTCTTGACGATGATCTCGCGCTCGCCCTGTGCGTTGGTCTTGACCATCGTCACTTCGCTCTTCGCGTCCATGAGGTCGCCGATGCGGTAGACCGAGAACAGCGTCATCATCAGGCCGACGATGAACACGACCGACACGTCGAAGAGATTGGCGATTCCCGACAGCGGATCTTCTTCGGGGATCTCTTCCGGCGATGGCAGATGGAGGAAGCGGGCCATAGTCAATCTTTGAATGAGCGATCTTTGATGTGTGATTCGTTGATGATTTTGTGATTGAGGATTCTTGATTGAAGCACGATGTCCGCGTGCGTAATCACTAATCAACAATCACCAATCACCAACCACTCACCAATCAACGATCATCGAATCTCCAATGTTCTCAGTTCCTGGGCGATATGTTCGGCGATAAACCGCTGTTCGCGGATGGTTTCGTTCACCCACGACTGCCGCGCGGCCGCGACGACGTAGGCCAGCGTGCCGGTGGCGAGTCCCACGATGGTCGTCGTGAAGGCAACGACCATCTGACCCGCCATCGCCTCGAGATTGCCGGTCGCCAGCGACGCGAGCGATGAACCCATCGGGATGAGTGTTCCGAGCAGCCCGAGGCTAGGACCCACCTTCACCAGCACGCGCGCCGCGTTGAGGCTGTGGCGCAGTCGCTCTTCGCTCTCGAGCACGAGGTGCTCGAGGCCACCGGCGTCGATGCGGTGCTCCTGACGAGCCACTTCGACGTCGGCGATCAGCGTGCGCAGCAAAGATGGCAGCGCACGGCGCCGCGCGTCGGGTGCATCCAGCACGGCGCCGCTCTTCAACCAACCGGTCACGTCGAACCCACGCCGTTCGCGAATGCGTGCGACGTAATCCACGAGACACGACCCAGCCATGAAGACTGCGGCCGCGACGCAAACCCACAGCAGCACCATCACGGGGAACCGCAGCACCTGTCCCAGCGCAAAGAGTCCGTTTTCGAGGGCGGGTAACAGGTTCACCGGCGGCTCCACAGGGAATACACGGCGCCGAGCGCCGTAGCCGTGCCGACAAGCGCGAGCGTCCAAATCGGGACGGGAGTCGTTGGCCCGGGCGTGGCCGGTTCAATCGTCAGAGTGGCGGCGGCCTGCCAGCCGTCGGTCACGCCAGGCACGATCGCGACTACGAGGCCAAGCAGGCAGAGTCCGAGCAAGGCTTCATCGCGAAGAACGTCCGGCGCGAACGACGGACGCACACGCGCCAACCACGCCGGCGTCGCGGCGAGCACCGAGACGGCCGCAAGCGCAGCGATCGGGTGCAGTCCCTGTACTTCAGTCATCGCTGTCAGCATGCCCCCTAATGCACCACCCCACGCCGCCGACGCCATCGCATAGCGAGGCCTGAATAGAATGACGACCGCCGCACCCGCCGACACCACGCCGACCCACGCCGGATCCGGCAACCGCTGTGGACTCGCGACTATAGCCGCGACAACGAAGCCGGCGGCGAGCGCCGCCAGATCGCGTGCACGCCGCGCGGCGATCGCCGCGTGAACGACGACGCCAAAAGCGCAGAGCATCCACAGAGCGTGAAAACTCAGAGTCACGCGAATAGTGCCTCAGGCTGAACTGGTCAAGTACGGATCGTATCTGGAGAAGGGCGTGTCCGCCCTGAAGAGTGTCTGAATAAATTGTCAGAGAAAGGGCTAGTCCACTCGGATCCTGCCATGCTCGAGGACGATGCGCGGGGCGCCGCCGTGCGCAGTTTGACCAGTGTCAATCTCAGCGCGGATCTCGCGGCCGGCCGCCAGGCGCACCGCCTCCGGCAGCAGCTGATCGTAGGCATTCGCCAGGGACCGGCGCGAACTGCGGTCGTCGCGAAACACCAGCCGGTCCGCATCCGGATGCTCACGTGCAACGCGCTGAATCGCGCCGAACGTCTCAGTCGAGAGTTCGGCAATCTCGATCCAGCGCGAATTGCGAGACCAGTACACGGGCAGGAGGAGCATGGGAAGGATCACCGCCGCTGCAACCAACCGGCGATGGCCCACTGGCTGTGAGGCATCCCAAAGCTGCTGCAACAGGCACCCGGCCAGCAATGCTGGCGCAGCCGAGGGCAGCAGCGCGTAGAGGCTTGAACGGGTCGGCACGAAGATCGTCAACGCGAACGTGCCGGCGAACCAGATCGCCCCTAGCAAGAGTACGCGTTTGATCGCAGGCGTCATCGCGGGACGATGCCAGGCGATTAGATGCGCGACGATGAGGACGATCACCGAGAACGTGCAGGCTCGATCCACATACTCGAGTGCGTTGGCCGTGAGTGCAACCGGAGACAGCACGAAGCGGTACGCGTCCGGCGCCGTCATCGGTGTCATGGCCGCGGTCTGCTCCCGCAGTGCGAAGTAAACGGCCAGAGCGAACCATGCTGGCCACGTCAGGCGAATCACTTCTCTTGCACGCGATGGTGTTCGTTCCCCAGCGAGCACCGATGCCCATCCACTCAGAATGAACGGCAACATCACCGCTTCTTCCTTCGCGAGCATCGCCATGAGCGCGGCGACACCAGCGGTCATCGGCTTCCCTCGGACGAGGGCAGCAGCGGCGAGACACGCGGCGATCACCACACACAGCGCGGTGCGCCCGCTCAACCACAGCACCGCCATGTTCACCGCGTGAAAGTTGAGCGCCCACACGCCGGCGACGACCACCGCGGTTGTCGTGCGAAGACCGAGCGATGTCGCCACATACGCGAGCGCGCACGCGCCGAGCAGCAGCAAGATCAGATTGGTGACGCCGAACCCGAACGGCGCGAGTCCGTAGACGGCGCGATCGAGCGCAAAGGTCGCCGCCACGACCGGTCGATAGAAACCATCGGTGCGGAACAGCAGCGCCCGCACGTCGCTCCACGAGGTCACGTGATTGGCGCCCACCCATACGACATCGTCTTTGACGAATCCCTTGCCGATGCCGGGGCCGTAGATGGCGATCAGGATCGCCAGCAGTGTGGCGGCCGCGACGAGCGGCGTGGACACGCGCATAGAGGAGCAGACGCCGTAACTCTATCGTATGCCGCGCTCGGGCTCAGGTCATCTTCCGCGCGCGATCCCCGACGCGCACAGCGCCGGCGACGATGACGCGGGCGTTGATGCCGCGCAGGTGAAGCTGCCGTCCCAGTGGCGAGTTGACGAACTTCATCGCCTCCACACCGAACCGCTGCACGAACTGGCCGCACCCGGTGTGCGGCTCGGCGCTGACCTCGATGACGGCGCTGCCAAGCTCGAGCCGCGAACCGGGCGGCAGGTTGTCATGCGCGAGGTTCAGATCGACATAGAGCTGATCGCCCGCCAGCGGCCAGCGCGCACGGTCTTGCGCAAACAGCGCGATCGCGCGGGCGTTCATCACCGTCAACTGTGTCGCCGGATCCGGTGCGGCGTCGCGCGTCGCCCAGCTGTCGGCGATCATGCCGGCGGACGGATCGAGCAGCGCCTCGTCCAGCACTTCGCGCGCGCCCGGTTGCGGACGGGAGACGATCAATTCCACAACGCCGTTGTCGGTGGGCGAATTGCGAATCAACTCGAGGCCGGCCTCGAGCTCGGATCGTGTCAGGTGTCGGACGGTCACGCGCGTGCTCCCTGGCCGGTCCGGAAGGACCGGCCCAACGAGATCGCGATCCTACGCGGTCTACAGCGTGAGACGTCCTACCGACAATTACCGTGGAATTGAGATGCGGAACGAGGTGCCGTCGGCCCCGGTGGCGGCCAGCGTGAGATGACCGCCGAGCGCCTCGACTGCGCCCTTTGCGAGCGAGAGCCCGAGTCCGGTTCCGCTGCCGTTCGCGTCGTTGGCCCGATAGAAGCGATCGAAGATGCGCTCGCGCGCCTCGATCGAGATGCCCGGGCCCGAGTCGATGACTTCGACGACGGCGTCCTGCGGCGTTTGCGTGATCCGAATGCGCACCCGCCCCGCCGCCGGTGTGAATTTGATGGCGTTATCCACCAGGTTGATCAACGCCTGACGCAGCACCAGCCGATCGGCGGACACGACTGGCGACGCCTGTCGATCGATGCTCAGCGTCTGCCGCTTCTCTTCTGCCAGCACCGACAGATGCGACACCACATCGTCGGCGAGGGCGGAGAGATCGACGGCGTCACGCGACAGCTTCGCGTGCCCCATCTCGGCGCGCGACAACGCGAGCAGCCGATCGACGAGCGAGGCCAGACGATCGACTTCCTCGAGCATGCTGCCGATGATGCCGCGATACGCCGACTCATCGCGATGGCCGCGCAGCCCAACTTCGCCAACACTGCGAATCGCGGTCAACGGCGTGCGCAGTTCATGAGAGACGTCCGTCGTAAATCGCCGCATCTGATCGAACGACGCTTCGAGGCGCCCCAGCGTCTCGTTGAAGACAGTGGCCAGCCGCCCCATCTCGTTCTCGGGGTTCGCCACGGGCAGACGATCGCCCAGACGCTCGGCGGTGATGGTCCTGGCCCGCACGGTCATCTGCTCGATCGGCGCCAGCGCGCGACGGGCGAGCACGTAGCCGCCGAGCCCGGCGACGCCGACGGCGAGCGGCAAGCCGAGCACCAGAATCAGCAGCAGATCGCGCAACTGCCGCTGCATCCCTTCCTCAGAACGGGCGACCTGCAGTGTGACGCGCCGCTTGCCGATCAGCGCGAAGGTTTGCGGGTCCTCCACGCATGGACACACATAGCTGTGCCCGCTCATGACCCGCACCGGGGCATCCGCCGCCGGAAACGACACGATCGCATCGTCGCTGCGCGCGGCCAGCTTCTGAGTGTCAGCCAGCGGCCGGCGCATCGCTTCGGCGTTGATGAACAGCAATTGCTTGCCGTCATCGCTCCATACCTGCACCCAGGGCGCTTCTTCTTCGAGCAGTAGATCGATTTGCGGGGCCGGCATGACCAGACCATCTGGCCCTTCGTCCACCGTGGCCGCCGCCCAGAAGAAGTCGGCGCGCAGGCGGTCGTCGAGCGCCTCCGACACGCTGCGGCTCACGAATGTGTAGACGCCGACGGCGTAGACACCGAGGACGACGATCATGACCGCGACGTACCAGAGCGTGAGCCGTACACGCACGCTGTGCGATCGCCACCACCATGCACCCCACCGCGCAGGACCGGGGCCCCCACGACGCACGCCTGCGTCGTGGGGTGGAGGCGTGCGCGGCGGGGACCCCGCTCGTGTCACGGCTCGCCCTCGCGCAGCATGAAGCCGACACCGCGGACCGTGTGAATCAGCTTGATCGACTGATCGAGATCGACTTTCCGGCGGAGCCTGGCGATATGGACGTCGATGACGTTGTCGAGCGGCGTCGTGCGCGCCGTCTCCTTCCACACATCGCGCGCCAGCGTTTCTCGCGACACGACCTGCCCGTGATACCGCAGCAGATATTCGAGCAGCTCGAACTCGCGCACGGTCAACTCCACCGGCTGCGCGTTGCGCGTCACCTTGCGCGTCACGAGATCCATCTCGAGGTCGCCGACCGATAACCGCAGTGACTCCGCCACGCGGCCACGACGCACCAGCGCCCGGATGCGCGCCAGCAGCTCGGCGAAGGCAAACGGCTTGATCAGATAGTCATCGGCACCGGCGTCGAGACCGGTCACGCGATCCTGGAGCGAGTCCCGCGCGGTGAGCACGAGGACCGGCGCCTTGACGCCGCGCTGGCGCAGCGCCTGCAGGATCTCCAGACCGTCGCGTCCGGGCAGCGTCAGGTCGAGCAGGATGACGTCGAACGACTCGGTGTTGACCCGGAAGAACGCCCCCTCGCCGGTCCGCTCGACGATAACTTCGAACTTCTCGCCCTCGAGCCCTTCGCGCAGGGCGTTGGCGACCTTCATTTCGTCTTCGACGACGAGAACTCGCATCCTCCTCGTGATTCTAGAATAGGAACCCGATGGACTTCTCGCTGCTCGAGACCATGCGCCTGAACGAGGGCACCATCGTCCGTCTCGAGCGCCATGTATCGAGACTGGCCGGTTCGGCACGTCAATTTGGCTATGCGTACGACGAGTCGCGGATCCGGCATGCGGTCGTCGAGACCGTCCGTGCCCACCCGCGGGGCCAGTGGCGGGTCCGGCTGCTCGTCGCGCGTGATGGTGCGCCGACGATCGAGTGCGTGCCCTACACACACGACCCTCGCGCCTGGCGCGTGACGTTTGCGTCGGACCCCGTCGATTCACGCGATCCGTTTCTCGCCAACAAGACCACGCGTCGCGAGGTGTACGACTCGGCGCGCCGGGCCCGCCCCGACGTGGACGACGTGATCCTGTCGAACGAGCGTGGAGAGATCACCGAAGCGACGGTCGCAAACATTGTGGTGGAAATCGATGGCGTGCGCGTGACCCCGCCACTGGCGAGCGGATTGCTGGGCGGCGCCTTCCGTGGCGAGCTGCTTGACTCGAAACAAATATACGAGCGTGTACTGACACGCGACGATGTGACGCGGGCCTCGCGCATCTGGTTGATCAACAGCCTGCGGGAATGGATCGACGCAGTTCTCGCGTAAACTTGGAAGGTGATGACCGACTTCGCCGCCGTTGAGAATCAGCTCACCACCACGCTCGGGCTGACTCGCCGGCCAGTCGCCATTGCGTTCCGCGAATCGCCACCGGCCGGTGTTGCGCCGCTCAGCGGCACACAGCCGTCGGGTTGCAGCTTCTGGCGTCTCGCTTCCGCGGGGCAGGTCTTCTACACGGTGCCGTCGGATCACTACAACTGCCCGGTCGGCAGCCATACGCACAACATCGAGCTACCGAAGGAACGCGAGCCGGAGTTGATGAACACGCTGACGTTGATGGTGAACGTCGGCTACCTGAAGATGGACGAGGTCCCGAGCCTGCCGCGGCTGGCCAAGACGCCGGCGGTGACCATCTACGCGCCGCTCGGCATCACGCCGGTCGAGCCCGATGTCGTGATCATGTCGGGTACACCAGGGCGCTTGATGCTGCTGAACGAAGCGGCGACGAGCGCGCTCGGTGTGGAGGCGACGCATGCGTCGCCCCTACTCGGTCGTCCAACGTGCACCGCGATCCCCGCAGCGCTCTCTTCGGGTGTCGCCTCGAGCTTTGGCTGCGTCGGCAATCGCATCTACACCGGCATCTCGGACGATGAGTTCTATTCGGTGATCGCCGGGAAGGATTTGGCCTCGGTCATCGCGCAACTCGACACCATCACGGCGGCCAACGCCGCGCTCGCCGAGTATCACAGGGAACGACAGGCGTCGCTCGCAACGGCTTGACGGCGGGTCCATAGAGCAGGACCCGCCCTACGAGCGTCCTCACACGCCAACTCTTGAGCGTGGAGTCCTGATTCGATCGACGATGGCGCGATAGCGCGGGTCGCTTCTGAGCGGCTCGAAACGCGGCTCGGCGTCGAGCGTCGCCAGCGCCGGGTCGCGATCCAGCCACGCCTGATCGAGCGCCGAGAAGGCGTCATCGAAATCGCCGAGTCCGGTGAAGGCTAGCGCGAGATGAAATGGCGGCACATAGCGCGTGCGCTCGAACGAGCGGGCGCGCGCGATGAGTGCCTGCGCCTGCGACCGGCAGCCCAGGACGGCTTTCACGTGCGCCAGCCACGACAGCAGAACGGGATGCGAGGGATCGAATGTCAGCGCGAGATCGAGCTGCGCGACCGCTTCGTCGCCCCTGCCCGCTTGCAGCAGCGCGGCCGCCAGTACGCGATGCGCGGTCACGAACTCCGGATCCATCTCGAGCATGTACTGGCAGTGGGCGATCGCGCTGTCGTAGTCGCCGGAGACATACCGGGTCCACGTACCGGTGCTGTTGGTGCCAAGGCACAGCGGATCCAGTTCGCGTGCGCGTTCGACGGCGGCCAGCGCCTCACCGTAGCGTGACTCGAGCGCCAGCATCAGCCCGTACGATCGCAATGCCGCCCCGTTACTCGGATTGAGCTTGATCGCCTCGGCGTAGCTGGCTTCGGCGGCGACCCAGTCGCCATCGATCATCCGCTGCAAGTCCCCGGTGACGGCGTGTGCTTCCGAGACCGACGGATCGATCGCGAGCGCCCGCGTCGCCGCCTCACGCGCCGCGGCCAGGGCGACTCGCGGCCGCTCGTGATAATACTCAGCGCTCGCGACCTGCACGCGGGCCAGCGCAGCGAGCGCCGCCGCGAAATCCGGCGCCTCGGTGACCGCCTCGGTGAACCAGCGCAGCGCCTCGTCCAGCCCGACATCGCCCGGTCTCGCCCAGTGATACTTGCCTTTCAAGTAGGCCTGATACGCCCGCGGATGATCGCGCGGCGCGACCACCGCTCGCGCCGGCGGCACGAGCTCGCGCAGTAGCGATCGCGCGACGCGCCCGGCGACGTCGGCCTGCACCGAGAGCCAGTCGGCGGTGCTCCGCTCGTACGTCTCCGACCACAACTGCGTCTCGGTGGCGGCTTCAACCAGACGTGCGGTGATCCGCACGCGCGAGCCGTCGCGACGCGTGCTGCCCTCGAGCAGGTACTCCGCCTTCAGCGCGTCGCCGATCTCGCGCGCCCGCTGCAGGCTGCCCTTGAAGAACATCGACGACCAGCGCCCGATGATGCCGACCTGACCGCGGCACAACGGTCCGAGCTGCGCGATGAGTTCCTCGGTGAGACCGTCACTGAAGTATTCCTGGCTGCTGTCGTCGCTGAGATTGCTGAACGGCAGCACCACGAGCCGCACCTGCGGTGCCGACGGCGGAGCGGCCGTGACCGCGCGGGCGCCCGGCACGCTCCCGACAAACCGATAGCCTCGCCGCGGGACCGTCTCGATGAACGTCGGCTTGTCCGCATCGTCACCCAGCGCGGCGCGCAGGCGCTTGATCGCGGCGTTCAGGCTGTGCTCGAAGTCGACGAACGTGCCCTCGGGCCAGAGACGCTGACGCAGCTCGTCGCGGGTGATGACCTCGCCGGGCCGCTCGAGCATGAGCCGCAGAATCTCCAGCGGCTGCTCCTGCAGACGCACGCTCGAGACGCCGTCTCCCGGAACGCCTTGGGGGCGTTCCTTGAGGCAGCGCAGTTCACGCGACCTCACGTCGAGCTCGAAGTTTCCGAATCGCAGGATCGTCATACTTCTGATACCTGACTCTCGATTCCTGATTCCTGACTTTCCCGTACGCGCGCAACTTTGAAAAGAGCCAATCGCGATGTGCGACTGACAATGACCCGCAAGTCACCAACATGTCACCTCAGGTCACCTCCAGAGCATTGAGGCACCTGTCCACGCATTCCAGGCTTAGCAGCACTGGAGTGCGTCATGTCTGCTCGTCACGTCGCCGTGTTCGTCCCGTTGCTACTCATGTGCACATCGTCGCCGGCGCGAGGGGCCGTCACCGCCTGGACCACCGTTGTCGTCCGCGTCTATGACCAGAACGGCGTGATGGGGACGAATCGTCAGGCGCTCGACCAGGCGCGCAAGGCACTCGATGCCGCATCGATCGACGTGATCTGGCGGATGTGTCCGGCGAGCCCGTCGTGCAATGCTCCCTTGGCACCGGGCGAGCTGGCCATCCGGATCGTGCGCGCGCCGGTTCCGCCGCACTACAGCGGGATACTGCCACTCGGCGACGCGACGATCGACACACGCGCCGGCGCCGGCGTGCTCGCCACGGTCTACGTCGATCGCATCGAGTGGCTCGCGCACGAAACTGGCACCGACAGCCGCGCCCTGCTCGGCCGCGCGATCGCACACGAGCTCGGACATCTGCTGCTCGCCACGACGACGCACGGGCCAGTCGGGTTGATGCGCGCGCATTGGTCACAGGAAGAAGTGCGCCGCGGCCAACCGCGCGACTGGAGCTTTGCCCCAACCGAGCTCGCGGCGATGCGGCGGCGCGCGGAAGCGCGCGAGCGCGACGCGCGTCTCGCCTGGGGAACGCGCTGATCTCAGTGCTTGGTCCTTGGTCCTTGGTGCTTCGTGCTTGGTCCGTCCATGGTCATGGTCCTTGGTCCTCGTCCTCGGGCCATCGCGGAGCGACGCACCAAGGACCAAGGACCGAGGACGGACTTAGGACCACGGACGGACCAAGAACCAGGGACCAAGAACCAAGAACCCACTGCTCCAGCACCGGTGTTGAACACCGCCCCCACCCAGCCCATAATCCGCTCTTTGGTCCACCCGAAAGGAGCTCGTTCATGAGGACGGCAGTGTGGGCGATCGGTCTTCTCGTCGTGCTGAGCGGAACGGCGGCCGCACAGTCGGCGCGCGCCAAAGTGGACATGAACGCGCCGGCGCCGCGGCTGCCCAACGGCAAGCCTGACTTCAGCGGCGTTTGGGCGCGTCCGGGCGTGCAGGACATGACGCGTACGGTGAAGAACGCCA
>Ga0075418_10004390_pt1 | contig 16079 bp, 16 predicted proteins | sample SoiMetdeltSBSDD2_FD_81776 | JGI IMG/M metagenome (GOLD analysis project Ga0075418, IMG submission 81776) | Bulk soil microbial communities from a Populus tree surrounding site in Tennessee, USA - Soil MetaG P. deltoides SBSDD2 | ecosystem: Environmental > Terrestrial > Soil > Tree plantation...
CTCGAGATCGACGAGGAGCGCCGCCGCATCTCGCTCGGCATGAAGCAGTGCATGCCCAACCCCTGGGAAGACTTCGCCCGCGAGTACAAGAAGGGCGACAAGGTGAAGGGCCAAATCAAGTCGATCACCGACTTCGGCGTCTTCGTCGGCCTGCCCGGCGGCATCGACGGCCTGGTGCACCTCTCGGACCTTTCCTGGTCGGCCGCCGGCGAAGAGGCGGTCAAGAACTTCAAGAAGAGCGAGGAAGTCGAGGCGGTGGTGCTCTCGATCGACATCGAGCGCGAGCGCATCTCGCTCGGCATCAAGCAGCTCGAGGGCGATCCGTTCACCAACTTCATCGCGAGCCACGAGAAGAACAGCGTCGTGAGCGGCACCGTCAAGTCGGTCGACGCCAAGGGCGCCGTGATCGACATCGGCGGCGTCGAGGGCTACCTGCGCGCCTCCGAGTTCTCGCGCGACCGGGTCGACGATCTCGCCAAGCACCTGAAGGAAGGCGACAGCGTGCAGGCGATGATCATCAACCTCGACCGCAAGAACCGCTCGATCAACGTCTCGGTGAAGGCGAAAGACATGGCGGAAGAAACCGAGGCCATGAAGCAGTTGCGCACCGAGCAGGCCGCGGCCAGTGCCGGCGCGACCAACCTCGGCGCACTGCTGCGCGCGAAGCTCGACAAGAAGGATGGCAACCCGCAGCAATAACACAGGGCAAGGGGGGAGATGGTTGCCATGACGAAGTCGGAACTGATCGCGCGTCTTGCGCAGCGCTATCCGCAACTCGTCGCGAAGGACGCCGAGTACGCGGTGAAGATGATCCTCGATGCGATGACGCAAAGCCTGCTCGGCGGCCATCGCATTGAAATCCGCGGCTTCGGCAGCTTCGGCCTCAACTACCGGCCGCCGCGCACCGGCCGCAATCCCAAGTCCGGCGAGAAGGTCCAGGTGCCGGAGAAGTACGTGCCGCACTTCAAGGCCGGCAAGGAGCTGCGCGAGCGCGTGGACTCCGCCACGCCGCACGCGCCGGCAGCCAGCCAGGAGCGCGCCTCGCAGCCAGTCCGGTGATTCCCGGGTGAGAGCCCTCACCTGGGCGATTCGCCTGGCGGTGTTTGTTGTGCTGGTCGCGTTCGCGGCGAAGAACGTGGATCCCGTGAAGCTGCGCTTCTACTTCGATCTCGAGGTGCAGGCGCCGCTCGTGCTCATCCTGCTCGGCGCCTTCGCGCTCGGCGCGCTCTTCGGCGTGGCGGCGCTCATCGGCACGGTGCTGCGTCAGCGGCGCGAGATCTCGATCCTCAAGCGGCCGGCCGAGCCGGCGCCGCCGCCGTTGTAGCGCCGATGGAATTCGAATACTGGTGGCTGCTCGGTTTTCCGCTGTTCTTCGGCCTGGGCTGGATGGCCGCACGCATCGACATCAAGCAGATCGTGTCGGAGTCGCGTGCATTGCCGCGCTCGTACTTCAAGGGGCTCAACTTCCTCCTGAACGAGCAGCCCGACAAGGCGATCGAGGCCTTCATCGAGGTGGTCAAGGTCGACCCGGAGACGGTGGACTTGCACTTCGCGCTCGGCAGTCTCTTTCGCCGGCGCGGCGAATACGACCGCGCGATCCGCATGCACCAGCACCTCCTCGAGCGCGCCGATCTCGGCGCCGACCAGAAGCTGCAGGCGCAGATGGAGCTAGGTCAGGACTACCTCAAGGCAGGCATCCTGGATCGCGCCGAAGAGGCGTTTTCCAAGCTCGAGAAGACGAATCAGACGGTTGTCGCGCGGCGCTTTCTCCTCCAGATCTACGAGCAGGAGAAGGACTGGCCGCGCGCCATCGAAATGACCAAGCTCGTGGAAACCGACCCGCGCGCGCTCGCGCAGTACTACTGCGAGCTCGCCGCTTCCGAGACCGCCAGCTCGCGGCCCGACGCCGCGCGCCGCTACCTCTCGCAGGCGCTCGATGAGAACCGCAAATGCGTGCGCGCCAGCCTTCAGCTCGGCGATCTCGACAAGAACGAGGCGCGCCTGGATGAGGCGATCGAGCACTGGAAGCGCATCGAATCCCAGGACCCGACCTACCTCGCGCTCGTCGCGCAGCGCCTGGGCGAGGCCTACCGCGGCGCCGGGCGCGCCGAGGACGGCCTGCGCCTGCTCGCCGGCTACCTCGAGCGCTACCCTTCGCTCGACCTCCTTGATACGGTATTCCAGCAGACGCTGGAGGCGCAAGGCGCCGACGCGGCGTACGCCATGGTGCGCGACGAGCTGCGCCGCAACCCGACGCTGCTCGGCCTCGATCGCCTGCTCGAGGCCCAGATCATCGCCGCGAGCTCGCCCGACAAGCGGCGCGACCTCGAGCTCGTGCGCAACCTCGTGCACGGCCACACGCGGCGCCTGGCGCGCTACCGTTGCGAAAGCTGCGGCTTCAAGGCGCGCGCGTTCCACTGGCATTGCCCGGCCTGCGGCGGCTGGGAAACGTATCCACCACGGCGCACCGAGGAATTTGATCTAACTCCATGAACGTCACCGTCATCGGCACCGGCTATGTCGGTCTCGTCACCGGCGCCTGCCTCGCGGACGCCGGCAACCACGTGTTCTGTCTCGACATCGACGAGAGCAAGGTCGCGCGCCTGAACCGCGGCGAAATCCCGATCTTCGAGCCCGGGCTCGAGCCCATCGTGAAGCGCAACAGCGACGCCGGGCGCCTGAAGTTCTCCACCAACGTCGCGGCGAGCGTCGAGCACGGCGAGTTGCAGTTGATCGCTGTCGGCACGCCGCCCGACGAGGACGGCTCAGCAGACCTGCAGCACGTGCTCGCCGCGGCGCGCGCGATCGGAAAGCACATGAAGTCCTACCGGGTCATCGCGACCAAGTCCACTGTGCCAGTCGGCACTGCCGACAAGATCAAGGAGGTGCTGCGGGAGGAGACATCGGCTGAGTTCGCGGTGGTATCCAATCCGGAATTCCTGAAGGAAGGCGCGGCGATCGAAGATTTCATGCGGCCGGACCGCATAGTGGTCGGCGCGGACGACCCGCGCGCCATCGCGCTCCTGCGCCAGCTCTATGCGCCGTTCCAGCGCAACCGCGAGCGCATCATCGTCATGGGCGTGCGCTCCGCCGAGCTCACCAAGTATGCGGCGAACGCCATGCTGGCGACGCGCATCTCGTTCATGAATGAGCTTGCCAACCTGGCGGAAGCGCTCGGCGCCGACATCGAGGACGTGCGCCACGGCATCGGCTCCGACCCGCGCATCGGCACCAATTTTCTCTACGCCGGCGTGGGCTACGGCGGCTCGTGCTTTCCCAAGGACGTGAGGGCGCTGCAGCGCACCGCGGCGGAGGCGCGGCGCGAGCTGCGCGTCGTCGCGGCGGTCGAAGCCGTGAACGAGACGCAGAAGCACGTGCTGGCCGGCAAGATCAAGCGCCGGTTCGGCGAACGGCTGAACGGCAAGTGCCTTGCGGTCTGGGGCCTTGCTTTCAAGGCGAACACCGACGACATGCGCGAAGCTTCGAGCCGCACGTTGATTGCCGATCTCGTCGGCGCGGGCGCGCGGGTGCGCGCTTACGATCCGGTCGCGGGCGCCGAGGCCCGGCATCTCTTCCGCGACAGCCCTGGCGTGGAGATCGTCGATTCCGGCTTCGCCGCGCTCGAGGGCGCGGACGCGCTCGCCGTGGTCACCGAGTGGCAGGAATTCCGCAGCCCCGACTTCGCCGCCCTCAAGGCGAAGCTCAAGACGCCGGCGATCTTCGACGGCCGCAACCTCTACGACCCCGCCGCACTCAAGTCGCTCGGCATCGAGTACTACCCGATCGGGAGAAGAACATAGACACCTCCAAGGCCCGGGTCCTCGTGGTCGGCGACGTGATGCTCGACCGCTACTGGTTCGGCGAGGTGTCGCGCATCTCGCCCGAGGCGCCGGTGCCGGTGGTGCTCATCAACGAGGACAAAGAGGAACTCAAGCTCGGCGGCGCCGCGAACGTGGCGTGGAACTGCAAGGAGCTCGGCGCGCGGACGCGGCTCCTTTCGGTGGTGGGCCAGGACGAGCCCGGGCGCGCGCTCGAGCGGCTGCTCAAGGAGATGCGCATCGAGGCGAGCTTGCACCGCGACCGCGGCTTGAGCACCACGCAGAAACTGCGCGTGATCGGCCGGCGTCAGCAGCTCCTGCGCATCGATTTTGAGCGCCCGCCTTCGCGCGAGGTGCTGGCGCTCAAGCTCGAGGAATTCAAGCGCGCGTTGCCCGAGAGCGATGTCGTTATCCTCTCCGACTACGGCAAGGGCGGCCTCGCCCACATCACGGAGATGATCCGCATGGCGCGGCGCGCGGGAAAACGCGTGCTCATCGATCCCAAGGGCGACGATTATTCGCGCTACAAGGGTGCGAGCATCATCACGCCGAACATCGCCGAGCTGCGCGAGGTGGTCGGCACGTGGAACGACGAGAAGGACCTGAAGAGCCGGGCGCTCGCGCTGCGCGACAAGCTCAAGCTCGAGGCGCTGCTTCTTACGCGTGGCGAGCACGGCATGACGCTCTTCGGGAGGAAAATCGTGAGCGTGAAGACCGAGGCGCGAGAGGTGTTCGACGTCACCGGCGCTGGTGATACGGTGATCGCCACGCTCGCGGTCATGCTCGCCGCGGGCGCAAGCCTCGAGGCGGCCATGCGGCTTTCCAACCGCGCGGCGGGTATCGTGGTCGGCAAGCTGGGCACGGCCGCCGCCACCCACAAGGAGTTGTTCGGTTCCTGATATGTACTTCATCGTGACCGGAGCCGCCGGATTCATCGGCTCGAAGCTCGTCGAAGGCCTCAACCGGCGTGGTGTGGACGAGATCATCGCCGTGGACACGCTCGCGCACGCCGACAAGTTCAAGAACCTCGCGGGCGCCGAGATCGCCGATTACATCGATTACGAAGAGTTCATCCTGCACCTGGATCGCTACGAAGGCGCGGTGACCGCGGTGTTCCATCAGGGCGCGTGCTCCGACACAATGGAAACCGACGGGCGCTACATGCTGCAGAACAACTACGAATATTCGAAGCGCCTCTACGAATGGTGCCAGGAAGAAGAGGCGCCTTTCGTCTACGCGTCCTCGGCCTCCGTTTACGGCGCGGGCCCGGAATTTCGCGAAGAGCGCAGCTGCGAACGGCCGCTGAACGTCTACGGGTACTCGAAATTCCTCTTCGACCAGTACGTGCGCAGGCGGCTAAAGCTCAAGGAGCGCCGGGCGCAGGTCGCGGGCCTGCGCTACTTCAACGTCTACGGGCCCAATGAGGCGCACAAGGGCCGCATGGCGTCGGTCGCCTACCATGCCTATGAGCAGCTCGTTTCGGCCGGGCGCGTGAAGCTCTTCGTCGGATCGGACGGCTACGGCAACGGCGAGCAGCGCCGCGACTTCGTGTATGTCGAAGACGTGGTCGACGTGAACCTGTGGCTGCTCGAGCACGGCGCGGTGTCGGGCGTCTTCAACTGCGGCACCGGCCGCGCGCAGAGCTTCAACCAGCTGGCCGCGGCCGTGATCAACGCCGCGCAGGGCACGATGCTTTCGGTGAAGGACATGGTCGGCAAAGGCCTGATCGAATACATCCCGTTTCCACCCCAGCTCGTCGGCAAGTACCAGAGCTACACGCAGGCCGATCTCACGCGCCTGCGCGGCGCGGGCTACATGCGCGAATTTCGCCCGGTGGAGGCGGGCGCGGCCGCCTACGTCGCCGAGCTCGCGAACCGATGAAGCGCACGGTCGAGGACTTCATCGGCAACACGCCGCTCGTGCGGCTGCAGCGCTTGCCGGGTTCGGACAAAAACCTCCTGCTCGTGAAGCTCGAAGGAAACAACCCCGCCGGCTCGGTGAAGGACCGGCCGGCGATGTCGATGATCCGTCACGCCGAGCGGCGCGGCACCATCAAGCCGGGCGACACCCTGATCGAGCCGACATCCGGAAATACCGGCATCGCCCTCGCGATGGCCGCCGCGATCCGCGGCTATCGCATGGTGCTCATCATGCCCGAGCATCTGTCGGTCGAGCGGCGCCAGACCATGCGCGCCTTCGGCGCCGAGATCATTCTCACGCCCAAGGAGGGCGGCATGGAAGCGGCGCGCGATCTCGCCGAGCGCATGGTGCGCGACAAGAAGGGCACCATGCTCGACCAGTTCGCGAACCCCGACAACCCGCTCGTGCACTACGAGAGCACCGCCGCGGAGATCTGGCGCGACACCGACGGACGCATCACGCACTTCGTCTCGAGCATGGGCACGACCGGCACCATCATGGGCTGCTCGCGCTACTTCAAGGAGAAGAACCCGAAGATCGAGGTGATCGGCTGCCAGCCCGCGGAAGGCTCGCAGATCCCGGGCATCCGCAAGTGGCCGCAGGCGTACCTGCCGAAGATCTACGACGCCAAGCGCGTCGACCGCCTGGAATCGGTCAGCCAGGCCGAGGCCGAGGAGATGACGCGGCGCCTCGCGCGCGAGGAGGGCATCTTTGCCGGCATCTCTTCGGGCGGCGCGATGCACGTCACGCTGCGTATCGCGAAGGAACTGAAGAACGCCGTCATCGTCACGATCATCTGCGACCGCGGCGATCGCTACCTGACTACGGGAGTGTTCCCTGACTAGCGCGATGACGCCGACGCTCGCCTTCGACATCGAGACCATCCCGGACGTCGCGGGGATCCGGAAGCTGCACGAGCTGCCGGAGGATCTGCCGGACCCCGAGGTCGCTGAGATCGCGGCACAGAAGCGCCGCGTGCAAACCGGGAGCGATTTCCTGCCGGCATACCTGCACCGCGTGGTGGTGATCTCGTGCGTGCTGCGCGATGACGAAGGCCTGCGCCTATTCTCCATCGGCGAGCCGGAGGCGAACGAGGCTTCGGCGATCCGCCGCTTCTTCGAGGGCATCGACAAGTACGTGCCGCAGATCGTGTCGTGGAACGGGCGCGGCTTCGATCTGCCGGTGCTCGTCAACCGCGCGCTACAGCATTCCGTGGGAGCGGCGTGCTTCTGGGACAACGGGCGCGAGAACCAGGACTTTCGCTTCAACAATTACATCAACCGCTTTCACGACCGCCATACCGACCTCATGGACGTGCTCTCGCTCTACGGCGGACGCGGCTCGCCGCTCGACGACGTGGCGCGGCTCGCCGGCTTTCCGGGGAAGGTGGGAATCCGCGCGAACGCGGTGTGGGAGAGCTATCGCCGCGGTGAGCTCGCCGCGATCCGCAATTACTGCGAGGCGGATTGCGTGAACACCTACCTGGTTTTCCTGCGCTTCCAGCTCATGCGCTGCGCGCTCGACGCGGCGCGCTACGCCGAGGAGTGCGCGCTCGTGCGCAGCACGCTCGAGAAGCGCCCGGAGCCGCACTGGCGCGAATTCCTCTCGCTCTGGAAGAGTTGATCCTCGACGTCGAATCGCTCGACGCCGAAGGGCGCGGCGTCGCGCGCAACGCCGAAGGCAAGGTCGTGTTCGTCGAAGGCGCGTTGCCCGGCGAGCGCGTTTCCTGTCAACGCGTCACCGGCAAGCGCAAGTTCGATGTCGCGCGCGTCACCTCGGTGCTCGAAGCGTCAGGGAGTCGGCGGCATCCGCAGTGCCCGCACTTCGGACTGTGCGGCGGCTGCGCCACGCAGCATGCCGACAGCCGCACGCAGATGGCGGCGAAGCAGCGCTGGCTGGAGGACAACCTGGAGCGCATCGGCAAAGTGCGCCCCGAGACGCTTCTGCCCATCATCTACGGCGCGGAGTGGGGCTACCGCCGGCGCGCGCGGCTCTCGGTGCGCTACGTGCCTTCGCGCGGCGGCGCGCTGGTCGGCTTCCGCGAGCGTCGCTCGAGCTTCATCGCGCAGATGAACGAGTGCCACGTGCTGCCGCCGCACGTGTCCGCGCTGATTCCCCATCTCAAGGCGCTGGTCGAGAAGCTGTCGCTGCGCGCGCGCGTGCCGCAGATCGAGCTCGCCTCCGGCGACAACGCCACGGCACTGGTCTTCCGGCATCTCGAGCCGCTTACCGACGAGGACGCGGCGCTCCTGAGCGGCTTCGCGCGCGAGCACGGGATCCACGTCTGGGTGCAGGCTGGCGGCCCGGACAGCGCGCGGCCGCTCGAGCCGGCGACGAGCGAGCTCTACTACGAGCTGCCGGAATTCGGCGTGCGCATCGGCTTTCGGCCGACCGACTTCACGCAAGTGAATTACGAGGTGAACCGCGTGCTCGTCGCGCGCGCCGTGCGGCTCCTCGATCCGCAACCCGGCGAGCGCGTCGCCGACCTCTTTTGCGGGCTCGGCAATTTCTCGCTGCCGCTCGCGCGGCGCGGCGCCGCCGTGGTCGGCTTCGAGGGCAATCGCGAGCTCGTCGAGCGCGCGCGCGACAACGCGAGCGCGAACCGCGTCGTGGCGCAATTCGAGGTCGCGGACCTTTTCAAGACCGGCATCGGCGCCTTCGGGCCCTTCGCGAAGATCCTGCTCGACCCGCCGCGCGAAGGCGCGATCGAGCTCGTCAAGGCGCTGCCGGCGGACTGGCCGCGGCGCATGGTCTACGTTTCCTGCGATCCGGCGACGCTCGCGCGCGACGCCGCCGTGCTGGTTCAGACCAAAGGCTTTCGCCTCGCGGCCGCGGGGGTGGTCAACATGTTCCCGCACACCGCACACGTGGAGAGCATCGCCCTCTTCGAGCGTTGATGAGCCTCGCGCCGCTCATCCTGCTTTTCTTCGCGCACGCGGCGAGCGCTGCCGAAGCGTCGGGGCGGAACTGGCGCATCGCCGTGCAGAGCCTCCAGTGCCAGGGGAACGGCCTCCTCGTCATGGGCGCGCGCGTCCACTATCGTGGCCCCGATGGGGCGGTCGAGGCGCCCGTCGTCCAGATCGTCGATGCGTCGGGAAACGCTTATCGTTCGCTCGGGCAATGGCTTTCCGGCGGCGGGTTGAGCCATCTGAAAGCCGGTGACCTCGGCGTCGTGCATTTCAGGTTTCCCGTCCACACCGCGAGCGGTGCGCTCGAATTGGAGTTCGGCGATATCCGCGCATTCACCGTCTCGCGCGACGCGTGCAAAGCGCTTCTCAGGCCGGAGCAGGTGAAGGCGCCGCGCGCGCCGCCGCCCGCTTCCGCCAGAAGCAATGTTCCCGTATACCGCGAACGCTATCCGTGCTCGGCTGGGCGCAGCCTCACGGCTGAGTACCCGCCGTACCTGCCCCTGCAGCTCATTGTGCTCGGCCGCGGCTACCTGCCCAACGCGCGCTCGATCGAGCTGCCCATGGGCCGGGCGCCGGCGCAGTCGTACGCGTACGCCGGCGTGGATGATCTGAAATTCATCGAGGGTGCGGCGCGCCGCGCGCTCGCCGCCGACTTTCCGCAGTACCGCGCACCGCGATATTTCGCCTTTAACTGGGGCGTACAGCGCTCGCAAAGCGGAAACGAGATTTTTGCGGTCGGGGTATACGACCTTCGTCCGTGCCCGGAAACGACAAGGGCGCCCGCAGGCGCCCTTGTTGCTGCGAAAAGCTAGGGTTACTCGCGCTCGCCGGTCAGCGCGAGCAGGAGGTGCAGCAGGTTGGCGAAGATGTTGAAGAGGCTCATGTACACGCCGGTCGTCGCGATCACGTAGTTGGTCTCGCCGCCGCGGATGATGCGCTGCAGGTCGTAGAGCAGGAAGAGCGAGAACACCACGATGACCAGCGTCGAAATGGTGAGCGCCAGCGCCGGAATCTGCAGGAACATGTTCGCGATCATCGCCACGAGCAGCGCGATCATGCCGACGAAGAGGAACTTGCCCATGAAGGAGAGATCGCGCTTGATGCTTTGCGCGAGCGCGCCCATGGTGAAGAACACGATGCCCGTGCCGACGGCGGCGTAGCCGACGAGCGCCATGCCGTTCTTCATCGAGAGTGCGACGTTGAGGAGCGGCCCAAGCCACCAGCCGAGCAGCCCCGTCATGAGCAGGAGCAGTCCGATGCCGAGCGCGTTATTGCGGTTGGCCGCGATGGCGAACTGCAGGCCGATCACCGCCGCGATCATGACGAGCGAGCTGATGATGGGGTTAGCCATCACGATTCCGCCGGTCGCCATGCCGATGAACGCGCCAATCACGGTCGGCACCATCGTCAGGGCGAGCAGCAGGTAGGTATTGCGTAGAACCTTCTGGCTCTCGGCGCTGACTGCAACGTCGTGCGCCGGCTGGTAAGGCGTGCCGCGACCGAAGCCTTGATCGTCGGTGCGCACGGGTTTCAGTTCAGGTTGCATCCGGATCCTCCGTTTATGTAGTCGGTAAGACTACCAAAGCCCCTCTAAGTTGCAATTACCGCTGGGCGGCGTTTCTTGCCGCGAGGTCTAAAATGCGGCCGTAATACAGCTTTTTCAAGCCGGAGAGTTGGCAGAGCGGTCGAATGCGGCGGTCTTGAAAACCGTTAGCCCGCAAGGGCTCGGGGGTTCGAATCCCTCACTCTCCGCCAGTCGCTTGTAGGTCTAGAATCGAGCGGGTTTCATGAAACGAGTCGCGGTCTACAGCAGTTCGAACCGGATCCGGTCCGCGGTGAAGCCGGCCGCGCCCGAAGCGCCGAAGACTCCTGTTACCTTCGCCGACTGGCGCAGCCGCCACGCGCGGGGTTTGAAGGTCTCCGCGGGCGTGGCCGTCGCGCTGATCGTCGCTTTCACGGCATGGTTATTCGCACCACAAAGGGGCCTGACTGCGGCCGACGTCGAGTTCCTGGTGGGGAAGGCACTGGAGGCGCAGCAGCCGGCCCCCACGGCAGCCGACGCTTACGAGACGATCCTGCCTTCCCTCGTGCACGTGCGCGGCTCGCCCGACGCGCCGGACGCCGATGTGCCTTCCGAGCGCGAGGCGCAGAGCGGCACCGGCGTTGTGATCGTCGACACCGGCGTCATCCTCACCAATCTTCACGTGGTGCACGGCGCGAAAAGCATCAAGGTGTTCTTCTCCGACGGACTGGAGTCCGATGCGATGGTGGTCGGCGTGCAGCCGGAGCACGACCTCGCCGTGCTGCAGGCAAAGACCATCCCCGACGACCTGTATGCAGCGACGCTACGCTCCACCGCAGGCTTGCGCCCCGGCGAGCCGGTGGTCGCGGTCGGCTTTCCCTTCGGCATCGGGCCTTCGGTTTCGGCCGGCGTGATCTCGGGTCTGGGCCGCGAGTACCAGACCGCCGACGGCAAGCGCGTGCTGACCAACCTCATCCAGTTCGACGCCGCGGTGAATCCGGGCAACTCCGGCGGCCCGCTCGTCACGCCCGAGGGCGAGGTGATCGGCATCGTCACCGGGCTACTTAATCCCACCGAGCACCGCGTGTTCATCGGCATCGGCTTCGCCGTGCCGATCGAGAATGCCGCCGGCGCCGTCGGCCTTTCACCTTTCTAGGAAAATCAATGGAAAAAGAAGTCGCGACGCTCATGGAGAAGATCCTGTACGAGGTGAAGAAGGTCGTCGTCGGACAGGACCACTTCCTCGAGCGCGTGCTGGTCGCGACGCTCGCGCAGGGTCATCTTCTCGTCGAAGGCGTACCGGGGCTCGCCAAAACGCTCACCGTAAAGACGCTCGCACAGACGATTCGGGGGACCTTCCGTCGCATTCAGTTCACGCCCGACCTCGTGCCCGCCGACCTCGTCGGCACGCGCATCTACAACCAGAAGACCGGCGAGTTCCACACCTCGCTCGGCCCGGTCTTCTGCAACCTGCTCCTCGCCGACGAGATCAACCGCGCGCCCGCCAAGGTGCAGAGCGCGCTGCTCGAGGTCATGCAGGAGCGCCAGGTCACGATCGCCGGCGAGACGCATCGCGTGCCCAATCCGTTCCTCGTCATGGCGACGCAGAACCCGATCGAGACCGAAGGCACCTACCCGCTGCCCGAGGCGCAGGTCGACCGCTTCATGATGAAGGTGCTCGTCGACTATCCGACCGAGGAGGAGGAGTTCGTCATCGTCGAGCGCGTCACGGGCGTCCTGCCCGACGCGCAGGGCGTCGCCTCCACGGAGGAACTCGCGACGCTGCAGCGCGAATGCCGGCGCGGCTACGTCGAGCCCTCGCTCATGCAATACGCGGTGCGCCTCGCGGCGGCGACGCGCGACCCGGAGCGCTTCGGCATCAAGGGACTCGGCAAGTACATCACGTTCGGCGCAAGCCCGCGCGCCTCCATCCATGTCATCGAAGGTGCGCGCGCGCTCGCGTTTCTGCGCGGCAGGGACTATGCGCTGCCGGATGACGTGACCGACCTCGTGCCCGACGTGTTCCGTCATCGCCTGGTGCTTTCGTACGAGGCGCTTGCCGAGGGCCTTTCCGCCGACGAGCTCGTCAAGCGCGTCATGCAGCACGTCCGCGCGCCGGCGAAGCCGCTGGAGACGCATGTCCGCGTTGCAAGCGCATAACGCGGAGGCGATTCTCCGCCGGCTGGACTGGACGGTGATCCGCCGGCTGGACGGCCTCCTGCAAGGCGACTACCGGACGCTGTTTCGCGGCTTCGGGCTGGACCTCGCCGATCTGCGCGAATACCAGTACGGCGACGATGTGCGCCACATCGACTGGAATGTCACCGCGCGCCTGCAGACGCCGTACGTGCGCGAATACCACGAGGATCGCGAAGTCACCGCGTGGTTCCTCCTCGACCTCTCGCCCTCGGTCGACTTCGGCTCCGGCGAGGTACGCAAGCGCAGTGTCGCCGCCGATTTTGTCGCCGTGCTCGCGCGCATCCTCACGCGCCACGGCAACAAGGTGGGCGCGCTCTTTTACGGCGAAGACGTCGATGCGATGATCCCGGCGCGCTCCGGACGCCGCCACGTGCTGCAGATCCTGCACAAGATGATCGCGCGTCCTGCGCCGAAGCGGAACCAGCCCACCGATCTCGGCCAGCTGCTCGCCGCGGCGGCGCACCTCATGCGCCGGCGCTCGCTCGTCTTCGTCGTGTCCGATTTTTTCAGCGTGCCGGGCTGGGAGCAGAAGCTCGGGCAGCTCGCACAGCGCCACGAGATCGTGGCGGTGCGGCTGCACGACCCGCTGGAATCGAACCTGCCGGATATCGGCATGCTCGTGGTGCAGGACGCCGAGACCGGCGAGCAGCTCTTCGTCGACACGCACGACCGCGGCTTTCGCAAGCGCTTCGCCGCGGCCGCGCAGAAGCGCGAGGCGCAGCTGCGCGCGGGGTTCGCCAGCGCCGGCATCGACGCGCTCGAGCTCTCCACCGACGATGATCTGGTCGACGCGATCCGCCGCTTCGCCGACATGCGCAAGCGCAGGAGCCGCCTTGCGGCGGGCGGATCGATGCCCAAGCACCTGGAACTCATGCAATGACATTCGTCTGGCCCGAGATGCTCTGGCTCATGGCGGTGCTACCGCTCCTGCTCGCGGCGTACGTGTGGGTGCTGCGCAGGAAGAAAAAGCTCGCGGTGCGCTACGCCAGCCTGTCGATGGTGCGCGAGGCGATGGGCGCGGGAAGCCGCATCAAGCGCCACCTTCCGCCGCTCCTTTTCTTCCTTGCCCTCGCCGCGATGATCCTCGCCGTGGCGCGGCCGCAGGCAACGATCACGCTGCCCACGCAGCACGAAACCGTCATTCTCGCCATGGACATCTCCGGCAGCATGCGCGCGACGGATGTCGAGCCGAACCGTCTGGTGGCCGCGCAGAACGCCGCGAAGCAGTTCGTCGCGGAGCAGCCGGAAAACGTGCGCGTCGGCGTCGTTGCCTTCGCCGGCACCGCGACGGTCGCGCAAGCGCCCACGCGCAACCGCGAGGATGTGATCGCGGCGATTGACCGCTTCCAGCTGCAGCGCGCGACCGCGATCGGCAGCGCGATCATCGTTTCGCTCGCCACCATCTTTCCCGAAGCCGGCATCGATGTCGGCACGCTGACCTACGGCCCGGACTCCAGCAAGAAGAGCGAGAAGATGTCCGGCGCCGCGGCGCACAAGCCGGTGCCGCCGGGCTCGTATGCCTCGGCGGTGATCATTCTTCTCACCGACGGCCAGCGCACTACCGGTCCGGATTCGATTCAGGCCGCCAAGATGGCGGCCGAGCGCGGCGTGCGTATCTATACGGTCGGCGTCGGCACGCCCGAGGGGAAAGTGATCGGCTTCGAAGGCTGGTCGATGCGCGTGCGCCTCGACGAGGAGACGCTGAAAGCGGTGGCCGACATCACGCGCGGCGAGTACTTCTATGCCGGCAATGCGGTCGACCTCAAGAAGGTGTACCAGGCGCTCAACGCGAAGCTGATCCTCGAGCGCAAGAAAACCGAAATCACGGCGCTCTTCGCCGGGCTCGCGGCGCTGCTCGCGGTGGTTTCCGCGGCGCTCTCGCTCGCCTGGTTCCACCGCGTCATCTAGACGTTTGGATCATGGGCTGCGCCGCACGGCTTTGAACGTGCGCGGCGACAATTTGGTCCATTTCTTGCGGGACCGCCGCCATGAGACGCGCGTCGCTTTACAGCAGTTCCTCTCGATCGCAAGCGCCACTGCAGCGCAGTCCGGAAGCGCCTGTCGAGGCATCTCGCAAAGGAAAGTGGCGCGATCTCTACAGCGCCTATGAGCGCCAGCTGCTTCTCGGCGCGGCCGTGCTGCTGGCGCTGCTCGCGCTCTCGAGCCATTTCCGTCCCGCACCTGTCGCTTCGCTGACGCAGCAGCACATCGAGGAGGCCGTTGCTCGCGCGCTCGCCGAGCAGCCGCTGCCATCGGTGGCCTCGAAGGTCTATGAGGCGGTGAAAGGCTCCATCGTGCGAGTGCGCGCGAGCGGCGACGCGCTGGAAAACGACGAGTATCTGCAGCGCGCAGTGGGCAGCGGCGTCGTCGTGGTCGATCGCGGCACGATTCTCACCAGCCTACATGTCGTTGCCGGCGCCGGGCGCATCCGCGTGGTCTTCGCCGACGGCCTCGAATCCGATGCGCGCATCGTCAGTCAGCAGCCGGAGAACGATCTCGCCGTCCTCCAGGCTGACACCGTACCCGACGACCTGGCGGCCGCTGCGGTTCGTCCGCGCGCCGACCTGCAGCCGGGGGAGCACGTGGTTGCGGTCGGGTTTCCTTTCGGCATCGGGCCGTCGGTGACCGCGGGCGTGGTATCGGGTCTTAAGCGCGAGTACCGCTCGCCAACTGGCGAGCGCGTGCTCTCCGACCTCATCCAGTTTGACGCAGCCGTGAACCCCGGAAGCTCGGGGGGTCCGCTCCTGAACGCTTTCGGCGAAGTTGTGGGCATCGTGACCGCGATGCTCGACCCGGGCGGCGGCGGTTTCGCGGGCATCGGTTTCGCGGTGCCGATCGAAACCGCGTCGGCGGCCGCGGGCACGCCGCCCTTCTGATGACATTCCTCTGGCCGGAGCTGCTGTGGCTGCTGCTGCTCGTGCCGGCCGTAATTGCGCTCTACCTCCTGGTTTTGCGCGGGAAGAAGAAAAGCGCGGTGCGCTTCGCGAGCCTTTCGGTGCTCAAGGAAGCCGTCGGTCCGGCGTGGCGCCGCCACGTGCCGCCGGCGATGCTGCTCTTCGGCCTCACCATCATGCTTGCGGCGATCGCGCGGCCCGCCGCGGTGATTACGCTTCCATCGAACCACGAGACCGTGATTCTCGCAATCGATGTCTCCGGCAGCATGCGCGCGAGCGACGTCGAGCCTTCGCGCATCGAGGCCGCGCAAGCCGCGGCGCGCACGTTCGTGAATGAGCAGCCGCGCACGACGCGCATCGGCATCGTCGCCTTCGCCGGCAGCGCGGCGCTCGTTCAGCCGCCCTCGACCAACCGACGGGAAGTCATCGCGGCGATCGATTCGCTACAGCTGCAGCACGCCACCGCGGTCGGTAGCGGCCTCCTGGTCTCGCTCAAGGCACTCTTTCCCGACGTGCCGATCGAGCTGCCACGCCGGCGCATGGTCAGCGCATCCGCGGGCGGCACGGCGCCCGCCGATCCCAACTTCAAGCCGGTCCCGCCTGGGTCGTACACGGCGGGCGCGATTGTCCTCCTCACCGACGGACAAACCACCACCGGGCCGGATCCGGTGGAAGTCGCGCGCCTCGCTGCCGAGCGCGGCGTGCGCGTCTTCACCGTGGGCGTGGGCACCGAGAACGGCCAGATCCTGACGGGCGACGGCTGGTCGATGCGCGTGCGCCTCGACGAGGAGGCGCTGAAGGCCGTCGCCGATCTGAC
>Ga0075418_10004396_pt1 | contig 16072 bp, 10 predicted proteins | sample SoiMetdeltSBSDD2_FD_81776 | JGI IMG/M metagenome (GOLD analysis project Ga0075418, IMG submission 81776) | Bulk soil microbial communities from a Populus tree surrounding site in Tennessee, USA - Soil MetaG P. deltoides SBSDD2 | ecosystem: Environmental > Terrestrial > Soil > Tree plantation...
GCCGTGCCCTTGTACTCGCCGTCCTGGTTCTTGAGCGTCACCTGAGGGGCGCTGAAGGTGAGGGCCGCGCCGAGGCTGGCATCGTTCAGCGTCCCGCTTACGTTCAACAGCAGGTCCTTGTTCTTGACCGTGAAGACGATCGTCTTGTAGCCGATCCCGCGGCGGCTCGTTTGCTTGAGGTTGACCGTCCCGACGTCCTTCTCCTTCTCGCCCGCGGTGAAGGTGTAGTGGGCCATCGGGTTCTGCGGTGTGGTGGGTTCGAGCTTGTCCTTGCCGTCGAAGGTCACGATGATCGGGGCGTCGATCTTGGCCTTGTCGAACTTGCCCTTTGCGTCGACGTCGAATTCGAGGTCCTCTTCGGGCGGGACGTCCTGCGAGTCCTCGGTTGACGTCAGCTCGACGCACTTGCCGCTCCGCCAGAACTGCTCCGCCTGTTTCGCGAGCTCGACGATGATCGGGTAGGCCGACATGTAGCCGTTCATCGTCGCCTGGACCTGCTCGTCGGTCGCCTCGCCGTTGCCGGTGATCGTCGAGCGTTCGATCGAGACGCCGCCGCCCCGATCGATCGTCGCCTTCATGCCGACGGTCGCGAAGTAGTTCGAGCCTGCTTCGCCGGTCGCGCCGCCACCGTGCTGGCTGCCGAGCATGTTCATCTGGACGTCGATATTGGCGAGGCTCGCGTCGTCGCCCACGACGATCGTGAACTGACCGTCGAACTGCTTTGCGTAGCCGCCGCCGGTCGAACCCTCGGGCGTCATCTCCTCCTGCCTGGCAAGGGACAGCCGCCCGGTGACGTGCCCGGCGGCGTCAGGGCAGGAATTGATGTCGAAGTGCCCCAGGCCCCTGCCGGCGAGCCTCCCGATCTTCGAACCGTCGGCCACGTTGGTCGCGTCGGCCGTCGTCGTGATCTCGACGTCGCCGGTCACCATGCCGTCGCCGCGCGTGATCATCATCTTGGTGTTCGCGGTGGCCGTCTCGGTGACCCCGTCCTTCGTCTCGGTGAACTTCTCGGTGCCGTCCGACGCGTTCTGGTCGCGTTCGGCGGCCCTTTCGATGGCCGTCGTGAGGAGGCCGGTCAGCATCGAGACCGTGAAGGTCGCGTGGCTGATCAGGCTGCCGGTCCATTCGGTCGCCGGCGGCGGCGGCCGGTCGGCGCCGGGAGCGCCGCCCAGGGCGGCGACAGCGGCACTCCCGGAGGACGTGACGTCGATCCCGAGCTCGGCTGCAGCCTTCGGCAGGATCGCCTCGCCGAGGCTGGTTTCAGCGAGGTCCAGCGCTTCGAGGGCGGCCTTCCCGTTCGAACCAAGGAGCGCCTCAAAGCCGGCGGCCGCGCGGGCGGCGGCGATCTGCTCGAGCTCCGCCTCCGCACCGAAGGTCAGCGTGGCGTCGTCATAGGTCGGGGTCTCGGGCTGGGTGAGGCCGTTCAGGACATCTGCGGGGAACGGGGGGCCTGAGGCCATCGCGCTGGCGCCCGCGGACGCGCTCGGCGCCTGGCTCGCGTTTGGCGCGTTCGCGCAACCGGCGAGCAGGACGGCGGCGAGGGCGAACGTGATCGGCCGCCGCGGTCTCATGGCGTGCATAGTTGATCAGTCGCGTTACGCCTTCAAGGTCAAATCTGCGCCAATTTCGAGGGCGCCGGTGCCGGCGAGCACACGGTCCGGGCGCATCCCGCTCACGCGAGCGTTGTCAGCAGGCAGGGACCCCTTTGCGGATCCGGCACAGGATGATCGTCCAGTCGTACTGGGTCTCCTGCAGGCTGCCGGTGAACGAGGCGCTGTAGGTGGCGCTGCCGGAGATGGTGATCTGGTCGACGTCCGGATCGAGGAGCTGAGCTACGGGCACAGTCCCGCCGTAGCGTGGGGCGGCGTTCTCGCCGGTGAACTGGCCCGGAATCGGCCGCGGCCCCGGGCACCTGAGATAGAGCGTGTCTGCGTCGGGGTTGCCCGACCCCTCGACCTGGGGGAAGACGACCGTGATGCCCGTGAGGGTCACGACCAGCGTCGCCGTGTACGAGCGACGGCCGCAGTCGTCGCGCTGACCGCCACCGCCGGGCTCGCCGCCGGCGCATGGCACGTCGCCCATGTCGAGGATCGGCGGCATCGGGGCCGCGCCCGGCTTCACGTTCCGCCGATCCACGTTGAACGTCACCGGCGTGCTGAACAGGTCGGGCTCGTCGAACGGCCCGGCCGCGAGGTTCACCTGTGAGGCCTGACCGCCGTGCGGGACGAGCAGGACTTCGAGCCCGGGCCACAGCGGACTCGGCTCAGCCAGCTTGACCGCGTCGACATGGACCTCATCTGAGATGAAGTCGACGACCTGCTCCTCGGAGCGGGACACGGTGCCACCGCCGCACGGGGCTGCGCTCGTGTACTTGAAGAGGATGCCCTTGTGGTCGGTTTGCTTGCCGGCGATCGTTGCCATGAACTCGGGGCACTCGAGGTCATCGAGACTCACCGCCTTCCCGGCCTTGTCCTTGAGGTTGTTGCGGTTCCGCTCGACGACCCGGTTGATCGTGCTCTGATCGATGTTCGTCGCGAGGCCGTCCGACATCAGGTCAATCGGTGCCCCCTGATTCGGGACCGAGACCTTCTCGCCGTCGATGATCTCGTCGTGATAGGCATCGTCGAGACCGAGGATGTGCCCGACCTCGTGCGCATACGTGGTTGCCGACAGCTGCGACTGCTCGCCCCAGGCGGAGCCGTGCTGCTCTGGCGTCATTGAGGCCGATGGGTCGTTGCTCGCCCAGTCGGACGAGTCGCCCGTCGAGTTCGAAACGTGATCGCGGATGCCCGCGAACGTCGGGTCGATCATCACGCCGATCCGGTCACCATCGACCTTGTCCGGGTCGGACGCGAGCTTCACGTCGACGCTGAGGATGAACCGGTAGCAGCGATAGAAGTAGCCGCGATTCCAGACACCTTCCGACTGGCGCTTGATCTTGTCGGCGAGGAACTGTGTGACCTGGCTCGTCACGCCCCGGCAGGCCACGGCCTTTTCGTCCTCCTCGCCGTACGGGTTCCCGCTGCAGCCGGAGTAGATCTGGATCTGGACGTGGGCGGTGATCGTCTTGGCCCGGTGGTCGACGGTCCACGTGACACCGCCAGGCACCGCCGCCTCGACCGGCGCCGGAACGAGTCCGCTCCCCGCGACGACGATCGCGAACGCGACCGCGAGCAGGCGCCTCACTTGAGCACCCACTGTCCGGTGTCGGGATCGAAGGCCATCCGGGCGGCATTCGCCGTTACCCAGTCGGCCCAGCGCTTGTCGACCGTCAGGAACTCCTCGTAGGTCGTCCAACGGCCCGGCGCGCCGTCGGCCGCGACGTAGCGATAGAACGTGCCGACGACGAACTCGCGGATGGAGATCGACGGATGCGAGCCGCTGAGGTCGTCGGCGTTCGTCGCCGAAGCGGCGAGGACGTCGAAGCCGCTCGCATCGCCGAGCGCCACCAGGCCGGCGGCGGCGAGGACTCGGAGCGTCGGACTCTCGCGACTGAGGATCGGCCGAAGCGGCGCGGGATCGTATGCGCCCGTGGCATAGACCCAGATCGCCGCCCAGATCACATCGTCGCTGCCGCCGGCCGCCAGGACGTCCCGCGCCGCGTGGAAGCCCTCGACCGTGAACCGACACGCATCGATGGCGTCCATCGCTTCCGTATTCAGGAGGTCGGCGGCCTCGATCCGCTCACGGCAGTTGTCCGGGCCGGGCTCGCGACTCTTTGCGGGTCCATCGGTTGCCGACGGGCTCTCGCCCGCGGGGCCGCTGGGCGTCGTGGAGGCGTTGGGCGAGGTGGAGCAGCCGAGGAGGATCGTCGTGATCACGGCCACCAGGCCGACCAGCTCCGTGGCCCGAGCTCGCCAATGAGACGCACGGGGCACGCGTGTCCTCATTGCTGCACCGTCAGCGTCCCCGTGAGACTCCACGTCCAGTCGCCCGTGTGGCTGCAGTTGAACTTGAACTTCGTGTGCTTCGATCCGGCGACCTCGGTCCCATCGCAAGTCGGAAACGAGACGCCCCGGGTCGAATTCGAGGTGTAGGTGCCCAAGCACGATGTTTCTGTGTTGGTGGTGGTGACTTCGGCACCAGTCGCCACGGTCATGATCCAGGACCCGTCGTAGTCCTCCATCACCCAAGCCACAACGCCGTCATCTCCGGGGATCGTTCCGCTGGCCGCGCCGACCGCGTCGACCACGTCGTCGCAGACGTTGGGGGCGTGGAGCACCGTGTGCTGTTCGATGGAGGCTGAGAAGGACGATCCGTCGTTGACGAATGGAAACGCGTTCTCGGTCCCTCCGAAACCCGACTTGAGCTTGACGGTGACCGAGAGCTTCTCCTTCGTCACGGTGTAGAGGGAGTCGCCAGGGGCGCCGACGGTGTACGTCGAGTCGTAGGTCAGCGAGTCGCCGGCGGTCAGGCAGCCATGATCATCGGCCCACACGTTCCAGCGGCCGGTGACGTGCTTGTTCGGATCCATCTCGTGGTTCGAGATGACGAGGATCGCCTGCTGAATGGCGTCGGCCGGTTTGTCGAGGCAGAACTGGACCGTGCCGGCACCGCTGATGGGCCGATGCTCCCAGGTGTCGTCAATCCGGAAGAGGAAGTCGATGTCGACGGCCGTCCGGGGCGTGAGACCGCTGAAGACGAACTCGAGGCGGCGCGTTTCCGCGTCGGGACTGATGTCGTAGTAGTCGGCCCAGAGCTCCGGGATGTCCTCCGTGAAGTTCCGGGTCTCGCCGTGACGGATGTTGACCGTCTCCTTGAACCGCGGTGCCTGGGCGAGATCGTCATCATTCGGCAGCGTCTTCGGAAAGTCCCCGTCGATCGCCTGGAAGCGCGGATTGATCGGGTCGCCGTCGAGCTTCTCGTTCCAGACTCGGACAGCGAAGTCGCGGAAGTGGTCCTCGAACGGCAGGTGGTCGTTGACGGCTTGCTGGACGGCCTGCCAGCCACGCTTCCCGACCAGCGATCGCCAGACGTTGGCGACCGCTTGCGGTGCCGTCTCCTGCTGCATGAACAGCACCCACACCCAGGAGCGATAGGCGTTCGTTTTCCTGGTTTCGGACAGGGACCAATCGGTCTCGAGGAACGCCTTGTAGCGCTTGTAGTCGGGCTCGCGGCCTTCCCTGGTCGGAACGAAGTAGTGCTCCGCCCATGCCGCCGATGCCTCTGAGAACCAGTGACTCGTCTTGTCCCTGTCGGCGCACGATCCAGTCACGTTCGGGTAGGGACAGCTGATCCGCCCAGCCTGGTTGTACTTGTCCTGGAGGACGTGGAAGAACTCGTGCGCGATTGTCGCTTTCCGCTCGTCCGCGTTCCCGGCCTTGTACGGGTCGTAGACGATGTATGCGCTCGAGGTCCCGTTGACCTTCGGCGCCGCGGGATAGGTGATCGCTTTGTCCTCGTTCTCGAGCAACCGGTCGTACGGAGTGAACCGGCCCTGGACGACGTAGATGTCAATCCGGCCGTCGCCGGCCTCGCTGACTTCGAGGTCGGGACGGGCAGGATCAGCGAACTGGTCGCCGATCGGATTGCCCATCAGCCTGGTTTCCTTGGGATACAGGTCGGCGATGAAGGTGACGACCTCGTTGACGTAGCCCTCGTTCGCGTAGGTGTACGCCCCTGCGTCCTCGTAGCAGCGACCCCAGACGGTGACGAGGATTCCGGGGACCTCGTTCTCGACGAAGTGGGTCTCGTCGCAACGCGGATCACTCGCGGTCTGGGCGACCGGAAACCGCGTGACGCCGCCGGCCGTGCTCGCGAGCGAGATCCTCGCGGCGGTCGCCGCCGGATCGTTGAAGTAGCTCGTCGCGTCCCGAGGACGGACGAGGAACGGTCGGAGGCGATCCTGATCCTCGGGCGAGAGCGAGTCGAAAGCCGCCTGCGCGAGCGCCACCGCATCAGCGTCCTCTGCTGGTGCGCCGCGGTAGGCCTCCGGCAGACGCGGGTCGAACCACTGGGCGTAGAACCGGTAGAGGTAGCCGGTCGCCTCGTCGAGCGTGCCGTTCTCAACGGCCGCGGCGATGAGGACAGCAGACGTCGGGTTCGACTCCTCCGCTGCGGCCGGCTCGGACGGTGTCGGCGTCGGCGTCGCCTCGGCGATCACGCCGTCAGAGGCGGATGGGCTCGCGCTCGCGTTGGGCGAAGGCTCAGGCGTGTTGTTCGGCGCGCAGGCGGCGACGAGGAGCGCCAGGACCGCGAGAAGCACGCCAATTCGCCGCATGGCCATGGCCGGATGTTCGAATCATCGGGCCGGCCGGTCATCGTCCAGTTGCGCCAACTCGCGGCGCGCCGCGCGCCAACGAACTTGGCATAGTGACCGCGATGCGCAACGTCCTCCTGGCTGCCTGCCTGGTGCTCGTCGCGTGCACGCGTCCGACCGGGGCCACGCCGTCCCCAAGCTCGATTGCCGACTTCGAAATCGGCGATGACCGACCCGTAACGGTCCGCATGCCAACCGGCGGCGAGCCTGGCACCGCGCCCGGGCTGCTCATCCTCCTCCACGGCTACAGCGGCGATGGCGAACGGCAGGAGTCGTGGATGCAGCTCGGCCCGATCGCGGATGGTCGTGGGCTGATCTATCTCCACCCAGACGGCACGGCGGACACGTCCACCGCGCGCTTCTGGAACGCGACCGACGCCTGCTGCAACCGGTTTGATATCGAAGTCGATGACTCCGCGTACCTGGCCGGGCTCATCGACGACGTCAAGGCCCGCGTGGCCGTGGATGCGAAGCGGATCTACATCGTCGGCTACTCGAACGGCGGGTTCATGAGCTACCGGATGGCCTGCGATCACGGACCTGATCGCCGCGATCGTCAGCGTCGCCGGCGCCATGTATAAGGACCCGGACGACTGCATACCGTCGAAGCCGGTCGCGGTCCTCCAGATCCACGGCACCCAGGATGAACAGGTTCACGTCGACGGCGGGACCCTTGGCGACAACCCCCCGAAGGCCTACCCGTCGGCGTTGGAGTCGCTTGATGACTGGGCCGGGTACGACGGCTGCACGGGCGAGCTCGTCCTGACGCCGGAGACGCTCGATCTCGATCGAACCCTCCAGGGCGCGAACGGGCCGAACGAAACCTCGGTCTCAGGGTTCGAAGGCTGTCCGGCGGGGATCAGCCTCGAGCTCTGGTCGATCGATGGGGCGGATCACAGCCCAGATTGGACGGACGGCTTCGGCGGGTTGGTCATCGACTACCTGCTCGATCACGAGAAGCCAGCCTGATCGCACGCGAGGTGCCGGCATGAGCTCAGGTCCGTTCCACATCGGTCGCGACCAGTTCCACCTGGCCTGGGACGCGACCATCCCGCCGATCCTCACCGTCGCGTCCGGCTCCGAGATCGAGATCGATGCGCTCGATGCCTCGTGCGGCCAGATCACGGCCGTATCCACCGTCGCCGACCTCGCCAATCTCGACTTCGACCGAGTGGACCAGGTCTGCGGGCCCGTGTTCGTCGACGGCGCCGAGCCCGGCGACACGCTCCAGGTGGAGCTCCTCGACTTCCAGCCTGGCGATTGGGGCTGGACGGCCGCGATCCCCGGCTTCGGCCTCCTGACGGACGAGTTTCCGGATGCCGCGCTCCGGATCACGCGCCTCGGCGGCGGCATGGCCGAGTTCCTGACCGGCGTTCGAATCCCGCTCGCGCCGTTCTGCGGCGTGCTCGGGCTCGCGTCTCCCGGCGAGCCCCGATCAACGATCCCGCCCACCGAGCAGGGCGGAAACATGGACACGCGCCACATCACCGCGGGATCCGTGCTGTGGCTCCCGGTCGCCGTGTCAGGCGCGCTCTTCTCGCTCGGCGACGGGCACGCCGCCCAGGGCGACGGCGAGGTCTGCGGAACCGCGATCGAGACGCCGATGCGGGCGCGGATCCGGCTGTCGGTGCGGCGGGACGTTCGGGTGACCGCGCCGGAGTTCCAAACTGCCGGCCCGCTCGGCACCTCCACGAACACAGCGCCATGGCTGGCCGCCGATGGTGTCGGCCCGGACCTGATGACGGCCGCCCGCGATGCCGTGCGGCGGATGATCGACCGGCTCGGCCAGCAGCACGGCCTGGCCGCGATCGACGCCTACCTGCTCCTCAGCGTCGCCGGTGACCTGCGGATCAGCGAGATCGTGGACCAGCCGAACTGGATCGTCACCGCGTACTGCCCGACGTCGATCTTCGGCTGAGTTCGCTACGCCGGGCGGCGAATGAGCTCGAGGATCTCGTCGCCGTAGCGCGCCAGGCGCGACGGGCCCATGCCCTTGAGGCGAGCCAGCGCCGGCAGGGCGATCGGGCGGCGGTCGGCGATCTCGAGGAGGAGCGTGTCGGGCGCGACGACGTAGGCCGGCACGCCGTCGGAGCGGGCGACCGTCAGGCGCCACTCCCGGAGCGAGACCATGAGCGGGCTGTCCCCGTCGCGGGCACGACGGCCCGCGTTCACCGGAGCGCCGGGAATAGTCGTGACCCGGCCGCGCACGGCGGCGGGACGCCCCGACCTGTCTTCGAGCGCGTACAGAAACCGGCTTCGGGTCCGACGGCCTTCGCGCCGGTCGGCATACGACAGCACGAGGTGGCGCCGAGCGCGCGTGAGGCCCACGTAGAGGAGACGTCGCTCCTCGGCGATCTCCTCGTCGCTCTCGGCCTGGCGGATCGGCAGCGTGCCCTCTTCGAGCTGCGGCAGGAACACCGCGTCCCATTCGAGACCCTTCGCCCGGTGGTAGGTCAGGAGGTTCACACCGTCGGCTGAACCATCCGCCTCGGCGGCGGCGCGGGCGTCGAACTCGGCGATGAGCCCGGCGCGATCGAGGCCGTTCTGCGCGGCGACGGCCTCGCCGGTGATTTCGAGGATGAGGGCGAGATTCGCCGTCCGCTCGCGGGCCTCGCCGCCGCCACGCCGGCTGCCGGCCTCGGTGTCTTCGGCCTCGAAGCCGAGATCGGCGCGGAGCCGAGCGTCGAACGCCGCGAGCAGCTGGGAGCCGCGCAGCTCATCAGGCAGGCGCCGCAGGGTCCGCAGCGCGCCCCGGACCTCCTCGCGCTCGAAGAAGCGCTGGCCGCGGACGCGGAACGGGATCCGCGCCTTCGTCAGGGCGGCTTCGATCGGCGGGATCTGGGCGTTGATCCGGACGAGGACCGCGATCTCGGAGGCAGCAATCCGCTCCGACTCGGCGAGAAGCCGACGGACGCCGACGACGAGCTGGTCGAGCTCGGCCGAGCCGTCAGCGAGCCGCCGAATCGCCGGTGCCGGCCCGGACGGCTTTGTCGGCACGAGGCGCTTCCGTCGACCCTCTGACGCCAGCAGGCGATTGGCGAGGTCGAGGATCTCCGGCGAGGAACGGTAGTTCCGCGAGAGCGTGAACTCGCGCGCCCCTGGATGGCCCGCCGTGAACGTCGTCAGGTAGTCGGACGTCGCGCCGGTGAACGTGTAGATCGTCTGGTCCTCGTCGCCGACGACGCAGAGGTCGTCGCGATCGCCGAGCCAGAGCTCGAGGAGGCGCTGCTGGAGTGGGTTCGTGTCCTGGTACTCGTCGACGCTGAACCAGCGCTTCCGGGCGCGGACGGTCGCGGCGGCGTCGGCGTCGGACTCGAGAATGCCGACCGTCTCGACGAGGAGGTCGTCGAAGTCGAGCCGCCCGGCCCTCGCCTTCGCCCGCTCGCAGTCGCCGAAGACGCGGACGAAGAGGTCGACAGGGATCGGTGGCTCGCGACCCGCGGCGGCGGCCTCGCGCTCGTAGGTCTGCGGCGACACCCGCCGCGCCTTCGCCCACTCGATCTCGTCGGCGAGGTCCTTCGACGGGGTGAACCGGTAGTGGCCGGGCAGCTGGCGCGCGAGCCGCGAGAGGATCGGCAGCTTCGAGTCGAGGAGCTCGGGCATCGCCGCGCCGTCGTGGTGGGCCGGCCAGAAGTGGCGAAGCTGGCTCAGAGCGTGGGCGTGGAACGTCCGGGCCGTGACGCCCGGTAGGCCGAGGGTCCTGAGTCGGTCGACCATCTCGGTCGCGGCTTTGTCGGTGAACGTGACGACGAGGACCTGGTCGGCCGGCACGACACCGGTCGCGATCGCGTACGCCGTTCGCCGGCTGATGACGCGGGTCTTGCCGCTCCCCGCTCCGGCGTGGATCGCGACGAGCCCGCTCGTCGCGAGGACGGCCTCGCGCTGCTCGGGGTCGAGGTCGGCGAGAAGCGCCGCAGCGTCAAGATTGGGCACGCCTCAGGGTACGGCGGCAGCCTCACCCGCGGCTTTGAGCGACTTCGCTGGCGTGCTCACCGAGGCGGTGTGTCTTGGCTCGAGGTTGGCGGGACGCCGAGGAGGACCGGGCGGTGCGCGCGCGGTCCTTACCACGTCCGGCGATACCCATGGTGCCGCGTCCTCGATCAAGCTCGCTGGCCCCGTTGGGGTCGCAGGGAACCTCAGCAACGCCGCGCAGCCGTCGACAACACGCGAGCGTGACGATCATCGGAGAAGCCGACCTCTCGCCAGCCGAAGGAACCGCGTCAAATCAATGACCCGGGTCCCAGGGCGGGGCGGGTAAGGTCGTGGTAGATGGCAAGTCATATTCGACGGCGTACTCGGGAGCGAATCGAGCGGCGACGCACGTGGTTCCACCGTTGGGCCTTCCCGGCTGGCTCGAGGCTTGGCCTTGGCGATCCCGGCGAGTTCTACAAAGACGAGCCGGACTTGCCAGGATACAAGGACCTCCTAGTAGCCGCGAAGCGGCTCGGTTACGCCGCCAGCCCATCCTGGGAGCTCACGCACAACCTGTTGCCAGACGTCATCGACGCGGCTCTTGCGGTCGACTATGTCGCGGACCAACTCCTTGCAACCATCGAGGAAACAGAACGTGAGTTCGCCGCTCACCTCCACCCGCCCGGACCTGTACCTCTCTACGGGTTTGGCATCTCCGACTGGCGATTGGCAGACGCCCTTGTCGAGGTTGCGAACCTGTTCGCGCATATCCGCTCGGTTGGCGACCGCATCACGCGACGCGTGCCCGGCGGGGACACGTCAGGCTTGCTCTCCGCCCTGAAGCCAAGGTCACCCCTCGCCGCCAGGGTCAAGCAGATGTATGACGCTTTCAGTCGGGACGTGCTCGTCGATGCGCGATCACTCGCGGCATATGCGCTGCACGAGTCCCGCATCCCGCACCCGCTGGCCGCGCACGCGGCGATCGAACGCGGGCGCCTAGAAATCAAGATCCCGAATCGGGCGATCCGAGCGGTTCGGACGCCGCTCGGCCTCCGCTATTCGCAGCGACGAACGGTCCGATCCTATCTCCGTAAGACCCTACCTAAGGTCCGGCGTTTAGTAGATGACCTCCTCGAAGCGTTCGAAGATGAGATCCCGGCGAGGGTCCGTCGATGAGGCTTAAGCCCGGAGGTCACGAATCGCCGCGTGGGCGTGAGGGTGCGCCCTGCCCAGGCGCCTCAAAGGACCGATGACCAGCTCGGTCGAGGTGACTGGGGGAACCAAGCATCTGGGCAAGTTTCAAGAGCTGGTGCGCTCGTTTGTTCAAATCCGTCCGGATCTCATGTTCCCACACGATTTCAACCTCGACCCCGAGTTCCCTCAAGGTCCTGACGACGCGAGCGTCGCGCTCAAGGTTCTCCCTGAACTTCGCGGCCCAGAACGCGCGGTTCGCCTTTGGCAATGCGAGGGAGCATTGCGGACACCGATGCCAGTAGCACCCGTGGACGAAAACCGCCAAGTGGCTTCGCGGGAAGTAGATGTCGGGTCGGCCAGGCAGATCGATGCCTACGCGATATCCTCGGGCCCCGAGCCTCCACAGCGCCTTCCGAAATCCGATCTCGCGACTAGAAACTGATCGCGTAGATCGCATCGTGTGCGCCGCGTTCAGGCTGCTGGCGGCTGGTGTTACGCGACGAGCGACTTCAATCGCCTCCGCTCCCTCCGCTCAATCAACGTTGGTTCGACGCGTTCGAGGAGGGCTTGGGCTATCCAATTGAACTGCGGCACGACGACCGAGTTTCCGAACTGGCGGTAGAGCTGAGAGTCAGAGACGTCATCGGGCCAAACGAAGGGCTTGCCAAGGTGCTCCGACGTAAACCCCATCAGAAATGCACACTCCTTCGGAGTGAGCCGACGTGGAGGTTCGGAGCCGTCCGGCATCGGGATCAAGATCTCCGCACCGTCCTTGTAGTACCTGGCGCTAAGCGTCCTAGTCTGGGCGCCGAACCGTGCAATCCCCCGGCCGAACCCGTTTCCGCGCGCCGAGTGCCGATTCATGTGGCGCTCAAGTGCCCGCCACGTGCCGTCTGTTAGGCGGTAGCGCCCAATCACGGCTGGTTCGTGCTCGAGCATCGAGCGCTGAAGACCTGGGCCGAGTGTCGGGTCGGGCGGTTCAGGAAGTCGGACTTCCTGCTCAAACAGGTCATTCCTGACTGCAACGATGATCGTGCGGCGTCGGTTTTGCGGAACCCAGGCTGCGCCATTGATCACGTGCGCAGCGACGCGGTATCCCGATCTCGTTAGGCGCCGCCGAATCACGCGGTAGGTCCGTCGCTGGTCGTGAGTTAGCAGATGTCGAACGTTCTCGAGCAGCAGGACAGGAGCCGCATCCGCTGCTGGGTGAGTTCCGGCCTCGAATCTTCTTTCGTCACCATCGGGAATCTCGGCCTCTTCTCGAAGGGACGCAGGGTCGTAATCGGTCGGTCCGCCAATCAGGCGAACGATCTCAAAGAAGAGATTCCCAGACACCGCGTCTTGGAATCCGTGCGCGCGGCCGAGACTGACCTTCTTGCTAACGCCTGCCAAGCTAAACGGCTGGCAGGGAAAGCCAGCGGCCAAGATGTCAGGATCGTTGAGGTCTTGAACCGTTACATCCTGAACTCTCGACGCGTCGACCGGGCCCCAGTTGGCCTCATAGGTAGCACGCGCGTACCGATTGCTCTCGACGGAGTACACGCACGATCCGTCGGCTGATTCCAGTCCGGCGCGTATGCCGCCGATCCCAGCAAAAAGATCAGCAAACGTGAACCGCGGATTTGCGGCTTCGCTACTCGGCCTCACCATCGATCTTACGACCCCAAAGCCGACGGCGGCGGCATGCCTTCAAGCTCTAGCCTCTCCTTGACTTCCAAGAGCCTCTTGCTCTGTCTGTCCGTGGGCAGCGGCCAGCCCGCGACCATCATCTCCATGAGAGCGTAATCGCCTGGAGAGATCGGGTGATGGTCTCTAGACCAAGTCGCCGCGGCCTTCCAGTAGGCGCTTCCAAGCCGCACCACCTCGGTTTGAGCATCGATCCCCGAGTCCTGCTTCTGCTGAACCCTGGCATCCCTTTCCAACGAGCGGTGGTCCTCGATCGCGACTAGCTCGCGAGTGAACTCGATCCGCAGCTCGATCGAGCGAAGCCGATCCTTCGCCTCGGTCCAGCAGACCGCCTGCTTGCTCCACTCGGTAACGTTCTCGACGGCCCGCTCCGGTCGCACGATGACTTCATGGACCGCCTCAGCTACCTCGCCGAGTTGCGAGCGCAAGGCCGCTGACAGCGCTTGATTGCGCCAGATCGCCCGGAAGTCAATCCTCAGTTCGGGTGCACGCGCCTCAACGAGATAGGAGAGACCGGACACCGCGTAGGCAACGACATTGGCCCGGTAACCGCCCGAGTACCACGCTTGCCCACCCACCAGCTTCTCCGTCTGCCGAAAGACGATCAGGTGAGCAACGACCTCCTGCCAGTACTCCTCGTGGAACTGGGTCTCGTCAACCCATTGCGACGTTACAAAAGTGGCGAAGTCGAGGAAGTTCTTCTGTGCGCCCCTGCTGACGATGTGCGGCAGCTGGCGCCAAGCGTTCTCACACTTTGCAACATCGACCTTTGTTGCTACCTGATCTCGCGGATTGAGCTGTTCGAAGTTTCGCCGCCGGGCGGGGGTGAGCAGCGCAGTCTCGTTCAGATACTGCCCACGCGTACGCTCGTAGAACCAATGTGTCTCGTGTTGGGCGCCAGGCCGCGCCGGGACCCGAAGGCGCCTTGAAATTTCCTCGAGCCTTCGGTGGTACGGGTGATTCGAAAAGAAGTCGGCCTCGCTGACCTTGTTCTGACTGTTCGCATATCTCGAGATCTGTGGGATCAGCTCATCGGCCTTCTCCGGCGGGACGATCGAAAGCTTCATGGGCACGAACACGTCCTCGAGAGACGCCTTGTCGTTCCGATGGGCCGACGCGAGTGACGCCGTGGTCTGGCCGCCGTTCACTATCTGCAGGTCGGTCGCGCTCGTCACGACGTGTCCATGGCCCGTGGACTGGAGTTCAACGCTCGTAGCGGTCGCGGCAATCCCATTGTTATAGGCAAAGAATCGCCCCGGGGCGTTCAGCACTGTGTTTCTTATGCCCTTGTTGACCTTGCCGCGGACTGCCAAGAACGAACGGACGTTTCCCTCAAGAAGGCGACTGCCGTACTCCTCGTAGATCTCGGCTAGGAATCGACCCGGGACGACACACAGGTATGCGGAGTACTCGTCACTCTCGGCGCCAGCATCGATGCACGGGATGCCACCACCTGGAACTCGCGACAAGTCGACCACGAGGTCGTCACGTCCGGATTGAGACTCGAAGAGCCTGTGAAATCTGGAAATGTCCCAGACGTGATATTCGACCGGGACGCCGCCAATCGACCCTTCAGGCCAATCTCGAACTCGAGAGCTCAGCAGTGCGTCAGTCAACAGGTACGCCCGGATTCTAGTCGTCGATGAGAAGCGTCTCTCGAGTTCGATGGCGAAGTCGTGGGCTTGGGAGCTCACCTCGATCGAGAGAGCGAGCTTCTTTGTGGCTGCCTGTTCGACCAGGGCGGCCAGCCTGCCGAACAGGGTCTTCGCTTCGGTCTGAGTGAGGGTCGAGGTTTCGTTGCCGAGTAGAGCGTGGACCAAGAAGACGCGTACCGAGTCGTCGGCCTCGTCAAACGAATACCCGTCGATGGCCAGGGATCGGTTGTGCTCTCCGATCCCGCGGTAGAAGGTCGGCTGGAAGTCCGTAACCTCGCCAGCCTCCTCGAGGTACCGGACGGCGACGGTTAGAAACGAGGAGTGCTGAAAGTCTTGCTCACTCGCGGCCCAAGCCGCCGCGTCATTCAGAAGGTTCTCCCGAAATTCCGCGACGTCCATCTAGGCGCTGAGGTGTGTCAGGAACGGCCGTATTGCCGCAAGCTCGATGTCGTATCGGACCTCCGCAATGCCCTTCGGCAGGTCTGGGCGGCCAATCACGGGAAAGCCGTCGCGGACCTCGTAGTAGTGAAACGAATCAACGCGCAAGCCTAGATTCGAGTTCGGATCATCGTCGTCGTAACCGGCTGCCGATAGCCGACCCGCAAACAAGTCCGCCGCAACAAGTTCGCCCGAGGCGGATAGGCGCGCGGACACGTGGGCGGTTAGGTCTCGGAGGGTGAGGTTGCCATCACCGGCGACTCTCGTGGCCATCGTCACTACGGCCAACAGAGTCCTCGATCCCAAGTCGAGCTGGTCTGCCGAGCTGATGGCAATGACGCGGGAGTCTGGTTCCACCGCCTTCGACTCGATCCGGAGCCCAGAGAAGATGAAATCCTGCGCTGCACCGAGCGGTCCCACCCAGCCGTCGATCACTTCCTGAGCTGGCCAGAGGTCCAAGCATTGCTGAAGCACCAAGATCTCCCCGGCTATGCCTCGAAGCTCGCTCAGAGATAGTCCTCGTTCTGCTCTCAGGAGGCGCCTCCAGCGACTCAATCTGGTCAACAGGAAGGCCGCGGCGTGACGGGGCTCAATCGCGCGCGACTGCTCGACGAGGTCTTGGCACAAGTGAACAAACGGCGGCAGGAGCTCAGGATCCTGAAGCCAGAATGCGAGCGAGAAGCGGCCATCAAGTCGCGGCCCAGATGTGATCGTCATGGACTCGAGGGACGGAGGCAGTGGCGGGTCGATGTCGGTTATGAGCACCAACCCTTGGTGACCTTCGGGATCGAGAGCGGCATACAGGTCGCAGGGATGGCTGTCATCAACCCTCAAGGCGCCCCCGAATTCACGGCGGGCTGAGAGCTCACCCCACAGAACGTCAATCTGCCTCGTCATCTCTCCAGACGTCGTCCTCTTCCTCGTTTCC
>Ga0075418_10004398_pt1 | contig 16061 bp, 13 predicted proteins | sample SoiMetdeltSBSDD2_FD_81776 | JGI IMG/M metagenome (GOLD analysis project Ga0075418, IMG submission 81776) | Bulk soil microbial communities from a Populus tree surrounding site in Tennessee, USA - Soil MetaG P. deltoides SBSDD2 | ecosystem: Environmental > Terrestrial > Soil > Tree plantation...
CACGAAGAACTGGAAGTCGCCGACCGTCATCGAGGCCGACGTGCCGTTGAGAGCGGTCAGCTTCGGGGCGTGCATGACGTTGGTCCGTGTGTCGCCCTGGGCGGCCTCCATGAACATTTGCACCTGGCACTCGCTCAAGAACGCGAGGCCGAGGGCGATGCCACCCTCCTGGAACGAGTTGGTGAACCCGCCGAACGGGGGCACCGCCCGCGCGAAGCTCGTCGGCCGGATCGGGATGTCCAGGTCCGGCGTCGCAATGTGCGGGAGCTGGAGCCCAACCACGTTGCCGCTGAAGTTGCGCGGGCTCACGCCGGTAATCTCCTGCCCCGCGAGCGGGCCGCCGACCGGGTGGGCGTTGGTCGGTACTCCCAGCGAGAAGTCCACGCCGATCCGCTCGTAGAACGTCTCGGCCAGGCTGACCACCTTGACCTCGATGGACACTTCCAGGTCCTGCAGCTTGCGGAGCGATTCCAGCAAGCGCTCGACTTCTTCGATCACTTCCGGCGACTGGTTGATCACCAGGGCCAGGCCGAGCGGGAAATACTCGATCGATCCCTCGCCACCGAGCGCGGCCCAGCTATCCGGCTTGATGGTCGTGGTGATCAGGCGGATGAGTTCCCGCTCCAAGGTGCCGCTGGCCGGCCCTGTGTTGGAGCTGGCGCCGCCTCCCTCCGGTGTGTTCGTCAGCCGACCCGCCGGGCCGGGCAGGCCCATGGAGTTGGAGACGTCCGAACCGTTCGGCAGGCTGCCCGGCGTCCGCATCGAGCTCGCGCCCGTCATGCTCCTCGTCGTGTTGAACGCGGCCTCCGTGCACATCCGCATCTGGTCGGAGAACGTCATGCCCGGTTTGGCCCCGTAGTTCGGCGCCGGTATGACCAGGTCGCCGACCGGGAGCGACTTGACGACCTGCCGGCCCGCGGCGTTCTTCGGCGTCGTGACGCGGATCGTCTCGTTCTCGATCACGTGCTTCAGGCCGGCCTGCTGACAGACAATGGTCAGGGCCGACTTGAGCGACACGTCCTTCAAATTGGCCGTGATCGGCTGCTTCGGATCGACGTTGCCTTCCTTCAGGCCCCGGAGATCGAGGTCGAAGTTGATCGCCGTCATCGTCTGCAAGTGCTCGATCACCCCTTCCAGCGACATCGCCTTGAAATTCACGCTGACCGGCGTGGACAGCTTGCGCTCGATCGACTTCTCCAATTCGGTGCGGGAGCGCAGGACATTCGTCGTGCCCGGTCCGCGGTTCATCAACCGTTGCCGGTAGTCCTTGTCGTCCGTCCACAGCAACGGATCCTTGTCGTTGACGCGCGGGAGATCCGGCAGGGCGTTTATCTGATCCCACATCATCCATTCCTGGTTGCTTCTGACCCGCTGGAACTCCTTTTTGCGGATCATTGTGTCAACCATCTTGAGCGTCATGTTGACCGCGGGGTCGTCCGGGTCCAGGGCCTGGGCCTTTTGCAGTTCGACGTAGGCTTCCTTGTGCTTGGCCTCGTCCATCAGCTTGTGGGCCGACTTCATGAGCTGGGCCACTTCTTCGATCTTCTTCTGCTTGTAGAGGGCCTCCTGGGTCATCTCCGCCTTGAAGTTGCGGCGGTCCTTGGCTTCCTTGGTCAGGAAGTCGGTCTGATGCTTCAGGATCATCAGCCGGTCCATGCGAGCCTCAATCGGCCGTACCAGCATGTTCTGCTTGCTCACGTCGAGGCCGGAGGCCTTCACCTCGGCGACGAAGTTGCGCAGGTCCTGAAGAGCGGCATCCGTCTCGCCGCGGCCGAACCGGGCCGTGGCCTCGCTCTCAACCTTGAGGGCCTTGGAGCGGAGCCGCTGGAACTCGACCTGAGCCAAGGCTTCCTGCTGCTTGAGCAGATTGTCCGAGCCGACTCGCGGCGTCGGGGCCGGGCCGGTCGTCGGCACGTCCGGGATCCCCGGCGCGGGCTTCGGACCGGTCGGGAGCTTCTCGCTGTTGCGAGCCGCGGTCGTTTCCTCCATTTCGCGGGCCTTGGCCGCGGCCATGTCGGTCATGTCGGACAGCTTCTTCCGCGACTCCGGCGGCAGGAGCATCCCGTCAATCTGCTTGAAGATGGCCAGCGCCTGGGCGTAGTTGTGCGCCTGGTAGGCCTCCATGCCGTTCTCGAACGCCCGCCGGGCGGCCGAGAGCTTGCTCTCCGCCTCCTGGGTCTCGGCGGACTTCAGGATGGCCACGGCCTCGTCCTTGCAGCCGTACGGGCCGTTGATCACTTCGATCGCGATCCGCTTGGCAGTCTCGGTCTCGCCTTTCTTCAGCTCGTTGCGGGCGATCTTGAGCAGTTCCTGACCCTTGTCGGCCTGCTCGGCCGGATTCGTGCGGATGACGGGCGTCGGCCCGAGCACCGGCGGCTTGGCCGACTCCGCGATCTTGTCCACATCCGGAACCGGGGGCAGCGGCGGCGGTGTGCCGCCCGCGTTGCCATTCGTGATCTTCGGCGGAACGATATCAGCCGTTTCGTCCGCCATCGGCCGGCGGCCGGTGCGGATGATCGGCGCCGGTTCGGTTTCCGGCTTCACTGCCGGCGGCGGGCCCACTTCGACCTTCTCGTCGGCCATCGGCGGGCGGCCGGTGCGGATGATTGGCGGCGGACCGTCCTGCGTCGTTTCGTCGGCCATGGGCCGGCGGCCGCTTCGGATTACCGGCGGGGGCAGGTCTTCCGGCTTGGTGGCCGGCGCAATGTCAGCCGTTTCATCCGGGAGCGGCTTGCGGCCATTCCGGATGATCGGGGCCGGGCCGTCGTCGGTCTTGCCGCCGGTGCGAACAACCGGCGACGGAGCCTTGATCGCGGCCCGCATTTCCACCATCACGGAAGCGTCGAGACCCATGCCGAGGGCAATGGAATGGGCTTCGTCGAGGTGGGCGGTCGCGGCCGTGGCGTCCTTGCGGTCCATGCACGACCGGGCCTTGTCCATCAGGGCGTTGATGTGCCGCTGAGCAGCAACGTTCAGCCGAGCCAACTCGATCTCGGGCGTGTCCTCGTCCTTGCTGTACGTCGCGTTCAGTCGGGCCGCCTCGGCGTACTTCTTGCGCGCCTCGGCGTAGTGGAACCCGATCTCGAGGGCCTTGCCTTCCTGCATCAGGACGACGGCCGCCTTCCTGCGCGCGACTTCTGTCGGCTTCGGGGCTTCCGCGGTCATGCCGCGGTCATCCCGCGCGCCCATTTTGCGGCCGGCCACGTTGGTCGGCGTCTTGGGCATGGGCGGGTCGTCCGGGAAGTCGGTCGCGGCGGGCTTCGACGCGAACAGCTTCTCTTTCTCGCGTGCCTTGCGCACGTCGGCGACGACGTCCGCGGGGCGATCGCCGAAGTCCCACATGCTGTAAGCGCCGTGCATCGCGCCCGCTCGCCGGGCCTTCTCCTCGGCGGCGCTGAGGTTAGCGATCCGCTCGTTCTTCGACGCGGCGGGCCGGTCGACCAGAATGCGCGCCTCGGCCAGGAGTTTCTCCGAGGCGTCGCGCTCGCGCCGGCCGCGGGCCTTATGAATGTCCTTCAGGAGGGAGGCGGGAGTGTCGTCAAACAACCCCCAGCGGACGTTGGCCCCGGTCGCCTGGGCCTGCATGCACAGGTCCTGGGCCCGGTCCAGGTCGCCCGCGTCCATGGCCTGTTTGGCCAGGGTCATCAGGACGCGCGGGTCGCCGGACGTCGGGCGGGCCGTGGCCGCGGACGCCGCCGCCGGGACTATTGGTCGGGCGCCCGGCTTGCGCGACAGGTCGCCCAGCATTTCGTCCGGGTTGTCGTCGTAGAACGCGGACGGGGCCTGGAGGGATTGGGCCTGTTTGGCCAACCTCTCGGCCAAGCCGTAGTTGCGCGCCTCGTAGGCCTCGCGGGCCCGACGCATGATTTCCCGCGCTTCTTCGGTGCGGGCCGCGGACGAACGGTCTTGTCCGGCCGCGCGGCCGAGTAGGCCAAGGGCGTCGGCCCCGAGCCCCGTGAGGCCGGGCACCAGCACCAGGCCGGCCGCCAGCCGTCGCCACCCCCGTAATTTCGCCTGGAACACCCCTGGCCTCCTTTCCCCGTCCGTCCTGGTAATGACCGACCGTCAGCGCCGCCGGTTTCCCCCAACCGTCGGGCCGGTGATTCACTACGCTGCCCGCACGCGCGCTGCGTTAGCGCACGCGGGACGACTCTGTGGGCAGAGTGAGAGTGAAAGCGGCGGCCGGATACCATCGGCCCCGAAATCGGTCAAGGGAATAAACCGGAAAAAACCGCATGTTTTGGGCGCAGGGACCGGGGAACGTAACGAGGATGGGCGACCGGCGGCGCAGTCCAATTGCCTTCCCCGGCCGCCATCGTTATCCTGTCGCCGGTCGTTCGTCTGAACCAGACAACGGGCCCGTTCCTTCGCGGACCGCCCGTGTCCCCCAGCTCTCGAGGTGAGTCATGTCGAAGAAGTTCCCGTACATGCTGGCGGCCGTCGCGTTTGTCGCGGGCCTCGTGATCGCCGACCTCCGCCAGAATTACCTGTACGCCCAGGAATCCAAGAAACCGGAGTGGTCGCACGGGCTGATGCTTCGGGCCCGCAAGGGTGAGGAAGCTGACTTCACCAAGGAAACGAAGAAGTACGGCGTTGAAGTGTTCACCGACACGAATAACGGCAACTTGATCTACATCAGCGAGACGGGGTCGATTGCGGTGGTCAAGAAGTGAGTAGTGAGTGGTGAGTGGTGAGTGGTGAGTAGTGATAGCCAAGTTACCTAATCACCACTCACCAATCACCACTCACCACTCACCACTCACCTTTCGCGGTACGGCTTCCCCGCCTTGTACAGGTCGATTCGCTGGCGGGCCTCGCCCGGATCCTGGAGGCCGGTTCCAAGTTCGACCGCCTTGGTCTGCCATTTGACCGCTTCGTCGAACTGACCGCACTCCGCGTAGGCTGCTGCCAAATTCTCCAGATCGTTCGCGTCCTCCCAGTCGGTTAGCTCGCAGGCCCGGGTGGCAAGTCGCACGGCTCGCTTGCCATTCCGGAGTTCGGCATTGGGACAAGTTGCCAAGATCCAGGCAAGCGACGTGTTTGTAGTCGGATCCTGTGGGTTGAGCCGGATGGCCTCGTTGAAATCCGCGATCGCCTTGGCGTACTCCTTCTTCTCGGCGTAGACGTGGCCGCGGTTGTGGTAGGCGGCGTCGTACTGCGGATCGAGCCGGATGGCCTCGGTGAATTCCGCGATGGCCTTGTCGTAGTCCTTGCGCTCCATGGCCGCGTAGCCGCGGTCGAATGCCGCGTCGGACCGCTCCTCGCGGGACGAGCAACCCAGCATCGACAGCAGAGCTAAGAGCAGACTGACGCCGCGAACAATGCCCATGGTGTCCACTCCCGGTGTGCGTTGGGGCGTGTCTGGCGGGTATGCCGGCCAGTTGGAAATCCCCATCCAAATATGGCTCACAGCAGTGAATTCGCAACCAATTAGCCGGTTATCGATTTGTCGGACTACTTGACCACCGGTGCTCATACCCTCGCGATTCCAGGCGTTCGCGCTGCCCGGCTCTCTCCAGCCAAAGGCCGTCGGCGACGATCTCGCCGACCTGGTACAGCGTGACACCCGACACCGGCTGTGCTCGCAGTAGCCGGTCGCCGTCGGCGGCACTCACGGTGAAGACCAACTCGAAGTCCTCCCCGTCGGACAGGGCGTGATCCAGCGGCGGCCGGCCGTCCCGGACCGAGAGTTCGCGCGCCGCGTCGGATATGGGAATGGAATCGCTTAGCAACACAGCGCCGCAGCGGCTCTCCTCGCAGACGTGATGCAGGTCCTTTGCAAGCCCGTCGCTCAGGTCGATCATGGCGTGCAGGTCGGCCAGCTCGTGAATTCGGATTGCTTCCCGCACTCGCGGCGTGAAATCCAGGTGGTGCCCGAGAATGCTTCCGCCGAGGGGGCCGGTCACCATAATCCAATCTCCCACGTGGGCGCCGGACCGCAACACCGGCCCGCGAGTGGTGGCCTCGCCGAGCACGGTCACGGAGATGGTCAGCGGACCGTCCCAAGTGTTGGTGTCGCCGCCGACCAACGGCACCTGGAAGGCGTCGGCCGCGTCGCGCATCCCCAGGTAGAGCTGTTCCGCCAACTGCGGTCCGCCGGTCCGCGGCAAACCGACGCTGATCACCGCCGCCGTCGGAACTCCGGCCATGGCCGCGATGTCGCTGACGTTGACGTTGATCGCCTTGCGGCCGACCCGGAACGCCCCGGCCTCGTCCAGCCGGAAACAGGTTCCGTCGAGCAACATGTCGGTCGTGACGAGAAGCGGTCGGTCCGGCCGCTTGAGAACCGCGGCATCATCGCCCGGGCCGACGATCGCGATCGCGGCGGGCGGCGTGCGCTGCCTCAGCCACTCGATGTAGGCCGACTCCCCGCCTCGGTCCGTACTCATCGGCGCCTCCGGAACCCCGGTATACTATTCGCAACACTCGGAGACCCGGCGCATGAAACCTGTTCGCTTCGTGATGGTTGGCGGCTTCCTCGGTGCAGGCAAGACGACGACACTCGCCCGCCTCGCGCGGCAATACATGGCCCGCGGCGAGCGCGTTGGCCTCGTGACCAACGACCAGGCCCAGGATCTCGTGGACACCACGAGCCTGCGCGCCCAGGGATTTGCCGTGCAGGAAGTCCCCGGCGCTTGCTTTTGCTGCAAGTTCGATGAGCTGGTCAGCCGGGCGGGCCAGTTGCAGCAGTCGGAACGGCCGGATGTGATACTTGCGGAGCCGGTCGGGAGCTGCACCGACCTGGTCGCGACGGTCGTGCAGCCGCTCAAGGATCTGTATGCGGGGCGATTTCAGGTCGCCCCGTACTCGGTCCTGTTCAAGCCGAGTCACGGGCTGCGCATTCTCCGTAACGAATCCGCCGGGTTTTCCCCAAAGGCGGCGTACATCTTCCGCAAGCAGCTGGAGGAAGCGGACGCCATTGTCATCAATCGTGCCGACGAACTTGCGCTCGGAGAGGTGCAGGAGCTGAAGGGCCTCCTCGCGGATCAATTCCCCGGCACGCCGGTTCTAGTCGTATCCGCCCGGACCGGGCTCGGGTTCGACGCCCTGGGTTCGCTCCTCGACCAGCAGGGCGCCTTCGGCCGCAAGTTACTCGATATCGACTACGACACCTACGCGGAGGGCGAGGCCGAACTGGGGTGGCTCAACTCGAGTGCGCATCTCACATCGCCGAAGCCATTCCCGATCGATCCCTTGCTGGCCGGCGTGATCGACGGCCTGCGGCCGATGCTCGGTCGGCTGGGCGGCGAGGTGGCACATTTGAAGGTCATCGGTCTGGAGGAAGGCGGGGCGTTCGGCGTGGCCAACCTGGTCAGCAGCAGCTCCGGAACGGAGCTGTCGCTCGCGTCGAACGCGGAGGCGACCGAGGCGGATCTGATTGTCAACGCGCGCGTGGCCATCGATCCGGACATCCTGGAACGGGAGGTCCACCGGGTCATCCGCGACCTGTGTGCGCAAAGCGGAATCGCGGTCGCGCTCCGCCAGTCGCAAAGTCTGCGTCCGGGGCGTCCGACGCCGACGCATCGTTATGCGACCGCGAAGGGATGACTGTTGTAGGGACCGTACAAAACGGCACTGCCAAGAAGATTCATGGATCAATCCCCTGCTGACCGGGGAAGGGATTTCAGATCGGAAGTGCGACGGGAGGCCCGATGCCCGCCGAAACGATCCCGCGACTGGTTGCCCAATTGCGCCGTCCCCCGGAGTCCTCGGACGCGGACGGCGATCTCGTGGAACGTTTTGTCCGTTCGGGAGACGAAGCCGCGTTCGCCGCGTTGGTCCGTCGTCACGCCGGGATGGTGTTAGGCGTGTGCCGGCGCGTACTAGGAAACCACGCCGACGCGGACGACGCTTGCCAGGCGACCTTCCTGATTCTCGTGCGCAAAGCCGGATCGATTCGACCGCGTGGGAATGTCGGCGGGTGGCTGCACGGCGTTGCTCGAAACACCGCCCGCCGTGCCCGGCGCATGGCCGCCCGGCGTCAGCGATGGGAACAGGTCGCGGGGCGAATACCCCGGTCCGCCGGAAGCGACCCGGACCTACGGGTGATCATTGATCACGAGTTGGGGCGACTTCCGGACAGGTATCGGTCACCCGTCGTCCTGTGCGATCTGGAAGGAATGACGCGGGCCGAAGCCGCGCGTCATCTCGGCTGCGCCGAGGGGACGGTCGCCAGTCGGCTCAGCCGCGCGCGGCAGATCCTCGCCCGACGGTTAATTCGGGCCGGCCTCGGTATCCCGGCCAGCGGTGCCGGCGTCGCGTTCGCGACCGAAGCGCAAGGGATGCCGCCCGCCCTGGTTGAGTCCATTGTTGAAACCGCCGCGGGCCGATCAGACGCCCCGGCCGCCGTTACCCAATTGACAATCGGAGTGCTACGAACCATGCGACTGCAGCGATTTTCCATGATGGCCGCGGCCCTGTTTGTCGCGGGGATTGCCGGCCTCGCGGTCCGCGAAGCCCTGCCGACCGTTTCCGGTCAGGCGCCTCCGCCCAAGTCCGCCGCGAGCAAAGTTGAAGCGGTTCCTGTCGAGAAGGACGCGGCCCCGGGTTTGACCCTTCAGGACGTTCCCCCGGTGGTCGTGAAGACGGTCCCGGTTGCCGGGGCAGACGACGTCGATCCCGCGATCACGGAGATCAAAGTCACCTTCAGCAAGGACATGCTGGACGAAAGCTGGTCGTGGGCGCAGGTGAGCGAGGAGACATTTCCGAAGAGCGAGGGAGACAAGCCGATTCACTACGAGAAGGACAAGCGAACTTGCGTCATGAAGGTGAAACTAGAGCCCGGTAAGACGTACGCGCTCTGGGTGAACAGTGAAAAGTTCGGCAACTTCAAGGACGCCGGCGGGCAATCTGCGGTCCCCTATCTGTTGGTCTTCAAGACGAAGAAGAAGGACTAAGTACGGCCAGCGGTCCATGCGCGCGAGCAGCCCAGTAACGGGGCTGCTCGCACTTTCGGAAGGCCAATCCTACTTCTTATCTTGTTTTGGCTCGTCCTTCTTGGCCGGCTCTGCGGGAGCAGCTTCCTCCGGCTTCTTCTTGTCGTCCTTCTTCCCAAAGATCGCCTCGTACCCCTCGGCAAAGTTCTTGGTCTCGGCCAGGCCGACTCGCACGATACTCACGGGCCATCCTCCCTTCAGCTGGATCAATTGCCTTTTCAACTAGTTTACCCGCACCGGGCTCGGGCGTCATCCCCGTGGGCTCTGCTGCGTCGGTCCCATTGTGTGCTTTGTGTGTCAATATGCTGAGAATGACAAGCCAGTTTCGTGGCATGCCAATTGCTTGAACCTGGTTTAGTTTCGCCCAAAGTCGATTCCATGTAATGGAGCATTCGGCCGGAGACTGTGGGGCTTTCCCATACAAGCCAAACAAGCCCGCCCGTCCCGGCGCACTTGAGAGGTCCCCTATGCTAGCCCAAGCTCTCAAACTGGCCGAACGAACGGAGGCCCTCGCCCAACAAAACGTCGAACTTGCTCGGGAGACCAAGGATCTCCTGGTCGAGGTGAAAGACGAGTTAAACGAAGTGAAGGAGGAGTTGAAAGAGGTCAAGGAAGAAATCCAAGTGCTGAAAGAGGATCAAGAGCCGGCGGAAACGGACGAAGAGTCCGAACCCTAAACCGGTTGGCGCTGATAGACCTTGGGGCCGGGGCAGGTGCCCCGGCCCGGTTATTGGCCGGCAGCGCCTTTTGGACATGGTCGGGCAAACGCGGCGAATAACCGGAAACAGGTGATTCCGAGAGGCGCGCTAATGCCCGATTGGCTGTCCCGCAATTTGCCCGAAGGGTGGTCCCAGAGTCACCTCGTCATCGCGGGGCTGGCGATCACGGTCTCCACGGCGCTGCTGAGCCTGGCCGCTGTTGCACTCGTGGTGGTGCGGATCCCGTGTGATTACTTTGTCGGGGACGACCCACCGCCGATTTGGGCTGACCGGCACCCATTCATTCGCTGGCCGGCGGTCATCCTAAAGAACATCCTCGGCGGCTTCCTGGTCCTGCTCGGGGCCGTTTTGTCCGTCCCGGGGGTCCCCGGTCAGGGATTGCTCACCATTCTCATTGGCGCCATGCTCATTGACTTCCCCGGCAAGCGTCGAATCGAGAAGTGGCTGCTCCGCCGACGCGGCGTACTCAACACGATTAACAAGCTGCGAGCCCGGTACAAGCGGGAACCACTTATCCTCGACGCGCCGTCCGCAACGACGTAGAAAGACCTGCGACGTCGAAACCCGTTCGAGCGGTTCCATGCAGCAGATCATCACCGGCAAGGCGATTGTCCTGGGCGACAACACTGACACCGACCAGATCATCCCGGCCCAGTACCTGACCTATAACCCGGCGATCCCGGCCGAATACCGCATGTTCGGCAAGTACGCGCTGGCCGGCGTCCCAGCGGCGCAAATGGGCTTGCCGAAGGGACACGTGCCGTTCCACACGGACGACGAATTTGTTTCTCCGTACAAGATTGTCATCGCGGGGAAGAACTTCGGCTGCGGCTCGTCTCGCGAGCACGCGCCCATCGCCCTCGCGGCCGCCGGGATTCAGGCCGTCGTCGCCGAATTCTACGCCCGGATCTTCTACCGTAATGCCGTCAACGGCGGGTACCTGATCCCGATTGAGTCCAAGAAGCGGCTGATCGACGAGATTTGTACCGGGGATGACCTCACGATCGACCTACCGAACAAGGTGCTCTCGAATAACACAACCGGCGACAAGTGGGAGCTGCAAGACCTCGGGGAAGTAGCGCCCATCCTCGAAGCCGGCGGGATCTTCGAATACGCCAAGCGGGTCGGCATGCTGAAGGCGTGATCGCGGTCAGTCGCCAGTTCGTTCCACTTCAACGAAGGTGGCCCCGGCCCGCTTTTCCCCTTCGACCCAGGCTTCGAGCTTCCGGTCCCCCCCGGTCAGGTTCAATCGATCGAAGACGACCCGCGTCATATTCGCGGGCAATTCTGCTTTCTTTATCACGTCGCCGACTTGGATAGCGGCCAGCCGCGCCTCCTTCGCGGCGTCAAAGTCAATTGTGACGCGATAGGTCCCGGCGCGATCCACGGTCACGTCCCAGTGTCCTTCGCTCTCCGGCGTCCAGCCGGCTTTCGGCCCGCGCCAGTCCTGGCGGGTGAGCACCGACGGATTCTCCTTGTCGCTGCCGAGGCGAATGCGCGGCCCGGCAAAGTTGCGATTCGATTTCACCTCCCGGTACCAGTCCGCGTGCCGCTCGCGGTATTCGCGCACCAGGTCCGGTTTGTCCGGGGCAAGGTCCTTTTGCTCGAACGGATCGTTGTCGATGTCAAACAACTCGAACTTGGGGGTGTACTTACCAACCTGGACCCCGGCGGCTTGGACAAGCTTGTAGCGTGGGCCGCGGACGGCGCACGCCCGCTCCAACTCCGGAACATCGCCGCGATGCCACTGGAAGAACAGGTGCCGATCCGGCCAATCGACCTTCCCGCCTTTGAGCAGCGGCAGGACGCTGCGGCCGTCGAGTGCCACTTTCTTGGGAGCCGGGACACCACACGCCTCGAGAATCGTCGGTGTGATGTCGATATGCGCGGCCGGGGTGTTGACCTTTCGACCTGCGGCCAGCTCTCCCTTCCACCGGACGTAGAAGGGCACACGGATGCCGCCGTCGTAGACCGTGCCCTTGCGGTTTCTCAGGCCCGCGTTCCAGCGCACACCGCCGGGGCCGTTGTCGGTCAGGAAAATGACCAGCGTGTTATCCGGCACCTTGGCGATCAGCCGCCCGACGTTCATGTCGATGTTGGCAATCATGCCATAGGCTTTACCGATGTCCTCTGTTTTGACCTTCGGGGTTACCCACGGGCTGCCGGTCTTCGGAAATGCGTCAACGCCGAGGTCGATCCCCCGGTACGGCTGCCAGTCCGCGTCCTGCACCTGGAACGGCGAGTGCGGGCAGTTGTACGCGACGTACGCGAGGAACGGCTTGGCGTCCTTCGCCGAGATAAAGCTAATCGCCGCATCGGTCAGCACATCGGTCACGTACCCCTTGAATCTCTTGGCCTTGCCGTTTTGGAACAGAATCGGATCCGCGTACGAGCTGCCGCCGGGCGGGTCAGACGGCTGCGCGATCCCGCCACCGCGGAGCGTGAGCACTTCCTCAAATCCCTGGTCCTGCGGACGGAGCGGATGGTTGTCTCCCAGGTGCCACTTGCCGAAGAGGCCGGTGCGGTAGCCGGCATCGCGGAGCATTTCCGCGACCGTTACCTCGTCCGCGTGCATCATCGAGCGCCCGACGAACGTGTCCACGACGCCGGTGCGATAGTTGTAGCGCCCGGTCATCAGGCTCGAGCGCGTCGGCGAACAGACGGGCGAAACGTAGAAGTGCGTGAGCTGGACACTTTCCCTGGCAAAAGCGTCGAGGTTTGGAGTCTTGAGAACGGGATTGCCGTGGCACCCGAGATCGCCGTATCCCTGGTCGTCCGTGATGACGACCACCACGTTTGGCCGGTTCGGCGCCGCGGTGAGCGACGTCACAGCGATCGCTGCAACAACAACGCTGACAAGATGTTTCGGCATGATGGCCTCGCCAGGGCTGGTCCAGTGCGATGTCCATTTCGACCGGCGAAGTATAATCGAGAGTATCCCTGCCCCGAAAGGTCCCACCCCGAATGTCCATTGGCTGGATGCTTCGGGTAGTATTCTCTTTCTTCTCGAGGATATTGTTCGGAAAGGCCCCACCCCGAATGCAAATCGACTGGACGCCCTTCGTCGAGCTGGTTCGGTCGCATCAGCGCTTTCTGATCATGACGCACGTGCGTCCGGACGGCGACGCACTGGGGTCGGAAACCGCGCTGGCTTGCGCGCTGCGGCAGCTCGGCAAGTCGGTCCGTGTTGCGGTCGCGAGCGACCTCGGACCCCGGTACGAGTTCACCAACACCGTTTCGACGCCGATCGAGCGGTTCCGAAAACCGGGCGACGACTTTCGCAACGTCGATGCCATCATTGTCGTGGACACCGGCACCTGGGGTCAGCTGGGCGACTTCGGCGCCTTCATGCGATCGATGCCCGTCGCCAAGGCCGTTATTGACCACCATCGCACACAGGATGATTTGGGCGGTTTGCGGTTCGTGGACACAACCGCCGAGGCCGCGGGCCGACTCGTGTACGACGCGACCAAGTCCCTCGGTGTGCCGATTACAGAGGAGGCGGCGAACGCGCTCTTCCTGGCCATCGCCACGGACACCGGGTGGTTCCGGCATTCGTCCGTCGCGCCGCGAACGTTCGCCCTCGCGGAGGAATTAGTTCGAGCCGGGGCACGGCCGACGCCGCTCTACGACGCGGTTTACGCGACCAACACCCTCGGCCGGATGCGGCTGACCGGTCGCGCACTCGAGCGAATGAAAATGGAGGCCGGGGGGCGAATCGTCTATACCGAGGTGTATTTGTCCGACTACGCCGAGACCGGATCAATCCCGCCGGACACTGAAGATCTGATTAATTTTCCGCGCAGCGTGGCCGGGGTCGAAATCGCCCTGGTCTTCATTGAGCAGCGGGATGGCGGGACGAAGGTGAGCTTCCGCGGCAAGGAGCCGCACGACGTCGGCCGGCTAGCCGAGCAGTTCGGCGGCGGGGGACATCGCATGGCCGCGGGGGCGACGGTTTCGCGCCCGCTCGCGGAGACGCGCGCCGCGGTCATCAGGGCCGCCATTGCCGCGCTCGGCTAAACTGTCGGTATCCTGCCTGCGCCCATTCTCGCACCGGAGGCTCGCCTCCCCATGTCCAATCCGATGACACCGCTGCCCGCACCGCGATTCACGCTTCGCGATTTGCCGTTACCGGCGAAATTGGTCGTGACGTGTTTCCTGATTTCCGTGGGGCTCGGCTATCTTTGGGCGCTCGCCCAGATTCACTTTCAGCACGCTTCCATGGGGCGAACAATGCCCAGCGTGGAGGACCTCGTGGCCCGCTTCTCCGGTGTCCCGTGGCCGCTCGAGCCGCGACCGAAGAGCGACGATAACGGTTCTTCCGAGACAATCACGCGGCGGGAACAAATCGGACAGGTCCAAGACGCGGTCAAGATCAAGACGATCATCGACAACCGGTGCGTCCGATGCCACAAGAAGGGCGAGCAGAAGGGCGACACGCCGCTCACGAACCACACCGAAATCCGAAAGCAGCTCCAGCCGAACCGCACACACGCTAAGGGCCGCCTGTTCACAGTCCTGCACGGCAAGCGGGAGGACTGGGACAAGAGCATGGTGGCCGCGTTTTATGAGGAGTCGGCCGATTGGGACAAGCTGAGCGCCGAGCAGCAAAAGAAAGAGGAACCGCACCGCAACGCCGAGCGCTTGGCCTTGTTGGCCTGGGTCGAGGCCGGGGCGCCGCGGGCCGACTACGAGGCCGATCGATTCCCCCTGCCCGCCAACTTCAACGTCAACGACCTGGCCGAGTCGCTTCATGTGAAGGCTGCGCCCCTGGCCCCGGGGGCAGTCGATCCCAATGCCACCACCACGAGTCGGGAGGAGAAAGATCGCGCCGAACGCTGGCAACGGGCCCAACAGCGGCGGCTCTCTTCCGAGAAGCTCACCCAGTCGACTCACGCCCACCTGCTGACGTTTTCCATCCTCTGGGCCGCGACCGGCCTCGTCTTCGCCTTTACCAGCTATTCGACGTTCGTTCGCTGCTTGCTCTCTCCACTCGTCTTGATTGCGCAAGTCGTTGACGTGGCGTGTTGGTGGCTGGCCCGCCTGGAGCCGCCGACCGGCCCATACTTTGCGCTGGCGATCATGGTCACCGGGGCCATCGTCGGCCTCGGGCTCGGCGCTCAGATTACACTCAGCCTGTTCAACATGTACGGCCGCAAGGGCAAGCTCGTGCTCGTGCTGCTGTTCCTCTGCGGCGCCGGCTTGTTCGCTTGGACTTATTCCACCGTGATCACGGGGCAAATTCAGGACGAGCGAGTTCGCGTCGAGCAAGAGGGGAAGTAGTACAGGTAGGAAAACCCGTCCTACGGCACCTGACTCGACGTCATATCGCGGTAACGCCAATTTCCTATCGCTTGACGTCCAATCCGAATGCCCATTAGATTAGCCACTGCCCCCCTTGCTCTCGATAAGGCACCCTTATCGAGGCCGGAACCCCTTCGGACAAACGACCATGAATCGCTACCTTGCGATCATACTTTTGCTCGCGACCCCCTGTCTCGCGATCGCCGCCGAGCCGAAGTCGCGGACGTTCAAGTTCATCTACGAGACCACCGTCACCGCCCTCAAGCCGGGCCAGGAAGCCCGCGTCTGGCTGCCCGTCCCGCAGACGACGGACGACCAGGAGGTCTTGAAGGTCGATAAGTCGTTCCCCGTCGAGGCGTCTCTTAACACGGAAACGAGACTCGGGAACCAGATGTTCTACCTCGCGCCCAAGGCCGACGCGGACGGGAACATCCAACTCCGAGTCCAATACACGGTCCGGCGCAAGGAGGTGAAAGAGGAGACGGACAAGGAGCTGAAGGAGGGCCTCGAAGAGTATCTGAAGTCCGATCGACTTGCTCCGCCGGACGGCAAGCACATGAAACTCCTCGACGGCAAGAAACTCCCCGACGACCCGATGGCCAAGGCGAAAGAGTTCTATGAGCTGGTCAACGGAATGATGCGCTACGCGAAGGAAGGGACCGAGTGGGGCCGCGGAGATGTGAACTGGGTCTGCGACAGCAAGTTCGGAAATTGCACCGACTTCCACAGCCTGTTCATTGCCCTGGCCCGGTCGCAGAAGATCCCATCCCGGTTCGAGATCGGTTTCGGTATTCCTGAAATGCGCGGCAGCGGCGACATAGCCGGCTATCACTGTTGGGCCAAGTTCAAACCGGAGGGCAAGGGCTGGGTGCCGGTGGACATTTCCGAAGCGAACAAGAACCCGAAAATGAAGGATTACTACTTCGGCAACTTGACCGAGAACCGCGTGACCTTTACAACCGGCCGCGACCTCGTCCTGGCGCCGAAACAGGACGGACCGCCGCTCAATTTCTTCGTGTACCCCTACGTCGAGGTGGATGGTAAGCCGTACGCGGCGGACAAGGTAAAGCGAAAGTTCGCGTACGAAGACGTGAAGTAATCC
>Ga0075418_10004399_pt1 | contig 16055 bp, 21 predicted proteins | sample SoiMetdeltSBSDD2_FD_81776 | JGI IMG/M metagenome (GOLD analysis project Ga0075418, IMG submission 81776) | Bulk soil microbial communities from a Populus tree surrounding site in Tennessee, USA - Soil MetaG P. deltoides SBSDD2 | ecosystem: Environmental > Terrestrial > Soil > Tree plantation...
CAATCCATTCTTCGAGATCGGCGGGGTTCTCTTGGATTTCTCGAAGTTCTTTCTTGATATGATCAACCACGCCCTTTGTTCGACTGCCAGGGCCGAAGGTCTTTAGCGAAAAACCGCGCTGTCTTGTCAGGTGTGCGATCAAATCATAGGCGGGCGGCTCGCCCTCAATAATCTCAACGCTGCGCACGCCCGCTGCGTCCATTTCGTCAAGGTTTATTACGGTTTCAAATCGCTTATCTGCCATTCTGGTTCGCCTTTCTGGGCCTTCCGCCCTGTGGTCGGTTCATGTTTAAAGCTTCGATCGGAATCTCCCAATAATGCAACTTGCCGAAGTTGCGCTTGACGGCGCCGGGAACTATTCCCTTGCGTAACCATCGGATCGCGCAGTGATAGGAGACGCCCATCAAGCCCGCAAATTCGGTCGTTGTTATCACCTTGTTCTCAACCGCTCTCATGGGCGCAATGTACCATTGAAATAAAAACTGCGCAAGCCTATTGACAAGTTTTCTTGCTTGTGAGATAAAACGCCTGTCAAGACGGGGAGCTTGACACGACCGGGGCGCGGCGGTCGCGTGTGAATGCCTGTGGAATCCCGCCGCGCTTCCGGTTATTCGATCTTTTAAGTTTGCTGCGGAGGCTTTAGCAATTCCAGCCGTAGGATTGCCCGTGCGTGAATCTCCCGAAAGGCTTGAGCCACAACACCGGGCGCAAATATCTCTAGAAATCGGCGCGAGCGTGAGAACACGCCGGCAGCAATTAAAATTGGCGGCGTCACAACAGAGGGTGAGGGTAGATCGTCACTTCGCAACAACGAGAAGACATCGGCCGTAACGCTTCTCCGAGTCTAAAGACGCTTTTAACGCGAACGTGAACCCAGCGGGAGTCTGCCCGCCGCCAATTCATTTCTCTTTAGGTGATTTATGCCAACATCAGATCAACGGCCAGATCGAAGCGCGGTCGCTTACGTTAGGGAGTTGCGCGAATTGCGCGAGACGGCGGAAGACATACGAGCCGGCCTGGCCAATCTTCACGGCCGGCTCGACGTGATCGAGGCGCTTTTAAAACAGACCATCGAACATCGGGGCGAAACGGGGAGTAGCCCCGATCAAGCGGTCCGGTAGTCAGGGCTACGCGGATCGCAAACGTGGCGGCTTTGTCGGTCGGGGGGATCGCCGCCGCCACGTTCTCATTTCAAGGAAAATATGAGCTATAACAAGGACACTTTTACAACCGAAGTCCTCTTAGGCTTCATAATGAAATTGAAGCAGCTAAAGAGCGCGGCGCACGGCGAAGCCTTTCAACCTGGCGCAGATCCCCGTTATTCGGCCGTCGAAATCAAAGTTGACGCTCTGCTTGAGCGCGCTAAAAAACTGGTCCCGGTCGTAATGCTCGCGGAAGTCGAAGGCCTGGCCGCTTTAGTCAAAGACCTTTACCAAATATTCGGAGAGGTCGAAGTATCTGAAATTGCCCGAAAGGAGAGCGGAAATGGACATTGAAGAAAATACAGTCGGCTACTCAGAGGCCGAGTATCAAGAACTGAACGACGATCAGAAGCGCGCTATCCATCTCATGGACGCCGTGTGCGGAACAGATCCCGAGGTCAAAAAGTACTGGGAATCGAAAAGCGGCCAGCCTTACGGCGAACCGGAGCGAACGCCCGATTTGATTTACTCGCTCGGCTTCGACGCCGAGGAGCTTCTAGTAACATACGCCGCGCTGAGAACGTACCTCAGAGGCCTTGTCTCGCAAGAGAATGAGGATTTTAACCAGATCCAGCGCGTGGTAAGACTACTAGCCGCGCTCAGACCGCGCGCTGTGAAGGCGTCAAAGGAGCCGAGCTTGAAAGCTGTCGGAATGGACGGCCGCCCAGATCCCGCCTAAAATCTACCTGTACAACACTCCTACTGTGGGGCCGCAAGATGTCTTGCGGCCTTTTTTTTATTCAGCCTTCCTTGACAACGCGCGGGAGTTTCCCCACTATTGGCGCGAAATGGCCCGAAAAAAGTCACCAAAACCTGAAAACGGTGCGAATCTGGATCAATACGCCCCAGAGATTCCCCTTGATACACCCGAGCGCGTGATTTCTGTGGACGAAAACGGCCTCCGGGAAATCCTCTTGAAGCTACGGAGCGGCGAAAAGTACATCGCGGACCTGGCCGCTAAGCTCGGCGTCAGCGCACAAATGCTGGGCGAGGTACTGAAGGGCGACAAAGGCTTCGGCCCTAAACTCTTGAGCGGCCTGGGAGTCGTCCGAACCTATCAGATGTACGATGTTGGCTCGAAATGGATTGACTTCGATGAAGAATGAATCGCTTGAGCGCGTAATTCCGCAAGAATCCCGCGAAAGGCTACTGCTGGCGGTCGCTTTCCCGCTGGCGAGAACGACCAGTATCCGCGAGATTGCGGCCGAGGCGGGGCTTTCCCTTTCCGACACGGTGCAGCTCATCAACGAGCCGGCCTTCATTGCCCAAGTGCGCCAGGTTACCTTCGCGCAGGCCTCGGCGGCGCTTCATGGTCCCGGCGTAACCAGCCTGATTGCGATCGCCACGAGCGGCAAGGACCGCGAAAGGCTTACGGCCTGGCGTGTAATCGCGCAGATCACCGGCGACCTGAAACAGAAGCATCAACACGACGTCCGCGTAACGTTCGAGGATCTGCGCAAGCGCGAGCAGTCCGGCGAGCTGGGCGGGCTTTTCGATATTCGGTCAACTGTAATTGATGGAGAAATCGAGGAATGAGGTATTTTTACGACACTGAATTCATCGAAGACGGCAAGACGATCGACCTTATCTCAATCGGCATCGTGGCCGATGATGGGCGCGAGTATTGCGCCATTAGCACGGAGTTTGATTCGGGCAAGGCGGGCGATTGGGTAAAAGGGAACGTGTTGATTCACTTGCCGCCACGCAATGAATCGGATACGTGGAAGAGTCGAGCGCAAATCAGGGCGGACTTGCTAGTATTCTGCAATACGGAGAAGCATGGCCAGCCGGAATTTTGGAGCTATTACGCGGATTATGACCACGTAGCTCTCTGTCAGCTCTTTGGGACAATGATGGATCTTCCAAGAGGCTGGCCGATGCTCACTCTCGACATAAAACAATGGTGCGATGCGCTTGGAAATCCCGCGCTTCCGAGACAGGAAGAAAGGGCACACAACGCCCTTTCTGATGCCAGATGGCACAAGCAATTATGGGAATTCCTTGCCGACTACAGACACGAAAAGGAAGGAAATCCAAAAGATGACAAAAGTTATCGAGTATATGGTAATCAGCCACACGCGGCGCGATAAGCTGGTCGAGGACGTGAACGAGCGCATCGGCCTAGGCTGGCAACCGTGGGGAGGCCTGCAAGTCTCCGAAACCACGAATCAGCCAATCTCTTTCACTCAGGCGATGGCGCTGTACGAACCGGAACCAGCCCGCCCGCTGGCGCTTCAGCCCTTAGCAAAAGAAGAGGTAAAGAAACCTGAACGCCACAAGCCCACAACTCATTCCCGTTGACCGCATCAAGATGATCGTAGATCCGGCGAGGATCGAGCGGGAGTATCAGGCCTACCTAAAGGAAGGTGACGCCTATATTGATCGGCGCTTTGCGGACCTGCGCGACTGGGATTTCCCCGTCTATTGCGCCGTCAATATTATGATAACAACAAAGGACGGGCGTTCCGTCCCTTTCCTTCTCAACCGGATTCAGCTTCGATTACTTGAGATAATCCTCGAAGAGTTAACCGCCGAAAGACCGGTCAGGCTCTTGATAGACAAGATCCGGCAAGGCGGAATCTCGACCCTTATCCTATTCTTTTACTATTGGCTAATCACGCTGCGCCCGAATCGCAATGCCCTTGCGATCACTCAAGACTTGGAATCGGTGACGAACTTTTCGAGCCGCGTTCGGGCCGCAATGGAAGAAGCCGACCCGCTTCTGACGCCTCAGATCAAAAACGAAAATAAAAATCTGGTCCACTTCGGCAACCCGACCGCGCGCGGCGGAACGCGTCGGGATCGAAAATCCGGCAAAGGGCAAGACAGCCGAATGATGTTCTTTACCTGTAAAAAGATTTCAGTCGGCCGATCCTATACGATTCAATACGTCCACCTGTCCGAAGCCGCGTTCTACTTGGACCAGAAGCCAAAGGTGAGCGTCAAGACCTTGCTTAGCTCGCTCGCGCACGCTGTTCCGATGCTGCCTGGCAGTATCGTCATTATCGAGACGACCCCGAACGGTCTTAACGAAATCGCCCAGATGTGGGACGAAGCCGTCAAGGGCAAAAGCGGATGGCGTCCGGCGTTCTTTCCCGCTGTCGGATCTGAGGAGTACCGTGCGCCGTTGCCCGAAGGCGCCACGCTCGAACTGTGCGAAGCGGAAGAGGCGTCAGGCGTTCCGACCAGATACGGCAACGAGCTGGCCGAATCGAAGATCATCAGACAGCAATTGATCGAATGGTATCCAGAGCTTTACGAAAAGTGGGGCGATAAGTGGGCCGACCGCGAATTACTGGCACGCCTGAACTGGCGCAGGCAATATATTGACGGCCCGTGCCACGGAGACAAGGCGGTCTTCCGTAGGGAATTCCCATTAACGCCGCAACAAGGCTTTGAGGCTACGGGCCGCAACTGCTTTGACCTTCAATCCGTAGCCCTGATGCGCCGACTCGTTGAAGAAGAAGGCCTTCAGTCGAGGCGCTATACCTACATTCACGATCCCGAAAACACCGATGCGTCAACGAAATTCAAGGCCGATGATTACGGAGCGCTTACTATTTACGAATTACCGCAGGTGGGCGTTCAGTACGTATTATCGGCAGATCCGGCGCTTGGAAACCCGAATAGCGACCCCTCGGGATTGCTCGTCCTGGCAGTGTCGGAAGAGTCGCCATATCTACGTGAGGCGGCTTCGTATAGCAAGATCACAAAGCCGGACGTATTCGCGGAACTGATAAATTACCTGGGGATTCTGTATAACATCGCGCTCGTCGGCCCTGAAAGAAACGAGCGCGGCGGCTTTGTGGTCTGCTTAAAACTGCACAAGGATCTGAAATACGAGCGGCTTTATTTCGAGTTTAACCCTTACGATAAAAAGCCGGCCGACATGCCGGGATTTGTCACTAAGGACTCAAACAAGGCAACGATTGTGGCCGGCCTGGATTATCGCATTAGGGACGCGGAGATCCTGCTCCGCACGCCGTTACTACTTGAACAACTTGAGCACTTCGTCGAGATGGAAGATGGCGAACTTGGAGCGGAGCCTGGATACAATGACGACTTGGCGATGTGCGCGATGATCGGCGTCAACATTTCACTCAAGGTCCACTACTACATACCGAAACCGCAACCGCCGCCAGGCTCGATAGGCGACCTAAAGAAGCGCGGAATCTTTAAAAAGAGGTAGGAAATGCCACGCAAATACAGACCACCTGCCGCAAATACGAGCGATAGAATGCGCGTCAATCGCGCCCCCGCCGCCGTTGTTGAAGAAACCGGAGACGCCGAGAAAGATGGCCCGCTTTGGATGTCGCGCCTGATGAAGACGCTCCATATGCGCATGGAGAGCGACAACGGCGACAGGCATTGGGCCGCTTACCGGAATTGGTTCAACGGTCGGCAGTGGCAGTTTGAAGACACCGGGAAAAATGGCTGGGATCTTTACAGCGACACCATTACGTCGGTCTATACCAATAATATCGTTCAGACAATCGCGTCGGCCTACATGCCCTTTCTGCTCAATGGCAAGATTGAATTTAAGGTCAAGCCGAAGCCGAATCGGCCTGGCGACGTGAACGCGGCGGAAATCCACACCTCCCTGCTCAACTACGAATGGAACGAGCGCGAGATGACCGAACAGGTCAAAAAGGTGGTAGACGATGTCGTAGTGCTCGGCCACGGCATAGCGGAGACGGGCTATGTGGTCGAAGTGGACGAGCCGCGCCGCAAGTCTTCCGGCAATATCGAGTATCGCGATTATGTTAAACGGGACGCCTCAGTCGTTGAATGGGTAAATCCTTTTGATTTCCTTCACGACATTACGGGCCGCGACGGAACGCCCCGCACCGGCCGATGGGCTGCAAGGCGTAGCTGGATCCCGCTCGCCAATGTTGTCGCCAATAGGCGCTATGACCCGAAAGTGACGAGGCTTATCGAATCCGGCGCCGCATCCCACAATCTGACGAGCCGATCGGCGTACAGAAACGACGCCAGATTCAGCGCGGGCGGAATCTTCGGCAAGGATCTGGCCATTCGTATTCCCGAAGAGTCTTCAATCGCCATATGGGAGATATGGGACAAGGGCTATCGCCAGGTAATCACGATGGCCGAAGGCTTGCCCTATCCGCTCGATATTGAGCCGTGGCGCTATCCCTATCTCGACGGCCTGCCGTTCGTAATGATCCAATTCCTTCGCGCTGAAGGCCTGCTTTATCCGATCGGCGTAGCAAGGCAATTGCATCAACCGCAGTTACAGACGAACCGCATCCGTACTCAACAGATTCAAAACGTCCGAGCGCAAAAGAACATGTACGGCGCAACGCCTGGCGTGGCGAAGGAGGCCATTGACGATTTCGCGGCGCTGCCGAATCTGAGCGTCATCCGAATGGAGCGGAACGGCGACCTATTCGCGATTGACAATCCGCAGCTCAATCGGGACAACCTGATTTTAGAGCAAGCCATCGCGCAGGATGGCGCGAAGGCAACCGGGGCTGACGCGATCTTTCAAGGCGAGACGCCCGCCGCCCGCACTCCCGCAGGCGTCGTCACCACGCAAGTAAACGTCATGCGGCTGAAGGCCGATGACAAAATCTCAAACGTCGAAGCGGGCGTAAACGAGATTGCCCGGCAAGTCCTTCAACATCTGAAGGCTAATCGCGTCCAGCAAGACGTAGCGCAGATCGTAGGCCTTCTCAGTACCGAATGGCGCGAATATACCCACGCCGAAATACAGGCGGAAACCGATGTCACGGTCAGCTACTTCGCCGCGCCGAAAACGAATCCCGACATTGAGCGCCAGCAAAAGGCGAACGTGGCGCAAATCATGATCCAAATGGACCCGCTCATGGCTCAACAGGGATCGCCAACCCGCATTAACTTTACCGAACTAGGCGCGTGGCTCTTGAAGTCCTTCCCTGACTATCAGGACGTGGGGCGCTTCTTTACGCCCGCGCTCTCGATTCAACCCGAATTACAGCAAACCCTGGCGCCAGCGGGCGCAGGGGCGGGCTTGCCTCCCGCTCTTGCCGGCCAGGCGGCGCCGCAACAAATTCCCGGTCAGCCGTTAGTCGGCCAGCCGGGAGAAGGCTTCTCCGAGCAAGATTTACTGATGCAGATCCTCGGCGGGGCGAGTCAGATTCAATAAGGAAACCATGACGGACAATCAACTAAAAGACATCTTTACCTATCATCCACCAACACCTGAACAACGGGAGATTTACGAGAAGATCAACGCCGCGTTTTTAGAATGCGCGCATGTGGTCAACGCGGTCGCGCCTGAAGGGCCGGGCAAAACTGCCGCGATTCGCAAGTTGTCCGACGCGCGAATGCAAGCTAATGCCTCAATTGCCCTTGAAGGGAGGTTTTAATGGACTTCTATATCAGTATGGCTATATCGGTCATCTTGACCGCGATCAAGCAGGCCGTGAAAAATCCAGATAAGGCCGAAGAACTCAAGCGCGCATTGCTCAAAGTGCGTGACCAAATTGACCTACTTTACCCTGAGAGCTAAAGGTTTCAGGGTTGCGGCCGTAACGGCCGGAAAGGACGGATTGAGCCCGACTGTTCGGCTCGCAGCCCTGAAAGTAAAGATATGCCGCTATTTGAGTTTCAGTGCGAAACACATGGGCGATTCGAGATACTTCGCAATAGTCTCCCGCAGGATGAGCACTACGCTTGCCCAGCCTGCGACATCCCGGCGCCGTTCGTGTGGTCAAAGCCCGTAATGCGGCCTGATAGCTTATGGGCAGGCCATGTCGTTGAAAACCACGGATATTTCACCTCCGAATCTCGACTCAATAAAAGTATGAAAAAGCGAAAACTTACACGCGTCGGAGATCGCAGAGACGCGGACGGAATGAAGGCGATGGCCGATGCGGCCGCGAAGGCTCGCGATGAGAAATTCGCGGCTGAGTCAAGTCAATTTCTCAGAGACGCAATGGGCGAGCGTGGCCTTTTAGACCCCTTCGGAAACCTTAAACCTGAAGCCTCCGCGCCGCTCTCAGATACGCCACTTGTCTCATCCAACGACGATAGACTTAAAGTTAAACCTTAACTTTCCCACGTATCCGTTTGACACTAAACATAAATAGACAAATAATCCGCGCGTCAGCTTAGCGCGCAGTTTGGAGTAAACTATGAAAGGACAAGCGCCAGTCGGCCAAGGCCTCGGCGTTCAAAAGTTTTCGATCAAGTCTGGACCGGGCGGCGGACTTCAATTTGACGGCAACGCTCAGACGCCGTTGCAAGTGGCGGCGCTCGCGGCCGAAGCGCCCGAAATTCCGGCCGATGCTCCGCCTGCCCCTAGGCCTATCGCGCCCACGAACGCCTTTGCGCGCATGTATCCAGGCGTGGACCCCTCAAAGGTCGAAATGGATCTGGACGCAAAAAGCGGCAAGATCCGATTCAAACCTATCGAAACGCCCGCCGAAGTTCCGGCCGAGACTCCCGCGCCGATCGCGCCAGCGGTCACAGCTCCGACCGATTCTGACACGATCGCCCAGCTAAAGGCGCAGATTGCCGAAAACAATCAAATTCAGACGGCAATGCTTACGGCCTTAATGACCGGACGGCCGCTGATGGACGTACTGAGCGGGGCGCCCGCGAAGCCCGCCGAGCCAGATTACAGTCGCTTCGATCTTGAGGAAGAGGAAGGCCGACAGGCGTACGCGCAGGCTGTCAGGGCCGACGTGATAGCGGCCGCAAAGGCCGAAATGGAAGCCGTAATGCGCAATCATCTGCCTCCGATTCAAGAGGCGCGCAAGCACGGCGAGACTTTCGCCCTTCAGGCCAAGTACGGTGCCGAGCCTGACTTTCAACTGAAATCCTCGCTTGCGCAGAAGCTCGCAGGCAATAATCCCAATATTTCCGTTGAGGCAACTTACAACCTGATTAACCAGATCCAGGCCGGCCTGGGCGTAAGTCCCGCGCCACAGCCGACCGTCAAGCAACCCTCAAACCCGATTCTTACGCCCGCGCAGGCCGAGGAGAAAGCTCGACAGGCCGCGCGCTATCAATCCAACAATGGAGGCCGGGCGACAGGCCCGCCCGAACCGCCGCCCGATGTCGCCAAGAACTTCAAGAAGTTGGCGATCTGGGTAGCTCAACAGCAAAGCCTGGGCAACCTACCGTAGCCCATATAGGAGAATCCTGATGGCCTTAGATACCTCTTTTAATCGCGTAGTGGCAACCACACTGCCGCTCTACGCGCCGCGAGTCACGGAATCTATAGTTGGGTCAATTGCCCTGCTATGGAAAATGGCGATGATGGACGCGGTAGAAACGCGCCCAGGTGGAACGCAGATCGTTGAGCCGACGATCTTGACCACCAACACGAACGTCCACGCGTATACCGAATACCAGACTCTTGATACCACCCTGCAATCCGACCCGAACGTGGCCTCCTACCTTTGGAAGATCATCGCGGGGACGGAAGGCTTGAGCCTGCTCGAGCAGGGTAAGAATTCAAATTCGGCAACGGCGCCTGTGGACCTGTGGGACGCGATCATTAACCGCCTGGCGCTTTCGATGAGGATCGAAGTCAACCGCGAGCTATTCCTTGACGGAACCGGATCGGGCGGGGCCGAATTGACGGGCCTTGCTATCGGGCTGGATTTCGCCGGAACGAATAGCACGTACGGCAACATTGACAGCTCGGCCTTCACGAACTGGCGCAACCAGACAGAGGCCAGTCCTGGCGACGTGGCGACCGCGCCAACCACGCTTCCGCCCGCAATGCGCCGCCTGGCTAATTCCTGCTCGTCGCAGAACGAATGGCCGACGATGTATATCACGTCAAAAGAAGTGCATGAGGCCTGGGAAGGGACGCTTGTTTCAAATGAGCGTTATATTCGCGAAGCGTTTGACGAAGATATGGTACGGAGCGGCTTCCAAAACTATATCTTCAAGGGCGGGGTCGTTTGCTTCGACGATCATATTTTCCCGCACACGAACGCGGCCGCGAGCGCCACGGCCGGCCACGGCTTTCTCGCGCTCAATCTCAAGTATCTCAAATTCGTGATGATGGAGAATTTCGATTTTGTGATGTCCGATCCGATCCGCCCGTACGATCAGATGGCCGACACCATTCAAATGATTCTCCACTCGAATCTCGTCATGAGTAACCGCCGCCGTCAGGGCCGCATGAACGTCGAATACACACCATAAGGGAGGCAACATGGGTGCAATTTTAGGATGCGACCCGACCAGGGTTGACACGACCGCGCAGTTCGTCTTGGGAACGGAGAGCGACCATCCCGATACTGTTAATTTTCCAGGCACAAAGCTTCGTTACGTTAAGGCCGTAACGGCGTTCGCCCTCGGGGATGCGCTAAAGCTTAAGACCGATGAGGCTTTAGAGCCTAACGCCCTGGTTCCGACAGCGGCGATACAGGAGCCGATCGTAGGGATTGCCCACGTTGCGATAGGGGCGGGATCTTTCGGCTGGATAACGCGACATGGGCGAGTCGCTTCGGCAAAAGCGGCGGCCTCAACCGCCGCCGCCGCGCGTATGGGATCTTCGGCTACGGCGGGAACGCTCACCACGCTCACGCAGGCCGATTCCAACTTTACCAGCAACGACTATTTTGAATTGCTGGCCTACGCGCAGTCGCCCATCATCGCGCTCGACGCGAACGACTCAAACGGGGCCAACATCGAAGTCTACATAGGGCAAGGATGATCGGAACTAAACTCAACCTGGGATCTGGTAGCTCTCCAATAGAGGGCTACCATAACCTTGATATTAAAGACGGTAATTGCATTTACCCGCTGGACTGTTGCCGCGACGGCGAGGTGGACGAGGTGCGCGCGTCTCACGTTCTCGAACATTTCCCACATGGCCAAGTGGCCGACGTGGTAAAGGAATGGACCCGCGTTCTCAAGCCTGGCGGACTTCTCAAGATCGCCGTGCCCGATTTTGATTGGATAGTTAAGGCCTACTCGAACGGGCATCGGGGCGATAGCAGGCTTGAGCATTATCTTTTCGGCGGACAAGTGGACGGCGAGGATTATCATAAAGCGTTCTTCAACGAGGAAAAGCTGAAGGCCTTGCTCGAAGGCGCCGGACTTGTAGACGTCAAGCGCTGGGAGTCGGACGCGCCGGACTGTTCGAGCTATCACGTCTCATTAAACCTCGAAGCGCGCAAGCCGGAACCGAAACTGAACTACGCGCCGACTCCGACCTACGAGTTTATTAAAGACTCGAAGGGCGTCATTCACGTCGGGGCCAACACCGGGCAAGCGCGCGACATCTACGCGAGCTACAACTTGCCCGTAATCTGGATCGAAGCGCTCCCAGAGGCGTTTCATAAGCTCGCGGCAAACATCGCCGGCTATCCGAATCAACGGGCGCTCCGCTATCTGTTGACAGATAAGGACGACGAAGAGAAGGAGTTTCACGTAGCGAGCAATGAAGGTCAGAGTTCGTCGCTTTTCGATTTTGGAGAGCACACGAAGATTTGGCCCGAAATCAGTTACACCCAAACCGTCAGCCTGGCCAGCATGACGCTAAAGACCGCGCTCCAACGCCATAGTGTCAATCTCGACGAATACGACACGTTGATAATGGACGTTCAAGGCGCGGAATTGCTCGTACTGAAGGGCGCCGAAGGCATTCTCGACAAGTTTAAGTTTATCCGCGCCGAGGCCTGCGATTTCGAGCTGTACAAAGACGGCTGTCAGCTAAAAGACATTGACGCCTTTCTTACGGCGCGCGGCTTCGAGCATGTCACCACCTGGCACTACAAGCGCAGTCCACAACCGGAAGTTGAGCGGATCTACGAGGCGCTATACCGGAGAAAGGCCGAGGCAAAGAAGACTCTTAAGATAAGGCCGATATATATTCACGACGGACAGACAGGGGCGAAGGCTATCTACAACGTTGCGGGCGTGACTTCCGTTCCGCGACTCGGCTTTCAGGCCGTCGCTGGCGTTATCGAGCGAGGCTTTAGCGATCCGCGAATGCTCGTCCTGAGAACGGGCGGCGCCGGGATCAACTGGGGCGCGGCCATGCAGAACGGATTTAACTCGCTCATACGATCCGGCGCCGACTATCTCATAACAATTGACTACGACTCGATTTTTACGAACTGGGACGTAAACGAGCTGCTGCGGCTGGCCGTGCGCTATCCCGAAGCCGACGCGATAGCGGCCTGGCAGGCCTCTCGCTGGAAGGACCACCCGCCGCTAGCCGGGATCATAAAACAAGACGGCGAATGGGGCGGCGGCGTCCCGTTGGACGACATGAAACGCCTCGATTTAACGAAGGTGGACAACACGGTTTACGGCCTTACCATCATCAAGGTCAGCGCGATTCAGAAGATCAAAAAGCCGTGGTTTCTCGATACCCCGAACGCCGAGGGAGAATGGGAGCACGGCAAGACCGATGCGGATAGCTATTTCTGGGCCAAGTTTCGGGAGGCTGGCAATAGTCTTTATATGGCAAACCGCGTCCGCATAGGACACCTGCACGAAGACATCCTGTGGCTGGACGACGATTTCAGCTTAATCAAGCAAGATCTGGTGGAGTACTACTCGAAGGGCAGACCCTTCTAATGGAGATTTTATGCCTGCAATAAAGAAGATGAAGAAGACCACAATTGGCAAAAAGCGCCAATTCAACACGAACACGACCAACCCAACCGCCGGGAGGGCCAATTCGGCGCGCGGCTTCGTCATGGGCAACGACGGCGCAAAGACGATGGGAGCTGGACGCCTTAACGCTGGAGGTAAGGCAATGGGAACCGCGAAAGGGCGTGGCGGGAGGTCTTACTAATGGCTGAGGAATTTCTGACCGCCGAGCCGCAAGCGCCGGCCGAAAAGAAAAGCCGCAAGCGCGGCCCGATGTCCGAGGACCAGAAGGCGAAAATTCGCGCCTCGAACCTGGCCACGCGCGAGCGCAAACAGGCCGCGAAACCTCCGCAGGCGCCAAGCGTCAAAACCGGGATCACGGCTGACGACGCCGAGGAAATGAAGCGCGAGCTTCAATTGAAGGCCGCTGAGGCCAAGATCAAAGCGGAGGCGATTTCAGCCGATAATCGAAAGATGGTCCATCAGGAGATCAAGGTTGACGCCTTCAATACCGTCCGGCGATACGTCGAGTTGACGCCCTCAATGTGCCGCACGCGCAATTGCCCCTTCGACGCCGCGAAGGAAGCAGGCGCTACGGCCTGGGGCGATGCGCCGATCGGCCAGCCGATGAGCGACGGCAAGACATTTGGCGATAGGCTTATTGCCTTGCGCGAATACCACGAAGCGACCGCCCATACTGCTCAACAGCTCGACGATCACATCATTACGGCGGGCGAACTGAACAAACGGCAATGGGGCGTGGGCCAGTCCATCAAGAACGAGTTTTTAACAGGGGCGAAATAGTCTAAATGGCGACTCCGAATTCAATAGCGCTAAGCCTGATTACCGAAGTTGGCGAGTCAACGGATGACGCCGACTTCGTTCTATTGGTCGAAAAGCGCGTGAACGAAGCGGTTCAGGAGATTGCCCTTGCAACTAACTTCAATCCCTACAAGGCTCGCGCCACTTTCGCGACAGTGATCGGAACGGCCACGTACAACATGCCCGCAACCGCCCGTGAGCTGATTCAGCTTCAGTACGTTACGGACGGCGCTCCGATCACTTACGCGACAATGCAGGATATGGCCCGGGCAGGCTTTAAGCTCACAAACCCCGGCCGCGCGCAATTCTGGCTTGAGGACGGTGTTGTGCTGTCCGGCTCGGACACGCTCTTAAAAATACGACTGGTCCCCGTCCCGACCGCCGTGGAATCCATCGAAGAGGAGCACTATTTCGACCCGAGCGACACGGCCAGCGCTTCTCATATCCCAATTCCGCTCTCGTGGATTGTGCCGACGCTGGATAGAGTCCGATCCTTTCTGCTTGAGAATCTCGGCAAGTATGACGCCTCGGCGCTCGCGATCCGCCGCTACGAGAATGGGCTGAAGCAGATCAAGGGCCGCGAGAACAACAAAGCCGCCGACAAGGCCGTGCTTCAGGAAGTAGACCTGGCCAATATCCGCAGGCGCAGAGGCCCGCGCCTTCCCGGCCGATTTCCCGACACATGGTAAGGAGGTTTAAACTTGGCCTCCACAAACGCCGACAATGCAGGAGTAAAAACAATCCCTTACGCTGGATGGGGCCGAGGGATTATTACCGCCAAGCCTTCAACCGAAATCCCAGACGACGCGGCGCAAGACATCGTCAACATGGAGTTTGACGACTCCGATAATCTCTCGACTCGTAACGGCTTCGTTCCGCTGAACGCCAACACCTACGCCAGTCGCATTACATCCGATTACTACTTCACGTCGGGATCGGGCGAGATCGGAATCCTATTCACAACCGGAAGTCAGCTCCGAATCGTCGAAACGAACGGAACCGGCGACACGAACCTGACCGGCGCCCTGACGCTTCCCAGCGATACTTTCTGGCAATGGGTTACCTATAAAGACCTGGCGATCGGCGTCAACAAGGCGACATCGGGCGACAACCCCGTCAAGGTTTCGACCGGCGCCGTCGCGGCCGCTCTCGGCGGGAGTCCGCCGAAGGGCAAATATATCGCCCTGTGGGAAAATCGAGTCTGGATCATTTCAGCGACGGAGCCGAACCAGCTTCGAGGTTCCCACCTGGGCGACCCCGAGAACTGGTCAACCGGGACGGACGCGCAAGGCGTTTCGATAGATATAGAGATTGACGACAACGATATTATTACCGGCCTTTTCGCCACGAAAGACGCGCTCTATATCTGGAAAACGAAAAAGATTTACAAGCTCGGCCCGATCAATCCGGCCACCGCGATCACGAACGCCAGCAACCTGCGAGTCTCTATCTTCTCGCAAACCATCGGATGCGTATCGCCCTACTCAATTGCGCCGCTTCTTGATGACGTGGTCTACCTTTCGGCGCAAGGCCTCGCCTCGCTGCGACTGTCTGAGCTGGCCGAGGATTTCAGGACCGCGCTTTACAGTCGGAACGTGGCCGAGATCGGGAAAATCCATAAAACCACGGAAGAAATCCCGGCGCTTCTACTGCCGAACGTCAATCAGTACTGGCTGTCGTTTCCGAGCAATCTATCAACGCGTTCGATCAACGAAACTTACGTCCTTGATTACCTGAACATTCAGCAAGGCGTGGACGCCGCGCGCTGGACCCGTTTCACAGGCCTTGCCGCCTTCACCTGCGCGACCAGTTTTCCGACCGCCACAGGCACCGCCTATCTCGTAGGCGCAGAAAATCCAGACGGAACGCATCAGTTATTCAAATATTTTCCAAAGGAAAGCGGAGGCGTATTCAGTGACAATGACGAGTCCTATCCGAAGGAGCTTCGCACTAAGGCTTTCCCGCACGAATCCGTATTACTGCGCAAGGAATGGCATAAATGGGCCTTCAACTTCGAGCTTTTGACCAATAGCGCGCAGGTGGCGATTCAGTATTTTCTTGATGAAAACCTGAACAAAGGCGGGAATCAATCCTTTACCTTGAGCGCTTCGACGCTCGGCGCGCTATGGGACCAGGCAATCTGGGACGTGGATTCCTGGGACACCGCCGTACAAGGCCCGGTGCAGATCACGCGCCGCCTGCTCTCAAACTCATCGGGCCGAATCGGGGAAACGATCACGTTTCGAGTCTCCAACGGTCAGGCCGATGAGGCGATAGTTATCAAGGACATGCTCTTGATGTATACGCTCTTAAACGAGAAGGGAGTGACAACCCTTTAATGGCAAGCACTTTAGCGCGAGTTACAGACTTTGTTCCGTCGACCCCGATCCTGTCGGCCGAGGTAGACTCCGAGTTTAACCAGCTCGTCAACCTGCTCAACGGAACATCGAATAACATCAAGGG
>Ga0075418_10004404_pt1 | contig 16047 bp, 18 predicted proteins | sample SoiMetdeltSBSDD2_FD_81776 | JGI IMG/M metagenome (GOLD analysis project Ga0075418, IMG submission 81776) | Bulk soil microbial communities from a Populus tree surrounding site in Tennessee, USA - Soil MetaG P. deltoides SBSDD2 | ecosystem: Environmental > Terrestrial > Soil > Tree plantation...
CGACGCCATGGCTCCCACCCCGTGGCCGGCCCGGGTAGGGCCACCGGAGATCGACCAGATCTGGCGGGCCGCGAGGGCGTTCTCGATATGGGACAACCTGTACGGCGGGCTGGCGCGTGAAGCGCCCCTTGCGCAGCTCCGATGGTCCGCGGGCCTCATACAGAGCTCATCGTGTGCGGCTCATCTACGGCCCGACCTGTTGTCGGCAGTCGGCTACCTCGCCCACACATGTGGCTTCATGGCATTTGATAGCCATGCGTTCGATGACGCTCGCCGGCTGCTGAGCTTCGGCGTCTGCTGTGCTGAAGACGCCGGGAACTGGCATCTCCGCGCCCGGCTTCTCGCGACCAGGGCCCGGCTGGACACTTGGGTCGGAGACCCGCATGGCGGACTTACGCAGGTGCAGCTTGCGCTGGTTCGGTCCGACCGGCTGACGGCAACCGAGCGGGCGATGCTCCACAGCTTGGAGGCCCGTGCGCTCGCTCGTCTCCACAAGGCGGAGGAGACGATGGCGGCAATTGGTCGCGCCGACGACGCCTTTGCCTGCAAGGACACCGCGGCGGACCCGCCGTGGATGGGGTTCTACGACGCCGCGCAGCATGAGGGCGATGCCGGGACCGCGTTGCTCGATCTTGCGCTCGCCATGCTCGCAGGCGCCTCCGAAGCACGCCGCCGTCACGAGACGGCCATCAGCGGCCTCGAGCCGGACTTGCGGCGGTCTCGGGCACTCTCGCAGATCGGGCTGGCGAAGCTCACGATGGCCCGAGGTGATCCTGCCGAGGCGGTGAGCCTCGGTCTCGCTGCGCTGGAGTCCGCAGGGCACATCCGGTCGCTTCGCATAGCTGACGATCTACGACATCTGGACCTCCTGGCGGAGCCTCACTCGGGTCGTGAGGATGTCGCCGATCTCCGAGAGCGACTGAGGCAGGCGATGCCCAGCTGACCCGAGGTGGACCGGTTGGATGCGTCATGCTGCAAGTCGTGACCAGCCCGACCGATCCTGTGTCAGCCGACGGTCGACTGGCTCCAGCCCGGCTCTGGTCAGTGCTGACTGAGATCTGCCAAGCGCACGGGCTCGATCCGACCAGAGCGCGCCTGATCAAGTCCACTAACAGCGCAGACTTCGACCTTCCCCGTGCGGATGTAGTCATCAAGGTGGCTGGCTCGGGCCTGATCACCGACCGCATCCCGAATGTTGTTCGGGTAGCGCATTGGCTGGAGGCTGCGGACTTTCCCGCGGTGCGCTTGGTGCCCGACCTCGAGCAGCCCGTGCATGCGCAGGGACACGCCGCGACGGTGTGGCGGCGTGTCGTCGATGGAGGTCCGGAGCCGACTGGTCGTGACCTCGCCCGCTTGATCCGGCGTTTCCACTTGCTGCCGGCGCCTCATGGTCTCCCGAGTTGGGACCCGATCCGCTCGATCCGCCGGCGTCTTGCGGACGCGGATGGACCTACCGCGGACGATCTCGTGTTTCTGACCGAGCGATGTGACGGACTCGAAGCCAGCGTGCGCAATTTGAGCCCGGCGCTGGAGCCGGGCCCCATACATGGGGACGCCTTCCTCGGGAACCTCATCCCGGGGATCGACGGCCCGGTGCTGTGTGACTTCGACAGCGCCAGCGTTGGTTACCGGGAGTGGGATCTGACACCGGTCGCGGTGGGCTCCCTCCGGTTCGACTACGAGGTCGATCCCCAGCAGTCGTTCGCTGCTGAGTACGGCTTCGACGTGACCTCATGGTCGGGGTTCCCCGTCTTGAGGCAGCTGAGGGAACTGCAACTTGTCACCAGTGTCGTCCCCGTCCTTCGAAGCAACCCGGCTGTCCGCAGTCAGTTCGAGCACCGGCTCACAAGCCTCCGAAGCGGATCGATGGACCGCTGGCAGCCCTACGCCCGCGCTTTCGAGCCGAACTGAGGCGCGTTCGTGGCCTAGGCGAGCCTGGGATCCTTCCCGGGCTGATCTGCCCACAGCTGCCCCTACCGGCCGGTCAGATCGGCCATGAGCCTGTCGGCATGACGATCATCTTGTCCCCACTCGAGTTCGAACACCTCGTCCAAGTCGTCCGCGACGCAGCCGGTGGCCACCGGGCCGAGTGCCTCTGCGGCTGGGCGAGCCGTTGGACCGACGATCTCGCGACAGCCGACAACGCGGCCAGCAGCCATCGCAGACAGATCGACCAGGTGAGCTGCACAGACAGCACGATCGCGACTCTCCTCGACCTTCAGGACGACCTGGCTGACGCGATCATGTGGCTCGCCGAATGCTGGCCGCCTGATCTACCCGCCCTGCGTGCGCGTTCGTGCACCGACGACCTCCATGGCTCAGACGGCCGACCAGGCTTGGCGTTGGAAGCCGAGTGCGAAAGCCCGAGCGAAATGGCCCGGCTCGCGTGCCTCCTCGGCGGCCCACGAGTCGGCGACCTCGAACCCGACTCGGCCGGCCACCGCTACGAGCGCTCCGTCCGCCGTTTCGGCCAAGTCCACATTGTCGCGCTTCACGCCGTCGACCGGGCATGACCGACAGCGACCGTCAACAGACCACAGGGACTGCGACGGCAGGCCGTCGACCGCCGAGGAACCCCTGGACCTCCTGCGCAGCGTCGGCTCACTGACAGACGGCGGAAGGGATCGATCCAACGCAGTCCGAGAGCCAGGGCGTGTCATCGGAAACGCGCGATCCGAGGCCCGTGGGGCTGTCTGGCTCGAGGCTCCCTCCGACCGACTGCCAGCACAAGTCCTTGCTCGGCGCCCGGCCCTGGGCCTGGCACGGGCAACTCCGCTGAGAGATCACAGTGCGGACGGGGTGGTGCGGAGGGACGGGGATGGCGGATTGTCGCTGGTTCCCGGCGGCAACCGGCCGTGGCCCAGCGACTCACGGCTCCCGAGGGCGCTGGGCGATCGACGCTGCGGTCGTGGTGGGGCCGCGCGCTTCCGTCAAGGTCCGTGGATATCCCTCGCTCCTTCCGCGCGGCCTTCAACGGTTCGGGTTCCTGGGGTTGATGACTGGCGCCTTGTCAAGGCGCGACGCCGGCGGGCGCCGATGGAGACCTCCGCGCCGTGTCGCGCTGCCCGGTGCGACTTTGGGTCGCCGCCGGGCGCTCAGCTATGCGACGGCGCCACCAACGACCGGGCTACCCCGGGCTCGGGCGGCCTGCTCTCGGCCCGGTGCTACCGCGTCCCGGAACGCCCGGGGGGCACGGAGAGGGCCACGACGAGGACGAGCGGCGGCATCACGGCGAGGCACCACGGGGTGTGCGTCACCGCGAGTATGACGGTGAGGGCGATGGCCACGACGAGCCATCCGACGACCCAATTCGGCGAGTGCCGGCGGGCCGCCCGGATAGTGGTGCGCGTGACCTCCGCGGCGAGATCCCACGGCCGGACTTCGGGAGCCCGGCCGATTCGGTGACCAAACAGTGACCGTAACCAGCACTCCCTCATCGCCCGTTCACCGCCAGCAGGACCTGTCAGAGGCTCTTTGGCACAGCGATCGGAGAGGTACGCCAGTGGACGAGATACGACGCCCCGAGCTTGTTGAGTTGAGGCTGCCACTACGGCGGTGTGTCGAACTGGCTGTGAGGGCGGCGACGTGGGCCGCAGCCGACCCGTCGCCGAATGAGCAGGTCGACCCCGCGGGCGTCGTGCACTCTTAGCTATCAGCGTCAGCCGCCGACCAGCGCGACCTGCGATGTGGGTCAGCCGTATGTTGAAGTTCAACCTCGATCGACCACCGTCCGATCCAGTTGGGCTCGCCCTGGCTCCCCTCGACTTACCCGGCCTTGGCATCTTGTGCGGAGGGCGGGATGGCGGATTGCCACTGGTCCACTCGGCCGGGGAGCAACGCTGGGAGCAACCGGCCGTGTCCCAGCGACTTGCGGCTCCGGAGGCTTGTCACCGCCCTCAACGTTCGCGCTGGCCACGAGGCATGTGCGGGGACGCTGTGTCAGTCTCTCCCCTCGTCCCCCCGCGATGCTCCGTGCGCGATCACCTCTACGCCAGTGAGCCTGGCCGCCACGTACGCGCTAGGCCGAAGATGAAGTCCTCTGGCGGGCGCGTGAGCGAACGTTGATCGAGTCGATCAGGGGCTATGCGGATAGATGTTGCTCGATCTGGCCCACCAGCTGGTAGTTGGCTCACCGCGGCCGGAGGTCGCGACACACTCTGGGCTCCGGAGCTTGGGAATCGTTGTGTTGCCCATCGCCTCGGGAGCGTTACGTCGGACGCAGTCACGTTTGAAGCGGCTTGAGCGCTACCAGCAGACCTCCAAGGCTGCGCGAAGGCCTTCAATTGATGCATTCGCATCCACACTGTCGCCAGGCAGATAGACCTGCCGACCTGTGGTTTCAAGTTCACCAAAACGCTCTGCAGCCGCAAGGCAGTCACCATAAGTCAATTCGGCACCAACCCAATACTTAAGGGTTGTGAACCTATTACCGTTGACGACTGTCTCCGGAATGTTATGAAAGCCTTCCATAGAAGACGCACGCTGGAACGCGGCCCGAGCCTCCTCGGGTCGCTCTAGTCCGAAGTAGGCCGTTCCCAACCCTCGGCGAGCGGCGGTTGCTACAACCGTGTCGCCTCCCCGAACGGCTAGGTCTTCGGCGTCAGCTAACTGCTCCACTGCTAGGTCGAAGTTGCTGAGGATCAATTGAGCATTTCCAATAACGTACACATCGACCGTTTCGAAGATCCCTGGATGCGCATCACGGATATCTTCGGCGTGAGCGATGGCGGCCACCAGCTCACCAATGAAGAGTGAATACGCTGTTTCCGAGATGTTGGGATCTTCGTCGTTGATTTGCTCCATGTAGGCTCGCGGCAACGCCTCTATATCACTAATTGTTTGAGAAAGGTCTTGACGCGCTTGTCGTCTGTCTGCGCGGTCCTGACCGCGAAGATCGATTACATAAGTAACTCCGGTGAACAGGAGCGCGAGCATCGCAACGACGACGCCGATGTCGAATGCGCGACGCTTCCTTGACCGATCGTCGGTTGTGCTCGCGTTCTGAATCCCGGCCGCCGGAACATCCGGGGGTGGCGGCGGTGGCGGCGGCGGCTGTGTCGTCGCCCTGTTGCCAGCAGCCTCGCTCCTCGGACCTTGCCAATGGTATCGGCGCCCTCCGCCTGCAAGGTCTTCGCCATTCCAAGCCGCTCCGTCTGCCACTTGTCGTGTGGGCTGGTTAGTCATGATGGCTCACCCTTTGGTGTATAACCACCGGGATTGTCGTTGTTGGGAACCAGGTAGGCGACCGCGGCCGAGACGACGACCCCTAAGAGGGCCAACTGCATTTCCTGGTTGAACTCGCCGACCGTAATCAACGTGGTCAGGAACCCTCCAAAGGCGGTCACAACGGCTGCGAGCCACTTTCTCGTTGGGAGTAATGACTTCGGATACCGGGGGACGATGGTTTCGATGTCGGTGCTTCGACTTTCCTTACGCATGGCTCTCACTCCTTGTAGCTGTTTCGGTCAGCGTGCGACGTCCGTCGTCGTTGGGACTGACTCCTGGGGCCTGGGGACACGGCCGCGTTTCACTGGACCCAATCGTGTCTGCTCAGGGTCGACCGGTTCTGGGGGAGTTCCAGGTCGTTACGCGGTCGCAGTCGAGCCCTTGCCCGTGATACTGACGGCCCGCCGCATTGCGTCTTGTGAGGTGACGGTACGACCGACTGCTCCTGACTGGGTACTGGGAGAACTCCTAGTCCCGGCGCGGTGCCGGTCGTTGGCGGGCCGTATCAGGAAGCGACGCCGTCACGGGCCACGAGAACGGCGAGTTCCGTGCGAGAGCGCGGCTCCAGCTTGCGGTAGATGTTCTGAAGGTGGAAGTCCACCGTCTTGACGCTGATGTAGAGGTCGTCGGCGGCAGCGCGGTTGCTTGAGCCGTGGCCAACCGCTAAGGCGACACGTAGCTCGGAGGGCGTGAGCAGCGACAGTGCCGGTCGCGTCGGCGTAGCAACGTGTCGTCCGAGAAGGGAGCGGGCCCGTTCCGCCCAGAGACGGGCTCCGAGCCTCTCGAACACGGACATCGCATCTTGCAGGTCCAGGTCACCGTCGGCGTGGCGTCCTACCCGATGGCGCCGCTCGCCCCGGCATAGGCGCGTGCGGGCTCGCTCGAACGGGCTCTCAACACGCTCGAGCCAGGTCAGGGATGCGGCGAACTCCTCCTCAAAGCTCGCTTCACCGGCGAGTAGACCGCGCGTCCGGGCGGCGATGCCCCGCGCCCACATCAGGTGGGTTGCTTCCGCCACTTCCTCGAGCCCGTCGACACGCCTGCGCGTCTCGTCAATGCGCCCGGCACGCCAGCAGGCTTCCAGATGGTCACCGGCCCACCAGACGATGCCGGGGTTCCGCAGTTCCCACGCGTCTGCGGCCCGGGTGACCTGGTCAAGGTGCACAAGTGCGGCCTCGGCGTCTCCTAGCCCAAGCTCGAGAAAGCCGAGCGCCGAGTTGGCAAAGAGCTGGGCCGAGCCCATCCCGAGTCTTGTCCCGGCCGTTAGGGCTTCATTCGCGGTCCGTCGGCACGCCTCGACGTTGCCGAGGCCTGCTTCGATGCGGGCAAGATAGCCAAGGGCGAAGGCTCGGGCCGCTGGGTCCTCGCCGCCCCACGCCGCTTGGACGTCCGAGGACGCGACCGCATAGGCCTCCGTCCAGCGCCCGGTTCGCCAGTAGATCTCCGCCAGCACCGCCGATGAGAACGCCAGTACGCCCGGCGTGCCGAGCCTTCGGGCCCGCTCGATGACGGTCGCAACCCGGCGCCGGCCTCGCTCCCATTCCTCAAGCATGAGGTCGAGTAGGGCCATCGCCTGGACAAGGTGCTCGGCGTCGGGGACGCCGACTGAGCCGGCCAAGGCGTCGGCTAGCTGTTGGAGCGGTTCCAGCAGCCGAGTCGCTTCGTCAGCTTGGCCATGAAGGAGCAGCGTATGCGCGAGCGCAAGGGACCCAACCAGAGACCCAGCCCCTGGACGCGATGTGGGTTTCCCCGCGACGTCTACGGCTCGTCGAGCCAATTGAACGGCCCGCTTGATGTCGCCTTCGAGCATGACTGCGGTCACGGCGTGGGCGAGCAGGCCCGCCGCGCGGTTTGGGTCATGGCCCTCAACGGCTTCAGCTTCAGCAGTGAGCATTGACTGGCTGCGGCGGGGGCCGGCCCGCCAGGTCTCGGCTTGACCGCGAAGCGAGGCTGCGTCGGCTCGCACGATTGGGTCGTGGGTGGTTGCCATGATCTCGTCGAGCAAGGGCACGGCCTGGTCGAGGTAGCCGCGCAACCAGAAGGCCTCAGCGGCTCTTTGAAGCCGTCGGCACCGATCCGCAAGGTCGGGCGAGAGGCGAGCCGCCCGCTCGAACCCTCGACCTGCTGTCGTGAGGGCGCCACGCCTACTGGTCACTTCGCTCACTTCGTCGAGCAGCCTTGCGGCTTGTTCATCGGGTCCAGCCGCGGCGGCGGCAAGGTGCCAGGCTTGCTGCTCTCGGCCCGGGTCGGCGCCAACGCTTGCACAGGCTTGGGCGAGTGCGGCATGGGCGCGCCGTCGGTGGGTAGGCGGGGCCTCGTGGTAGCAGGCAGCCCGTACTAGTGGGTGTCGGAACTCGATGCGGCCGCGGTCCATGTCAATGAAGTCGGCGGCAGCGTCGAGGTCGGCAATCTCCCAACCGATGGTACTGAGGGCGGCTTCAATCACCGCAAGGTCGCCGGTGGGCTCGGCTGCGACGACGGTGAGCCCCTGCCGAGTCGCCTCCGGCAACCTGACAACCTGGCGATGAAGGGCCCGCTGAAGCTCAAGGCCGATCGGCAGCGGCTCGTCGAGAGGGTTATGACCGAGGCGCTGCTCGTCGTCCAACCGTGTTGCAACGTGTATCAGGGCGAGCGGGTTGCCACCGGTGAGGGCATGGAGTCGGTCCGCGACTGCGGGAACGACCGTCGGACCGGCCGTCTCGAGCAGCTTGCATGCCGTGACCCGGTCGAGGCCGGTCAACAGCTTTTCCTCGATGCCAGCGCCGTCGAACGGTGACGGCTCGCCAGTGCGGGCAGCGAGCAGGAACGCGGCCGGATCGGCATTCAGCCGACGGGCGGCAAATAGGAGCGCGCCGGCCGATGGCTCGTCGAGCCACTGCACATCGTCGGCGACGACCAGAACTGCCCGTCGTTCGGATGCCGCTGCGATGATTCCGAGGGTCGCAGCACCGACGGCCAGGGGATGAGCCGGCGCCGTGCCCAGCGCCAAGGCGCCCTCCAGCGCGTTGGCTTGGAATGGAGGCAGCACCCGGACGAGGTGCAAGATCGGCGCGAGCACCGTCGAGAGTCCCGCGAAGGCCAGTTCAGCTTCGGATTCGACTCCGTGTACCCGTAGCACGGTCATGCCGTCGACGACAGCGCGACGGTCTGCTTCATTGAGCAAGGTCGTCTTGCCCACGCCTGGCTCCCCCCGGGAACAACAGGGCGGCGCTGAAACCCGCCCGAGCCGTGCCGAGTAGGAGGTCGATCCTTCCCAGCTCGTCCGCTCGGCCGAGTAGCACGATCCAAGTGTCGCGGAAAGGGTCTGGCGGCGGGAGTGGATCCGGGACTGGGCGAGCGTCAACTGCGACGCCCAGCGCCGAAGCACTCCCCAGCGCTCGTGCTCACGATGGCAAGCAGCCTGACTGGTCCGAACTCCGAGCGACCCGCACACAGAAGCGACCGCCTTCACCGCGGCGCCCGGTGACCTTCGTGAGATCGACGGTCAGTGTAAGTGGTCTCGTGGCTCCGCCCGTGGCGTGACGTCGGGTGTCGAAAGGCGTGTGGTGCCGCGTATGCCGCCGAGCTTGATCTCGCTGACCCCGGAGACCGGATTGCCGAGGCCATCACCACCGCCGTGGTCCAAGCCGGTGGCCGCGTCGAACTGCTGCAACTCGACCTCACTGCCCGACGCGATTGGGACTACTTCGGACCCATCGACCGCGTCATGGGCAAGGCCCTCTGGAACCGCGACTCGAGCGACACTCAAGGCTGACCAATCAGCGGGACCGGCTTCGCCGCGTGACGCATCCGGGCTCACCGACCGGCGACCTGCCTCTCCACGTGCATGCCCGCTACGGCCTTCCCGAGCTGCTCGCCGCGTTCGGAGTCCCAAACCCGGCCGCCTAACGGGGAACCGGAGTGAAATGGGTCGAAGCCGAGAGGGCGGACGTCTTCTGGTTCAACCTTCGCAAGACCGACGAGCACTTCTCACCGACCACCATGTACGCCGACCGAGCGATCAGCCCGACCCTGTTCCAGTGGGAGTCCCAGAACGCCACCTCAGAGGCGTCCACGGCCGGCCGGCGCTACGTCCATCACCGCCAGCTCGGGTCGTCAGTGCACCTCTTCTTCCGTGAGTCGAAGGAGGCGGATGGGGACCTGGGCGCCTCGGCGTACCTGTACGCGGACCCCGCTTCCTACGTGAACCACGAACGCGAACGGCCGACGCGCATCACCTGGAAGCCAGCGCCCCTGAGTTCCTGAACATCGCGCAAGCGGGGTGCGACTCAGCTCGCGGACCCCGATGTACAGGCGCGAGCTGCCGCGACGGCGCGTCGTGCAGCGCCGAGCACGAGCAGATCGACCGCTCAGGTCGCGTGCAAACGGCCGCCGGTGTCTCCGAATTCGCGTCCATGTCGGCCGGTGGTACTAGCCCAATGTGCCGGTTGGGGGCACCGCCTGCGCTTCGGGGCCGTCAGGTCCGGCGCCAGACGTAGCGAAACCTGTCACCATCGCTGACGTAGGCGGCCGACGACACTGGCTCGCGATGCCGTTGAGCGGTCAGGCTGCGGGTCGGACCGCTATGACTTTACGGGGTTCGTCGGCATAGACGGCCGGAACGTCGTCCCACGGGACCGTCGCGGTCCAGAGCGTGGACGGGCGGACCAGGCCCCTGGCGACGGCGTCGAGCGTGGGCCCGACGTGGGCGTGGGTGTTGCCGATCCCGAAGCGGATGTTGATGCCGCCTCCGTACATCGGGAGTCCGGGCAGGCGGATGTCCCCGAGGTAGCCCCCCAGGCACTCGATGACCCCCTCGGGTTCGAGCATGCGCACTGCCCGCCGGAGCCAGGCCTCGTTGCCCGAAGCGTCGACGATCAGGTCGAACGGCCCGTCTGCCCGGTCCGGCGGCCCGGACACGGCCGGGGCACCGAGTCGGGAGGCAAGGTCACGCCGCTCGGGGTGGTCGTCGACATAGAGCACAGACTCGGCGCCGAGCCCGACCGCGAACGCGATCTGATACAGGCCGTGTTCGCCGCGGCCGAAGACGGCCACCCGACGGCGGCCCGCACCGAGGTGCTCCGTCATGATGTCGTGTCCGAGCGCCAGGCTGTCTCCCGCAGCAGTGACCTCGACCGGATCGACCTCGCCCGGCACCGCTGTGAGCATGGCGTCGGCGAAGGGCACGCGCACCAGATCGTCGAACAGCCCGCCCCACTCGCCGCCGGCCGGGAGCCCGTAAGCGGCGCCCGGGCGATTCCGCCGACAGTGAGCCGTGAGCCCGCGCCGGCAACGGTCGCAATCGCCGCACGCGATGTTCGGCGGCACGACCACGAGGTCCCCGGGGACCACGCCCCCGACGCTGTCGCCCACCTCTACGACCCGCGCCACCGCCTCATGCCCGATCGCGAACGGGCCTTGGTACGGCGAGAGGCCAGCGGCGACGCCCCGGTCGAAGTCACACCGGCTGGCGGCCACCGGCGCCACGATCGCCTCGAGGTCACCCTGCAGCTTGGGCGAGGGCACGTCTCTCCACTCCACACGTTGAGGCGCGATAAAGCGCAGCGACTGCATGGTCACCCCGCCGCCGCGCCGTCACCGAGCTGGACCGCGAAGTCCCGCAGCGTCCCCAAACCGCCATCGGGCACCTCGTCGACTAGCACGAAGGCGCCGCGCGGGACCTGGGTGAACCCCTCGACCTCGACCACCACATCGGTGATCCCGGAGATCATTCTGGCTCGCATGTGTCATCGAACGGCGCGGCCGAAACGCGGTCCAGCAGTCCTACGCTGATGCCGGCGGCGGTCGCGCTGCTTGGCTTCCGGGCGGCCTCGCTGCGAAGGAGCTCGGAGAAGTCGTGTTTGAACGGGCCTCGTGGAAGCGCGCGGCACACTTCGAGCACGACGGCGCTTTCGAGGTCTGCGATCCCGCGCCCGGTCACATCGAGCGAGACACCGGCCTCCAGCGCCCGAGCCTCCGGGGACTCGCCCCCGCCGACCTCTGCTGCCATGTGCAGGACGATCGACCGACCGACGGCCGCTCGGCGCGCGAGTGCCCAACCGTATCTCGCGGTCAGCGCTTGAGCGGCGGCGGCACTGACCTGCTCGAAGGGGCGGGAGGGATGCTCGTAAGCCGGCGTGAGCCCGATGTCGTGAAGGACGCAGCCGACGTACAGCGCCTCACCGTCGACCTGGAGTCCGTCCCGGGATGCGATCAGGGACGCAAACACGTAGGACCGGAGCGAGTGTGCGTACAGGGCCCAGGGCGCCAGGCTTCGCAACGTCTGCTCGGCGTCCTGCGCGGCGGCACTGTCGGGGAGCGGCACTCCGGCGATGTCGCGTCCGATCCCCATGACCGTCATGCCGGGGTGACGCCGACGACGATCCGGGCCTCGTGTCGGACCGGGAAGTTCACCGAGGAGCCGATGAAGCAGCGCTGGGCTGCCTCGGCGTGCAGCCTGGTCGCGAGGTCGACCATCTCCGCGTTGGCGACCGTGACGACGGGCTGGAGCACGACCTCCTCGAAGCGACCGCCGCCATCGGCGTTCTCGAGCATGGTGCCGACCGCAATGTCGCGGTATCCCATCACGACGACGCCGTTCACGGAGCACCGGTGTAGGTACCACAGCAGGTGGCACTCGCTGAGCGCGGCGACGAGCAGCAACTCGGGGTTCCAGTGGCTTTTGTCGCCACGGAACGCCGGGTCGGACGAACCGAGAATGGGTGGCCGGCCGTCGCACTCGGTCGTGTAGGCACGGTCGTAGGCCTTGTAGTCGACGGTTCCGGCGCCGCGATCGCCGGTCCAGGTTGTCGACAGCTCGTAATGGTGACGTCGGGACATGGCTGAGATATTGTCAGACAATGTCTGTCATGTCTACGACGTACGAGCGCCTCCGCGAGCGGGTCGTGTCAGGCGACCTGCGCCCCGGCAATCGGCTAGCCGAGATACCGCTCGCCGGAGAGCTGGGGGTGTCGCGAGCGACCGTCCGCGAAGCCCTCCGGCGGCTGGAGTCCAGCGGGCTCGCCACCTCGGACGGTCGGTCGTTGCGCGTTGCGCGCCTCGAGGCCCGGGAGCTCCGGAGCGCCCTGCTCATGCGGGCGAGCCTTGAGGGGCTCCACGCATCCCTCGCTGCGGCGCGCGTCGCGGCGGGCGAGGTCGCGCCCGCGCAACTGCGGGCACTGCTGGCCCTCGCCGACGCCACCGAGCAGGCCACGGCTTCCGGCGACTTCGATCGCGCCGTGGAGCTCAACCGGGACTTCCACCAAGCCATCGACGATCTCGCGGACAGCCCGGTCAGCGCAGCCGCGGTCGACGGACTGTGGGACCGGATCCTCGTGTCGACGAGGGAGTCGCTGTTCGTACGCGGGCGACCGTCGGTCGTGAACCGGGAGCACCGGGCGATCCTGCGTGCCATTCGAGCGGGAGACGAGGAGCGAGCTGCCCGCGCTGCGCACGAGCACGTGCGCGGGACTACTGCTGCGACCGGGCAGGCGACCCGGCCCCCGGGGCGACACCGGTCGCCACGAGCGTGAACCCCCGTGAGCGCCGACGTGATCGGGCCGGCCTACGAAACCTTCGACGAGCGCGGTGCGGACTACCTCCCCGAGGTCTCGTCCCTTGAGGCGATGGCTGTGCGCTGTGGGAGACGAGGAGACGATCAAGCTGACCAACACTCTCGCCGGGCTACTGATGAACAGTGACGCGGAGGCGCTGTGCGACGCCGGCCATGGCGACCGAGACATGGCGTGACCGATGTCGTGATGGTCCGGTCTTGTACTCGCGGCGGCCACGGGGGCAGCCCGACGGCGGTCGTCATCGAACACGGCCCACTCGGCGACACCACCCGCGCCGCAATGGCCCGAGATATGCCAGCTTCGCACACAGCCTTCCTGTGTCCGCCGGTACCAGGAGACGCCGAGCTCATCAGGGTGCGGTTCTTCACCCGACAGGGCGAGCTGAGCGGGTGTGGTCACGGCACGATCGCAGTGATGGCCGTCCTGGTGCATATGGGCGTCGTCGAGCCTGGCCGTGCACAGTTGGCGATTGCTGGGCGCGTGGTCTCGGCCGCGAGCACTGCCGTCGGTGACGAGGTGGAGGTCTGGATCAATCACGGCGATGTCCCGATTGGACCGGCCCCGCGGGACATGCTGACTGGTCTGCTCGCTCCGCTCGGCCTCAATCGGCAGGCGCAGATGGCGGGCGCCACGGGCGGCCCCGACGGGCACCGCTCCGTCACCAGGGTCGATGCCGTCGTCTCCCGACCCGGGGCGGCACGCCTGCTCGTGCGCGTTGCCGACCGGGCCACGTTGTCGTCGATCCGCCCTGACCATGTCGCCTGGCCGCGGCTTGCCGCCGACACGGCTTGCTCGGCTGCTTCGTCCACGCCACCGACGAGCACTCGCCCGGACGCCACACGGGCGCGGGGCGCATGTTCGCTCCCGTTATCGGCGTCAACGAGGACGTCGCCAACGCCAACAGCACCGCGGGCCTCGCCGCTGCTCTGACGGCCGGGAACCAAGCCACTTGCCGCCTCACCACTGATCAAGGTGACTGGCTCGGCACGCCGTCGACCGTGTTCGCCCATACAGAGCCCGTCGCGACCGGGGCCCACGTCTTCACCGGCGGCCGCGCCCATGTCACGGGCGCCTTCCAACAATGACGACCAACGGCGCCGTGCGATGATCACGGCGATGTCTGCCACCGCCCGATCATCGAGGCAACGGAGGGCCACCACCTTGCCGGGCGCCGGGGCAGCGCCCGGACGGCCCTCCACACCGCCTCGTTCGTGCTCGGGCAGCGCGTGGGGCAGCGGTCGGCTTGCTGTTTCTTCAAGGCTGGCGGGTGTCCGAAGTGCTTGGCCTGGCGTAGGAGGACCTTGATCTCGAAGTGGGCATCGCTCATGTGCGGAGGGCGTCTGTCTATGCCGACGGCCGGGGCCAGCAGCTGGGGCCGCCCAAGACTGAGGGCGCCCGTGGTGAGCACTGGCTTATGCCCACGGTTGTCGCCATGCTCACCAAGCGGCTCGAGGTCCAGGCCGAGGAGCGGGCTGCGGCTCCGGTGTGGGAGACGATCTCCTACGAAGGCGAACGCCTGCACCTCGTGTTTACGACACCGACCGGTGGGCTGGTGCTGCGCCAGGCCGTCGCGAAGGTGATGAAGCAGGCCGCCAAGACCGCCGGCATCACTGCCCCCTGGGGACGCACGCTGGGCGGCGGACGGTTGTCACACCTTGTTCGTGGAGGGTGACGAGGCGTTGGAGGACATCGCCCGGTTCGTCGGGCATGCCAAGTCGTCGACCACCGCCGGCTATGTGAAGCGCCTCGGGCGCCGTCCGCAGTCGGTGGCCGAGCGGGCGGCCGCGATCCTTGACGACTACGGACGGCGCGAGGGTGCCGGGTGAACGGTGGATTCAGGTCAGGCCCTGGGGGCCGCTTGTCGCGGTGCTCAACCGCAGCTGGCCGTTATGCGGTCCACGGTCACATCGCCGTTCGGCGTGACGGTGAAGTGTTGGGTGAGGTGAATCTGTATGCGTGTGCCGTCCGCTGCCCGGCCGATCGCGATGACGTTGTTGTTGAAGGCCTCGGTGGGGAAGCCCGGTCCTTGGTCGGAGAAGTTCGTGGTGAAGTGGCCGCTGGCGATTGCCTCCCCGGTGGCGGACCTGACGACGAACGTCCCTGTCTGCGTCCCACCGACGTGGAAGGTCTCCTCGGTGAATATGAGGTGGAAGATGTCGGTGAAGAGGAGGTCGATGGTGGCGTCGGGGTTCGGCCCTGGACACTCTGTCAGCGGAGGAATGGTGACCGCTACGTCCTTGACCACGGTGTGCTCGTGCGTTGGTGGTGAAGCCTCGGTGGGTGCGAAGCCCGCCATGCATGTGGCGACAGCAGCTGCCAGAGCTGCGATTGCGAAACGCGATAGTGCCCGTCGGAACATGATGTTCCCCCTGTTCGATGCGTCGCCGCCGTCGACGACATGGGCATCCTCGCGCCGAAAGGTTAAGGATCGCTCAAGATGTTCACGCTGCGCGCGAGGGGTTCGGAGTCACCTGGCGATCTTGGGAGCAACGCTGGGAGCTACCGTCGCGGACCGGTCGATTCGGCGTCGAACCGTGGCGAACTGTTTGCCCTGGTCACGGGGACAGGCCCGGACCGTGCACGACCGCCCTGACCTGCGGTGCAGAGGGAGTGGGATGGAGCATCGGTCCTGGTGGTGGACGGTACAGGGGTAACGGTGGGAGTTTCCGGCCAGGTGCCAAGCAGGGACTCGGCCTACTCCACTGCGGTGCGGAATCCACGGAGGCCGTCTGGCCAGCGCTTGAGGCCGATGTGAGGAGCGCATTCCCGCAGATCCGACAGCATCATCGCCGTGCGCCACCGGACCGCATACACCCAGAACGACCGCCACGGCCGTCACAGCGGACCGAGTACGGTGCTCGTGGACCTTCGGAGACGATGAGCATGGCGGACAGCTCGTTCATCGCTCCTGAGCGAATGCCCGGCAGCGAATCGACGCGATGTTGAGCGCAGCTGGTTGGGTTATTCAGGACTTCAAGGCGGTCAACCTCCACGCTGGCACCGGCGTGGAGGTTCGTGAACTCGTGACCAGCGCCGGGCCCGCCGAAGGCAAAAGCACGGTGACCGCCAATCTGGCCGTGGCCATGGCGCAAGCCGGGTATAGCGTCGTGGTCATCGATGCGGATATGCGCCGCCCCGCGCAACAGGAAGCGTTCAACCTGAGCAACGACCGGGGGCTTTCCACGCTGCTGGCGCGGCCGGACGTCAATTGGACCAGCGTCGCGCGCACCAACTCCGATCTCAAGCTGCGGGTCATTACGTCCGGCCC
>Ga0075418_10004405_pt1 | contig 16047 bp, 16 predicted proteins | sample SoiMetdeltSBSDD2_FD_81776 | JGI IMG/M metagenome (GOLD analysis project Ga0075418, IMG submission 81776) | Bulk soil microbial communities from a Populus tree surrounding site in Tennessee, USA - Soil MetaG P. deltoides SBSDD2 | ecosystem: Environmental > Terrestrial > Soil > Tree plantation...
AAAATACCGGCGCTCAGCCTAACGTCGCCGCCGCCTGACCGATCAGGACGTCACCCAGATTCGGCGATAGCTCCTCATTGTCGAACATGCGGTTCTCCTCTCCTCAAGAGGCGCGGCCTCAATCTTAGGAGGCTTCAAATATGTCGCTCGCTTCCCTAGCTGCTCTCACCAGCTGATTACCTAGCTCCCACGCCACATCAACAGTCATCTGCAATTTGATCGCTTCAAGCCCATATCGCTCCTGGCGGCCTGGCAATGGCGCCTTAAGCGTCATGGTAATCCCGCTATCCATGCGCCCGTGGGCCGTCGCGCTCTCCAGCTCAGTGGGCAGATGAAACGGGCCATCTCCTTCGAAAATAATGTTGCTTTTCATGGTGTTGCCCCAATCGTTGTTGGGCGAAGTTGGCGCGATTCGGGGTCTGGAGGTCAAACGTTAATTTTTGTTAGCAAAATTTTTGGTTGAATTCTTCTGCCCAAGACACCCCCCGGCCCCCTGGTACCCCCTTCGCTAGGGTGCCTCGCCTGACGCCCTCGTATCGTCTGTCTGGTCGGCCCTCAGCTGTTGAGGATAGAGCACCGTGTGAGCGTAGCGAACTGAGTGAGGCCCCCACGTGTATGCCTTCTGGGGCCGAGCGAACGACTACGAACCTTCCGCCCCCTCTATACACCCTCAATACATTTGGCTGTTTTGGGCTTGGAGTTGATAGGCGAAGCCTATGCGAGTTAGGCCGCAAGTGTTTGATTTTATTGGCCGAACGAGTGGCGCACCGGGCAGGATTCGAACCCACGACCCCCAGATTCGTAGTCTGGTGCTCTATCCAGCTGAGCTACCGGTGCTTTGCCAAGCCTGCGGCGCTGCCTACAGGCGGTCGGGCGGCCCGTGATACGGGCCAAACCGCCGCAACTCCTAATGGCTGGCGGCTGCGAAATCAAGTGTCGCTCGGCGCATCCTTCGAGCGCCAAGCGTGTGCTCTCACGAAGCGAGTATCAGCAACCCATCTTGGTTCTGCCAAAATGAGGTCCCGACACTGCCTTGGACCCGCCCATCATCTGCCCGAAAACGCTGCAAGTCTCGCATCGTTGCCTCTCGGCCCGGTCCTTCGGCGAGGCTTCGGATTCTCAGCCCCCCAGCCCCCCGGGGTCTTGATGAAGCGACCGGGCCTATAAAACCAAATGGGGCACTGAGCACTGATCGACCTTCCGGCCGGCCTTCGCGCTGGCCTTTGCTTTTGTTGAGAGTTCAGAAACTCAGCTCAGCACTCGGAAAGCACCGCAGCGCCAATGATGGGGCCGCCGCGGCCCTGCTGCAGGAACGCTGCGCAGCGCTCAGCTCCCGGCCGCGCCAGCGAAGGCCGATCGAGTTGGACGGTGATGGCCTGGCCGGTCCACAAACCCACCGGCATCAGCTCGCGCACGACATTGTGGTAGGTGATGGTCTTGCCGCGGTTCTCGCCGCGGGTGATCGGGACGGGGACGCTCTTCGAGAGCTGTGCCAGCCAAATCGTAGCTTCCTTCACCGATCCGCCCTGCGCAGGCCCAGCATCGATGACGATGTGGCTGCCTTTCTCGGCGATGCGCAGCGGCACCCGTGTCGCGGCAAGAATGTTGGCCGACTTTTCGATGGCCGTTTGCACCTTGCTTTCATCGCTGCCGTTGACGTGCGTGAGGCCATTCACCACCATCATCGGCGTGTACACCATCTGTACGCCGAGTGGGCCCTTATAGGACTTCTGCCGCTCGCTGAATTTTGGATTGGCAAGCGTGTCCTTCCAGCCGAGGTAGTCCCAGTAGTCAACCGGGAACGAGAGCGCCAGCACATCGTTGCGCTCGGCAAGCCGGCCCAGCAACGCATCCGCGTCCGGGCAGGAGGAACAGCCCTGGCTCGTGAACAGCTCGACCACGGACTTGGGACCATCAGCCGCTAGGCCCTCCTTGGCGACCGTTGCCTGCTCGGCAGCCATGGCGGTCGAGCCCACCAAAGCAGCAACAAGCCCCAACGGCGCAAGGAAGCGCATTTGCACGAACAGTCCCTTGTCAGTCTTGGGCACGATGTGTGCCACGGCGGAATATATCAGTGCTTCGACGATCAAGTGCGAGTCACGAAAGGGTGACACCACGCACCATTTCGTGTGCGAATCCGGTCTCACCCTTCAGCTCAAGGCGAAGTTGCAGCGGCCTCAGGCGGCATTGGCCAAATTGCGCAGCACAAACGGCAAGATACCGCCATTGCGGTAGTAGCTCAGCTCCTCTTCCGTATCGATACGGCAGAGCAACTCGACGTCGCGCGTGCGTCCGTCGGGGAAGGTAACCACGGCAACCATCTTCTGGCGCGGCTTCAAATCGGCAAGCCCGCGAATGCTAACCGTTTCTTCACCAGTAACGCCAATGTCGCGCCAAGACAGACCACCCTCGAAGACGAGCGGCAGGACACCCATGCCGACCAGGTTGGAGCGATGGATGCGCTCGAATGATTGGGCGATCACGGCGCGAATGCCGAGCAGGCGCGTGCCCTTGGCAGCCCAGTCGCGGCTGGAGCCGGTGCCGTATTCCTTACCCGCGAACACGACCAGCGGCACACCGTCGGCTTTGTAGCGCATGGCGGCGTCGTAAATGGACATCGGCTCCTGCGACGGGTAGTGGATGGTGTTGCCGCCCTCCTTGCCGCCAAGCATCATGTTCTTGATACGGATGTTGGCGAACGTGCCGCGCATCATGACGTTATGGTTGCCGCGCCGCGCGCCGTAGGAATTGAAGTCATTCGGGCGCACCTGGTGCTCGATCAGGTACACGCCCGCCGGGCCGTCCTTCTTGATCGAGCCGGCCGGCGAGATGTGATCGGTGGTGATGCTGTCTAGGAACATACCGAGGATGCGCGCATCCACGACATCGCCGATCGGCGCCGGCGTCGGCTGCAGGTCTTCGAAGTAGGGTGGGTTCTGCACATAGGTCGAGCCAGAGTTCCAGCGGTAGGTGAGCGTAGGCTTGGCTCGGCCCATCGCCTGCCAGCGCTCGTCGCCGGCGAACACGTTCTTGTAGCGCTTGTCGAACATGTCGGGGGTCACGGACGTGCGGATTAGCTCGGCGACCTCGGCCGAGGTCGGCCAGATGTCCTTCAGGTAGACGGGGCGACCGTCGGAGCCCGTGCCGAGCGGCTCGCTGGTCAGGTCGAGATTGAGCGTGCCGGCCAGCGCATAGGCTACCACCAGCGGCGGCGAAGCCAGATAGTTGGCTTTCACGTCGGGATTGACGCGGCCCTCGAAATTGCGGTTGCCCGACAGCACAGCCGCCGCGACCAGGTCGCCATCGCGGATGGCAGCCGAGATGGGCTCCGGCAGCGGGCCGGAATTGCCGATGCAGGTGGTGCAGCCGTAACCCGCCAGATTGAAGCCGAGCGCGTCGAGATCGGCCTGCAGGCCGGCCTTGGCGAGATAGTCGGTGACGACCTGTGACCCTGGCGCCAGCGACGTCTTTACCCACGGCTTGGCCCTCAAGCCCTTCTTGTGCGCGTTGCGCGCAACAAGACCGGCCGCGATCAGCACCGACGGGTTCGACGTATTGGTGCACGACGTGATGGCGGCGATCACCACGTCGCCGTGGCCGATGTCGTAGTCAGTGCCTTCGACCTTGATGCGCTTCTTGAGATCGGCGCCCTTGACGATGTCGGGCAGCGCCTTGGCGAACTCGGGCTTCGCCACAGCCAAGGCCACGCGATCCTGCGGACGCTTGGGGCCGGCCATGGATGGCTCGACGGTGGAAAGGTCGAGCTCCAGCACATCGGTGAACACCGGCTGCGCACCCGGCTCGCGCCACAGGCCTTGCGCCTTGCTATAGGCCTCGGCGAGGGCGACACGGTGGGCGTTGCGGCCGGTCGCCTTCAGATACTTCAAGGTATCGGCGTCGGCCGGGAAGAAGCCGCAGGTCGCGCCGTACTCCGGCGCCATGTTGGCAATCGTGGCGCGGTCCTCGACCGAGAGGTTATCCAGGCCGTCGCCGTAATACTCGACGAACTTTTCCACCACGCCGCGCTTGCGCAGCATCTGCGTGCAGGTGAGCACAAGGTCGGTGGCGGTGACGCCTTCCCGTAGCTTGCCCTTGAAGCCGAAGCCGATCACCTCGGGGATGACCATGGCGACGGGCTGACCGAGCATGGCCGCCTCGGCTTCGATGCCGCCCACGCCCCAGCCCAGCACACCCAGCGCGTTCACCATGGTGGTGTGACTGTCGGTGCCGACGCAGGTGTCCGGGAATGCCTGCGTGATCTTGCCGACATCCTTGATCCACACCGTCTGCGCCAGATACTCGAGGTTAACCTGGTGGCAAATGCCGGTGCCCGGCGGCACGACGCGGAAATTGTTGAAGGCGCCGGCTCCCCAGCGCAGGAACTCGTAGCGTTCCTTGTTGCGCTCGTATTCGAGCTCGACGTTCTTCTCGAAGGCACCGGACGTGCCGAAAAAGTCGACCATCACCGAGTGGTCGATGACCAGGTCGACGGGCACCAGCGGGTTGATCTTGGCCGGGTCCCCGCCCAGGCTCTGCATGGCGTCGCGCATGGCCGCAAGGTCGACGACCGCCGGAACGCCGGTGAAGTCCTGCATCAGCACGCGCGCCGGGCGATAGGCGATCTCGACGGTCGAGGTCTTGGTCTTCAGCCACTCCAGCACAGCCTTGATATCGGCCGCCTTGACCGAGCGGCCGTCCTCGTGCCGCAACAGGTTTTCCACAAGCACCTTCAGCGAGAAGGGCAGCCTGGAGAGCCCGGCGAGCCCATTCTTCTCCGCATCCGGCAGCGCGAAGTATTCGTAGGTCTTGGCGCCGACCTGCAGCGTCTTCCTGCACCTAAAGCTGTCGAGCGAGAGCGGGGCTGGGCTCATGAGCGGTCATCTCCTACAACCGGCGGCGCCGCACCTGTCACGCGTTTCGGACTGGCCTCGGGGCGGACAGGGGACTTATAAAACCGTTCTAATATGTGCTTCGGGGTCGGGGAAGCCCTCATGAAGTTGATAGCCGAAACGCTGAGCGTGATGCGCGGCGAGCGCATGGTTGTGACGCAGCTGACGTTCTCCGTCGACAGGGGCGAGGCGCTCCTGCTGACCGGCGCGAACGGCGCCGGCAAGACCACCGTGCTACGCTCACTCGCCGGATTGCTGCGACCGGCCGGCGGCCTAATTCGCCTGGAGGGAGGGCAGCCTGACCGCACTGCGCAGGAGGAGTGCCACTATGTTGGCCATCTCAACGGCTTGAAGGCCGGCCTGACCGTCGAGGAAAACGCCAGCTTCTGGTGCCGCTATCTGGGCGGCGCATCTTCCGACATCGAGCTGGCCCTTGCGACATTTGGTCTGGCCGCAGCGCGCGATGTGCCTGTCGGCTACCTTTCGGCCGGGCAGCGGCGGCGGCTGGCGCTGGCGCGCCTGCTGCTGGCCGAGCGACCGATCTGGCTGCTCGACGAACCCACAGTGTCGCTCGATCGCGCCTCGCAGGAGATCTTGAGCAAGGTAGTCGACAGGCATCTTGAAGCCGGCGGGCTGGTGGTCGCGGCGACGCATGTGCCGCTCGGATTGGCCAGATCGCGCGAGCTGCGGATCGGCGCGGCGGCGCTCGCCGCATGACGCCGTTTCGCGAGCTTCTGCGCCGCGAGCTGGCCATCGCCTGGAAGGACGGCAGCAGTATCGGCGTGACGCTCGGCTTCTACCTGATCGTCATCACCATGCTCCCGCTCGGCCTCGGACCCGATCTCAATCTGCTGGCCCGCATCGCGCCCGGACTGTTGTGGGTGGCGCTGCTGCTGTCGGCCCTACTGTCTCTCGGCCGCCTCTTCGAAGGCGATTTGGAGGACGGCTCGCTCGAAGTTTTGGCGACCGGGCCGCTGCCGCTCGAAGCCGTGGCAGCGACCAAAAGCCTTGCGCATTGGCTCACCACCGGCGTGCCGCTGGCCCTGCTGGCGCCGGTGCTCGGCCTGCTGCTGAACCTGCAGCCCGACGCCTATGTCGTCCTCATCGCGACCATGCTGATCGGCACGCCGGCCATCAGCTTCATCGGCAGCATCGGGACCGCGCTCACGCTGCGCACGCGCCGCGGAGGTCTGTTGCTGGCATTGCTGATGCTGCCGCTGTTCGTGCCAACACTCATTTTCGGCATATCGGCAATCAGCGCCGCGCTAACCAATGCGGAGGCCTATGGGCCGTCTCTACTGATCCTAGCTGCGATCTCGTTGGCATCAGTGGCACTGGCTCCCATCGCCACCGGGGCGGCGCTGCGTCTACAGCTTCAATAAGACACAATTTCCTTCTTCCCATGCGGGTTAAGGACAGTGGGGCGGGTGGGGACAGTGGGGGCGGGGACAGGGGAGCCGGTGGGGACAGGGGAGCCGGTGGGGACAGGGGGCACTGGTTTGCACTTCAGCCGGTGAGGGCCTAGATCATGGCAATGCAGCAGACGTTCACGCAAAGGCTGGCCAATCCGACGCACTTCATGGCGTTGTCGGCGCGCCTTTTGCCGTGGCTGGCAAGCGCGGCGGGCGTTCTGATCGCGATCGGCCTGTACCTCGCATTGTTCGTCGCCCCGCCCGACTATCAGCAGGGCCAGACTGCCAAGATCATGTACGTGCACGTGCCGTCGGCCTGGCTTGCCATGTTCGGATACATGGTGGTGGCGGCTTCGAGCTTCGGGTTGCTGGTCTTCCGACACCCGCTCGCCGACGTATCGGCCAAGGCAGCTGCTCCGATCGGGGCGGTGTTCACCTCGATGTGCCTGCTCACCGGCATGCTGTGGGGCAAGCCGATGTGGGGCGCTTTCTGGGTGTGGGACCCGCGCCTGACGTCTGTGCTGATCCTGTTCCTGCTCTATCTCGGGCTGATCGCGCTGCGGTCCTCCATCGAGGACGAGTCGCTGGCCGGCAAGCTGACGGCGGTGCTGGCCTTGGTGGGCATCGTTATCATTCCGGTGATCAAGTTCTCGGTGGACTGGAACAGCCTGCATCAGCCGGCCAGCATCACGCGCATCGGATCGCCTGCGATCCACGCGTCGCTGCTGTGGCCGCTGCTCGTCATGACCACCGGCATGTCGCTGCTGTTCGGGGCCCTGCACCTGAAGGCCATGCGCAACGAGGTCCTGCGACGGCGCGTCAAGGCGTTGCGTATCGTCAGGGCGGATGCCGGCACGGCGTTGGCTCAGCAATCGGCAGGATAGCTCCCATGGACTTCGGACCGCACGCTGGTTTCATTTGGGCATCATACGCCATCGTAGCGACCACGCTGTCATTGCTGGTGGCCTGGCTGGTGCTCGACGGGCGACGCCTGCAACGCCTGCTCGACGAGCTCGACGCGACCGGAGTCCGCCGACGCTCCGACCGAGCCGACCCTTCGCAGAGCTGAAGCGCGATGGCCGAAGCCCAAGTCAATCGGACGACGACACCCAACCCGCGCATGGGTCGGCTGGTGTGGCCGCTGGCGATCTTCTGCATACTGGCCGCCATATTCGCCTATGGCCTGCGCACGGGCGATCCGCAGCGACTGCCTTCGGCCCTGATCGGCAAGGCGGTTCCGATCATGACGCTGCCCGCGTTGGAGGGGCTGACTGACGCAGGGCGCACCATCGACGGCTTCGACAGCGCCGACCTCGCCAAAGGCGAGGTTTCAATCGTGAACTTCTGGGCGTCCTGGTGCGGGCCGTGCGTGCAGGAGCATCCTTTCCTGGTTGCCCTGAAGGAGCGTACAGGCGCGCCTTTGTTTGGGATCAACTACAAGGATCAGCCCGCGTCAGCGCGTCGCTTCCTCGGCCGCTACGGCAATCCGTTCGCCGCGGTTGGCGTCGATACCACCGGTCGCCCTGCCATCGAGTGGGGGGTCTACGGCATGCCCGAAACGTTCATCGTCAACGGCAAGGGGCAGATCGTCTACAAGCACGTCGGGCCCATATCGGCGAAGGCGCTCGAGGACAAGATCATTCCCGCCATCGAGGCGGCGCGGAAGAAGTGAGGCGCAGCAGCAGATAGCCGGCGGTCGCCGACAGCAACGATCCCGCCAGCACGCCCAGTCTGAGCTGGGCCGCCTTGTCCACCTCGCTGAAGGCCAGCGTGCCGATAAACAGGCTCATCGTGAAGCCGATGCCGCCCAGCATGCCGACACCGAGCAGCTCAACCCACGACGCGCCTTGCGGCTTGGCGGCCAAGCCGCTCTTGATGGCAAGCCAGCTCAGACCGAAGATGCCGAGCGGCTTGCCGATAAACAGGCCCAGCGCGATGCCGAGCGGCACCGGCTCCAGCAGCTTGCCAAGCGACAACCCCTGCAGCGACACGCCCGCGTTGGCGAAGGCGAACAGCGGCAGCACGCCGAACGCGATCCAAGGGTGCAGGCTCTCTTCCAGCTGCTCCAGAAGCGTCGGCTCACCTTCCTTGCGGCTGGCGAGCGGAATGGCGAACGCCACCACCACCCCGGCCAGCGTGGCATGCACACCGGACTTGAGCACGCAAAACCAGATCACGATGCCGGTCAGCAGGTAGGGCGCAAGCCGGGTGATGGCCCGCCGATTGAGCGCCCACAGCACGACGATGCCGGCGCCTGCGAGCGCCAGGGACAGCCACGACAAATGGTCCGTGTAGAACAGGGCGATGATGACAATGGCGCCCAGGTCATCGAGGATGGCAAGCGCAAGCAAGAAGATCTTGAGCGAGCTCGGCACACGATTGCCCAGTAGCGCCAGCACGCCGACCGCGAAGGCGATGTCGGTGGCGGCGGGAATGGCCCAGCCCCTCAGACCCGACGCATCGCCCGCGTTGATGGCAACATAGATCAGCGCCGGGACCACCATGCCACCGGCCGCCGCCAGCGCCGGCAGCGTCGCCTGGGCGAGGGTCGACAGCTCCCCTCGCAGAAGCTCGCGCTTGATCTCCAGCCCGACCAGGAAAAAGAACACGGCCATCAGGCCATCGTTGATCCAGAGCAGCAGCGGCTTGTCGAGCGAAAGCGGCCCGGCACGCACACCAACGGGCGTGTCGAGGAACAGAGCGTACAGCCAGGACAGCGGCGAGTTGTCGATCAGCAGGGCCGCCAGGGCCGCCGCCATCAGCATGAGGGCTGCGGCAGCTTCGTGATGCAGGAAGGCCAGCGCGCCTCTCAACCGGTCGCGCACGTCAGGAGCAGAGCTCATGTCGGGGGCCCACAGAGGGCGGCAAGGTCAAGAACCGGCTTGCCCTCGCTGGCGGCAAGGACCTGGTCCAGCCTTGTGAGGCCGGCGCGCAGCGCACTTTCGGCGGACTGCCCGCGCAGCAGATGGCCGAGGAAAAGCCCGGCCAGCACATCGCCGGCACCGTTCGGAATTTGGCTGCGCGTGCGACTGTGGTGCTCGGAGATCGAGCCCCGCACGGCCAGTAAGGTGCCGACACCGGCTGTGGTCTGGGTGGCGGAGGTAACCACCACCGTCGCCGGACCGAGGCCGCAGGCTGATCGCACGATCTGCGTAGCGGTTTCGGCGGCAGCGCCGGTCAGCCAGGTCAACTCGAACAGGTTGGGCATTGCCACATCGGCGAGCGGAATCAGTCGCTCGCGGATCGCCTCGGCCGTCTCCTGCGCCACGTACAGGCGGCCGGCATCACCAATGATCGGATCGAGGCAGGTGATGAGCGACGGATTTGCCGCCTTGGCGCGCACGATTGCATCAGCAGCCGTGCTCACCGCAGCGGCCGAGGGAAAGTAACCGGTGAACACCGCGTCGAGCATGGGCCAGCAGCCGTCGGCCTCCAGGGCCGCCAGCATGCCGGAAAGATCCGCCTCCGGCAGCGCACAGCGACGCAGCTGCCCCAATCCGGGTCGGCTGGCGAGCAGCACCGTCGGCAAAGCCCAGACCTCGTGTCCGAGCGACTGCAGCGCCGGCACAGTGGCGGCAAGGCCGACCTGGCCACGCACGACGTGCGAGGAGATGGCGAGGATGCGTGCCATTGCTCCTCATAGCATGTTTTCAGATCACGTTTCGCTCGAACAGCGGCCGTCCGGCCGCGATGCGCGCGTAGCCAAAGCGCGTCAGATCGAGCGTCCGGAAGCCGCCGTGCAGAACGAGCTCGGCGACGGCGCGGCCGGCGGCGGCGCCCTGCTGCGCACCGTGTCCGGAGAAGCCGTTCGCGAAATAGAAGTTCGCCAGCTCGGGGTGCGGGCCGATGACGGCGTTGTGGTCGAGCGTGTTGTAGTCGTAGAAGCCCGCCCAGGCATTGACGACCTTGACGCTGTCAAACGCCGGCACTCGCGCGGCGAGATTTGGCCACACGTCGCTTGCGAAGAACTCGTGATCGATGTCGTCCAGACTTTCCGCCGGCGGCTCGTTGCCTTCCTCGGGAGAGCGCCCGCACAGGAACATCCTGCCTTCGGGGCGGAACCAAACACCGCTCGGATCGACCGTCAGCGGCGCGCGGTGCAGCGCGTCTGAAGCCTCGCGACAGTCGATGACGTAGACGTAGCGCTTGCGCGGTTCGACCGGCAGCCGCAGGCCGGCCAAGGCCGCCAACTTGCCGCCCCAGGGGCCGGCCGCATTCACCAGCGCCCCGCACGCGATGCGACGTCCGCTCGCCAGCCGCACGGCCTCGACGCGCGTGCCGGTTTCGATGCCGGTCACCTCGTCGTAAAGCACGGCGACGCCCCGCTGCTGCGCAGCCTTGCGCAACAGGGCGGCGAGGCTGGGCGGGTCGAACCAGCCCTCGCCGGAACGACCATAGGCGCCGGCGGCAACGCCTTCCGTGACGAGCCACGCAAAGCGTCGCGCCAGCCCGGCGGTGTCCAGCAACTCGATATCGCCGCCCATTGAGTGCTGCACGGCGACGTTCTCGGCGAGGATCGATCGCGTGTCCGGCGCAGCCAGCAGCAGATAGCCCTGCTCGCGGAAGCTGACGTCGGCTTCGGCGCCGAACATCACCTTCAGCGAGCGGAACACCGACAGCGTGAACTGCGACATGGCGATGTTCTCGGGTGTGGAGAACTGCGCCCGCACGCCACCGGCGGAGCGACCGGTGCTGCCGGTGCTGTAACTCGCCTCGCGCTCGATCAGGACGATACGCCGGCCCGAGGCAGCGGCATCCATGCTCAGAAAATAGGCGGTCGCGCTGCCGACGATGCCGCCGCCGACGATGACGATGTCTGCCGTGTCCACGCTGCCCCATAGGTTCGCTGCACGCGTGCGATCGAGTCTGACGGAACCCTCGGGCCTTGCCAAGCCTTGCACGACAACTTGCCTCGCCGGCGCACGCCAGACTGGCGGGCGGCATGACCTTTGCCTAGTTTGGTCGGACATCAGCCGGAGCCCCACCCATGCAGACCCGCCCGCGACGCAGCGTTCTGTACATGCCCGGCGCCAACGCCCGTGCGCTCGAGAAGGCCAAGACGCTGGCCGCCGATGCTCTTATTCTCGATCTTGAAGACGCCGTGGCGCCGCAAGCCAAGGAGACGGCGCGCCGGCAGGTGTGCGATGCCGTCAAGGCCGGCGGCTACGGCAAGCGCGAGCTGATCATCCGCATCAATGGGCTCGACACGCCGTGGGGGGCGGCCGACCTTGCCGCCGCGGCAGCCGTAGCCCCCGATGCCATCCTGATCCCCAAGCCGTCCACGGGTGGCGATATCGTGCGCGCTGCGCAGGCCATGGCCGGCGCCGGCGCGCCGGACACAACGCAGCTGTGGGCCATGATCGAGACGCCGCTTGCCATCCTCAACGTCGGCGAGATCGCCTCGGTGGTTCGCAACCGGGGTGCGCGGCTCGCCTGCTTCGTGATGGGCACCAACGACCTCGTCAAAGAGACGCGCGCGGATCTGTCGGGCAGCCGGCGCCCGGCGCTGTACTGGCTGTCGGCGACGATCACGGCCGCGCGCGCCTACGGCCTCGACGTGCTCGACGGCGTCTACAACAACTTCAAGGACATCGACGGCTACCGGCGAGAATGCGCGCATGGCCGGGCGCTTGGCTTCGACGGCAAGACGCTGATCCACCCGGACCAGATCGCCGCCGCCAACGAGGTGTTTGCGCCGCCCGCGGCGGAGGTGGCTTGGGCCAGGAAGATCATCGCCGCCTTCGAGTTGCCGGAGAGCCGGGGCAAGGGCGTCATCACCGTCGAAGGCCGCATGGTGGAGTTGATGCACGCCGAGATGGCGCGGCGGACCGTGTCGATCGCAGAGGCCATTGAGGGAGTGCCATGAAGCTTTACCGCTATCTGACAGGACCAGACGACGCCAGCTTCTGCCATCGCGTCACGGCAGCGCTGAACAACGGCTGGCAGCTCTACGGCCAGCCGACCCTCACCTACGATCACGCGAGAGGTCACGTCGTGTGCGGGCAGGCGATCACCAAGGAAGCGCCGGGCGACTATTCTCCCGACCTCAAGCTGTCCGAGCAATGACGAGCATCACGACCGAGCAACATCTGGAGCGGCGTAATGAGCGGGAGCAAGGCCAAGCTCGGCAATTTCTTCGAGGATTTCAGCGTCGGGCAGGTGCTGCAGCACGCCACGCCGCGCACGGTCACGGTGGGCGATGTGGCGGTCTACAACGGCTTGTATGGGCCGCGCTTTGCGGTGCAGTCATCGGACGTGTTCGCCCAGGCCATCGGCTATCCGCGGGCGCCGCTGGACGATCTCATCGTGTTCCACGTCGTGTTCGGCAAGACCGTGCCGGACATCTCGCTCAATGCGGTCGCCAACCTCGGCTACGCCGAATGCCGCTTCCTGCAGCCGGTTTACGCGGGCGATACGCTCTCGGCGTCTTCGGAGGTGATCGGCCTGCGCGAGAACGCCAACAAGACGTCGGGGGTGGTCTACGTGCGCACCACCGGCCGCAACCACAACGCAGAGCCGGTGCTGGAGTACGTGCGCTGGGTGATGGTGCGCAAGCGCGATGCCGCCTCGCCTGCACCGACCGCGGTGGTGCCGAAGCTGGCCGAGCGGGTCGATGCGGCGAGCCTCGGTGTGGCCGTGCCGAAACTGGATCTCGCCGGCTACGATCTTGCACGTGCCGGCTCACCCTACCGCTGGGGCGACTATGCCGCGGGCGAGAAGATCGACCACATCGATGCCATGACGCTGGAGGAGGCCGAGCACCAGATCGCCACCCGCCTCTACCAGAACACCGCCAAGGTGCACTTCAATTTGCATGAGCAGGCACAGGGCCAGTTCAAGCGACGGCTGATCTACGGCGGCGTGGTGATCTCGCTCGCCCGTGCCCTGTCCTTCAATGGATTGGCCAACGCGTTCCATCTCGCCGCCATCAACGGTGGCCGCCACGTAGCGCCGTGCTTCGCCGGGGATACCGTGTACGCCTGGTCGCAGGTGCTGGAGACGGCGCCGATCACCGGGCGTTCCGACATCGGCGCACTGCGCACGCGGCTTGTCGCCGCCAAGAATCGCCGTTGCGCCGACTTCCCCCTGCGCAACGGCACAGGTGATTATGAGGACGGGGTGATTCTCGATCTCGACTGCTGGCTCGTCTTGCCCCGCTGACATCGACGCAACTGGTATACAATACACCTCGCCGTGTGCCGCCTTGCTAGCGCTTTGGAATTTCATGGCGTCACCCGACCGCCTTGGCATGGTCGGGATCGCGCCGACCATGCAGGCATCGGCTTGCGTGAGGGCCAGCGGCAAGCTGGATCCCCGAGCCAGCCCGAGGCGGCCGGGCAGGCGTTGCGGATATGAGACGTTGCGGCGATTGCGGAGCCGTGCTGCACCGCGCTAAAAGGCCGCGACTGCAGATCACTTCAGGAGACCGTCCCAAATGGCCGAGGCCACGCGAGCCATAGAGCGTCCGCTCTCTCCGCATCTGTCGGTCTATCGCGTGATGATCAACACGGCGATGTCGATCGTGCATCGTATCACCGGTGCCGCGCTGTACTTCGGCACGCTGCTGCTCGCCGCCTGGCTCGTGGCAGCCGCCATGGGGGAGCAGCAGTTTAATATGGTCAACGCTCTGTTTGGACACCCGATCGGCAAGCTGGTCCTGGTCGGCTACACCTGGGCCATCTTCCATCACATGCTGGGCGGCCTGCGTCATTTCGTGTGGGACACGGGACGTGGGTTCGAGATCTGGCAGGTCAACCTGCTCGCGTGGCTGACCATCATCGGCTCGATCTCGCTGACGCTGGCCACTTGGGGTGCCGGCCTGTGGATGCGGGGAGGCTTTTGAGATGAGCTTTCGCACCCCGCTCGGCAAAGTGCGCGGCCTCGGTTCCGCCAAGGAAGGCACCGAGCATTTCTGGAAGCAGCGGTTGACCGCCGTCTCCAACCTGGTCCTCGTGTGCATCGTCATGGTGCTGTTGGCCAAGCTCGCCGGCGCCGATTACGCGACCGTGAAGCGCACCCTGGCCAAGCCCCAAAACGCCATCCTTCTGCTCCTGCTGGTGCTGTCCGGCGTCATCCACATGCGCCTAGGTATGCAATCCATCATTGAGGACTATGTGCATTCGGAAGGGCGCAAGGTGATGGCCCTCATGCTAAATTCCTTCTTCTCGCTGGTCGTTGGTCTGACCTGTGTATTTGCCGTGCTGAAACTGAGCTTCGGGGTCTAAACGATGGCGCAGAACGGTCACAGCAAGGGCAACGGCATCGCCAAGCCGGCGCACAACGGCAAGGCCTACCCGCTCACGGATCACACCTATGACGTGGTGATTGTCGGCGCCGGCGGCGCCGGGTTACGGGCCACGCTCGGCTGCTCGGAGGCAGGCTTGCGTACCGCCTGCATCACCAAGGTGTTCCCCACACGCTCGCACACCGTGGCGGCGCAGGGCGGCATCGCCGCAGCGCTGGGCAACATGGGCCCCGATGAGTGGCGCTGGCACATGTACGATACCGTCAAGGGCGCCGACTGGCTGGGCGACCAAGACGCCATCGAATACATGTGCCGCCATGCGCCGGAGGCCGTCTACGAACTCGAGCACTACGGCATGCCCTTCAGCCGCACGGACGATGGCCGCATCTATCAGCGCCCGTTCGGCGGCATGACGACAGATTACGGCGAGGGCCCGCCGGCGCAGCGCACCTGTGCTGCGGCCGACCGCACCGGCCATGCCATGTTGCACACCCTGTACGGGCAATCGCTGCGGCACTCGGCCGAGTTCTTCATCGAGTACTTCGCCATCGACCTGATCATGGATCAGGACGGCGCCTGTCGCGGCGTGGTGGCCTTGTGTCTTGCCGACGGGACACTGCACCGTTTCCGCGCCAAGAAGACCATCCTGGCCACCGGCGGCTACGGCCGCGCCTACTTCTCCTGCACGAGCGCCCACACGTGCACGGGCGACGGCAATGCCATGGTGCTGCGCGCCGGCCTGCCGCTGGAGGACATGGAGTTCGTACAGTTCCATCCGACCGGCATCTACGGTGCCGGCGTGCTCATCACCGAAGGCGCACGCGGCGAGGGCGGCTATCTCACCAACGCCAGCGGCGAGCGCTTTATGGAGCGCTACGCACCGCACGCCAAGGACCTGGCCTCGCGCGACGTCGTCTCGCGGTCCATGACCATCGAGATCCGCGAGGGGCGCGGCGTGGGTACCGAGAAGGACCACATCTTCCTGCACCTTGACCACCTGGACCCGAAGATTCTGCACGAGCGCTTGCCGGGCATCACGGAGAGCGCCAAAGTGTTCGCGGGTGTCGACCTGCGCCGGCAACCGATCCCGGTGCTGCCGACCGTGCACTACAACATGGGTGGCGTGCCGACCAACTATCACGGCGAGATGCTCACCCTTGAGAACGGCAATCCTGACTACGTGGTGCCGGGCCTGATGGCATTGGGCGAAGCCGCCTGCGTGTCCGTGCATGGCGCCAACCGGCTGGGCAGCAACTCGCTGATCGACCTTGTGGTGTTCGGTCGCGCCGCCGGCCTGCAGTGCGCGAAGACGATCGAGGCGGGCAGCGCCCAGGCCGAGTTGCCGAGCGATGCCGCCGACCTTGCGCTGTCGCGGCTTGACAAGTTCCGTCACGCCAAGGGCACTACGCCGACCGCCGCCCTGCGCCTCAGGATGCAAAAAATCATGCAGTCCAACTGCGCTGTGTTTCGCGACGGCCCGGTGCTCGATGAGGGCGTGCAG
>Ga0075418_10004407_pt1 | contig 16040 bp, 16 predicted proteins | sample SoiMetdeltSBSDD2_FD_81776 | JGI IMG/M metagenome (GOLD analysis project Ga0075418, IMG submission 81776) | Bulk soil microbial communities from a Populus tree surrounding site in Tennessee, USA - Soil MetaG P. deltoides SBSDD2 | ecosystem: Environmental > Terrestrial > Soil > Tree plantation...
CGAACAAGCTGCCCGACTGGGCGCCAAAGCCGAAGCCGAATGTCATCGAGGACCGGCTGCGTCTCGAGGTCAACCTGCTCGGCGCCAGCGCCGCGACGAAGCTGCGGGTCGACGAGTCGCCCACTCTTCCAGGCACCGAGATCAACGCCGAGGACGATCTCGGTCTCGACGACTTCCAGCTGCTGCCGCAGGTCGAGCTCACGCTGCTGCCCGGCGAGCGTCACCTGATCCGCCTGAGCCGGTTCGCCATCGACCGCTCGGCGGCGACGCACCTCGAAAAAAATATCTCGTTCGACGACCAGGACTATCTGGTCGGCGAGCGCGTCGACAGCATCCTGAACCTGACGATGTTCGGTTTGACTTACGGCTACCGCTTCATCGTCGCGCCGCGTGGTGAAATCAGCGCCAGCTTCGGCATTCAGATCGCGGATGTCGAAGCGAATGCCGTGGTCCGCAGCCGCGTGGTGCGCGAGAGCGAAAGCGGCGTGGCGCCGCTGCCGTTGTTGGGCCTCGAAGGCCGCTACGACTTCTCGCCCCGCTGGTCGATGGAAGCACGCGTGCAGTATCTGACGGTCAACGAGACCGACGTGGACGGCTCGATCCTCGACGCGCGCCTGGGAGTGACCTGGCGCATGAATCCGTATCTGCTGTTCGGACTCGGCTATCGCACGTTCCAGATCGACGTCAACTCCGCCGACGAGGACACGCCGGGATTCGTCGACCTGACGGTCAGCGGACCGCTATTGTTCGTTCGAGCCAGTATGTAGCGGCGTCGCAGCTGCCGCCGAGCGCTGCGCGTACAGTAGATCGTCCGTGAACTTGCGGACCGCGTAACCCAGCCACGAAACGTCGTCCGTGTGCTCGCTGCTGCCGGCAGGCGTGCGCAACGTCTGTGACGGCGACTCGCCGAACAGCCGTTTGTAGTTGCGTGCGAACAGGCTGAAATCCCATACCCCGAAGCGGCCTGCGATGCTGGCCACGGTTTCGTGCGCAGGATCCGCAGCGAGCAGCGCCGCGCGAATCTCGCGCAGCTGACGCATCTTCAACAGCCGGATCGGACCGACCCCGAAATACTCGTTGAAGGTGTTGCGCAGCGTGCGCTCGCTGACGCCGGCCGCGCGACACAGATCGCTGGTGAACAGCGGCTGGCCGTCGTGAGCGCGAATGAGCTCCAGCGCCCGCGCGATCACCCTTTCGCGCGACAAATGCGGCCTGCCGATCGGACGCAGCTGCAAACGCAGGCTCCGTTCGAGCGCGCGGACTGCGACTGCGCTGATTTCCTGCTCTGCCATCTTCGCGGCGGTGGGATCCGACAGGTCGATCGTCGGATTGCCGCAGCAGATCCGACCGACGAGCCAGCGCAACTGCTCGAGGCGCAGCGGATCAGTGCGTGTGCAGGCGCCGTCGTGAGCGTGCAGCTTCTCGAGCAGTTCCGGACCGATCGCGTGGTGATCGACCGGCAAGGTAACGCCAGCCCAGCGCACCACCTCGTGACCGGCAAACGTGAACGGTTGATTCTCCTTCAGCATGATGAAGGAGTTGGCGTCGAGCCGCTGGCCGTCGATGCGGATGCTCTGCGGCTTCGTCATCGGAATGCCGAGCGTGAAGCAGCCGGTCTGTCCGTCACCGGCAAAAGTGGAAGAGCCGCCTATCTGGAGGTGTTGCAGCGACAGCGCGCCGGCAGGCACGAGGTCGATCCACCATTCGGTGCTCGAGCGTGCTGTCGGAACGAAACGGCCGGCGACGCCAGCGATCGAGTCGGCGAACTCATCGAAATCGCGAAACACCAGTCGCGACATTTAGGTGCCCCCCTGGCTCCAGCCGCCTCAGGAACGCAACTCTGGCCGGCGCTCCAATGGGCGGCAATACGCATTGTTGCCGTTCAGCTTGAACGGCTCCTTTATGTCTGATCGAGAGGCTTACTGCCTCGCGGCCGGCGGATCGGCAGCCGGCGGGGAGCTCGCGCTCTGCGGTGTCGCGTCGCGCTGCGTATCCGACGGCGCGTCGAAAGACTGCAGCATCACTACGCCGGGCTGGGACTGCGCATCGCTCGGCGGGGCCGCCTGCTGTTCCTGCGCCGGCGGAGCCTCGCTGTAAATGGCAGCGACCTTGTGAAAGACGCGCAGGAACCCGTCCACGGCAACGATCGTCAGCAGCACCGGGATGCACGCAAGAGCAAAAATCGTCAGCCACTTGAGCGGCTGCGGCCGCCGCTTCTCGCGATCGAGCTCGGCGTCGCGGTCGAGTGCCTCCTGCGCGCGCTGCTGAATGGCCCGCTGCAGCTCCGACTGCGGACGTTCGAAGGGCAAGATGCGCGCGCCGGCACGCGCCGACGGCGCGCCTTCCGTTTCAGGCAGGCGTTCTTCGGAGTGTTGAGTCATTGCGTTAAGCGCTTCGCTTGCGTCGAGGATCGGAAGAACCGATGGCAGTGTAACCCGGCGTGCGGGCGATATGACCAGAAGACCGATCGTGTTCAGCGCGGTTCCCGGCCGCCGGCGCGTACAGCGCTAAGTTGCTGAAAATAAAGCGGCACGGTTGTACTCAGTGCACGGACGGCGGCGGGCGGCGACGGGCCGCGGACCGCATGGTCGCCGGACCGCGCAACGCTGCTTGACGCTCGTGGACCTGCTGGCCAGAGTGCGGCCATGAACGTCAGAAATCTGCTCTACGTGCTTGCGATCCTGCTCACTACGGCTGCGATTGCTGCAGACAACAAGACGAAGAGCGACAAGGAGCCGCCGCCGCAGGCGACCTGCTTGAGTCAATGTGCTGCGAATGAACAGCGCTGCTCGCGCGACGTGCGCCGCGCCCGCACCGATTGCCAGAAGGTCGCAGCCAACGGCGGTCGCGACGTCTTCACCGGCCGGCCCGCGACGAGTAACGGCAGTGCCAACCGCTACGAATCGGACAACGGCATCGATTACGGAGCCTTCTGCTACTACTTCGCAAACCCGGATAGCAGCTGCGGCTCGGGTTACTACAGCAGCGCCTGCCAGCGGCGGCTGGCGTACCGCCACGGAATTTGCCTGGACCGGATGAGCAACGTCGCGCAGCTTCGTTACGACTGCTACCGCACCGAGCGCGACGCGAACACTCAGTGCAGGGAAGACCTGCGCGACTGCAAAACGCAGTGTCAGTGAGCGTCAGACGCGCTCGATCACCATCGCGATGCCCTGCCCCACGCCGATGCACATCGTGCACAGCGCGTAGCGCCCGCGAATCTTCTCCAGCTGGTTGAGCGCAGTCGTCGCGAGCCGCGCACCGCTCGCGCCGAGCGGATGGCCGATTGCGATGGCGCCGCCGTTCGGGTTCACGTGAGCCGCATCGTCGGCAAGCCCGAGCTGACGCGTCACTGCGAGCGCCTGTGCCGCGAACGCTTCGTTGAGCTCGATGACGTCGAGTTGATCGAGCGACAGCTTCGCCAGCGCGAGCACCTTGCGTGTCGCGGGCACCGGCCCGATACCCATGATCCGCGGCGGGACGCCAGCTGTCGCCGTCGCGATCACGCGAGCGCGGAGCCGCAAGCCATACTTCGCAGCAGCCTCTTCGCTCGCGAGCAAGAGCGCGCAACTGCCGTCGTTGACGCCCGAAGCATTGCCAGCGGTCACGCTGCCGTCGGGTCGCACGACGCCTTTGAGCTTGGTGAGCGCCTCCAGGGTCGTATCCGCGCGGGGATGCTCATCGGCCGTGAAGCTGAGCGGCTCGCCTTTCTTCTGAGGGATCGACACCGGCACCAGCTCGCTCTCGAAAAAGTTCGCCGCGAGTGCGCGGGCGTAACGCTGCTGACTGCGCAGCGCGAACTTGTCCTGGTCGGCACGCGCGACGCTGTATTCCTGGGCCACGTTCTCGGCGGTCTCGGGCATCGAATCGATGCCGTACTTCGCCTTCATCAACGGATTGACGAAGCGCCAGCCGATCGTCGTGTCTTCGATCTTCGCGGTCCGCGAGAAAGCGCTGTCCGCCTTGCCCATGACGAACGGCGCGCGCGTCATGCTCTCCACGCCGCCGGCGATCGCAAGCTCCGCTTCGCCAGCGCGAATCGAGCGCGCGGCGAGATTGACGGCATCCAGCCCCGAGCCGCAAAGACGATTGATGGTTGCGCCGGGCACGCTGTCCGGCAGCCCGGCGAGCAATGCCGCCATGCGCGCGACGTTGCGGTTGTCTTCGCCCGCCTGATTGGCGCAGCCGAAGTAGACGTCGTCGACCGCGGCCCAGTCGACGCGCGGATTGCGGTGCATGAGCGCTTGCAGCGGGATCGCGCCGAGGTCGTCAGGACGAATGCCGGCAAGAGCGCCGCCGTAGCGGCCGATGGGTGTGCGAATCGCGTCGCAGATGAAGACTTGGCGCATGAAGAAAGAGTGACACAAGTGACGGAGTGACGAAAGTGACGCGAACCGTCACACCGTCACTCCGTCCTAGAGCCTGGGCGTGCCGTTGCCCGCGTGCGTCCTCTCGTACAGCTCCTGACATTGCACGCAGCGCATGGCCGTCGGCTCCGCCTGCAGGCGTGCTTGCGGTATCTCCTGCCCGCAGCTCGCGCACAGCCCATAGCTGCCCTCGGAGATTCGCGCCAACGCGCCGTCGATCCGCCGCAGCTCGTCTGCATCGCGGTCGATCTCTGCCAGGTTGACGTCGACGACCAGGTTCGAGAATGAGTCGTCCTCGGTGTCGCGGGCTTGTTCCGCGATCCGCGCGTGCGTCTCGTCGGAGGAGCGCTCGAGCGTGTGCTGGATCTCGTCGCGCAGCTGCGCGGCGCGCTCGTGCAGGCGAGCTTTGATCGCAGTCGATTGCTGCGGATTGTGGCTGGTCATGGGTCGGCTCTCGTAGTTCTGTCGGCACAGCTGAAACCCGTGGGCGAGCGCACGGTTCCACTGGACACCGAACTCGGGCCGTCCGTAGCATGCGACATGCGAACAAGCAATGCCCGCGGCATCTTCGCGATGCTCGCGGCCGTCACCACGTTCTCGGTGATGGATGTCCTATTGAAGCGGCTGTCGGAAGACTTCCCTGCGATGCAGGTGACGTTCCTGCGCGGTGCCGCCGCGTTGCCGTTTCTGCTCGCGGCGAACGCAGTGTTCGGCCGCTGGAGAGATCTGCGGCCGCAGCGCTGGGGCCTGCACGTGCTCCGCGGCTTCCTCAGCGTCGCGCTGCTGTGGTGTTTCATCTACGCGGTGAGCCAGCTGTCGCTCGCCAATGCGTACAGCATTTTCATGTCGGCGCCGTTGCTGATCACCGCATTGTCGGTGCCGATGCTTCGCGAGCGCGTCGGTTGGCAACAGTGGCTGGCAGTTTTCGTCGGCCTCGTCGGCGTCATCATCGTCCTGAAGCCGAGCGGCACCGGCCTGGTCACGCTCGGCGGAATCGCCGCATTGGCCTCGGCAATCGGCTACGCGCTCAACGCGATCACGATCCGCATCCTGACTCGCACCGACACGAGCGCTGCGACGGTGTTCTGGTCGCTCTGCTTCCTGACGATCATCGGCGGCATTATCGCCAGTGCGCGTTGGGTGCCGGTGCCGTGGGACTACTGGCCGATGATCGCGGGGCTCGGGATCACCGGAGCGCTCGGGCAGTACTTCATTACGGAAGCATTCCGGCTCGCGCCGCCGCCAGTCGTCGCGCCGCTCGAATACACGGCGCTCGCGTGGGGCATGTTGTTCGACTGGCTGCTGTGGGCCACGGCGCCCGGTCTACGCATGCTGACCGGTGCGTTCATCATCGTCGCCAGCGGCGTCTACGTGCTTCACCGCGAACGGTTCGCTAGCGCCGCGCTCCAGCAGCAACATTGAGCTCGCGCGGCGCGCGCAGCGTATCGGACACGATATTGAGAGCCTGCGCAAAGCCTTCGGCTTGCGCGCCGAAGCCGAGCCGGAAGTGTTCCGGCGCATCGAAGGTATAACCAGGCGCGAACAGCACGCCCGCTTCGGCCAACGCGACGCACAGTTGCTTCGCATCGCTGCCGTCGCGCAACCAGGGGAACACTGTCGTACCGCCGGCCGGCGCAATCCATCCCAACGTGTCCGCGTGGACATTCATGAAATCCGTCAGTGCGACGAGGTTGGCTGCCGCGACGGCACGCACTCGCCCCAGAATCTCGTCGCGGTTCGCCAGTGCGTGTGCCGCGATCGCCTCGGTCAAAGGCGAGCCAGAAATCGTGAAGTAGCTGCGCAGGTCGATCAGCCGCTCGCGCCGACGCGCATCGCGATCGATCACCCAGCCGATGCGCAGACCCGGCAGCGACAGCGCCTTCGACAGATCGCCGACGACGATCGTGTTCGCTAGCTTCGCCGCGGAAGGACCCGGCGCCGCGTCGTGATAGAGCGGGTGATACACCTCGTCGACCACGAGCGGAATCAAGCGGTGCTCCAGACTCGCGGCGAGCCGCGCGATCTCCGCGTACGGCATCACCGAGCCGGTCGGATTGTGCGGGGTGTTGACGAGCACGAGGCGCGTGCTCTCGCCGACCGCCGCAAGCACGCGCTCGGCGGATTGCTTGAAACCATTGGCGCGATCGAGCGCGTACGTCGATACGCCGAGCCCCCACGCACGCGCCATGACGGGCATTGCGGGGAACGACGGGAACGGCAGCGTGATCGACGCACCGGGCTCGGCAGCGAGGCAATAGAGCGCTGACAACGCCTCGGACGCGCCTGTCGTAATGACGACCCAATCCGGATCGACGTCATGCAGCGCTGCGACCTGTTTGCGAAGCTCGTCGCTGCCCTGCGGCTTTGTGTAGGACAAACGCAAATCGCCGAGGTCTTTCAGCTCTCCGCTGTCGCCGAGCGCCAGCAGATCGCTCAACGTCCAGCGCGGGCCGGTGCTGGAAGCGAGGTTGTAGCGGATCGGCGGCGACGCGAACTCGTAGGTCGCGAGCCATTGATCGAGCAGAAACGGCGGAATGCGCATTACACGCTACCTCTGCGGACGACCTGCACCGCGCGCAGTCAGTATGCGCAGCAGCGGCAAGTCCTGGAAGACGGTCAGTGCGACACCGACGAGAACCAGCAGGGCCGCGACGATGGCGAGCGGTGTCACCGTCTCGCCCAGCACAGCCGCACCGAGAAACAATGCGACGACTGGATTGACGAGCGCATACGTCGCCACCTTCGGCGCCGGGACACGCGTGAGCAACCACAGGTAGCAATTCAGTCCGATGATGCTGCCGAAGACGACCAGGTACGCGATCGCGACGACGCCTTGCCACGAAATCGCCGCCGGATCGAAGCGCGACCATTCGCCGGTCACGATCGACATCAGCAGCTGGAACGCCGCACCGAACAGCATCTGACCGCACGTGAAGTTGAGCACCGTCCCGATCGTCGCCGAGCGCTTCTGCACCAGCGTGCCGATACTCCAACCAGTCGTCGCCACGAACATGGCGCCTACGTACAGGGCCGACGCGCCGCCGGACAGCGTGCGCGTGTGCAGGACAATCGTCACCACGCCAGCGACTGCAACTGCGATGCCGAACAGAGCCTGCTTGGTCGGTGCGCGCTTGCTGAAGAAGGCCCAATCGAGAACCAGCACGATCACCGGCACGGCGGCGACGAATAGCGCGGCGATGCCGCTTGGAATGCCGCCCTGTTGTGCGTAGAGCACGAAACCGTTGCCCATGCCCGACAGCAGCACGCCGGCGAGCGCCATCATCGTGATATTCACGCCGGCGAATGGGCGCGGATTGCGCGCACGTAGCCACGCGTACATCAAAGCGCCGGCGAGCCCGAAGCGCGCGACGCCGCTGATGAACGGCGGCATCGCATGAACCGCGAAGGCGATCGCGAGGTAGGTCGTGCCCCAGATGATGTAGATGCCGGCAAACGCAGCCAGCACCGCCAGGGACACGCGCGCACTACTCGACACTGGATCGATGGCTGCCATGGGTCACTGTGCCTGTCGGGCTGGCAAGCAGTACAGATTCAGGTAGACTGGGCCACGACCGATACAGTTACGCCATGTCATCTCAGGCCCCTCTTCTCTACGAGCGCGTCGCGCGGCTCGTCGAATCGCAGATCTCGAGCGGGACGCTGCGTGCGAACGAGCGCATCCCTTCGGTGCGCGCGATGAGCCGCACGGCACGCGTCAGCGTCTCGACGGTGGTGCAGGCTTACGTGCACCTGGAGAACATCGGCCTGATCGAAGCGCGGCCGCAATCCGGTTTCTACGTCCGCACACCCGAGCTCAAGCGCCTGCCCGAGCCCCGGCCGAAACCCGCGCGCACGCACCGGCCCGCGTCGATCGCCAACGAGATGCTCGACATGTGCCGCGAGGCCCTGGAGCGCACCGATTTCGTCCCGCTGAACAGCGCGTCCACTTCGCCGGCGATGTATCCCACGCAGCGGCTCAACAACCTGATGCGCGAAGTGCTGCGCGATCATCCGCTGAACGCCGGTCAGTGCATTCTGCCGCCGGGACACGAGGAGCTGCGTCGGCAGATTGCCAAGCGGATGGCTCTGGCCGGCGCACCCGCCGACCCCGCGCACGTCGTGATCACGAGCGGCACGATGGATGCGATCACGCTGGCGTTGCGCGTCGTCTGCCGGCCGGGCGACACGGTGCTGGTCGAATCGCCGACCTACTTCGGCCTGCTGCAATCGGTCGAGCACCTCAATCTCAAAGTCGTCGAAGTGCCGAACTGTCCGGTCGCGGGCATCGACGTCGAAGCGGTGCGCGCGGTCGCACGCACCACGCGCCTCGGCGCGGCCGTGCTCATGCCGAACTTCAACAACCCGTGCGGCAGCCTCACGCCGGACGACGCCAAGCGCGAAATCGTGCAGATCCTCACCGGCTGCGAAGTGCCGATCATCGAGGACGACATCTACGGGGACCTGCACTACGGCGGCACGCGGCCCACGTCGCTGCGCGCGTTCGACGACTCCGGCCTGGTGATCTCCTGCGGCTCGGTCACGAAGACGATCGCCTTCGGCTACCGCATCGGCTGGGCGGTGAGCCCGCAATTTCATGCGGAAATCTCCCGCGCCAAATTCTATTCGTCGGTCGCCTGCCCCACGCTGCAACAGCTGGTGCTCGCGCGCTATTACGCGAGCGGCGGCTACGACCGGTATCTGCGGCGCGTGCGCTCCACGCTGGCGGTTCATTCCCAGCATGCGATCAACGCGGTCGCGAAATTCTTCCCCGAAGGCACGCGCGTCGCGCAGCCGCCGGGCGGTGTGGTTCTGTGGGTCGAGTTGCCGGGCAACGTCGACGGTGCCGAACTGTTTCGCACGGCCGCCGCGAGTCGCATCGGCGTCGCGCCCGGCGTGGTGTTCTCCGCCAAAGCGGACTATCGCAATTACATTCGTCTCAGCTGCGGCCTGCCATGGACGCCGACGCTCGAACGCGCGGTCGAGAAGCTCGGGCGGCTGGTGGCCGGCATGGCCCGAGCTGGCTGACCGCGCGTTCAAGTTCACCCTCGACATTTACAGCGCACGCGCTGCCGACGGACCGACCGATCGCACGTCGGCGATCTGCGGGAACGACCCGTCATCCGGCAACTGCACGATCAGCACTTCGCCCAGCGGGGGCAGCTGCTGCTCGTAGGCACTCCAGGCGAGCCCACCGATGACACCTGCGTTGACCAGCAACGATGCGACGATTCCGATGAAAGTTTTCATGACTGCTTGCTCCAGGAAGAATGAGTGATGAACCACCGCCGGCGCAGCGGCTCACGATGACCTTCGATCGACTTGCGGCTGTCCGCGTCGAACAGTTCCTGCTGCTCCTGGCGCTGTTCGCGCTCCAGGCGGCGGCGGTCGGCCTGTAACTTCGCTAGCTCTATGAACAGGTACTCATCCATTGCGCTCTCCTCGTTTAGATGTGACCTTCTTTAATGGAGGTGTAGGTTAGACCTCGGTCTGGAGCGCTAAAAGCGACACTTACTGCCTCTTATCTATGATAGAAAGTCATACCTCGGGTCCCAGAGAGAGGCCTTCGTAACCCCATGAAACGCATACCGGTCGGCCCGCTGCGGGCCTTCGACGTGGCGGCCCGGAATCTCAACCTGACGGCGGCTGCGGAAGAAATGAACGTGACCCACGCCGCAGTGAGCCGGCAGGTCAAACAGCTCGAGCAACGCCTGGGCGTGCAGCTGTTCGAGCGCCTGCCGCGCGGCTTGAAATTGACCGTCCACGGCGCGCTGCTGGCGGAAGGCACGCGCGAGGCGTTCGATCGCCTGGCGACTGCGATCGAGGACGTTTCGGCGCCGGCCGTGCGCCGCAAGCTGACGATCTCGACCTTCTCATCGCTCGCGACGCGCTGGCTGATGCCGCGCGTGCAGGCGTTCGCCTCGCTGTTTCCGGAGACCGACCTGGCCGTGAGCACGTCGGCGCGGCTGGTGGATTTCTCGCGCGAGGATGTCGACGTCGCGCTGCGTTTCGGCGGCGGCGAGTACCCGGGCCTGCACGTGCGGCCGATGTTCAAGCCGAAGGAGATCGTCGTGGCGGCGCCTGCGCTGCTCAAGCGCGGGCCGCCGATCAAGACGTACGCCGATCTGAAAGCACACACGCTGCTGCACGACGATGCGTATCGAACATGGACGCATTGGTTGGACGCGGTGGGTGCGAAGGGTGTGAATCCCCGCCGCGGCATCATCTGCGGCGATCGCAACTCGATGCTGGCGGCGGCGCTCGAAGGCCAGGGCGTCGGCATTACTTCCGACTTGTTCGCGGCGAACGATCTGAAGTCGGGACGGCTGGTGAAGGTCTTCGACGCCGAGGTCAGCGCCACCTTCGGCATCTACGCCGTGTGCCTGCCGCGGCGGCTGAACGATCCGCTGATTGCCGGGACGATGGATTGGCTGGTGCGCGAGGCCCAGGCCTCGCCGGACGCGCACCCGCCGGCGCCGTGAACGAGAACCGCGCTATTTCTTGAACAGCTTGTCGAGCTCGGCCTTGGCGCGCTCAGCCGCCGTCGGTTCGGCCGCGGCGTTTTTCGTGGCGCCGAACAACGCATCCAGATCGGTGCGCGCCTTGCTCGACGCTGCAACGTCGGCCGGCACATGCGCGCCGGGACGCGGCTTGAAGTAATCGCAGAAGTTCGCGCGCTCCTTGTCCTTCACTTCTTCGGCGATCGGCTCGCGGCAGTGCTTCGCGACGGCGATGCTGTACCACTCGCATAGCTTGCAGACGTGCAGCTCAGCGCCGCACGTGCGGCACTCCTCGAGCCGTCGCAGCGGCAGCGTCAGGTCGGCGAGCGACGCTCCGCATTTCCAGCACACCAGGGCCGACATACGACTCCCACGCGTCAGGCGCGCGCGCCAGAGCTCCGCGGTTTCTCGGTGGCGATCTCGTCGTAGCCGCGGCCGACGAACTCGATCAGGCAGATGCCGTGACCGAACGGATCGGCGAGCATGGCGATCTTGCCCCAGTTGTTGCTCTTGACCGGGCCTTCCAGCCGCGCGCCGGCGTTGCGCGCGCGATCCACCGCGCCGTCGATTTCGCTCACGACGATATCCAGGTGGATCGGGGTCCAGTGCCGCGCGTACGAGCGCAGATGGCGGCTGGTCGCCGAGGCAACCGTGCCGTTGGGCTTGGCCAGCAGATAGATGGGCGAGGTCGCGCCGAGCAACTCGACCGCATCGGCGCCGAAACGCCGCCCGATCGTCAGCCCGAAGGCCTTGCTGTAGAACTCGATGCCTTTGTGCAAATCGTCAACGTCGATGTTGACGAGCAACGTCATGCTCATTCCGAACCTCGCTCGCGCAGCCAGATGGACGCGAGTGAGAGTAACGCCTTCGAGCGCCGCTTACAGCGTCGCAGAATCCCGACTCTTGGCTCCGTATCGCGCGTAGAGCTTGTCGCGCTTGGCCGGGTCGACATTTACCTTGGAGATATCCCCACCGGCCCACTGCATCAGCTTCGGGTCCATCACCCGGAACCACAGCGGCGGGATCATCGCGAGGCCGAAGCTGCCCGGATAGCCGCTCGGCAGGCGCGGCAGGTCGGCGAAATCGCGCAATGCCTGGTAAGGCCGCAGCGCATTGGCGTGGTGATCGGAGTGGCGCTGCAGGTGAAACGAGATCAGGTTCGAGTAGATGTGGTTCGTGTTCCACGAATGGCGCGGCTCCGGCAGCTCGTAGCGCCCATTGGGCAGCTTCTGCCGCAACAGCCCATAGTGCTCGACGTAGTTCGCCTGGGTCAGGCCGTACCAGGCGTAGAAGTGATGGATCACGAGGAACGGCACCATGATCCAGCCGAAGGTGGCCAGCAGCGCGACCGCGATGACGGCGGTGAGCAGCCAGGACATCAGGATCTCGTTGCTCAGCGACCAGACCGGCTTGCCGAGCTTCTCCAGGCGCTCGCGCTCCAGCGCCCAGCCGCGGCGGAACGCGCCGGGAATTTCGCGCAGCACGAATTTATAGATCGACTCGCCCATGCGCGCACTGACGCTGTCCTCGGGCGTGGCGACGTGCACGTGATGACCGCGGTTGTGCTCGATGCAGAAATGACCGTAGCCCACCAGCCCGTTCACGACCTGGGCCGCAACACGATCGGTGCGGCTCGACTTGTGCCCGAGCTCGTGCCCGACCAGGAGCGACGCGCTGCTGGAGAACCCGCAGCCGAGCGTCAGCGCCAGGAATGCCCACCACGGCAACGAGTGCGTGCCGATGAACCACGCGACAACGAAGAACTGCGCGAACAACAGCACGATCGCGACGTACACCAGCACGCGGTAGTAGTTGTCGCGAGACATCGCCGGCACCACTTCCTCCGGCGGGTTGTGCGTGTCCTCGCCGAAGATTGCATCGGCGAGCGGCACGAACAGGAAGGTGTAGGCGAGCGGGAAAACACACGCGAGCGGATTGCCGCCGCTCAGGAAGTACAGCGCGACACCGACGATGGGTACCAGCGGGCCGGTGAGCGAGGCCAGCCACAGGTAACGCTTGCCGTCGACGTATCGAATGCTGCTGCCGTCGGCAGCCTGTGCCACGAATGCCATGATCCGCCCCCAATCCCCGCCCGAGGCCGTACCGGAGGCCAGTTTACGCCGGCACCGCCAGAATAACTCTCATTCCTTGGTACCCGGCGATTCCTCACCTTGGCTATGCCACCCTGTGTCCCCATGAACGCTCCCATGAATACTTCTCCCGCTTTGCAGACCCGGCGCGTCGCGCGCGTCGTTCAGGCCCAGAGCACGATCGAGGGCGGCGGCTTCCCGGTGCGCAGGCCGTTCCCGATCGCAGGGTTCAGCCATTTCGATCCGTTCCTGCTGATCGATCATCTCGGCCCGGTGCAGTGGAAGGCCGGCGCGGCGCTCGGCGCGCCCGACCATCCGCATCGCGGCTTCGAGACGGTCACGTACGTGCTCGCCGGCGAGAACGAGCATCGCGATTCGTTCGGCAACGCCGACGTGCTGCGTCCGGGCGACGTGCAGTGGATGACCGCCGGCGGCGGCGTCATACATTCCGAGATGCCGACGGAGCGGTTTCAGCGCGAGGGCGGCGTGCAGGAAGGTTTCCAGATCTGGGTCAATCTGCCTGCCACGGACAAGATGATGACGCCGCGCTATCAGACGCTGCGCGCGGACGACATTCCGCGAGCGACCAGCTCGGATGGACGCGTCGCGGTACGCGTGATCGCGGGCGAGTCGTTGGGACGCAATGCACGGATCGACACGCGCGTGCCGATCCAGATGCTGCACTTCACGATGCAGCCTGGCGGCGCGCTGACGCAGTCTGTTCCCGCGGATCAGAACGGACTCATCTACGTATTCAAAGGCGCGGCGCGCATCGGCAGCGACCGTCGTGAAGTGCGCGAAGGCCAGGCGGCGTTGCTCGAATCAGGCGACAGCATCGAACTTGCGGTCGACGCGGACGCGCGCGGCGAGGCGGAGCTGCTGTTGCTCTCAGGCAAACCGTTGAACGAACCGGTGGCGCGCTACGGCCCGTTCGTGATGAACACGCCCGAGCAGATCGAGCAGGCGTTCCGGGATTACCAGGGCGGCAGGTTTGGAGTGATCCCGCAGCGCTCGTGAGTCACTCCACCCGCTTGCGATTGTCGTCCGGATTGCGGTCGATGAGCTTGTTGTAAGGATCGACGCCGACTTCGAAGGGCTCGGCGTCGACCACTACTTCGACCTTGCCCTTGTTCTGCGTGATGTGCTGCGGTTGCAGATAGAGCGCGCGCTCGGTGTGCTCGCCCTCGCCCTGGCGGCGCGCGAACACGGCTATTTCCATCCAGTCGTCCACCGCTAACGGCGTTTCCCGGCCGACGCCGTCGGCCTCGACCTTCTGCGTCTCGTACTCGATGCTCACGTCGAATTTGCCATCCGCGCGCGGCTTCGCTGCCGCGGCCGTGACCTTGGTGTCGTAGAGCACGATCTTAGCGAACAGCTCTTCGATCAGCTTTTGCTTTTCCGGCGGCGTCTGCGCACGAATGTAGTCGAGCATTTCCAGCGTCGTCGTGTACGGCGGCTGCTGGAAGGCCTTGTCGCGAATGAAGGCTGCGAGCGCGCGGTTCAGGTTCTCTTCGCCGATCTCCTCGCGCAGCCGATAAAACACCAGCGATCCCTTGCGATAGTGGATGTAGTCCTGGTTTTCGACGCGCATCAGCGGCAGCTCCTCGATCAGCTCGCTGCCGCGGTCGCCTAAATACCGGTCGAGCTCGTACTTCAGGAAGCGTCGCATGTGCTCGCGGCCGTATTGCTTCTCCATCACCATCAGCGCCGAGTACTGCGAGAGCGATTCCGTGATCATGCTCGAGCCCTGCACGTCGGCGCCGATCACCTGGTGCGCCCACCACTGATGCGCCACTTCGTGCGCGGTGACGTAGAACACATAGTCGATGTCGCCGGGATCGCCCACGTCGGCGACGAAGCCGATCGACTCGGAGAACGGAATCGTGTTGGCGAAGCTCTGCGCGAAACGCGCATAGCGCGGGAACTCCAGGATGCGCACCTGGTGATGCTGGTAAGGCGAGAAATTGGTCGTGAAGTAATCGAGCGACTTGCGCGTCGCTTCGATCATGCGGTCGACGTTGTACGGATGCTTGGCGTCGTAGTAGACCTCGATCGGCATGCCGTGCCAGTCGCCGCGCTTGACCTGGTAGCGCGCCGACAGATAACAGAAGAACGGCAGCATCGGCCGATCCATCTTGTAGTGGAAGTAGCGCCGCTCGCCTTGCGTCCATTCCTTCTGCAGGTAGCCCGGCGCGAGCGCGATCTGGTCCGCGCTGGTGCTGACGACGGTTTCGTAGTTGATCCAGTCGGCATCCGGGAAGCCCAAGCTGCCGCGCGCCGCTTCGTCCTCGAGCTTGGCCGCGCGCGGCACGTCGCCCAGCCCGCGCTTGCGCCGCTCATTGCGGTCGAGAATCTGCCCGCCCTCGTTGTAGCCGAGATGCGGGAACATGCTGGCGCTGTTGAAGAACGTGCCGTTGTAGTTGAGCGGTGAGCGCACGTCGCCGCCGCCGCTCGACGGCGGCATGCCGGAATTCGTGAAGCCGCGCTCGGCGCGCTCGACCTCGAACTTGAGCTCCATCGTGCCGCCGGGCGGCAGCGGCTCGGCGAGTCGATAGATGCGATAGCCTGCCTCGCGATCGTCCGCGACCAGCTTGGCCGAGCCAATCGACGTCACGCGCAGCTCCGCGCCTGGCAGCAGCGTGACGTGCAGATCGCGGATCGGTCCCGCAGTCTTGTTCACGAGCTGATAACGGCCGCGGATTTCGACTCGACGCTGCGCCGGATAGATGTCCACGTCCGCGTAGACGTCCGTGATGCGCGGCTGCGGCAGGTTCTTGTACTTGCGGTATTCCTTCTCGAAGTGCGCCTGTCGATCCAGCACGACGTTCGACGGCAGGTAATCATTCAGCACGTTCGTGTTGTAGAAGGTCCAGGCGCCGATCGTGACGAACGCGACAGCCAGCGCGCCGAGCAGTGCGCCTCGCGGCCCGCGCAGCGAACGCAGCGCCTCGCTCCAGCGAGCTCGGCGCGACGGCGCGACGCCACGCACCCAGAGCGCGGCCGAGATCACCAGCAGCATGGCGGCGAACACGGACCAGTAGGCGTTGAACCAGCCCCATGGCCGTAGCAGGTGGCCGAAGCCGTTC
>Ga0075418_10004408_pt1 | contig 16037 bp, 9 predicted proteins | sample SoiMetdeltSBSDD2_FD_81776 | JGI IMG/M metagenome (GOLD analysis project Ga0075418, IMG submission 81776) | Bulk soil microbial communities from a Populus tree surrounding site in Tennessee, USA - Soil MetaG P. deltoides SBSDD2 | ecosystem: Environmental > Terrestrial > Soil > Tree plantation...
GTCCCAAGGGTCCGGCTGTTCGCCGGTTAAAGCGGTACGTGAGCTGGGTTCAGAACGTCGCGAGACAGTTCGGTCCCTATCTGTTGTGGGCGGAGGAGAATTGAGGGGAGGTTTCCTTAGTACGAGAGGACCGGGAAGCACTGACCTCTAGTGTACGAGTTGTCACGCCAGTGGCATCGCTCGGTAGCTAAGTCGGGAAGGGATAATCGCTGAAAGCATATAAGCGAGAAGCCAACCCCAAGATGAGTTCTCCCTGAAGACCCGTGGTAGATGACCACGTTGATAGGCTGGATGTGTACGAGTAGCGATACTCTCAGCTGACCAGTACTAATCGGTCGTTTGACTTGACCATAAATGCCTTGATTTCATGTTGTCTGCGTTCACGTGCAAAACCATTCCCCGTATTCAATTCACTAACTACGATCACGAGTTTCCGGTGGTCATAGAGCGGAGGAAATACCCGTTCCCATTCCGAACACGGCAGTCAAGCTCCGCATCGCCAATGATACTGCCCGGGCAACTGGGTGGGAAAGTAGGACGCCGCCGGGATATTTGAAAGGCCCTCGGGTTATCCCCGAGGGCCTTTCGCTTTTTGAACCTAAACGAAAAAAAACCCCTAAACAAAAAACCCGCTTCCCTGGCCGGGGGAAGCGGGGCATCGCGCACGAGCGCGGCGGCTGGGTCGCTGCCAAATTCCTCGCTTGCAGCGACACCTTCAATCTATATCCGCAATGGGGTCGATGTCACCACCCTCGTTTGGAAACCTCGACCGTCAGCGCACTTTGGTTCCGGCCGGCACGCTCGCGTCGACGCTCACCAGACTCGGCTCCCCGTTGATCGACGCCGCGAGCACCATCCCATTCGATTCGACTCCCATCAGCTTCGCCGGCTGCAGGTTCGCGACGATCACCACTTTCCTGCCGACGAGATCCTCCGGTGCGTACACCGTCCCGATCCCCGCAACGATCGTTCGTTCGTCTTCACCGGTGAAGACCGACATCTTGATGAGCTTCTTCGATTTCGGAACGCGCTCCGCCGCGCGGATCTCGGCGACGCGAAGATCCGTCTCCATGAACTGATCGATCGAGATCTTTGCGATGCCGGGCGGAACCGCCTGCGTGGTCTCGACCGGCGGTGCCGCCGTCTCCGGTTGCTTCGTTTCTTCCATTCGCTTTTCTCCCATGTACTGTGCGATGTCGACGCGCGGAAAGATCGGATCCGCGACGCGCACCGGTGTGTCGACGGGTAGCCCGCCCCACTCCAGCGCCGACGTCTCGATCCGATCGACCGGGGCACCGAGTCGCGACAACGCCTCGCGCGTCGAGCCGGGCATGAACGGCGCCTCCATCACCCACACGATCCGCAGCGCCTCGAGCGCGTTCCAGATGACGCGCGACAGCGTTTCGTCCGCGCCTTTTTCCTTGAAGTGCTTCCACGGCTCGCGCGTGACGATGTACGAGTTGATCGCGCTGAGCAGTTCCCACGCGGTCTCGTGCGCGCGCTGAAACGCGAGCTCGTCCATGTTGCGGAGATACTCGGGCACGACTTCTTTCGCTTTGCGGAGCAGGTCGTTGTCGTCGCACGGCGTCGGCGGCGTCTTGCCGCCGAAATAGTTGCTCGACATCGTGATTGCGCGCGACAGCGTGTTGCCGAGGTCGTTCGCGAGATCGGCGTTGTATCGCGTCAGCAGCGATTGATCCGAGTAATCCTGGTCCTGCCCGAACACCATCTCGCGCGTGACGTAATAGCGCAGCGCATCCGGGCCGAAGTCATCGATGATGTTGTACGGACGCACGACATTGCCGAGAGACTTCGAGATCTTCAGCTGATCGCGCAGCCAGAACCCGTGTCCCACGACGCGCTTCGGCAGCTCGACGCCGGCAGCCATCAGAAAGGCCGGCCAATAGACGGCGTGAAAGCGCACGATGTCCTTGCCGACGAGATGAATGTCTGCCGGCCAGTAGCGCTGGAACATTGCGTCGTCGGCGCTTCCGAAACCGAGGGCCGAGATGTAATTCGTCAGCGCATCGAACCAGACGTAGATCACGTGATCCGGATTTCCGGGAAAGGGGATCCCCCACTTGATGGAACTGCGCGAGATCGACAGATCCTTCAGACCCTGCTCGACGAACGCGACGACTTCATTGAGCCGCGTCGGCGGCCAGACGAAGCCGGGATGTTCGCGATAGTGGGCGAGAAGGCGATGCGTGTATGCAGAGAGCTTGAAGAAGTAATTGCGCTCCGTCGTCCACTCGACTTTGTGTCCGTCCTGATCGACGCCATCCTTCACCTGATTCTCCGGGACGAACGTCTCCTCGCTCTGGCAGTACCAGCCGGAGTGCTCTCCCAGGTAGATGTCCTCGGGATTGCGCTCCTGAATGCGGCGGAAGAGCTCGAGCACACCGATGTGCTGACGCGGCTCGGTCGTCCGGATGAAGTCGTCGTACGAGATGTTGATCCGCTTGTCGAGATCGTGATGCGTCTTCACGACGCGATCCGCGAGCTCGATCGGTGAGACGCCTTCCTTCGCGGCCGCGCGCTCGATCTTCTGTCCGTGCTCGTCCGTGCCGGTGAGAAATCGCACATCGTCACCCATGCGCCGCCGATGACGCGCCATCACATCGGCCACGATGTTCTCGTACATGTGCCCGATGTGCGGATCGTCGTTGACGTAGTGGATGGCGGTCGTGATGTAGAACTTGCTCATGGTCAGGACGCGCGATTCTATATGACGCGCGATAATCAGCTCGCTTGTCATTGGGATCCGGAACGCGCCTCGGGCCGTACGAAGTCGTCGCCCGCGTGGGAGCGGGCGGGATGGGTGAGGTCTACCGCGGCCGCGACACGCGCCTCGATCGCACCGTCGCGATCAAGATCCTGCCGCGCGAGCTGTCCCATGATCCCGAGTTTCGCCAACGCTTCGAGCGCGAGGCGCGAGCGCTGTCGTCGCTGACCCATCCGCACATCTGCACTGTCTATGACGTCGGCCATAACGACGGCACGGATTACCTGGTGATGGAGTATCTCGAGGGCGAGACGCTGGCGGATCGCTTGTCTCGCGGACCGCTGCCGATCGATCAGCTCATTCGCTTTGGAAAAGAGATCGCCGATGCGCTCGAGACCGCGCATCGTGCGGGCATCATCCATCGCGATCTCAAGCCGGCGAACGTGATGCTCACGAAGGGCGGCGCGAAGCTGCTCGACTTCGGATTGGCGAAGTGGTCGGCGACGCAGATCTTCCGTCCGCACGCGGGCCGGCCGTTCGACAAGACCTTCGAGCAGGAGCATCCGCTCACCGGCGTCGGCTCGATTCTCGGGACGATTCATTACATGGCGCCAGAGCAACTGCAAGGCCGGCCCGCGGATTCGCGCGCGGACATCTTCGCCTTCGGCGCGTTGCTCTACGAGATGGCCACGGGACGCCGCGCGTTCGACGGCGAGAGCGCGGCCAGCGTGATCGCCGCGATTCTCGAGCGCGATCCGCCTCCTGCGCGCGACGTGCAGTCTCTGACTCCGCCGCTTCTCGACCGATTGCTGCGCGCCTGTCTGCAGAAAGATCCGGAGCTTCGCATGCAGAGCGCGCACGATGTGAGACTCGCGCTCGAATGGATCGAGGAGGCGACGCCGCTCGCGGCGTCACCAACGCTGCGGCGCCGCGCATCGACGATTGCGGTCGTCGTCGCGTTGCTTTTCCTCGCCACGATGATCGCGCTCGGCATGATGCTGGTGCGCACGCTCCGTCACGCCGCACCGTTGGCAGTCTCCGTTCCGCCGCCGCCGGAGACTTCGTTCCGATTCTCCGGCGATGCGGCAGGTCCCGCTGTGATTTCGCCGAACGGCCGTCTCATCGCATTCGTTGCGACCGACGCGCACGGAATGGCGCTGTGGATCCGGCCGCTGCACGAGGCGAAAGCGACGAAGCTTCCGTCGACCGACGGCGCGATGTTTCCGTTCTGGTCGCCGGACAGCCGCTCGATCGGATTCTTCGCGGGCGAGTCTTTGAAGCGCATCGAGATTTCCGGAGGACCTCCGGTCGAGATCGCGCACGCGCCGAACGGAAGGGGAGGTGCGTGGAGCGATCGCGGTGTCATCGTATTCGCTCCGCAATACGAAGGAGGTCTGTTCGTCGTGCCTGCATCGGGTGGGCCGGCGAAGCCGCTCACCACCGTGGATCGCAAGTCGCACTCGACGCATCGCTGGCCGGTGTTCATCGACAGCCGGCGATTTCTGTTTCTCGCCGCGAATCATGAAGTCGGCCGTGCGGATCAGACGGCGATCTTCCGCGGCGATCTCGATTCGCGCGAACCGCGTCGGTTGATGAGTGCGCAATCGCAGGGCGATTGGTCGGACGGGCACGTGCTCTTCGTACGCGACGGCACGCTCTTCGCGCTACGGCTCGATGACGAGCCGCGCGATCTTCCGCGCCCGGTCGCGGAGAACGTGTACTCCGACAGCACGACCTGGCGCGCAGCATTCTCCGCATCGAAGAACAACGTGCTCGTCTATCACTCCGGCGGATCGGGCGTCGGAACGCAACTCACCTGGTTCGATCGCTCCGGAACGGTTCTCGGAAAACTCGGCGAGCGCGATCTCATCGATAACGTACGGATCTCTCCGGATGGACGACAGGTCGCCGTCGATATCGGCGACGTCGTGCACAACGTGTGGATCTTCGACGTCTCGAGCGGACTGCGACGACGGCTTACGTACACGGCGGGCATCGACATGATTCCAGTCTGGTCGCCGGACGGTTCGCGCATCGCGTTCTCCTCATCGCGCCAGAGCGCATTCGACATCTACGTAATGAACGCGAATGGCGCGGGTGGAGAAACACGTCTCATCACATCGAATGTGCGCAAGGTCGCGAGCGACTGGTCGCGCGATGGAAGGCATCTCGTCTTCAATCATCGCGAGCCGTCGTCCGATCTGTGGGTGCTCAACGTGGATCAACGCACGCCGCGATCACTCGTCGAAACGCCCGCGGATGAATACAGCGCACAGTTCTCTCCCGATGGACGATGGATTGCGTACACGTCGCACGAAACCGGTCGCGGAGAAATCTTCATTGCCGCCTTTCCGACACCTGCGGCGAAATGGCAGATCTCCACGAACGGAGGTCGCGTCGCGCGATGGCGCGGCGACGGGCGCGAGCTCTTCTACCTCACGCCCGACAATCAGTTGATGGCTGTCGAGCTGCGCATGGAAGGAGAAGCGCCGGAGATCGTCGCGACGAAGAGTCTCTTCGTCGCGAAGGTGAAGCCGATCGGGCTGAGCTACGACGTCTCGCGCGATGGACAGCGCTTCCTGATGAACGCGATGGGCGATGAAGGATCGCGGCCGCTGAACGTGATCGTGAATCTCGAGATCAAGGAAAAATGAACGGTTCCCAGACGTCCCATTGAACCGGCTCGTCGCAGAAGATGTCGGCGCGGTATCGCTGCTGCCACAGCGGCCAGCGGTCGACGGTCATCTCCGCGTCTTCGAGAACATCCCAGAAATCGACAGACTCGGAAACGTCGCTGGCCATGCGGCGATTATCGCCGAATGAGCTCCGCGCCCAAGAACTTCTTCAGTTCGTAGAGCGCTTTGGCTTCGAGATCGAGATAGCTGAGCGGCAGCATCTCGACCTTCGGCCGCGACGTTTTCGGATCCCAGCGAATGCGCTCGCCGGAGCTCTTCGTTTTGCGCTCGAGTGCGACGCCGGCAGCGGTCGTCATCGAGAAGAGATCGACAAAGCGATGCGGGCCGATGCCGAGGAACGGCTCGAAGCGGACGGCGTGCGGCGCGGTGCAGTTGCTGTCGTCGCAACGCGGCGCAGCAGCGTCGTCGTAGCCGAAGATCGCATCGCGATGGAGCTCGAGTGCGCGGCTCTTGGGATACGGCTCGATGTAGACGACGCGGCGAATTCCTGCAGTGACGATGAGCCGCGCGCATTGATGACAAGGAAACGTCGTCGTGTAGAGCGTGGCGTCGCGCGGAGTCGCACCGATGCGGGCGGTCGCGAGCACCGCCTCCATCTCCGCGTGACTGGTGCGTCCGAACTCGAGAAGACTCATCACGCGCGATCGCTTGAATGCCTCGCGCGCGTCGTCGAGGCGCGGTTTCACATGAGCGCTGAGCCATCCGGCTTCGCGCGCCATCTCGAGCATTTCCTCGATGATCTGATCGGCATGGACATTCACCGAGTCGCGGTCCTCGCGAATGTCGCGGCGATCGTAGTGATCGCCGGCGCGATACAAACCGCCGCCGCCTTTCGGCACGTCATTCCATCCGATGCCGAGAACCTCACCGGCCGGCGCGACGAGCACGGCGCCGACTTGGCGGCCTAACGCGCCCGATGCGAGCGACGCAGTGAACGCGTGAAACATGAAGTGCTCGTCGCTGCACGGCGTCTCGCCGAGGTCGCCCAGGATCAGCCGCACGAAGCGATCGATCTGATCGAAGAGCGTTGCGGGAGCCGAAGGGGAGACGAAGAGATCGCAGAGTTGGAACACGTCGCGAAGACGCTGCCCGTAATCGTCCGACACCTCTTCTTCGTCGCGTTGCGCGAGCGCTTCTGCTTCGAGGAGATACTCGGCGAAATTCGGCGATGCCGGCGTCTCGTCATGCGATTTCGCGATGCGACGCGCGAGCGAGTCGATGCGCGCGGGACGATTCACGTTGACGCCGATGAGAAAGAAGCCCGGTCCGTAGATGCGCCGAAGGAGATGCGCTTCCTCGGGTCGCTTTAGCGATCGCAGGATGTACGCGCGTCGCGCCGGCATGTTGCCGCTGCGCTTACGGCGTCCGCGAATCTCGGCGATCGCCGCCGATGCGACTGCAGCAGGGTTCGAGGCCATGCGCCGGATCGCGTTGCCCGCATCCATGTAGGAGGCGATGCGCATCTCTTCCGGCGTCTGCAGCAATCGGATCGACGAGCCGTCGGCTTTGGTGAGCGGCCGGCGCGATGCGATCTGGCGAATGAGGGACAAGACGCTGATCTCTTCGACCTCGGCGTACTCGCTTTTCTTGAGCGCGTCGCGAAGGGTGCGGCTCACTTCCTGAAGGTCTGCGCCGACCGGACCCGCCACTGCGAAGACGAGCTCGAGTCCGGGCGCTGCGTCGTGAATGTTGATCGATGCCGTCACGGTTGACAGAGAGTATCAGAAGGACGTACAAGTACAAAGAAGGACGTACAAGGACACGCAAGGAAGTATATTTTTTGGAGGGCCGATGAGTCCGAGCACCGAGAAATGTCCATGGTGTGGCAGCACGATCACCCACGCCAAGTTTCTGCAGATCCAAGCCGCCATCCGTGAAGACGAACGGAAGAAGCTCGCCGCCGCTCTGAAGGAATTCGAGAAACAGCGCCGCAAGGAGCTCGCCGAAGTGCGGCAGGTTCTCGATCGCGAGCGCGCCACCGCGCTGGCGAAAAAAGAAGCGGAGTTCGCGCGCGAGCGCGAAGCGCTGCAGAAGAAGATCGTCGACATCAGCAAGCGCGTGAAAAAAGGAGACGTCGTCGACGGCGTGGAGATCGACCTCTTCGAAGATCTTCGCGGTGCGTTTCCTGACGACCAGATCGCACGCACGCGCGGCGGCAATCTCATGCAGGACGTGCGCTACAAGGGCAAGTCCGCGGGCAAGATCCTCGTCGATCCGAGACCACGCGGCGCGTGGCAGCACGCGTTCGTCACGAAGCTTCGTCAGGAGCAATCGGAAGCCGGCGCGGACCACGCGATTCTCGCGACGCCCGCGTTTCCTTCGGGCCGCAAGGAGCTGTTCGTCGACTCCGGCGTGATCGTCGTCGCGCCCGCGCGCGTGCGGGCAATGGTGGAGGTGCTGCGCAAGGCGTTGGTCGCGATGCACGTCGCACGGCTCACGGATGCGGAGCGCGCGGACAAGCTCGGGAAGCTCTTCAAGTTCATCACGTCCCCTGATTTCAAGAAGCGATTTGCGGAGGCATCGGACCTGACGGATGAAGCACTGGCGATCGATGTCGAAGAAAAGCGCGCGCATGATCTGGTGTGGAAGAAGCGCGGCACGGTGCTGACGCGCATCAAGCACGTGCTGCGCGCGATCGACACCGACGTCGCCGCGATCGTCGAGGCGCGCGACGAGACCGAGCCCGCGACGCCGTTGCGCGCCGCTGCTTATCGAGTGACGACCAAATGACCACAGAGCCGCAATGGCAGGAGCGCCGCCTCGGGCGCACGATTCTTCGCACCTATCGCGACACGCGCGATCTGTACGAGGTCGTGCCGAACGAGCGTCAGCCGCGCATGGGGCCGAAGGAAGACCTCGAGCTGCAGCGGCAGATCGAGGCGAACGAAGGCATCTTCGAGCCCCTCCTCGTCGAGCCGCATCCTGATCTCGAAGGGAAGTTCCGCATCATCGACGGCGACCGTCGCTGGACGAACTCGAAGGTCCTCGTCGAGACGCAGAAGAAGGAAGAGTACCGGCGCATCCCGCTGGAGATCACCGATCGCACGCTCACCGATGACGAGCGTCTGCGCGTCTGGATCTACATCCACCGCCAGCGCAAGGAGTGGGATGCGAAAGAAAAGGAGATGGTCGCGTACGGGCTCGTCGACATCGTCGGCCGCGCGAGCGCGGCGAACATTCTCGGCGTCACCGTCCGCGAGCTCGACAAGCTCGTCGAGGTCTATCAGCTTTCCGAAAAGCTGACCAATCTCGCCGAGCCTGGCGCATCGATCACGTGGGCGCGCGAGATCAAGAACATCAACAAGAGCCTCCTCACGCCGACGATCCTCGACACGATCGTGCGGAAGGTCAACGACAAAGAGATCACGAACTCGAAAGACATCCGCAAGCTGCGCGCGGTGCTGCGCGATCCGGTGGCGCGGCAGCGCTTCATCGACGGGCAGAATCTCGAGAACGTGCTCGACGCGATCACGCCGCCGGAGACGCAGAAGGGCACGCTCGGCGGCGATCTTCAGGAGCTGACCGCGGCGCTCAAACGCCATCCCTGGACGACGCTCGTCGAGAACCGCGGCGACGCGCGTCTGCTCGAGCAGGTCGAGGAAGCCGAGCGGTTGCTGCGCGATCTGAAAAAGGTCCTGGGATGATGCTTCCCACCATCGCGCCGCTTCGGCCGACGCGCAGCATGGTGGTGCCGGTCGGACGGGAATGGATCTACGAGCTGAAGCTCGACGGCTTCCGAGGCATGCTCGAGGTTCACGACGGGATGGCGCGCTTCACGTCGAAGACGTCGAAGCCGATGGCGCGCTTTCAGGCGCTCGCCACGGCGCTCGCGGCGACGCTCGACGTTCGCAGCGCGATCTTCGACGGCGAGATTCTGGTCATGGGCAAACACGGTCCCGACTTCTACGCGCTCTTCTTCGGGCGCGGAACGCCGTGCTACGCCGCGTTCGATCTCCTCTGGCTCGATGGCCGCGATCTCCGATCGCTTCCGTTATGGCGACGCAAACAACGCCTCCGCCGCATCGTCGCCCGAACGCAGATCGGCTATGTCGATCACGTCGACGATCCCGCACTGTACGGGCTCGTTTGCCAGCGCGACCTCGAGGGCATCGTCGCCAAACGCCGCAGCGACGCCTACCGCCTCGACACCGAGTGGCTGAAGATCAAAGTCGCCGGCTACTCGCAGATGGAGGGGCGTTGGGAGCTGTTCCGCCGGAATTGAGGATCCTCACGTCGGGGGATCCCAGCACATAGATCCTCCTCGATCAGAACGCGGTGAAGAACTTCCCGATCTCCGCGGGCGGATTCTCCGCGAACATCGAGTGGCCGGAGATTGCGCCTAACCGGCGATAGCTTTCGAACTGCTGCTCGTCGTACCACTGGTCGGCCGTGGTCTGCTGCGGGAAGTCGGCGTTCGCATAGCCGTACTGCAGGACGTCGACGGACGCACCCGGGGTGCGGTTCGGCTTGACGACGATGAGGATCCCGTCGCGCTCGTCTTCTGTTAGGCCGAGCGAGGCCGCGTGGGCGTCGCCGTAACGGATCGTGCCGACGACGAAGTGTCTCTTCGCCGGACTGAGAAGGTCATCGACGCTGATGGTGATCTCGGCGCCGAAGTCGATGCGCACCTTGCGCACGAGATCGCCGAGGTCGGCGAAGGACGGTTCGGGATCGGCGCCGCAGTCGGCCATGAGGATATAGCGGCAGCCGCGTTGAATCAGCGAATAGACGCCGGTGTTGTCGAAGTGTCCTCCGTCCGTCAGATAGCAGAACGGCAGAAGATCCGTCGTTTGGGAGAGCAGCTCCTGAATCGTGTAGAAGGGCCACAGTCGCGCGGCTCCCGCGCGCCAATAGGTCCGATTCGGAGTCGGTGCCCAGAAACCGAGGCGCACATTGAAGAGCGTGAGCAACATCGCCAGCGCGGCGGAGGGCGTCTGTGCGCCCATGTTCGGACTGGCGGCGGCGCCGGATACGGATACCGCGGTGCCTAGCGACATCGTTCCGCATGCGTACTCGTGGGTTGGGCGATATCCGGTGCGCAGCGAGCCGCAATAGCGCTTCGACATGACGAAGTAGTCGGAGAAGCGCTGCACCGTGGCGAGATCGCGCGCGCCGACGAGATTCAGTGTCGTGTTGATGAGGTGATAGGGCGCGCCGTGGCTGGTGTTCTTCAGATAGACCAGCGGGACGTCGTCGCCGGGCACGGCTTCGCTGATGTCCGCGTTCGGCGCGTTCTTTCGCGCATCGTTCGATGCGCCCATGTACGCGCGCACGAGACGGCCTTTGTAAAAGGAATGAATCGTGAGCATATTCGGGTCGAGCAGCCAGCCTAACGAGAGCACCCAGCCCATGACCGTCGAGATGCAGCCGAACATCGCCAGCATGCGCCATGCGAATTTCTCGTCACTGCACGCCGCGATGCCGACGACGGCGAGCATCGTGAATCCGATCGCCAGCAGTACGAAGGAGCGCGTGTTGCTCCCGTCGGCGAAGATCAGTTTGAACAGAAGCAGCGTCACCGAGAAGAGAATCCCGATCACGATCACGTGAGGGACCTCCGTGATCGGCAACGCCGTCAATTCCTCTCGTTTGTCGGCGATATCGATGGCGATGCCGACCGCTGCGCCGGCGGCGGGGGTGCCGAAGATCACGCCCCACTTGCGCTTCGCTCCCGTGCCTCGAAACATGAGCGCCGTCAAGACGAACACCGCGCTGCCGATGCAGATGGCAAAGAGGTTTTGCCCGAGTTTCTCGTCGGGCGCGAGGAGTGTCGTCGCGATGATCACGGCCCAGACGCTGACCATGAGCAGCACTTTTTTCGGTGCGCGCGGACGAAATTCATAGAGCGCCATCGAGAGGAAGAGAAATGCGGAGATCATCGTGGCCAGCGTGATCCACCAGATCTCGTCGTTGTTGTCTTCGTAGACGGCCGAGTACCAGCGGTGTCCGATCCACGAGAGGAACAGCAGGAGCACGAGCAGCAGCAGCGGAGGAACGGTCGCGAAAATGATGCGATCGATGAGGCCCGGCTTCGCTTTTTTCGAATCGTCGCCGCCGCTCGGCGCGCCTTTCATCGCTGTGTATGCCGCGCCGAGCAGCGACAGGAGGACGGCACCCCAGCCACCCGCCTTCACGGCCTGCGCGCCGGCCCAGTCGTGAAATTTCGTGTCGTAGAGCAACCAGTCGATCGCTTCGTGACCGAATCCCGCGAAAAGGAGGACCACCGCGACCAGCACGCACGCCTGCAGCAACTTCGTATTGAAGCGCGCAATCTGATTCCGCCAGAACGCGATGTCGCTCGTTTTTTGCGTCGCTCTTCGACGACGCAGGCCGGCGATGAGCAGCAACACGATGAAGATCCCGGACGTGCCGCCGAGGAACTGCCAGACCCGCGCCCAGGTTGGCAGAACTTGCGTCGCCATCAGCGCGATCAGGGTTAGGGCGACGAACGCGATCAGCGTGAGCGCGACGATGACGATGTCGCGCAGCTTCCAGCATTTTCGCGTGAACACCATCCAGAGGAGGATGCACAGCACGACGCCGACGGAGAGAAAGATGGAGGGGAGCAGTGCGACGAACAGGCGCTTGCCGAGACGCGCGCCGGGTGTGTGCCCGTCGGTCTCCTCGACGTTCGCCTCTTCCACCTGCCCCTGCTCCAACGAGTCGACCGCCGACGTCGCCGCCGTATCGACGTCTTCGTCCTTGATGACGCGATGCTCGAAGTCATCGCCGGTGGTCAGCGCGAAATACGCCTGGCCGGCCATGATCGCAGCGAGCATCAGCGGCAGAAGGATGAGCCACGTCAGGATGAGATTGCGGCCGATGGTGGTGATCGCGCGCCACGTGTCGGCGCTGAGCAATCCCTTTCGCGGTGTGAGGAAGTTCGAGAAGAGGCGAAGATGATGAATCGGATCGGTGCCCGCATTCATCGCGCTTTCGGATTCGTCCGCGTACTCCTCGAGGTCGCGTGCTGCATCGCGCGCGCGCGCATGACGCCGCGCATGCCGCACCGGCTCGATGAGCTCATCGTCGGGGAAGAAACCTTTGATGCCCACGGCGCGTGACGCGCGCGCGAGCCACGCGCTCCACCAGCCGCCGCAATACCCGCCGCCGGAGACGGTGGAGAGGTAGTCGAACTGTTGAAGGAGCCCGTGCCTCTTCAACGACTGCAGCAGGCCGAGGTTGAACGTCGCGCTGCGGATGCCGCCGCCGGAGAGCGCGATCCCGGCGAGATTCCTCGGACGATCGTCCTTCGCAGACTCCGCGCCGGCGACGCGGCGTCGCTCCTCGACGTCCACGTACTCCGCGGCCATGACTTTCTCGAAAGGATCGAATGCGCTGAAATCGAGATCGTCGCAGCGATCGTCGCATTCGACCGGACCCGCGAGGACATGTTCTCCACCAGCCGGCTCAATACTTGGTAGTGACACGAATTCCCCCTGCGATAGGAGAGGCGTGGAGTGGGCCAATCCCTACCTCTCAAGCGAAGATGGGGATGCGGATCGGTCTTGACCGCTTTCCCGCAGGCGTTGACGATGTCGATCGGCGGGAGCGTTTCGCGTGAGCGACGCATGAGCTGAAGTGCCTCCCACACGGCCTCGTTTTGGACCAGGTCGATGCCGTGATCCGGCATCTCGTTCACGGCCGGGAGCCCCACGTCCGTCATCGTGCAGGATGTGTTTGCGCCGAGACCGGCGGGACAATTTCTTCGCGCCCGACCAGCAGCTCGATTCCGATCCCGGCCGAGGAGTTGCGCGACCTGCGATCGCGGAGCACGGGCCAAGGATCGAGCGTGCCTTGAAGGTTGCCTTCTGGAAATCCGGAACTTAAGTTTGATGGAAATCTAACGCACCGCGACATCGAACACCGACCCGGAGGTGCAGATGCTTCTCGCCGTCGCAGTTTCCCTCCTGCTGCAGCCGTCCTTCGTCGACCTCACTCGCAACTCCTCGATCATCTTCACCGGCCGTCTCGAGAAGACGGGCGCGTCCACGCCCTCCGTGCCAGCGACGAACGACACGGCGGTAGTCCGCGTCGACGACGTCCTGTCGCAGCCGCGGCAGATCGTTTCGCTGAAGGGACATGAGGTCACCGTCCGCTTCCGCAACGGCCAGCCGCCACCAGCCGGTCGGCCGATGCTCTTCTTCACCACGCTCTACACCGCGGGAGAGACGGTCGGTCTCGATGCCGTCGGCGTGCTCGCCGTGCCGGCGGGGCAAGCGGCGGAGGAGCTGGCGAAGGCACGGCAGACCATCCTCGATGAGGACACGGCCGCGCGGCTCGCACGCTCCGAGTTCGCCGTCGCCGGCGTCGTACGCTCCATCAAAGTGCTGACCGTCCCCGACGAAAGGCGCGTGAGCGAGCACGATCCCGAGTGGGCCGAGGCGCAGCTGGCAGTGCGCGGGGTGATCAAGGGGCAGCCGGCCAACCGTGAGCTCGTCACGGTCTACTTCGCCTCTAGCCGCTCCGCGCTCTACGCGCACTGGGCCAAGCTCCGCGAGGGTGACTCGGTCGTCGTCATCGCGCAGCGCGAGGACCCGCGGCTGAAGATCGCATTCGACCGTTCGCCCATCCGCCCGCCCGGCCCGTTCGTCGTTGATCGCAACGACGTGCAACCCGCCGAACGCTTCGAGCGCGTGCGCGGACTGACGCGCTGAAAGGAGATGGCCATGGCCCGGACGTGCAGTCTCCTCACGATTCTTCTTTTCCTTCTTCTTCTCGGCGCGGACGCCCAGGCGCAGATCGTCATCCGCGACATCATCCCCAACACCATGAGCGACGAGACAGAGGCGAACGTCGAGCCGTTCATCGTCTTCAATCCGGCGGATCCGCGCATCCTCGTCGTCAGCTCCGGCATGTTCGCGCTACCCGGCTCGAGCCTCGGCCCGCTTCTCGTCAGCCTCGACGGCGGCGCGACGTGGAACCGGCGGGACGTGATCCCCACCTGCATGGGCTGCCTCAACACCGGCGACACCACGATGGGCTACAACGCCAGCGGGCGGTTCTTCGCCGGAATCCTCAGCCTGGCGGTGGGCGGGCAGTCGATCCTCACCAGCACGGATCCGACCTTCACCACTGCGCTCACGCAGATCTCGAACACCTCGCCGCGCGACCAGCCGTACATCCAGACCTCGACCGTGTTCGGCTGGTTCGATCCGAACGTCGATCGCGCCTACGTGGCCGCGCAGACCGCGTCGGGCACGTCGACGGCGCGCATCGACCAAGTGCTCGACGCCGGCATCGCCGCGCCGGTCACGCAGACCTTCAATATCGACGCGCGCATGCCGCTGGTGTTCGACAACTACTACGTCCGGCCGCTCATTCATCCCGATGGCACGCTCTACACCGCTTTCGTCCGGCACCTTTCGTCAGCCGGCGCGGGCGCGGTCAACGCGGAGCTGGTCGTGCGCCGCGACGACACCTGGGCGCGCACGGCACCGGAGTACCAGGCTATTTCCGGCGCGAACGGCGTGACCGTCGCGTCGTATCAGCTCTCGCTCGACTTCGGCACGTCGTTCGCCGGCGAACGCCATGCGGGCGACCTTGCAATGGCCGTCGATCCGCAGAACTCGCACCTCGTCTACCTCTCTTACGCCAGCCGCACCTCGGCCGCGCAGCCGATCGCGCTGCATCTCGTCCGCTCGATCGACGGCGGCATGACCTGGAGCGCCGACCTGCTCACCGTGCAGAACGCGAAGAACAGCTCGATCGCGGTGAACAGCCAGGGCCATCTCGCGTACCTCTACCAGGCGGTCACCGGAGCGAGCGGCAGCCGGCACTGGGTCACGCACCTGCGGCGCTCGAACGACGGCACTGTCTGGAGCGACGACACGCTCTCCGATTTTCCGGGTGAAGGGGCGGGCGCGCCGCCGCATCCGCTGGGGCCGTACATCGCCGACTACGACCGCGTGATCAGCATCGGCAAAAACTTCTTTGGCACCTTCTCGGCCAGCAACGATCCGGCGACGCTGCCGGCGGGCACGAACTTCCTGCGCAATGTGTCCGGCGGCGCGATCGTCGGCGGCGACGGCGTGACGCCGGTGGCGATCTCGATCGATCCGTTCTTCTTCCGGACGACCGAGATGGCCGCGGACCTCGACCTTTACGTCCGCGACTGGACCGACTCCTCGGCCGTGCGCGATCACGGACTCGAGCCGTCGGCGCGGAACGCGTTCTACGTCACGAGTGACGTCTGGAACCGCCGCTCGAACGATCCGCAGCCGTTCGACGGCAACGACCGCCCGCAGCAACAGGACCCGCGGCCGGTGGCATTCGGCCATAACTGGGCGTTCGCGCGCGTGAGCCGCGAGGCCACCGGCAGCTCGCAGAATCCATCGCTCGAGTTCCTTTTCTCCGACGGCGGCGTCGGCACGAACTACGTCAGCGCCGGCACCACCTCGCTCTCCCTGGGCAGCGGCGCGACCGACGTGACCGCGACGGTTGGAAACGGGTTCCAGTGGGACCTGCCGTCGGGAGCGTCGAATCACGTCTGTCTGGCCGTGCAGGTGACGACGCCGGGCGATCCGCTGCTGGGCATGTCGCTGGTGGGCCGCTCGCCGGGCTGGCCGAACACCGACCTGGAGGTGCTCAACGACAACAACAAGGCTCAGCGGAAC
>Ga0075418_10004410_pt1 | contig 16030 bp, 12 predicted proteins | sample SoiMetdeltSBSDD2_FD_81776 | JGI IMG/M metagenome (GOLD analysis project Ga0075418, IMG submission 81776) | Bulk soil microbial communities from a Populus tree surrounding site in Tennessee, USA - Soil MetaG P. deltoides SBSDD2 | ecosystem: Environmental > Terrestrial > Soil > Tree plantation...
CAATTCAACCCGCGATGTGTAATCCGTGATCCTGCGAGTCAATCCAAGCGCGTCGTCGATCCGCTTCTCGAACGAGTAGCGGCGCACAATCTGTACCAATACGCGGTCGCGGATTACGGCATCTGAGATCTTTAGCGCGGTGGTTTGCGCTTCCTTTGGTTCCGCTTGTGAAAGCCAAGCGAGTGCCGCTCGAGCAAAAAGCGAATCTCTCTCAGCCAGGTCAACCGACTCGATCGCTTCGCGGGCAATATCGCCCGGCGCGCTAACCTTCAAAGCGCCCGGATCAATCACTTCATCATAGTAGCCGGCGTCGCTTTGATCGCCGATATAGCGCTGGAGCTCGTTTACCCGATAAGGCAAATAGCGTCCGAACAACTCGGTGAGCTGTCTTCCAATAAAGTAAAGCGCCGCGGAATCGTCTCGCCTGTTCACTCGCTGCGAAACGGACTCCTGTTCCGCAATTTGACTGAAAGCAAAGTTTAAGAATCGTAAGACGAGCTGCTTGCTCATTGGGTGTTTCGTCCCCGAGTTGACAACGGAAACGACGTAGGAGCCGAGTGTTCTAATATCCGCGAGATCAACCTGCGCAGAGTGCTCCAGCTGCGCCACCGCGTTCGAAAACAGCAGATCGGCTCGCTCTGAATCAACCGTCCGCATTAAAGTAAGTAGCCGCGAAAGATTTGGTGAGATGCCAATTGCGACGCTCATTTGGGCAAAGGTTATCGCCTGCTGAGGATCCCGTTCGACTATTTGCAGCGCGGCGCTCATCAGCAACTCGCAGCGTTCGGCGTCTTCTCGGGACCTGGTCGCGACGGGCGCAGGCTGGAGCGGCGATGCGGTGCTTCCACCGGACGTGCAATCAAACCTGTTGTCGCCGCAATCGCCCTTCGGGTTCTCACTCGAATTGGCGAGGCCGCGCGCGAGCTCTTCGGCAAATTCCGGGTCGCGAGCCGCAACCTGATTTAGCAGTTCGGTGCGGAGTTGACGTTTCTCGGCTGGAGACGACGAGGGACCAACCGGAGCTTTGGATACCTCGCTATTGCTGGAGTTCTCGCGTGGCTTCGCGCTCTCCGCGAGCGACTGAAAAGCTCGTTGATAGATTGCCCGCGCCCGGTCACGTTCTTGCGGCCAGAGCAGTTTCGCGGCTTGCGATTGCGCGCGCACAGCAAAGCCGAGGTTTGACGATAAGCGCGCCTGGTCGGCCAGTTGCTCAAGGAGCGCAACGATTCTCAGGTTTTGTTGTGAGGTGAATTCCTGCTTTTGTGCTGCGATTGTGGCGGGCAACTGATTTTGGGCACAGACTCCGCTACCTGCGAGGGCCAGGGCGAGGTAAACTGCGAAGGATCTCACAACCATCCGCGCCATGAAGCGAATTTAACACGTCGCGGGAAGAGGGTAAAAGCGAGATTTGGCAACGGGGTGCCAGTCAAGTGTCTGTCCGGACTATGGTCACTTCAACTTCGCGATCACACGATCGAGTTGTTTTGTCACTTCGAGCCACGCGGCGTCGCGATCCTTGTGCTCCTTCTGAAATTCCCTTCTCCCGTTCACTCATTCGCCGCCCGAATAGAGCGATTCGATTAGTGCTCCATACTTTTCCTCAATCACACGTCGTTTAACCTTAAGCGTAGGCGTCAGCTCACCGCCATCAATGCTGAACTCTTCCGCGAGCAGCCCGATCCTTTTCACCTTCTCATAATCCGCAAGCTCTCGAGTCAAGCGGTTCACATCCGCTTTGATCATATCGACGACTCGACGATCGGCGATCAACTCCTGCCTGTTGGTGGTTGAAACGCCTTGATCTTTTCCCCACGCGCGCAAACGCTCGAAATCAGGAACGATCAAAGCCGAAACAAATTTGCGCTTGTCTCCAACGATGACCGCCTGTTCCACGAACTCGCTTTGGGTGAGCATTCCTTCGATCATTTGAGGCGCGACGTATTTGCCGCCCGATGTCTTGATCAAATCCTTTTTGCGATCGGTGATAAACAAAAACCCGTCAGCATCAAATAGCCCAATGTCCCCGGTCTTGAACCATCGCTCGCTTTTTACGACTTCGTCGGTGAACGCGACTGCGGTTTCCTCCGGTTTGTTGAAATAGCCATTAAATACGTGAGGACCCCGCGTTAGGATTTCGCCGTCTTCGGCGATCTTGGCTTCGAGCCCCGGCAGGAGCCGTCCTACGGATCCGATCCGGTTGTGCTCCAGCGTGTTTACCGCAATCACCGGGGAGGTTTCAGTCAAACCGTAACCTTGAAGCACCGGAATTCCGGCCCCGGTGAACACCAGCGCGAGCTCCGACGGGAGCGCCGCCCCGCCGGACACCATTCGGCGGATCTTTCCGCCAACCGCGTCGCGTAGCTTCGCGAAAACAAGCTTATCGGCAATCTCAAACTGAAGCTCCAATAGCGGCGTCAGAGGTTTCCCCATCGTAGTTAACTGTGCGCGCCGCCGTGCGACGTCGAGCGACCATTCAAAGATTCGTTTGTTCAGCCGTCCGCCGTCCGCCGCGTTTTTCTGCATTCGAGCGTAGATCTTCTCGAGCAAACGCGGCACCGTCGACATCAGCGTTGGGTGAACGTCCTGAATGTCCGATGCTACCGTCTCGATTCCAGTCGCATAGTTGATCTGAACGCCACGGTACAGGCAAAGGTACAAAACCATGCGTTCGAATATGTGCGAAAGGGGAAGAAACGAGAGCATCACGCCGCCGGGCTCTACTTGTAAAAAGGTGCCGGAGGCCAAAGCATTGTACGTTACATTGGAATGCGTGAGGAGCACTCCCTTCGGTTCGCCGGTGGTGCCCGACGTGTAGATGACAGAGGCGAGGTCCGACGCGAGCACATCCGATGAGATCGCTTCGTACAATTCCGGCTGCTCGGCTGACAGGCGCGCTCCTTCTTCTTCAAGCGAATTGAACGAGATGAGATTCTCGCCTTCTGCCGTGGGTTGAAACGGGACTATCCGCAGATTCGGAAATTTCTTTAGCGCTTCATCAACCCTTCGCAGCTGGCGTGCGGTCGATACAAACAGAAGCTTGGGTTCGGATTCGCGCAGAATGTACTCGACCTGATGCGGCGTTTGCGTAGGATAAATTGGCACGTTGACTGCGCCGTTGGACAAGACTGCATAGTCGGTTATCGACCAGAGGGGCCCGCTCTCTGCCAGAATCGCTATTCGGTCGCCTTTGCGGATGCCGTGGCTATAAAGCCCCAGCGCAACATTGCGCACGCGTTCGAGCAGACGCTGGGCGGTTATGCCAACCCACACCTTGTCCTGCTTAAAGCGCAATGCCTCGCGGTCCGGGCTCGCCGCGACTGCGTGCTTCAGCAGTTCGACAAGCGTCTCTGGCTTGTGATTTTCCATTTCTTTGTCTTTGGACTGAGATTGAGTCGTAGAAAAGCGCGCTCATTGTAGTTCGACGGATGGGAGATGTAAATCGGAAATCAGTGCCGCTCGGGAATATCGTCCACCTACCGCAGCAATCCATCGACATCCGCACGATTACTGCTGCGCCCACCCCTGCAAGTCATCCAAAATGATGGCCTTTTATCGCATAAATCGGCACACCATCGTATGGAATGCCCGTTGCACTCCACAGAAGGGAATGCTTTTAAGCAGAATTCAATTATCGGGGAGACAATGATGCGAAAAATGTTATTGGCGGCAATCCTTTTGACTGTTGTTCAAGGAGTTGCCATGGCTCAGAGTTCGGGCGAGAAAAAGGGATGGGGCTATGTGTTTGCAGGTGCCGGTGCAAGTGCAGGCGATTTTTCAACTAACTATTTTCAGGTCGGCGGCGGCGGCGAAGGATTGCTAAACAACGGGTTTGGAATGGGTGCCGAGATAGGGTATCTGGCTCCGTTCCGATCAGGAGGCAATGGAATCGCGCTGTTCTCGTCGGGACCCTCCTACCACTTTAACCGGTCTTCCAAGCTGGTCCCGTTTGTCACCGGCGGCTATTCGGCGGCGTTTCGGAACGGCGCCAGCCACGGCGGACACTTCGGTGGCGGTGTTCATTACTGGATGAAAGATCATGTAGGCCTGCGGTTCGAAGTTCGAGACCACGTGTTCTCCAGCGATAGTCCACATCTCTTTCAATTCCGGGTCGGACTTTCGTTTCGGTAGTTGTTGATTAGGGTTAGTTTTTTCCGGGGCCGAGCGCGGCATCTTCAAGTTCCGCATCGATCGCCGCCTCTGGAGCGATCGCGATCATGCCGTGACGCACAAGATAGACGCCCAGGAAGATAACCACGGCGCCGGCGAGCTGTCCCAAAGTTGGGGTCTCGCCGAGCGCCGGCCACGCGACGAGCAAGGCTACAACAGGAGTGATATTTGAGTAGATCGCCGTCCGAGTCGAGCCAATCTTTCGCACTCCATAACTCCAGATAAGGTACGCGAGAGCTATAGCAAATACTCCGCTATAGACCAGACCTACCCATGCCCCGGGCCGCACTCGCGACCAGTCCTGTCTGAGCAGCGAGGGCGCACAGACCAACAGTAGAATCGGAGTGCCGCTGGTCATCATTATCGTCGTCGCCTTCATCGGACCGTAAGTATGCATCAATTGCTTTGATCCGACGGTGTACAGCGACCAGCACAATGAAGTAATCAGCAGGAGACTGTCACCAAGGACTGTCTCTCCAAGTGAGACCTCGCCGCGCCCGCTCACCACTATTATCAAGATCCCCGCAAACGCCAGCACCAATCCAACCGCGCCTCGCCGCGTGAAGTACTCTTGCTTGCGAATGCGCCCAAGGATGGCCGTAAACAACGGTGTGGTCGCTAGAATAAGAGCCGCATTCCCGGCCCGAGTGTGAGCCATCCCGGTTATGAACAGCGACTGGTACAAAGTGTTCCCAAGCAGTCCGAAAAGGAACAACCGTCGCCCGTCGCCCGGCGCTACTTTGAAGCTCTCACCTCTGATGAGCGCGACGATCAGCAAAACTAACGAGGCAATGGTGAATCGAAGCGCGTTGAAGCTGAGAGGCAGCAGATCTTCGAGGGAATACTTGATCGCCGTGAAGTTCGAGCCCCAGATCAGGGCCATAAGGAGGAGAAGCAGGTCCGTTGAGGTCAGGCTCGAGACGGACGGACTGGTATGTTCAGGCAGACGATCGACCTTACGCTGCTTAGCTTCCGGCATTCATCTCTTGTTCTAAGGCCGGCGCCGGAAAGGTCCCTTTCGATCAGGCATGCGTGGCGGCGCTCCGTCTAGTCTGGGTGAATTATCGTCGAGTCTTTTTGTAGAGCGGAACGTGACAAAGGTCCTTGGCCCGACTACGGCCGTCTGAGAGTCAACTATGCCGCCCCGGGGTCCAAAGACAGCTAAGCGAACGGTCGTGCCCTGAGTCAGACCGCACTGCAGCCAGTGCCCCTTCTGGCCGGTTCGCCCGCCAAATCGGTTGCTCTCAGATTCCGCCAACCCGACTCTTACTCCGCTGACTGGCTGGCCGTCGGCGTCCAACACAGTGACCAGAACGCATCCGTCGCGTCCGGCTGCGGGCGTTGGAGTTCCTGATGTGGGCGGTGGAGTAGGTACCGCGGGTAAAGGTTCGGGCTGAGCCGGCGGTGAGGTTTTGGTCTCTGTTTTTGCGGCGGTCTCAGTCGCTTTCTTTTGTGCTTCAGCGGCCACGGCCTCCTGTTGTCGAGTCTCGGCTGTTTTCTTCTTGTCTTCCGCAGTCTGGGGTGCGCCTGGCTGACCGGCGGGCGGCGTCGTCGACGAAGTTTCCGGGACCGATGCGGGATTTGCTACTGCAGCAGCTGAATTCGATGCGGGATCTCCTTGAGTGCGATCCGGTCCTCGGAGAACGAAATATGCTGCGGTGGCGAGGGCCAACAACAGAATCACAACCGCGGCAGCTGCCAGCTGTTTTCCACTTCTGGACTGTTCAGGCAGTCCAGGCGCCACGGAGCCCGCACTGGTAGCCTGCGCCAGCGGGAGGGACAGGGTCTTAAGCGCGCCGGTATCCTGTTGGGTCACCGATACCACGCGCGTTGCAGTGGCGCCGGATGGTGCTGTTGCACGAATCTCGTGCGCGCCGGGTTTGAGGCTTACGGTAGCACGCCCATCCTCACCGGCGTGAGCCACCGCCTGGGTTCCAACGAATAGCGTGCTTCCGGCTGGAAGGCTCTCGACTACCAGGACCGCAGTCTTGATCTCGTCGGCTCCCTGGAATCTTAATGTATCAAGTCCACCAGGAGCCGTGCTTTCGGCTGCCGGCATAGCAACCGTCGCTCGAGCCGGGATTGCAACTTGCAGGTTTGTTTGACGCCCTTCTTCAAGCGCGACGTTTATTCGGTATTCGTTGAATCCTTCCTTAAGGACGCGCACGCTGTGCAAGCCGGCGGTCAATCCGTCCACCGACAACTTTCCTCGGATTGCGTCCGATGTGCCGCGCAGCACATCGTCGACGTAGACTTCGGCCCCTCCCGGTGTGGTCGTCAGAAGGAGTTGCGAACTGCTCAGAACAACTGTGGGAGCGTCAGAGCTTGCGCCGCTGATGCTTCGAAGATCGCCAAGCATTTCGTCGGCAGATTGATACCGATCTTCTAATCGTTTCGCAGTCGCGCGCGTTACCACTCGCTCCACCTCTGCGGGGATGTTGAGCGACGACAAAGAGGGAAGCGGTTCTCGAGAATGAAGGTCGCGCATCTCTACCCAATACAACGCCGGATCTGTTGCTTTTGACTCGAAGGGAGCTTTTCCGGCAAGCATTTCGAACAGGATTATCCCCGCCGCGTAAAGATCCATTCGCGGGTCATCACCGGAGGCGCCGCTCATCCGTTCGGGTGACATATAGCTCGGCGTTCCGAAGCCTTCGCCCGCGAGCGTCAGATTTTCGCCTCCAACCATCCTGGCGATCCCGAAATCGAGGACTTTGATCCTGACCGAGGCGGAGTCGCCAACCAGGATAATGTTGTCGGGCTTCAGATCGCGATGAATAATCCCGTTGCGATGTGCATAACTGACGGCGTCGAGAACCTGGGTAAGTACCGTTACGGCGCGGTCGGGAGGCATCGGGCCCTTCTCGTGCAATTCGTCGCTGAGAAGTTTACCCGATATGAACTCCATCACCAGGTAGTAGCAACCATTGTCCTCGCCAAACGTGTACAAGCGCGGCAGGTTTGGATGATCGAGCCGGGCCATCGCCACCGCCTCTTGAAAGAAGCGCTGCTTGATAACCTGATTGCGGGTGTGTTTCTTGTGGAGCTCTTTTATGGCGACGATTCGACCGGGGGTGTTTACGTCCTCCGCCTTAAAGACGGAGCCGAACCCACCGCCGCCGACATAGTCGCCGATCTGATAACTTCCTATACGTCTACTGCTCATAATCGCTCCGCTTAGGTTGCGGTATGGTCAATAACGGATTCCTGGTTGAGGGTGTTGTTGTCTGCGCTAGCAGCGGTATTCTCACATAAGGCCTCACCTCAGTCAACATACGCACTCTCCAGCTATCTTTAGACTGCGAGATGGCCCTAAAGGCCCAAAAATCTGTTTCGCGGCAACGTGTCTACCACTTCGGCCTTGTCAACCGAAGCCAACCTGTGTAAAGGTTAAATTTCCCAAAAAGCCCGATCGTTGCAGCACCTTAAGGAGCGGCGCGAGCCCCCCGGGCGAGCGATTCTAAGCAGGCGCAGTGTAATCCACCTCAGGCAAGGCACCGGCGCGAGAAGGAGTCAAATGAGAAGTTCCGCTCAACTTGAAAGAAGACGTTTCGAGCGTGCCCCTATAAGCGCCCAGGTTGAATTTGAGCTCACCAACAGCAGCAGCGGTCCCTCTCGGGTCAGAAAACACATGGCCAACATCAGCACTGGAGGCCTGTTCATAAACACCGAAGAACCCATCCGCACTGGAACCAGGATGGTGGTCCGGTTCGAGTTGCCCAACAACAAACACAGGGTGATCGCGGTCTCGCGCGTCGCTTATGTCAGAAAGGGAATGGGGCTTGGTGTCGAGTTTCTCAGCCTTGACGATGAGGACCGCGAAGAAATCGAAGCGTATATCGCAACGTTAAAACCGGTCTCTCGGGTTTCATGATTTTCCTGTTTCGCGAGCCAAATTGTTACCCAATCACGGCATGATTTGCTTGAAAAATAAACTCTTGTAAAGGCATGGGTCGTGTGCAATAATCGGCTCGCCTTGAGCTTCTGCCCCGACGAATAAGGCCCCAAACTCACCGGCTTTAGTACTTTGCCACTTGTCCCCGAACGGGTTTAAAGGTGGGGTGGCCTAGGCTTTCGCCTCCTTAACTTGAAATCGAGGATTGTATGCAGTACGAATCAGCACATCTCTCTTGTCCTTTGTGCAGGCGCCAGGCGCTTTCAAATCACGGTGAACGCGTATTGAGCACGCGACTTTGTGAAGCGTGCCAAAACATGGTGCTGGTCGCTTTCCGCGGTACAAATCCGTCTGTTGCGTTGCCGGCAGTCGTTGCTTCTCAGGGCATCCCGACACCGAGTGATGTGTTTTCATTCGAACCGAGCTTCGCCGGCGCGCCCGCATCGTTTGAAGTGACTCCGGTAGATCTGCCGACCTGCGAGCCGGAGTTGCGGTCTCCGATCCCTTTCGAGGAGCCGAATCCGGTCAATTACTTTTATAAAGACGAGGATCTTGTCGACAATCATCACATTGTTGACTCACCCGCCTTTTCACCTAACGGTTCCTCGCCACAACCCGAGAGATTGTTCGAAGGATTTGTTCATTCAGCCACTCCCGTTGATGACGATCACGACCAACCGACAGTGATCGAACAATCATCGAAGGTTGAAGCAGGAATCGTTGAACCTAACGTTATTGAGGCTCGAACCGATGAGCCGTCGACCATTGTCGTTCAACCCGACAATAGCCAGTCCAATCCATCACTTACCGGGTGGGACTACTCTCATAGCGAATGGCCCGTACTGGTGGCTCCGAACAGAAAGAAACCTTTCGGGAAACTGAGGGCAGCGATCGTGGCGTTAGCGCTCCTGGCTACTGCGGCGGGGTTTTACTTTCTGATCTATCGTCCGTCTGGTCAGGCCGCAACCGATACGGGAACGACAACGAAAGTGTCGACCTCAAGCTCACCGAAGGGCGGATCCTCAGATTCAGTGACACAGACGCCGGCGACTGCAAAGGCCGACAAAACAGCCCCGTCACAGCCGCCCGAGACGGTGTCTCATGACGCGACGACAACCGAAAACAGCGCTCAGGGACAGTTCTCGCTGCAAGCTGCCGCTTTCCCCTCGCAGGAGGGTGCAGACGAATTTGCCGAGAGGTTGAAGCGCGCAGGCGTACCCTCATACGTAGTACCTGCCAATATCGCCAGACGCGGTCGATGGTTTCGGGTCCGCGTCGGCAGATTTAATTCCGCAGAGAATGCGCAGAGGTTTGCCGGCGAGGCGCAGGCACGCGCCCGTGCCGCCGGACTCGCCGTGCAACTAATCGTGTGTCAGTACGACCAGCCCTGATTCAAAAGCTGAGGATTCTTTAGCGATGCAGGGATTTCAGCCGCAGAATCTCAGATACGCAAGACTTGTCGACCGGTATTCGAGATACATCGAGTCGCCGGTGCTGCGATTGAAGTTCCTGAAGAGCGCGCTGAACGTCGAGCCACCGCGGAACTCGTGGAAGCGGTTGCCCTTTGTCGGATCGCTCCCGGATCGCGCAATGATAATTGTAGAGCTTTCAAAAGTGTTACCACTTTATCATCGGGCGCCGCTGGGAATTCGCCTGGCCTCGCTGCTGTATCGAATCCGGTACGCGCTCTACGCGATGTGTATTGGTTGCGCAATCTTCGCGGCAGCCGGTCTGGTGTATGCAGTCTCGAGGATCGTCAGCAACTTGTCCGTTTCCACTCAGGCTAAGGACATCGATACTGGGAACAAACCTGGCGCTGCGAGCTCGAATGGCGGCGATGCTGTTGCAGCCATCGCGTCGGGAGCTGGGCTGACTCTGGACAAGGTATGGCTTGCCGAAAAAGGCGAGGGCTACGAGTTTTATAGCAACGGCGCGCGAGTGCTGACGGAATTCGAGATTGATGGATCGGCGCGCACCTTCTATCGATTCGATCTTCAGGCGCTGACCGAACAATCTGGGCAATCTGGGCAAGGAGAAACGCTCTCAAAACCGGTCGGGATTGTTTATCACGTTTCAGAAAGCGATCTGCTGCCGTTCGCCGGCAGCAATAACTCGTCACTCATGCACATGTCGCGAGCTTTGCTTGAATACGCGCGCGAAAACAGGCTCTACAACTATGTGATCGACAGATTCGGCCGGGCCTACAGAATCGTGCGAGACGAGTTTGCCGCCAATCACGCCGGCAATTCGGTCTGGAGCGACGGTGCGGGTGTCTATGTCAACCTGAGTGCGAGTTTCGTGGGAATCTGCTTTGAAGGCCGCGGTGCGGCAATGGGAGCGGAGGGAATAAACGAAGCCCAGATCTATGCGGCCCGGGTGCTCACAGCGGTGGTGCGTTCGAAGTACGGAATCGATGATGCCAATTGCGTGACTCATGGTCTGGTGAGCGTGAACCCGTCGAACCGGCTGATGGGTTATCACACGGATTGGGTTTCAGAGTTTCCGTTTGAAGCGCTGGGGCTCAGCAACAAATACAACAGCGAGCTGGTGGCGATCTCGCGGTTGGGTTTCGGATACGATCAAGCTTATGTCGCGGCAGCCGGCGGCAAGTGGCCGGGATTGGAGAAGGCTGACGCGGCGCTGCGGGACGAGGCTGCGAATAACAGCCTCAGCGTAGAGAAAGAGCGGCAATTGCTGTCGCGAGTGTTTGCGCGCGTCTACTCGAAGCAGCGCGCATTGGAGAAGTGAAACGTGAAACGTGATGCGTGAGAGTGAAGACTCCATCCGATCAGGTCATTATCATTTGCGAATCACGCATCACGCATCACGTTTCACGCATCACGTTTCATTCTTCACGATCCGAGGTATGAACAAGACCGATCTTATAGATGAGGCGCTGAAGCGGAGCGAACTAACGCGACGCGAAGCCTCACGCGGGGTCGCAGCCGCGCTGGACGTGATCAAACGCGAACTTGGCGCTGACGGCGTGATCCACATACGCGGTCTCGGGCGGTTACAGTTGATGCCGAAACGGCAAGGGTTTTTGCCTGGGGTTGTTGCGGGTTCCCCGATCCCCATTCCCGCAGGCAGAGCAGTAAAACTAAAAGCATCTCGGAGGGCTGTCGCGAGCCTTAACAGTGAGCCCCTTAAGCTCATCAATAAAAATAACGTTGGAGGAAACATGGATAAGAAGCACGAAAGGGAAGCCAATGATAGCCAGTCGACACCAGCGGAGGGCGCGGCCCTGGGTCTTGACGTGGGAACCAGCCGCCTGGTGCTTGCCAGCGGCGCGGCCGATCGCGTAAAAGCCAAAGCTGAACTAAACGCGTTTATAGCCGTACCTTACTCAAAGTTCACCGAGAACATACTCAAGCAGAATAAGGTCAGCTATCAGTTGAACGGGGGCACTACTCTACAGGTTTACGGCAATGAAGCCGCGCGCTTTGCGAACGTCTTCAACACCGAAGTGCGCCGGCCAATGAACGGCGGCACGCTGAATCCTGCCGAGGAGTACTCGATGTCGGTGATGCAGGCCATCATTCAGCAGCTTGTGCGCAAGACCAACAAAGGCGAGACGATGCGGTTCAGCGTGCCCGGCGCGCTGCGCAGCGACGGTTCGCCGAATCTGGTCTATCACGAGGCGATGCTTCGAGATTTGCTCAATTCGATGGGGTACAACTCGAAGGGCATTAACGAGGGGCTCGCGGTGGTGTTTGCCGAGCTGGAAAAGGAAAACTTCAGCGGCATCGGGATAAGCTGCGGCGGCGGCATGTGCAACGTCGCCCTGGCGTTTATGTCGATTCCGGTCATGACCTTCAGCATGAACAAAGCCGGCGACTACATTGACCGCAACGTCGGGAACGTGACCGGAGAGTTGCCGACTCGGATTCGCCTGATCAAGGAAGAGAGTCTCGATCTGTCGCGCGCGCCGCAGAACAAATACGAAAGCGCGCTCCATATCTACTACGACGACGTAATCCTGTCGTTGGTGGAATCGCTGCGGGGTTCGCTAGCCGAGCAAAAGAACCTGCCGAGGATCGACAAGGCGATACCGATCGTGCTGAGCGGCGGAACGGCGAAGCCAAAGGGATTCGTCGACAAGTTCAGGCAAACCCTTGAGCGCGATGGGTTCCCGCTCGAGATATCAGAGATACGACTGGCCGAAGACCCGCTGACCGCAACGGCTCGCGGCTGTCTGATTGCAGCGATGTACGACGCGTAGCATTGACTTTAGTCTGTGTTTCGTTCAGCGCTATCTGCAAGTCTACGCGATTCGGCGCGATCTACATCCGCGCTGGTCGCGTAGACTTCTGAGTGCAGGTTTGTGTCTCTGAGTTCAAGCCTGTGTCGCCGTCAAAGTGCTTAACTTAAAGCCGGCGCACACCTAGAAGCCTGATCGGGGCGAATGTGAGGTTCTCGATCTCAATCTTCTCACCGGCGATGACCCGCACCTTGGCCGCATAGATCAGAGTACCTTCGCCTTTTTCGGTTTCGCTGTCGCCGCTCTTGAGGTCTAATTCAAGGATGCCAAAGGGATAGTCTCTTGATCGGGTGCTGTAGTAGGATTCGAGAAACCCGATTGGCCGGTCCGCCACAGCATAGATGTGCCGCCCAGTCGGGGTGGTTTTCGAGGTGATCAGCTTGAAGTCATAGAAGCCCACCGTGCCTTCCCTTTCGATGCGACCCAGTGATTTCATTTTTCTGAGCGCCTTGAGAAGAGCGTCCGGCCCGCTCTTCACCAGAATCCCATTCAACCGCTCAGCGTCCTGCGTGGTCGAGTAGCCGTTTATGTATAACTTGACGTTCGCGGTGGTGGCCGCGACGGGAAGCTGCGCCAGTGCTGAAAACGTCTCAGTCTTGGCCACCGATGTCGCAGCAGTCGGCACAACGGAAGTGATGCAGACGAGTAAGAACCATGCAGTAGCTCTCTTGATTCTCATAGATCCTCCTTGAACCAGAGTCTCACTTCGTTCATTACGGTCCAGGTAGCAGTTTAGCTCGTTCCTGAAATCACACCAATCCTCGACGCCTGTTTTTGCAAGCACCGTTCCGGTTATCTGAAATTCACGAGTTTCGGGAAGGGCACGGCGTGGTCCGAGTCGTTCGCCAAATTTTGGCCGCGAGAGGCAATGTTCAAGGACTCCGCCGCGTGGTTCGGTGTAAAGTTGATTAGGGATGCAGCCGAGGGTGTAGTCAATCGGTGCATTTCTGTTGCACGAATCACAGCGCTCTTGCTGAACCAATGATTGAACCCCATTTGCCAGGGTGGTACAATGAGTTCGTCCGGACATTTCTTAAGAACTGACAGCGGGAGACCTCTATGAAGATATGTCCCGTATGCAACGACTCTTTCTCGGATCAGTTGAACTTTTGCGATCTTGACGGCGCTCGACTTACCCGGGAAGGCTCTGCGCAAGAGCGAAACAAATGGTGGTCGTTGCTCGGAGCTGGGTTGTTGATCGGCGCGCTGGTGATTACAGCGGCGTCCATATTCTTTCTTCCCAGGGCTCGCGTATCATCGCCGATCGTCAATTCTGAACCGCAGCCAATTCCGGCTCCTCCCAATCCGGCATCGGCAGAGAGCGCGCCAACGGTAGCAGCCGCTAGCGCTGACCAGGCGGGTGTCCCGACTGACGCAGTAGTGCCCGAGGTGAAGAAGAAGGATAAGTCGCTCGTCGATGAAAATGCCCCGGGTACAACACCTAACCCCAAGGCGGCCGCTCTCGACGCCGAGGGCCTCGATAAGAAACCTGCGAACCTAGAAGTCAAAGAACCTGCTGTACCGGTCCCACATAAATCCGAAGTCTCGCCTTCCGGCGGCGATGACGCGAGATCCGACACAACAACCGCCAGGCCTCAACCTCCTGCCGATTTGAAGAAAGAGACAAAGAATCCTCCTGTAATTGCGAAGAGCTCCGAGAAGGACTCGAACGATAAGAAAAAGAATGACGACAAGGACAAGAAGAAGGGCGGATTCCTCAGAGTCTTCAAGAAGATCTTTGGCAAAGACTAAGCCGAACACAGACTATAAATAAGCTGGGCGTCTCACTACGTCTCTACCCTGAGATTCGGCGGTTTGGTCTGTCATTTCCACCTGGAAAAATGAGCCGTGGCATTTCCGCCTGAAGGCGGGACTACGAAACCTTGCGCACCCGAGACGGGGCGCGGGGTTTACAGACAGAAGTGGCAGGGCTAAAGTTCACGAACGAGCTAATTGGCTCGGATGTTTTTCCAACCAAAGCCAGAGGTCGGGATTGATGCACCTTCCAACAACTATTGCCGAATTGAAAACGAGCGAGTTTAGCGAAACGCGGATTCTTCATCGCTCGGTCAAAGACGAACTTCGAGAGAATCTTTTGGTCAAACTCGATCGGCGGGAGACTATTCTTCCCGGGATTGTGGGTTATGACGATTCGGTCGTTCCTCAGATCGTTAATGCTCTGCTATCGCGTCACAACTTCATACTGTTAGGGCTGCGTGGACAAGCCAAGAGCCGAATCCTGAGGGAGCTGGTGGGATTGCTTGACGAGCGAACGCCGGCGATCGAGGGCTGTGAGATCAATGACAATCCTTATGCGCCCATTTGCAAGGCTTGCCGGGTGATGATTGAGGAGCGTGGAGACCAAACTCCGGTGACGTTTGTCCCGCGCGACAGACGCTATGTCGAAAAGCTGGCGACGCCCGATGTGACCATTGCTGATCTGATTGGGGATCTCGACCCGATAAAGGCGGCTCGCGGGGGACATCTACTGTCAGACGAGTTGACGATCCACTACGGATTGCTGCCGCGCGCTAACCGGGGCGTTTTCGCCATCAACGAACTGCCTGACCTGGCGAGCAAAGTTCAGGTTGGATTGTTCAACATCATGCAGGAAGGAGACGTTCAGATAAAGGGCTATCCTATTCGAATGCCGCTCGATGTAATGTTGGTGTTTTCGGCGAACCCGGAAGACTACACCGCGCGCGGCAAGATAATCACGCCGCTCAAGGACCGCATCGGTTCGGAGATCAACACTCACTATCCCGCTACCGTAGAGGAGGGAGTCGAGATTACTCGGCAAGAGGCGTGGCTGAGCCGGCAGGGCCAACAGCTCGATGTTCCTGACTTTATTTTGCGAGCGGTCGAGCAGATAGCGTTCGAGGCGCGTACAGACCAGAGGGTCGACAAGCGCTCAGGCGTTAGCCAGCGGCTGCCGATTTCAACGATTGAAAACGTAATTTCAAACGCGGAACGTCGCAAGCTTGTAACCGGCGAGCCTGCAATTATCCCGCGTATTTGTGATATTTATGCTGCGCTGCCTTCGATCACCGGCAAGCTCGAACTAGAGTACGAAGGCGAGCAGCGTGGTGCAAATGCGGTAGCCCGCGATCTTGTTAGAAATGCAATCGGGAAAACATTTGAAGCCTATTTTGAGCACATAGATTGCTCGGAAGTAATTAGCTGGTTCGACGACGGCGGGTCGGTTCGAATCAGCGACACCGACAGCGCCGAGTCGTGTCTCAGGAATTACCGCCGAATAAGCGGCTTGATCGCCGTGGCTGCGCATTCGGGGCTGGCAGAAAAAGCAGATTCGCCAATGCTGGTTTCAGTGTGCGAGTTAATTCTTGAAGGTCTCCACGCACACAAGAAGATCAGCCGGAGCGAAGAGCGCGGATACGCTGCCGCTAAACAGGAAACTCGGGACAAGGGCTACGAGAGTTTTAGCCGATCTCGAAAAATAAATTGAGCATTCTGCAGTAGTGTCGCGACGATAAATAGTCAAAGAATAATAAGGAGTCAACAATGCCCATTGCATGGCACGCACCATACGAGAAGTTGAAACCGGCGACGCAGGATATGGCCCGCGCGATTCAGTCGCTAATGGAAGAGTTGGAAGCGATTGACTGGTATGGACAGCGAGTGGATGTTACCGAAGATCAAGAGTTGAAAAAGGTGCTGGAGCACCACAGAGACGAAGAGAAGGAACA
>Ga0075418_10004412_pt1 | contig 16028 bp, 10 predicted proteins | sample SoiMetdeltSBSDD2_FD_81776 | JGI IMG/M metagenome (GOLD analysis project Ga0075418, IMG submission 81776) | Bulk soil microbial communities from a Populus tree surrounding site in Tennessee, USA - Soil MetaG P. deltoides SBSDD2 | ecosystem: Environmental > Terrestrial > Soil > Tree plantation...
AGAGCGTGAGGACCGGTCGGCGCTTTACCGCACACTGGTTTTCGGCCGCCGCGTCCTGCTCCTGCTGGACAACGCGAGCGGTGCCGAGCAGGTCCGGCCACTGCTGCCCGGCGCGCCCACCTGCCTGGTCGTCATCACCAGCCGCGACCGCCTCACCGGGCTGGTGGCTCGCGATGGGGCGCAACGGATCGACCTTGATGTGCTGCCCGAGGCGGACGCGCTCGCCCTGCTGCGCGGGCTGATCGGGGCTCGGGTGGACGCGGATCCCGACGCCACAAGGGCTTTGGTGCAGCGCTGCGCCGCGCTGCCGCTCGCGCTGCGGATCGCCGCCGAATGGGCGGTCGCCTACCCGTCGGCGACCCTGCGCCACCTGGCCGGCGAGCTCGCCGACGAGCGCCGGCTGCTGGACATGCTCGACGCCGGCGGCGATCCCCGGACCGCGATCCGCGCCGTTTTCTCCTGGTCCACAAGGCATCTGGGCGACCAGGCCCACACTGCGCTGCGCCGTCTCGGCCTGCACCCGGGCCCGAGCTTCGACGCCCCAACGCTTTCCGCGTTACTCGACGCCACGACCCGGCAAGCGAACGCCGCGCTGCTGGAACTGGCGCGCGCCCATCTGATCGAACCCTTTGGCGCCGAACGCTTTTCAATGCACGATCTGGTGCACGCCTGGGCCGCGGAACGCACCGAGCACGACGATCCCGAGCCCGACCGCGCCGCCGCCCTCGACCGGCTGGCCGACTACTACCTTTCCGGTGCCGCCACGGCGATGGACCTGCTCTATCCGCACGAGAAACACCGCCGGCCCACCGTGGAGGTCAGCGGGGCGGGTCCACCGGCGTTCGACGGCGAGGCGGCGGCGCGCCTCTGGCTGGAGACCGGGACCCAGACCATGCTCACCCTCGCGGGACGCTTGCCGCACAAGGCAATCGCGTTCGCCGCCACCTTGCGCCGGCATCTGGAAACCATTTGCTGGTACCCGGAAGCGCTGCGCCTGCACGAGAATGCGCTCAACGCCGCGCTGGCCGCCGGTGACCGGGCCGCGCAAGCGGGCGCGCTGATCAACGTGTCCCGGGTCCACGCCCGCACGGGCAGGTATCCCCTGGCCACCGAACACCTCGAGCGGGCCGTCGAGCTGTGCCGGGCGACCGGCGACACCGCCGAACTGGCCCGGGCCCTGGACGACCTGGGCACGGTGCACGGCCGGACCGGCGCTTTCCCTGACGCGGCAAGCAATTTCGCCGAGGCCCTGGCGTTGTGCCGGCGGCTCGGCGACGCCGACGGCGAGGCGCGGGCCCTGCACAACCTGGGCACCGTCCACGGCATCACCGGCGACTACGGCCCGGCCGAGACCTGTTTCCAGGAGGCGCTGGTGCTGTGCCGGGAGCTGGGCGACCCGCTGGGCGAGGCCTACGCGGTCGACAACCTCGGCTCGGTCTACTGCCGGGTGGCCCGGCACGCCGAATCCGTTGAGTGCCATGAGCGTGCGCTCGCCCTGCGCCGCGAGCACGGCGACCGCCTCGGCACCGCCCACGCCCTGGACAACCTGGGCACCGCCTACCGTTCCCTGGGCCGCTACCGGGACGCGCTCGACTGCCACCAGCAGTCGCTCACCCTGCGCCGCGACATCGGAGATCTCGGCGACGAGCCGCACGCGCTCAACAACCTCGGCATCACCTGGTGCCTGCTCGAAGAACCCGACGAGGCGATCCCCTTGCACCACTTGGCCCTTGCCCAGTGCCGCCACACCGGCAACCGCTACGAGCAGGCCCGCGCCCATGACGGCCTCGGCGTCGCGCACCTGGCTCTCGACGACGCCGGCCAGGCGCGCGAGCACTGGCTTGACGCCCTAGCCATCTACGACGAGCTGGGCGTGCCCGAAACCGCCGGCGTCCGTACCCACCTGGCGGCGCTCACCGTTGAATCGGGAAGGTCATGAGGAGGCCGACGGTCACCACCAGGCCCACGGCGGAGAGCGCGAACAGCATCAGCTGCGCCCGCTTGCCCCGGGCGCGGTCGGCGATCGCGGCGAAGAACAGGACGAGCGCGAACAACACCGCGGTCAGGACGTATCTGTCCGCGAGCTGGTTGGCATCGCGCGCTTGCTTGCCCAGCTCGTCAGCGCGCTTCTCCTGCCGGTCGGCCTCGTCCTGCGCGGCCAGGCGATACTCGGGCATCACGAAGGGTGCGGGCGGCGCTATGGGATTGACGAATGGGTGGGTACCCAGCCAAGCATCCATCGCGGTCCGGAGCTCCAGGCGGAAGCGCTTGAAGATGAAGGCGGAGATGGTCCCCTCACGCGGTTGGTAGTCGGCCCCGGGCCTGGCGGATGGATCGACGATCATCTCCTCGTTGAGTGCGGTGAGCCACTGGGTGAAAACGATCACGTCGACGGTGCGCTGCTGCCCGGCCCGAAGCGCGGACCGGTTGGCCTCGGTGCGGGCGGCGCCGGCATCGGCGTAGGAGTTGGCCTGAACACCGCTCCATCTGGTGCTCTGGTAGCCCGCCCACGTCGTGCACACAACGGCGGCCGCTATGATCAGCGCAAGGATCAGGCCGATGCGTTCGGACGGAGGGGACGGGCCTCCGGAGTCGTTCACGCTTCGCCCCCCGCGAAAATGGACGCCTTGCCACTAGTATGCCCGTTTCTTGGGGCTAAGGCGGCGTGATCAGGCGGCGGACGCCCGTGATCAGAGTTTTCCGCTCCACCGCGACCGGCTCGGCGCTGCCGTGCGCGATCGTTTCGGCGCTGCCGTGGATGAGGGCCAGGATCAGTGTCAGCAACTGGTCGGCCGGCAAATCGCCGCTGACCTTCCGCGCGGCCTGAGCCTCGGCCAGGGCAACGAGCTTGCGCCGGTTGGACTCGGCGGTCTGCGGCAGCTGGTTGAGCACGCCGGGGCGCTCGAGCTGATGCCAGCGCAGCAGCCGTACCAATTGGGGATGCGCCACCGCGAAGTCGAACAGCCGGCCCGCGTACGCGGGCAGGTCCTCGGCGTCGAAGGGGACGGTGTCGAGCAGCCGGGCGATGTTGGCCTCCATGGCGGCGTCGAAGAGCCCCTCCTTGCTGGTGAAGTACGCGTAGATGAGCTGCTTGTTGGCGTCGGCCCGGCTCGCGATGCGGTCCACGCGGGCGCCCGCCAACCCGTACTGCGCGAACTCGGCGGTGGCGGCGTCGAGGATGCGCTGCTTGGTGGCGGTGGAGTCGCGCGTGGCCATGCGCTGATCATAGCTCACAACCAACTGGTCAGTTGACAGCCTTGTGGGGCCGGCGTAAGTTCTAACCAACCAGTTGGATGGAGAGAGATCATGAAGGTTGCCATCGTCACCGGAGCTTCTTCAGGCATCGGCGAAGCCACCGCCCGGCACCTGCAGCAGTTGGGCTACCACGTGTATGCCGCCGCCCGGCGCGTGGACAAAATGGCCCCGCTAAGCGAAAGCGGCATCGATGTCGTCGGGGTCGACGTCACCGACGACGCCTCACTCACCGCTTTCGTCGAGCGGGTCGTCGCCGAGGCCGGCCGGGTCGACGTGCTCGTCAACAACGCCGGCTACGGATCTTACGGCGCGGTCGAGGATGTGCCGTTGGCCGAGGCGCGCCGCCAGTTCGAGGTCAACGTCTTCGGCCTGGCCCGCCTGACCCAGCTCGTGCTGCCGCACATGCGCGCCCAGCGCGGCGGCCGGATCGTCAACATCTCCTCCATCGGCGGCAAGATTTACGAGCCGCTCGCCGGCTGGTATCACGCGACCAAGTTCGCCGTCGAGGGCCTGAGCGACTCGATGCGCGTCGAGCTGGCCCCGTTCGGCATCGACGTTGCCATCATCGAGCCGGGCGCCATCAAGACCGAGTGGGGTGGGATAGCCGCCGGCAGCGTGCGGTCCATCTCCGGCGCCACCGCCTACGCCGATCAGGCGGTCATGGTGGCCAACCTGCTCGACGCGGCCGAGAGCAACCCGCGCCTGGTCTCACCGCCCGAGGTTGTCGCGCGCGCGGTCGGCAAGGCCGCCACCGCTCGCCGGCCCCGCACGCGTTACGCGGTCGGTGGCGGCGCCCGGCCCATCCTGCTGCTGCGCCGCCTGCTCAGCGATCGGGCCTTCGACCGCCTTATCGTGGCGATGTTCCGCGCGGTCGGAAATCGTCATGCCCGCCGTCAGCCCAGCTCTCGGTCTCGACCGCCAGTCCATAGTTGAGTTGAGCCTGGCGCGCCCGCCGCCACAGCGCGGCAAGCTCCTTCACATCGCCGCCCAGCCGCCGCGCGATCTCCTGCACGACCTCCCACCTTGCCAGGCGGGGCTTGGCGAACGCGTCATGGACCGTTGTCGGGTTGATGCCGTTGGGCCACCGCGGGCCACGGGTGGCCCGCTGGATCTGTCGCACGCTCGGCTGCCCCGCCGCCTTATGCATGGCGTGCAGCCGCTCGTAGTACAACCGGATGGGCCCATCAGGAATCAAGGGTTTGCTCAACCGGGCCATCTTGGCTCACCTCCCGGACGGATTCTCGCCCGGGCCCATCGCCCGAACCACGCACTTCTGCACACAGCCGGGATGTGGGTCCAGCGGTGGGCGTGTCGGGGGTGGGGTATCACATATTTTCGCGGTGAATAGTCTGAACACCTTGGACGAGGTGTTCAGACTATTCACCGGCACGAGCGGCGACCCGGGCCGCCGTCGGGAATTTCTGCGCCGCAGCGCGTGTCCAGGTCGACGGCATTTTCGGGGAAAATGCGAGCTGCCTACGGCACGATCGCCGGCAACAGCACGTACTCGATGAGGTCCTGCGAGATGGTGGGCTCGGTGCTCGCGTGGTGCACCCCGACGATCATCGGCACGCCCGGTGTCAGCAGCGGCCTGAGGTCCAGCGGCTCGGTGGCGAAGGCGCCCGACCGGCGGGTCACCAGCGACTCCCGATACCACTCGGTGCCGGTGACCGGATCCGTGTAGGTGATGTCCAGGCCCATGGTGGGCGCGTTCACACCGATGTGGCGCAGATAGTGAAACCTCGAGTCCAGATTGACCATCAGCGTGCGCCCGTCGCGCCGCGAGTCGACGAACTGCCCGCTGGGATGGCCATGGCGGTCAACCAGTTCCGCCCTTATCCACGCGCTCTCCACCTGGGTGGGGGCGGCCGCAGGCGCGGGCGAGCCCGCCAGCAGCCCGGCGACCAGAGCACCCAACAGCATTCCGATCGAACCAAGGGTCGGTGTCCTCATTCGACGAAGTGTCCGCCGCACCCCACGCCGCCGATAGATGAGGACGGCTGACTCACTTGATCGTGGCGGGCTCGTTAGCCTTCCCGCTGCACGGCACCTCCTTCATGTTGCTCAACGGAACCCTTGCCGCCTCCGCTTGCCTCCGCTTACGTTTCAACGTCTTTCGACGCGCGTCACTGCGCGGTCGTGAGCATCTGCACCGCCATGACGCCCAGCACGGTTGAGGTGAGCCAGCGTTGCATCCGTAGCAGGCGTGGACGGTGGGACACCCACCCGGCTATCCGCCCGGCGCCCAGCACCACCAAGCAGTTGATCGCCAGCATGATGACCGCTTGCAGGGTACCGAGAATCAGGCCCTGCAACGCCACATGCCCCCGGTTGGAGTCGATGAGCTGGGGGAGCACCGACAGGTAGACCAGGGCGACGGTCGGGTTCAGCAGGTTGGTGGCCAGGCCGAGCAGGAACAGCCGGCTGTTGGATATCTGTTCGAGGGGTTGCTGGCCTGCCATGGGCGAGGCGCGCAGGCTGTGCCACGCCAGCCAGAGCAGGTAGGTGGTGCCGGCGGCCTTGATGCCTTGAAGCACTTGTGGCACAAGCATCAGCAGGGCCGTCGCACCCGCCGCCGAGCTCACCAGATAGATCAGCGATCCGGCCGCGATCCCCAGCAACGCCGCCATGCCGGCGGTGCGTCCCTGGGAGATCGTGCGGGACACCAGGTAGACAGTGTTGGGGCCGGGGGTCAGGACCAGGCCCACCGCCAGAAGCGACACGCTTAGTACTGCGATCGAGCTCACCATCCTGTAGCCTCCAATTCCGACAGGGCGAATTGGAATTGGGGAGTGAGTTTCCACTCCTCTCCGACTTTCTGGCCGCAGAACTCGGGCGCGCGCTCGACTTTCTGTTACCTGTGGATAGACGAATGTCTCGTTGAGATTTGTCTATAAAGATGAGCCCACCGCAACTGTCCGTCAATAGGTCCGTCACAACTTGTTGAGATCGCCTAAAGTGCAAACTGGCATATGGCATTGCAACATCTGGCACGGTGACTGCAACCTCATCTACTTCGATATCTAAACGTGAGGTGGCAGGTCGCTGAACGGACGAGCGAGGCACTTCTCAGGTAGGCGTATGTTCACTTAACGTTACGTAGCTCCCTGTCCCTTTCCGACGGAGGTAACCCCGGTGCGCTCCCACTCCAAGCGCGACATCCTGCGGGCTCTGGTGGCCCTGCTGGTGATTCCAGCCGCAATCGGCCTTGCCGCCCTGCCCGCGAGGGCCGCCGGCTTCACTGCCGGCAATCTTGTCGTAGTCCGCGTCGGCACGGGCGTGACCGCCTTGAGCAACGCCGCGACCCAGGTCTTCCTCGACGAGTACAGCCCGTCGGGCAGCCTGGTCCAGTCGGTGCCGATGCCGGCGACCGTGTCGGGCGAGCAGCGCCGCCTGACCATGAGCGGCTCGGCCACCTCCGAGGGGGCGCTGTCGCTGTCCATGGACGGGCACTATGTCACCCTTGCCGGTTATGACGCTGATCCGGGGACGGCGAGCGTGGCCGGCACACCCACGAGCACGGTGGCGCGGGTGGTCGCCCGGGTCGGCGGGGACGGCACGGTCGACTCCTCCACCGCGATCACGGACACGTTCAGCGGCAACAACATTCGCGGTGCGGTGAGCGATGACGGCGGCCGGTTCTGGGCCACCGGCGCCAACGGCGGGGTCCGCCTCGCCACCCTGGGCAGCTCCGGCGCCACGACCCAGATCAACAGCGTCGCGCCGACCAACCTGCGCACGATCGGCATCGCCGGCGGGCAGCTCTACGTCTCCACCGGCAGCGGGACCACCGGCCTCTATGCGGTCGGTTCCGGGTTGCCGACGACCGGTGGCCAGACGCCGGTCCTGGTGACCGCCGCGCCCAGCCCCTACGCATTCGTAGCGTTGGATCGCAGCCCGGCCGTGCCCGGCATCGACACCCTCTACATCGCCGACGACTCCGGCAGCCCCAACGGTGGCGTCCTCAAGTTCTCCTTCGACGGGACCACTTGGACCGCACGGGGATCGATCCGTCCCAACGGCAGCGGCGCGCGCGGCGTGACCGGCACGGTCACCGGCTCGAGCGCGACCCTGTTCGCCACCACCAGCGCCACCGCCGGTCAGCTGGTGAGCCTCGAGGACACGGCCGCCTTCGACGAGACCATCACCGCGACCGCGACCACGCTGGCGACCGCGGCGGCCAACACCGCGCTGCGCGGCGTCGCCTTCGCGCCATCCACCACCACGACCGCGCCCACGATCACGACGCAGCCTCAGGACACCACGGTACCCACGGGCGGCACCGCGACGTTGAGCGTGGCCGCGAGCGGCACCGGACCCTTGACCTATCAGTGGTACGCGGGTACGTCCGGCGACACCGGCAACCCCATCGCCGGCGCGACCTCGCCCACGTACACCACCCCGCCGCTGGCCGCCACGATCTCCTTGTGGGTAAGGGTTTCCGGCCCCGGCGGGCACGCCGACAGCAACACCGCCACCGTCACGGTCTCCTCCACGCCCAACACCGCGCCGACGATCACCCCGTCGCCGGTGCAGGCTCTGGCCTTGACCGCCGGCGACCCCGACAACCCGCCGGCTCTGCGCACGGTCGACATCGACGACGCCGAGACTCCCGTATCCGGCCTGACCGTGACCGTGACCACGAGCAACGCCGCGGTCGCGACCGGCGGCACCACCGGCACCGGCGGCACGCGCACGCTGACGGTCGACCCGGTCGGCACCGGCCGGGCCACCCTGACCGTGACCGTCTCCGACGGTGATCTCACGGCGAGCACCACCTTCCCGGTCGCCGTCTCCGGGGCGCTCCCCGCTGGCACGCACAACCATTACGGCGCAAGCGATGCCAGCACCGCGATCGACCTCGGCGACGGCACCATGCTGGTCGCCGACGACGAGACCAACGTGCTTCGGGTCTATGACCGGGCGCACTCGCGCTACCCGGCCCAGGAGATCGACCTCAGCGGTCTCCCCTTGCGGGACGGCACTCGGGAAATGGACATCGAGGCGTCGGCCCGGACCGGCTCGACCCTCTTCTGGGTGGCCTCGCACGGCCAGAACTCCTCGGGCAACACCCGGCTCAACCGCCAGGAGTTGTTCACCACCAACGCTTCCGGTGTGATCGGCGGCAGCTACCAGCACCTGCGCGATGACCTGATCGCCTGGGATCAGTCCAATGGGGACGCTCTGGGGCTTGCCGCGGCGGCGACCCGGGCGCCCGAGGCCACCCCGAGCGGCTTCAACATCGAGGGCGCGGAGTTCCTGTCCGACGGGTCGACGCTGCTGCTTGGCTTCCGCGGCCCGCTCGCGGCTGACGGCAAGGCGATCGTGGTCCCGGTCACCAACGCCTCGGCTCTGGTGGCCGGCAACCCGACCACCGGCGTGACCGCTTCCTTCGGCACCGCCCTGCTTTGGGATCTCGGCGGGCGCGGCGTCCGGGAGATCCGGCAGATCGGCGGGGAGTACGTCATCATCGCCGGGCCGACCTCGGACAGCGGCGACTTCAAGTTCTACACCTGGGACGGCAACGCCGCGAACCAGCCGCTGCCGCGCGCGGGATCGCTGGATTCCGTAGCGGCCGTGGGCAAGCCGGAGTCGATCCTGCCCACCACGACCGCCGGAAGCGTCCAAGTGCTCACCGACTCGGGCGACACCGTGTTCTACGGCGACGGCGTGATCGCTAAGGACCTGCCCACCGTGCTGCGCAAGTCGACCAGCGCCACGGTGACGATCGGCGCGCCGCCCGCGTGCACCGGTGCCGTGGTCAGCATCGGCTCGGTGCAGGGCACGACCGACGTGAGCCCGCGCGCCGGGCAGACCGTCTCCATCCGCGGCACCATCGTCGGCGACTACGAGGGCGCCAGCCCCGCGTTGCGCGGCTTCTACATCCAGGACGGCGGGGACGGCAATGCGTCCACATCGGACGGTATCTTCGTCTTCGACAACAGCGCCAATCTCGTCTCGCTCGGCGACGTGGTGCAGGTGACCGGGCCGGCCTCCGAGTTCCAGGGCCAGACCCAGCTCACCGCCTCGGCCGGCGGCGTCGAATCCTGTGGCAGGCAAGGGAGTGTGACCGCCACCGACGTGACCCTGCCGGTCGCGGCGGCCGACACGCTCGAGCGCTATGAGGGCATGCTGGTGCGCTTCCACCAGACCCTGTCCGTCACCGAGCACTTCCAGCTCGGCCGCTTCGGCCAGGTCGTGGTCTCCTCCGGTGGGCGGCTGCGCCAGCCCACGGCCGACATCCGCGCCACCGACCAGCCGGCGGTCCAGGCCGCCCAGGCCGCCAACAACCTCAACCGCCTGATCATCGACGACGCGCTGCAGAACCAGAACCCGGACCCGATCATCTTCGGACGGGGCGGGCAGCCGTTGTCGGCGAGCAACACGCTGCGCGGCGGCGACACCGTCACCAACCCGATCGGTGTGATGACCTACACCTGGGCCGGAAACGCGGCCAGCGGCAACGCCTACCGGCTACGGCCGATCAACGCGCTGGGCGGCACCGCCGTCTTCGACGAGGCGAACCCGCGGCCCGACGCGCCACCGACTGTCGTCACCGCCGGCACCGGGATCAAGGTCGCCAGCGCCAACCTGCTCAACTTCTTCAACACCTTCACCGGTTGTCGCTTCGGCACCATCGGCGGCCCGGCCGACTGCCGGGGCGCCTCCGACAACACCGAGTACCAGCGGCAGCTGCCTAAAGAGGTTGCCTCGCTTAGGTTCATGGGTGCTGATGTGATCGGCTACATGGAGATGGAGAACGACGGCTACGGCCCGGACAGCGCCGTGCAGGCGCTGGTGAACGCGCTCAATGCCCCCACCGCCGACGGGCCGGGCGCCTGGGCGTTCATCAACCCCGATGCCGCCACGGGCATCGTCGACTCGGCCGGCACCGACGCCATCAAGGCGGGCATCATCTACCGCACCGCGTCAGTGCATCCGGTGGCGGGCAAGACGTTCGCCGACCAGAACCCGCTCTTCGAGCGGCGGCCGGTGGCGCAGACCTTCGAGAACAACGCGGGCGCGCGGTTCACGGTCATCGCCAACCACTTCAAGTCCAAGGGCTCCTGCCCGGCCTCGGGCCCGGACACGGATCAGGGTGACGGGCAGAGCTGCTGGAACCCGCACCGCACAGCCCAGGCCAACGAGCTGGCGCAGTGGATCCAGGCGACGGTGGTGCCGGGTGCCGGTGACCCGGACGTGGCCATCGTCGGGGACCTCAACTCCTATGCGGGCGAGGATCCCATCGCGGCTTTGGAGGCTCACGGGTACACAAACTTGATAAAGGCCATCCACGGAAACGATGCGTATTCCTACGTCTTCGACGGCCAGTGGGGTTATCTGGACTATGTGATGACGTCGGCGTCGCTCACCCCGCAGGTCACCGGGGCCGGGGACGCGCATCACAACGCCGATGAGCCGTCCGTGCTCGACTACCTCACCGATTTCAAGAGCCCGGGCCAGATTGTTTCGTTGTACGCGCCGGATCGCTTCCGCACCAGCGACCACGATCCGGTGCTGGCCGCCTTCGACCTCGGCCTGCCCGCCACGATCAGCGGCACCCCGCCGGCGGGCGTGGTCGGCGAGCCGTACTCGTTCACCTTCACCACCGGCGGCACAGGTCAAGCCACGGTGACGCTCGACAGCGGCGTTATGCCGCCGGGTCTGACCCTCGCGCCGGATGGCGCTCTGACCGGATCGCCAACGGCCGCAGGCGATTTCAATTTCACGGCACGGGCAACCAACCTGTATGGCTCGGGCACGGTCGCGGCAAGCATCAGTGTGGGCAAGGGCGCCAGCGCCACGACCCTGACCGTCGCCCCCAACCCGGTGGTGACGGGCAACCCGGTCACGTTGACCGCCACCGTGTCGGCGCCGGTCGCGGCGACCGGAGTGGTCACGTTCCTTGACGGGACAACGGTTCTGGGGACAGGATCGCCGCTGACGGTGACGCTGCCCGCCGGTTCGCACTCCATCACCGCGCGGTTCGAGGGCGACGTCAACCTGCGACCGTCCACATCGGAGGCCACCATCCTCGCGGTGATCGACCCGGTGGTGCTCGACGGCCCGCTGCCCGACGGTACGGTCGGGACGCCTTACAGCGCAACGGTTCCGTTCACCGGTGGCCAGCCGGTCACGTTCACGCTCACCGGCGGCACCCTGCCACCCGGGTTGGCGCTGTCGAGCAACGGCACGGTGTCGGGGACGCCGACGACGGCCGGCGGGTTCGCCTTCACCATCACCGCGACCAACCCGGTCAGCCGCGCCTCGCAGGCCTATGCGGTGACGATCGCCAAGGCGGCGACCACCACCACGGTCACCTCGTCGGCCAACCCGTCCATTGTGGACGGAGTGGTCCGGTTCACCGCGACGGTGACGGGGCCGTTCACTCCCACCGGGCAGGTGCAGTTCACCGTCGACGGGCAGCCGCTGGGCGGGCCGGTGGCGCTGAGCGGCGGGGTGGCGGTCAGCAGCCCCATCTCGACGCTCACCCCAGGCGCGCACCAGGTGACGGCCAGGTACCTCGGCGGCACCTCGCACCTGGCGAGCGAGGGGTCGCTGACCCAGGCGGTGCGGTACGGCATCAGGGTCGTCTCCCCGGCGGCCAACGCCCAGATCAAAGCCGGATCGCTTATCCCCATCGCCTTCCAGCTGGTGGACGCGGCGGGCAACCCGATCCCGCTGGGCGAGTCGCTGCTCCTGGCGCTGTCCGGGCGCCTGACCGTCTCGGCCGGCGGCGCGCAGTCGCTGCCGCCGACCCGGGTGCTGTTCGACCCGTTCAGCCGCACCTTCTTCGTCCCGTGGTTCACCGTGCCGCGCCTGCTCGGCGGGCGCACCGGGGCGGTCACCATCACCATCTCGGTGGCGTATCGCGACCTTCCCACCCAGCAGGCGACCATCCCGATAACTCTGACATAAAAGAGACATCGATGGTGGGCCATCCGATGACCCGCTCGGGTCCGTATCCCTCGGACAGCCCACCATCGATGGGAGTAAAACTATGTCAGGTAGGAGAACGCTAGCCGTAGCAATGGCTTTGGCTACGTCGGTGGCCGTGTTCACGGTCGCCGCACCGGCCAAAGCCTCGTCTCCGGTGCCGGGGCAGTTCATCGCCAAGCTATACGCCGAGGCGCTGGGCCGCATGCCGGACCCGGCGGGCTGGAACGGCCACGTCCAGTACTTCAGCACGCTGGGATGCGGCCATGCCACGCTGGCCCAGACCGTCCGGGCCTTCTACAACGGCCCGGAGTTCCTCGGTCTCGGCTATGACAACGCGTCCAAGGTGCTGGCGCTCTATCGCGGGGCGCTCAACCGCGACGCCGACCAGGCAGGGCTCAACCACCACACCAACCTGCTCAACACGGGCGCCATCACCTGGCCGGGACTGGTGGAGGCGTTCATCGGGACCGCCGAGTTCGTAGGGCTGATCGGCGCCGTCTGCGGACCGTCGACGAGTTACTACTACGGGACTGCGCCCGCGCCCGAACTGCCGCTGCTGACCGGCGGGCACAACCCAAGGACCGGGGCGGCGCTGCAGGCAATCATCGACCAGACCCCGGCGGGCGGCGTCGTGCACCTCGCCCAGCGGGCGGTCGTACGGATCACGCAGCCGTTGGTCATCAAGGCCGGAGTCACCGTCGTCACCGCCGGGGCACCGACGCCCCGGCAATACCTCCTGCAGGCCCGTCTCGTCCGGGAGGGCCCGCTGTACCGCGACGCCTTCGTCAAGGTGCAAAGCGGCGCAAGGCTTTTGCACGTCTGGGTGGATGGGCATCGGGGCAACCCGGCCAACCACCTCCACGAGGCGTTCAACGTGGCGCTGCTGGGCGGGACCGGTACCGAGATCTCGCAGTCGCGCGTCTCGGAGACCACCGGCGGCTCGAGCATAGTGGCCTATCAAACCGGCGAGCCGTGCGTGCGCAACGTCATCGCCTACAACCTGGTCACCTCGTGGTCGGCGGCGCACGCCATCATCGCGGGCGCGTCGCGCTGGGCCGACGGGATCACCGTCGCGTGCGGTGGCACCACGGTCGTGGGCAACGGCATCATCGACGCCAGCGACGTGGCGCTCATCCTGTTCCTGTCCACCCCGTTCAACCAGGCCTCGCAGGCGGTGAACAACCAGGTCCTGTCCGCGGGCAACTCCGCGTTCTCGGCCCTGGCCGCCAACGGCGAGTTCAAGCCCGTGCCCACGACCACGCACACCTTCTACGGTGCGCAGGTCTCCAACAACCTGTTGTGGACTAGCCCGAACACGCACTTCCAGATCGGGCTGGAAATCGGTACGAGGCCGCACTTCGGCAACCTGTCCGAGCCGGGCATCGGCGCCACCTTCAACGGCAACGCCACCCCACCCGGCACCTACGCCATCGTCAGCACCGGCATCGCGGTCAGCGGAATGTACAGCGCCACCGTGCAAGGCAACGGGCTGGCTTTGATCGGCCGGCCGGTCAGCGCCTGCCCGGTCGTGGCCATCGGCATCGACGCCCATGGCTTCGCCGCCGGCAGCAACATTCAGCCCGGCGGCGTGTTCGTCAGCTTCCTGCGCCCCGGCAGCACGGCCGGTTGCGTAGGGCTGTAGCTCGAATGTTCCCAGGCGCAGGCGGCTCCGGCCGCCTGCGCCGTCATGTACTCTGGGGCCCCGGTCCGGAGGGCCCGCCCGGCCCGAGATCGGTCGTGGGATTCGGGCCGCCGGTGGTCCCCGGCTTCGTCGGCCCGCCGGTCTGGCCGGGGCCGGTCGGACCGGGCTGCCCCGGTGAGTTCCCCGTGGGTGCCGGCGGCAAGGGCTCCGGTTCGAGTGACGCCTGCCCCGTAGTGCGGAACCACTCAAGCAGTTGCTCGGCATCCGATCGTGCCGGCGCGACGGCCGAGGCGAGAATCTTCGGAGTCGTGTCGGTCCAGACAATCATCGGCTCGTCATCCTCGTTGAGGAAACACCACAGCTTTCCACGTTCACGGTCGTCGCGTTGCCAGCTCATCTGCCCGCCATCGCCGCTGAAGTCGCCGGCCGACTGGCAGGAGGGTCCGTAACCCGAGTCACGAACGTCCAGCAAGGCGGATTTGTCCATCGAGGTGCCGTCGGCGAACAGGCTGTAGGTCGCGGTGTGCGGCACCTCCGAGCTCGGCCAGGTACAGGTGATGGTGGCGGTGGAATAGGATCTCGGGGAGGCCTCCGTACACTCCCGCGCGGTCTTCAATTTTTTCGGCAAATGTGAGCGCAGCCGGTCCACCGGTGTCACCGATGCGGCGGGCGGACCGCTCGGCGTCCCTTCAGGGGCACCATGTTTGGCCACAGCGACGATGACGGCGATTCCGGCTATGGCCAGCAATGCCGCCGCGCCACCGACGATTGTCCAAATCTGCCAGGTTGGGCGCCGCGTGGGCGGCTGGTCCTCACTGTGCATCGAACTCCCCCGCGCCGCGTTTGCGTGAATCTCACCTCATTCTGGCTCAGCGGTGCCTATTCGTTCCGCCATTTGACCATCCAGGCCTCATTCTGGATGGAAATGATGCGTTCGCACCGGGTAACCAGTTCGTCATCGCTTTGCCAGGTCCGCGAATCGGTCGCCTGAAGGTAGCCGTCAAGCATGCTGTCGAGCTGTTGCACAGTTCTCGAATACTCAATGAACTGGTAGACATACCGAGACTCCGCCGCGTAGGCGGCCACCGCCGTGCCGGCCGTTGTCACCACCCCGACCCAGGCGACGGTGTGCACGTTGGGAACCAGAGCCAACACCCCGAGGGCGGCGCCGGTCGTGGCCAGGCCGGCCTGGATGTGGCGAGTGACGGCGAGCCGGTGGTTTATCTCCCGAACCCTGGGCCGGTAATATCCGTCGATCTGGCCGATCAGCCGGACCTGAACGTAGCTGGCGACATCGGACACCTCGGGAAGCGGAGTCGGCGCGGGCAGGCTCGCCGGAAGGTACAGTGTCAGGTCTTCCCCCTCATGCAGGACCTTGCGCACGTGCTGAGTCAGGACCGCCTGCCGGTCGGGTCCGCGATACGGGCCGACGCCCGCGAGGTAGGTGAATACCTCGGACTTCAGCGCTTCTGAGATCGCACGCAGCCTGGTCCAGTCTGAGACCGTCCTCTTGTCGAAGGCGACCCGCAGCGCGGGAACCAGACCCACCGCACATGCCGCGCCCACCGCCGCGATCCGTGAGTAGCTTTCCGACGCCACGTTCATGGCGAGTTGTGTCGCCGTCGCCGCCAATGCCGCCCCGCACAGAACGAGCAACAGCGACGCGAAACGGTACTTCACTATCTTTGCCTTGAGCCGGTCGGCCGTGCGCGACCAGCTTCGTTGCTGCTGCCATGCCTCCTTCACCGGATCCGGCATGCCCGAACCCAAACAGCCGGCTTGGACCTCGCCGCCGCGGAGGAATCGCCCTGGGCCGCGAGGCCACCGGCGGCGGCCCAGACGCAGACGGCCAGCAGCACGAGCAGAAGCAGGGCGCCGCAGACGATTATCGGGACCAACCAACGCCTTCGCTCATCCTCGGACGCCTTCTTCTCCCGCACCACGGCCGGTGGGGGCGTGGGTGGCATCTGGCCCGGACCGCGAGCGCTCTCCGGCAGTTGCGGCTCAGCCGGTTGCGGCTCAGCCGGTTGCGGCTCAGCCGGTTGCGGCTCAGCCGGTTGCGGCTCAGCCGGTTGCGGCTCAGCCCGTTGCGGCTCAGCCCGTTGCGGCTCAGCCCGTTGCGGCTCAGCCCGTTGCGGCTCAGCCCGTTGCGGCTCCACCAACTCCGGCTCCGGTGACTCCAGCTGTTGAG
>Ga0075418_10004413_pt1 | contig 16027 bp, 19 predicted proteins | sample SoiMetdeltSBSDD2_FD_81776 | JGI IMG/M metagenome (GOLD analysis project Ga0075418, IMG submission 81776) | Bulk soil microbial communities from a Populus tree surrounding site in Tennessee, USA - Soil MetaG P. deltoides SBSDD2 | ecosystem: Environmental > Terrestrial > Soil > Tree plantation...
GCCGGCGACGACGTTCTCAAGCAGATCGTCCAGCTGCTGGCCAGCCAGTCGCGGCGCGATTCGGTCGTCGCGCGGTACGGCGGCGACGAGTTCATCGCGCTCCTGCCCAGCACGACCAAGGCGGCGGCGCTCGTGTACGCCGAGCGGATGCGCGCGATCATCGAGCGCTACCCGTTCCAGTACGGCCCGCTGACCGCGAGCTTCGGCGTGGCCGGCTTTCCCGACGATCCCGGCAGTGTCGCCGACCTGATCAAGAGCGCCGACCACGCGCTCTACGAGGCCAAGCGGCAGGGACGAAACCTCGTTGGAGGTGCCGTGAAATGACCCCGATCGCCACGAAGACGGTGCGCGCGACCAAGAATGTCCTGGTCGTCGACGACGAAGCCGCCATCTCCCGGATGCTGAAGGACGCCCTCGGGCTCTTCCGGCACGAGCACGCGTACCAGGTGGAGATCGCCGCCGACGGGATCGACGCCCTCGCGGCTCTGAAGCGGCAGTCCTACGACCTGATCCTGCTCGACATGTACATGCCGCGGATGAGCGGCCTGCAGCTCCTCGAGGAGATGGCCCGTCTGAAGGTGCAGACCCCGGTCCTGATGCTGACCGGCAACGACGACACGCGGACCGCGGCGGACGCGCTCTCGAGCGGCATCTTCGCGTACATTCCCAAGCCGTTCGATCTGCAGCACCTCGAGCACCTGGTCTCGCTCGCCGTCACCTCCCGCTCGGCCGCGCGCTAGGCGGAGGCACCGCGGCCGGGCGCCCGCGGCCGGCCCTGTTGACCGCACCCGCGCGATCGCGGTAGATCTTGAAGCCATGAGCGATCCCGTCACGGTCTCCGTGCTTACCCACCGCCTCGAGGCCATCGTGCAGGAGATGGGCGAGGCGATGCTGCGAACGGCGTACTCGCAGATCCTGAACTCGAGCCGCGACTTCTCCACGGCGCTCTGCGACGCGCAGGCGCGCCTGATCGCGCAGGCCGAGCACGTGCCGATCCACGTCGGGGCCGTGCCGTGGGCGGTCGAGTCGGTGCGCGATGCCTTCAAGGGACGGATCCGGCCCGGCGACGTCTACCTCCTGAACGACCCGTATCACGGCAACAACCACCTGCCGGACCTGACCGCGTTCGTGCCGGTGTTCGTGGGCGACGAGGTGGCGTTCTGGTCCGTCAACCGCGCCCATCAGAGCGACATCGGCGGCTCGACTCACGGCGCCTACAACCCGGCCGCGACCGAGATCTGGCAGGAAGGCCTCCGGATCACCCCGCTCAAGCTCTACGAGGCCGGCGAGCTGCGCGACGACGTCTTGAAGATGATCACCACGAACGTGCGGCACCCGCACGACTTCATGGGCGACCTCCGCGCGATGATCGGCTCGGCGCGCGTCGGCGAGCGGCGCCTGCTGGCGCTGGTCCGCGACTACGGCGCGGCGACGGTCCTGGCGGCCATCGACGAGATCCTGGACGGCGCCGAGCTGCAGGCACGCAGCTGCGTCAAGACCTGGCGCGACGGCGTCTACCACGGCGAGACGATCCTGGACGACGACGGCCACGAGTTCCGGGACATCTGGATTCGCGCCACCGTCACCAAGAAGGGCGACGGGCTCACGATCGACCTGAGCGACTCGCACCGGCAGGTCTCCGGCTTCATCAACTCGTCGTTCCCGAACACGATGTCGGCCATCCACATGGCCTTCGCGTACCTGATCGATCCGCGCACGCCGAAGAACTCCGGGACCTTTCGGCCGGTCAAGGTGATCGCCCGGCAGGGCACGATCGTCTGGCCGTTTCCGCCGGCGCCGGTCACACTGGCGACGAACCACTGCGCGCAGGAGATCGCCGAGGCGATCATCCGCGCGCTGGCGCCGGCCTGCCCGCAGCGCGTCCTGGCGGGTTGGGGACGGCGCTTCCGCATCGCGATCAAGGGCGTGAATCCGCGGACGCGCAAGCCGTTCATCTGGCACATGTTCCACGCGCGTCCGGGCGGCGGCGCGACCGCCGTCGGCGACGGGTGGGAGACTGCGGGCGAGGGGCAGGCGGCCGGCGGGATCAAGTTCGGCAGCGTGGAGGTGGCCGAGGCGCGCTTTCCGCTGACGTTCGAACGCCACGAGTTCCGGATCGATTCGGCGGGGGACGGGATGCATCGCGGCGGTGTCGGCGCCGTGCTCCGCCTGCGGATGGACATCGAGGAGCCCGCTGTCGCCAACACCGCCGGCGACGGCGTCCGCCACGCGCCGTACGGTCTACTCGGCGGCAAGGACGGCCTGCCCCACCGCTACCGGCTGCAGTCACGTGGGCGTGCGATGCGCGTGCTCAAGACCAAGGAAGTCGGGATTGCCGTGCGGAGCGGCGACGTGTTCGTGGTGGAGTCGTCGGGGGGCGGCGGCTACGGGCCGCCGTCGAAGCGCGCGCCCGCGGCGCGCGCCAGTGACCGCGCGAACGGCTTCACGCGGCGCTGAGGGCGGGGAGCCGCGGGGCTCCCCGCCGCATCGTTCGCCTACGAGCTTTCCGTCGCCAGCGTGTCCGCCCGGCGCGGGCGCCGACCCTCGAGACGTCGACCGAGGCTCACCAGGGCCGCCCCGAGCCGAACGCGCACCGGTCGCCGCTTCGGCCGCACCGACTGCGTCAGCGCGTCTCTCGCGCCCGCCGCGCGGGCTTCCGCCAGACGCTCGCGCACCAGCCACTCCGCGAAGTAGAGATTCATGTCCATGACACCGACTCCCCCCGGGATCTGCGCGCGGTGGCGACTGTGGCGCGCTCCCGGCGCGGAACGAATTTCTCTTGCGGGCTCAGCACGATCTCGAATCGGCCGGGGACCGCCCGGTCCGGCGCGTCGAAGCCCCCGTAGGCGGAGCGGACCACGCGGCCGACCGTGTCGAGGTCGTCGAACGGAACGGGAATCGCGAGCTGCCACCGGCCCCCGAGCCGGCGCCGCACGACCGGCGAGACGATCGCGCCCAGCTCCGCGTGGATCGCGTCCGTCACGGCGACCTGCCGTGCGCATGCCGCCAGACGGATGCGCGCGCGGCGCTCCATGAAGAGCAGGGCCGCGGTCACCAGCGCGATGGGAAACGCGAGCGCGGTGCCCAGAGCCACTCCTTCGTGCCATCCAACCATGTCCGTCTCCTCCGCCTTCTCTGACACCGCGGAGGCGCCGGCGTGAAACGGCGAGCGAGGCGCTAGACGGCGAGCGGGTGGAGATCCGGGCGGCAGCTCGTGCAGGGCACGAGCCCGAGAGATTCGGCGAGATCGCGGGACGCCATCAGGGTGACGCGCCCGATCGGCCGGCGCGCGATGTCGCCGCACGTGGGCAGGCAATACTCGCGCTGCTCGTTACGCTCGTAGTGATAGAGCGCCTGCCGCGTGACGTGGGCGTCGCGCGCGCCGACGGCGCGGACGCCCTCGACGGCGAGCAGATCGCGCTTGAGCTCGATCTTGTTGCCGGAGTAGCCGGTGAGCGCGCCGGAGCTCCCGATGATGCGGTGACACGGCACCACGATCGGCAGCGGATTCCAGCGGAGCGCCTGCGCGACCGCGCGTGTCGCCGCTGGCCTGCCGATCTCGGCGGCGATGCCGGCGTACGAGGTGACCGCGCCGTACGGGACGGCGGCGGTCGCGCGCAGCACCGCCCGGTGGAAATCGCTTCGCGCCAGTCGCAGGTCGAGCGCCCATTCCAGCCGCGTGCGATCACCGCGCAGGTATTCGAGGAGCTCGCGGAAGAGGGCCTCGATCTCGGCGCCATCCTCCTGCGGCTCGACGCCGCTCACGCGGGACAGCCGGGAGGCCGCGAGGTCGCTGCGCCCGCCCAGGTACTCCACGAGCGACACGCCATGCTCCGACCGCGCGATGAGGATGTGGCCGAGCGGCGAGGGGAAGATGCGATACGACACCAGGCGCGACCTCAGATCGGCGAGCCGCGACTCGAGGCCCTCGCGCGCGCGCGCCATGCTTTCGGCGACGGCCGGCACGCGGCGCAGGGCGCCCACCACGCCGTCGATCTCGCGGTAGCGATGGAACTCGCCGCGGCACGACGCGCACGAATCGATGTGGCGCTCGACCCGGCGCGCGGCCCCGGACTCGGCGTCGCCCGTCGCGGCGGCGACGAGGTCGGCTTCGATCTCCCGACAGCTCTGAGGTTTGCGCGTCATCGTGGTTGCTCCGTGGTGGTCGGCGAGAGCGCCTGACCGTCAAGACTCAGCCGGATCTTGCGCAGCGCCTGGAACACGTGGGCTCGCGCGCTCTCGGCCGAGCAGTCGAGGCTCTGTCCGATGGCCTCGTAGTCGAGCTCGTGGATTTTTCGCATGATGAATGCCTGCCGTTGCTTGAGCGGGAGCCGGCCGACCGTGCGCGTGACCAGAACCCTGGCCTCGCCGAACCTCGCTTCGTCCTCAGGCCCGTCGGGGTCGGCCTCGCGGCGCTCGAGCGAGGCGGCCTGGAGCGCCACGCGCCGGCGTTTCTCCGAGCGGAAGTGGTTGCGGGTGAGGTTCGTCGCGATCGCGAACAGCCACGCGCGCACGTTGGCCTCGGGGCCGAGCGTGCGGTACGCGCGATAGGCACGCAGGAACGTCTCCTGGGACAGGTCCTCGGCCTCGGTGGGCCGCGACGTCACGCGCCGGATGTAGCGATAAATCTCGGCGTGGTGCGCGCCGACGATGGTCTCGAACGGTTGGGCACCCATCATGCGTAAAGACACCGGAGCGGCCCCGATGTGAAACGGCCGGCCGGGCTCGCCACATGATAAGGTATCCCGCGCATGAGGACCTCCCGTGACTGAGACCGCCGACGTCGTCGTGGTGGGCGGCGGCGTCAACGGCGTGAGCATCGCGTACGCGCTGGCGGCGCGCGGCGTTCCCCGGGTGGTGCTCTGCGAGAAGGCGGCGCTGGCCAGCGGCGCCTCCGGCTTCTCGAGCGCGCTCGTCCGCATGCACTACACCAACGAATGGGACGCGCGCCTGGCGTTCGCCAGCTTTCCCGTCTTCCGGAACTGGACGGAGATCATGGGCGGGCCGTCCGTGTTCACCCACACCGGCTTCGTCAACGTCGTCGCCCCGCAGTTTGCCGACGCGCTCCGCCGGAACGTCGACATGCTGCGAGCCATCGGCGTCGACACTGTCGCGCTCTCGTCGGGCGAGCTTCACGACCTCCAGCCCTTCGCGAACGTCGAGGACCTCGGCGCCGCCGCCTTCGAGCCGGCGAGCGGCTACGCCGATCCCGCCGCGACCGTCGAGGGCTTCCGGCGGCGGGCGCAGGATCTGGGCGCCCAGGTGCGCCAGTGGACGGGCGTCACGCGCATCCTGCGACGCGAGAGCCGAGTCCTCGGCGTCGAGACGGCCGCAGGCCGCATCGATGCCGGCGCCGTCGTGGTGGCCGCGGGCGCGTGGGCGCCGCGGCTCTGCCGCGAGATCGGTCTCGAGATTCCCGCGCGGGTCAAGGCGCTCGATACGGTGCAGGTGGAGCGACCGGCGGCGCTCGCCGATCCGCACATGGTCTTCATCGACAACGTGCAGGGGAGCTACTTCAGGCCCGAGAGCGGAATCCGCACGATCGTGGGCGTACCGTGCCAGGAGTGGGACCTCGATCCCGACGGACCCGCCGTGCTGGCGCCGGGTGCCGCGGCGGTCGGCGCTCAGATCCTGACGCACCGGATCCCGGCGCTGGAAGGCGCGACGCTCGCGCGGGGCTATCGCGCCTTCGATTGCTACAGCCGCGACCGCCACGCCATTCTCGGGCGGGTGGACGGTATCGACGGGCTCTATCTCGCCACGGCGTTCAGCGGCTCCGGATTCAAGATCGCGCCCGCGGTGGGCGTCTGCATGGCCGAGCTGATCCTCGATGGCCGGGCGAAGACGGTCGATATCGAACCGTTCAGCCTGCGGCGGTTCGCCGAGGGGCGCTCGCCGGAAGGCCCGTATCCGTACGCGGTGCGAAGAGACCATACCGAGCGACGTTGACTTGCCGGCGGCCGGCGTCTACTTTGGCCGGACCAGCCTGAGGAGCGAGGAGGGCGGAATGTTCAAGCACGTGGTCACGTCCGAGACCGAGCTGCGCGATCTCATGGGCACGCCCAGCGAGCGGGCCATCAAGAAGGAATCGGCCACGGTCGACGAGCCTGCCCGCGAGTTCATCCGGCATTCGCCCTTCCTCCTGCTGGCGACCTCCGATGCGAACGGGCGCTGCGACGTCTCCCCCAAGGGCGACGCGCCGGGCTTCGTGCGCGTGCTGGACGAGCGACATCTCGTGATTCCCGATCGTCCAGGCAACAAGCGGCTCGACGGGCTGCGCAATCTGCTCGCCAACCCGCACGTGGGCATGATCTTCCTGATCCCCGGTCGGGAGGAGACGCTTCGGGTGAACGGGCGCGCGTCGATCGTCCGTGACGAGGACATCCTCGAATCCGTCGCGGCGCGCGGCAAGCGCCCGCAGGTCGCCATCGCCGTCGAGGTCGAGGAGTGCTTCCTGCACTGCCCGAAGGCCTTCTTGCGTTCCCAGCTCTGGGAGCCCGCGGCGTGGCCCGATCGCTCCGTGCTCCCGTCGATGGCGTGCGTGCTCTACGAGAAGCTCCAGCCGGCGGGCAAGAGCCTCGAGGAGTACGTGCGCGAGAGCGCGGAGAACACCCAGAGGACGCTCTACTAGTCGGAACTCGCGAGCCGTGCTCGGTCTCAGTGCGGCCTCGGGGCGTACATGATGATGCCGACCCCGAGGATGCAGACGAGAGCCCCGATCAGATCATAGCGATCGGGCACGACACGATCGATCGCCCAGCCCCACAGGACCGACATCACGACGAAGACGCCGCCGTAGGCCGCGTAGACCCGCCCGAAGTGCGCCGTCTGATAGGTCGGGATCACGCCGTAGAGGACCAGTATCACAGCGCCGAGCACGCCGAGGAACCACGCGCGACCATCGCGCCACCACGACCACACGAGGTAGCCACCGCCGATCTCGGCGAGGCCGGCGAGAACGAACAGCGTGATCGACGAGGCGATGTGAGTCATGCCGGGCAGTATAGCCGTCGTTCTAGCGTGCGACGGCCACCGCGCGTGATGCGTCGCGGATCACCCGGGCAGCCGAGTGACCGAACATCGCCGCGACCAGCAAGCCGATCGCGATGTCCGGCCACGGCGAGCTCGTCAGCGCGACCGCGCCGGCGGCCGCCAGTACGCCCGCGTTGCCCGCGACGTCGTTCCGTGAGCAGACCCACGCCGACCGCATGTTGATGTCGTCGCCCCGGCGCCGCCAGAGCAGGATCAGACAGAACACGTTGGCGGCGAACGCCAGCAAGCCGACCGCGCCCATGACCTCGACGGTGGGCGCGAGCCCGTGGGCGATCTTCACGGCCACTTGCACGAGCACCGCGATCCCGAAGGCGGCCATGATCGCGCCCTTGAGCAGCGCGGCGCGGGCCTGCCAGAGCAGGCCGCGGCGGATGACGTACAGGCTGAAGCCGTACACGATGGCGTCGCCGAGCATGTCGACCGAGTCGGCGAACAACGCGGTCGAGTTGCCGAGGACGCCGGCGACGCTCTCGACGAGGAACATGGCGACGTTGATCCAGAGCACGACGTGCAGCACCCGCCGCTGTTCGCGGGGAATCTCGCGGACCTCGCAGCATTCGTCCACGGCTCCGAGCTTACGCGTCGGTCGCACCGAATTCCATGGAGTCGATGGTCAGCTAGGGATGGACATTGACGGCCGTCCCGGTTATTCATGATCGGCATGACGAGCGCGCGCTATCGCATCGGAATCGACGTCGGCGGCACCTTCACCGACCTGGTGGCTGTCGACGAGCAGGGCGCGCTCGTGCTGGCCAAATGCGCCTCGACGCCGCCTGACCCGTCTGAAGGGCTCGTCACCGGCCTCGGGCTCCTGGCGGCGGAGCTCGGCACCAACCTCCGCGAGCTGCTCGCGCAGACCGAGACGATCGTGCACGGCACGACCGTGGCGACCAACGCGCTCCTCGAGCGCAAGGGCGCGAAGGTCGGGCTCCTCACGACCGAGGGGCATCGCGACGTCATCGAGATGCGCGAGGGCCTGAAGGACGATCGCTACAATCTCCGGATGGCGCCGCCCATCCCGCTGGTGCCGCGCGCCCGACGCCTCGGAGTCCGCGAGCGGCTCTCCTTCGACGGGACCGTGTCGACTCCGCTGAGCCTCCGCTCGTTGGGGACGGCGATGTCGTCGCTGGCGAAGGCGCGCGTGGAGGCGGTGGCCGTCTGCTATCTGCACTCGTACCGGAACCCCCGCCACGAGAAGCAGACCGGGCGCGAGCTGGCGCGGCGTCTTCCGGGCGTGTACGTGTCGCTCTCGGCCGAGGTCTTGCCGCAGATCAAGGAGTACGAGCGGGTCTGGACGACTGTCGTGAACGCCTACGTGGGCCCGGCGCTCGCGAGCTATCTGGAGCGCCTCGCGGCCCGCCTCACGAGCCACGGTTATCGCGGCGACGTGCTGATCATGCAATCGCACGGCGGGGTCGCGCCGGTGCGCGAGTCGACGCGGCTGGCGGCGGGCGCCGTGCTGTCGGGGCCGGCGGGCGGCGTCGCGGCCGGACGCTACAGCGCGCGTCTGCTGAGTGAGGCGAACCTGATCACGTTCGACATGGGCGGCACGTCGACCGACATCGCGCTCCTGCAGGGCGGCGAGCCCCAGCTCACGGGCGAGAAGACTGTCGGCGTCGCGAAGGTCGCGCTCCCGGCGATCGACATCCACACGCTGGGCGCCGGGGGCGGATCGGTCGCCTGGGTGGATGCGGGCCGCATCCTGCACGTCGGACCCGAAAGCGCGGGCGCCGAGCCGGGCCCGGCGTGCTACGGAAAGGGCGGCGTTCGAGCGACGGTGACCGACGCCAACCTGGTGCTCGGTTTTCTCGATCCCGGTAATTTCCTCGGCGGCCGCATCCGTCTCGACGCGGGCGCGGCGCGCGCCGCCGTCGAGCAGGTCGCGAGGGAGCTCGGCACGACGGCGCTCCGCACGGCGGACGGCATCACCCGCGTCGTCAACACCAACATGGCCGAAGGGATCAAGATCGTCTCGGTGCGCCGTGGCGTCGACCCGCGCCAGTTCGCGCTCGTCGCCTTCGGCGGCGCGGCGGGGCTACACATCACTGAGGTGGCGCGGCTCCTCGAGATCCGGCGCGTCGTCGTGCCGTCGGTCGCGGCGGTGCTGTCGGCCTGGGGCATGCTGGCGACCGACCTGCGCTACGAGCTCGTGCGCTCACACGTGAGCGAGGTGGGCCGGATGACGGCGGCGGGTCTGCGGCGGCTGTTCGCCGCGCTCGAGCGCGACGGCCGCAAGCGCCTCGCCCGCTTCGACGGGCCCATCAGCGTCCGCCGGGGTCTTGACATGCGCTACGGCGAGCAGATCTTCGAGATCCAGGTGGACCTCGACGGCGTCGATCTCGACGCCCCCAACCTGCTCGAGCAGGTGGCCGAGCGCTTCCACCGCCGGCACGAAGAGCTCTATGCCTACAGCGCGCCGGGGCAGGAAGTCGTGATCGTGAACGCGCGCGTCGCCGTCGTCGGCGCCCTCCCGGTGCTGCCGGCCGGCGCGGGCGCCTCCGAGCGCGGCGCGCCGACGCCGGCCGCGCGCCGTCGTGTCTGGCTCGGCGACTGGGTCGAGGTCGCGGTGCACCGGATGGAGGCGCTGGCGAGCGGGCAGGAGGTCAAGGGCCCGGCGATCTTCGAGTCCGCCACCACCACGGTGCTGGTCCGCGAGGGCGAGCGGGTCACCGTCACCCCGAACGGCTGGCTCGACATCCGCCTCGGCTAAGCGCGTGCGGGGGGACTTGCGCCACAACGTGGCGGCGCTCGGCGCCGACTACGCGCTGTTCGTCGTCGGGCTCGCGTTCGCGTCGCAGTCCACCATCCTGCCGGCGTTCGCGGCCCATCTGGGCGCGCCCAACGTCGTCATCGGCGCGATCCCCGCGGTCATGACGCTCGGCTGGTTCCTGCCGTCTCTGTTCGCGGCCGGCTACACCGAATCGCTCGCGCGGAAACTGCCGTTCATCGTGCGCTACACGATCTGGGAGCGGGTCCCGTTCATCGTGCTGTCGCTCGCCGCGTTCTTTCTCGCCGACCGCGCCCCGGCCGCGGCGCTCGGCCTGATGCTCCTGATGCTGCTGGTCGTCACCGGCGTGGGCGGCGTGCTCATGCCGGCGTGGATGGACGTGATCGGCAGGGCGATCCCGGTCACGCTGCGAGGGCGCTTCTTCGCGTTCGCGAACCTCGCGGCGAGCGTGGGCGGCCTCGGCGGAAGCGTCGCGACGGCGAGCATCCTGGCCGCGGTGCCCGCGCCGGCCAGCTACGGCGTGTGCTTCGCCTGCACGACCGTGTTCCTGGCGCTCTCGTACTTCGCGCTGGTCGCCGTCCGCGAGCCGGTCACGACGGAGTCGGCGCCCGTCACGCGGCTGTCGGAGTATCTTTCGCGTATCCCCGGGCTCCTCGGGCGCGATCCGAACCTCACCTGGTTCCTCACCGCGCGGGCGTTCGGGATGGTCGGCTCGATCGGGAGCGCGTTCTACACGGTGTACGCGCTCGGCGCCTGGGATGCCCCCGCGGCGCAGGCGGGCGTGTTCACCACGCTCCTCTTCGTGGGCCAGATGGCGGGGAACGCGGTGCTCGGCTGGCTCGCCGACCGCCGGGGCCACCGGCTGGTGATCATCCTCGGCCTCGGCGCGACACTGGCCGGCAACCTGATCGCGATCGGCGCGACGAGCCTCGGCGTGTTCGGGCTGGCGTTCGTGATGCTCGGCTTCCAGATCGCCGCCATGAACGTCTCGAATCTCAACGTGATGCTGGAGTTCGCGCCGGGTCCGGCGGCGCAGCCGACCTATATCGGCCTGGGAACGACGCTCCTGGCGCCGGTCGCCTTCGGCGCGCCGATCGCGGCGGGCCTCCTGGCGGATGTGCGGGGCTTCGTCGCGGTCTTCGCGGTGGCGGCGGTGGGGGCTTCGGTCGCGCTCGCGCTCCTGCTCACACGCGTGCGCGACCCGCGCGCGGCGGCCGTCACCCCGCGCGTGGCCTGAGCGTCACTTCTTCCGCTTCACGCGCTCGATGGGCGGCTCGTCCACCACCGGCTCGGCGTTTCTGAGCTCGAGCGCGATCGTGTCGCCCTGCTCGACCAGCAGATCGACCTCGGCCACCCGCTTCGTGTAGGTGGCGAGGATCACGCCGCTCTCGGTCTGGATCTTCAGCAGCAGGCGGTTCGGCTCGCGCTGCTTGCCCACGACCTGTCCCTCGACGACGCGCGCGCGAATACGAAGCTGCGGGGGCAGGTACGGGTCGACCATCGGCGGCAGGTACACGGTTCCGGCGACGCCGAGCCCGGCGCCGACGAGCAACGTCACGATCAGGAGCGTCCATCCGCGCATCGGGCGATCAGGTCAGCGCAACGTAATCGTACTCGCCGAGGCCCTGCAGCACCAAGAACACCGCGGAGGCGTCGCCGCCGTTGGTGACGAGATGCGGCCGGCGGGCGCGGACCGTGTAGGTCTCGCCGGGCTCCAGCCGGATTTCCTCCTTCGGCTCGCGCAGGAACAGACGCAAGCGGCCCTGGAGCACGTAAAAGGTGTCCTGCACGTTGTTGTGATAGTGCCAGGGCACCTGCTGGCGGGGGCCGATCTGCAGCTCCGAGATTCTGAAGCCCGGACGCTCGGCGTGTCGCGCGCGGCGCTCGACCTCGTAGAGATGGCTCGAGTCCTTGACCGCCTCCATGGGCAACTCCTCCTTCTCGTCGGCGATGGTACCATCGCGGTACCACCCGCTGTCTTTCAGACCGAGTAGTTACAAGTCAGATTCGGGAAGTGGGCGCGAAGAGGCGCGTCCTGGTGCCTGCCTTCAAGCCACCTGACCGTCTTTATCGCCGCAGGAATGTCGCTAGAAAGTGGATAGCGAGTGTATGGCAGAGGCGATCCCGCTGCGTGGATACGTCAGATTCCCGGCGTCGAAGAGGTCGCAGAGGCGATCAAGGCTGCGATGACACAAGCAGACCCGCGGAGGTCGGCTGCCGCGTCAGTTTTGTACGCGCGTCTGGTGCCGAGCGGACGCAAGGCGGTCTGAGCACGCGGCGTCGACGACGTCATCAACGCCGTGGCCGGTGCCTGCCGCCCAGCTTTCAGCCCGAGACTACCGGGACACGCTACTTCGAGCGACGAAGGATGACTTCCCCCAACGTGGTCATGCCGGTCATCGTATCGCCCTTGACCTCGAGCTGAGAGAACGTCGCGGTCGCGAGCGAGAGCTTCAGGAGCTCGCCCTGGAGGGCGCCCGTGACCGGGCCCGAGAGGTCCGGACGCGCGGCGACGGTGATATTGCCCGTGACGTTGGTTCCAGTCTGGGCCAGCGTCAGGTCGACGGGTACCCCGGCTGAGCCTTGGCCGGCGTATCCCGACCACGTGCCGACGACGTTGGCGGTCGGAGCGTTCGCCATCGCCTTCTCTTCTTTGACGGCGGCGCACCCGACCGTGGCGAGGCAGACCAGCACGAGAAGCCCAACCGTGGTTGCTCTGATCATGGTTTCCTCCATTGTGGGGGTGGCCGGAGCTGTCGAGGGGAATCCTCTGACCCGTCTTGTCCGCTACGGCTCCGTCCGGGGCAATGGGACCTTTGGCCTATGCAAGGGCGCAGGGGGTGTACCGCCTTTTGGTGCTTGCCGACGCCCGCCTCCAGGCCGAATCCCGCCTAGCCTGCAGGTCCCAGCGGTTTGCCCCGCTCAATTCCTTGCGCTAGCGGCTCCCCAAGCCCCGATCGGAAGGCCACCATGCGCACCAGCGCAGTCCCGTTCGTTCCGCTGTCCGCTCAGCTCTCGTAACGATCCAGACCCTCGACGGCCGCCTCGTGGCGCTCCGGTTGAACCTGCCCGTAGGTGTCGGCCGCGCGCGTCTCGCGCTGTTTTGGCCTATTCCGCGCAGACGCGCCTGCGAAGACTTGAATAGTTCAGAAGGCCAGGACTACCATCGCGACACCGTCATTCCCGGAGGATCGCCATGGCCGAAGATCTGCTGGAAAGCGTCAAGGACGGAGTCGCTGTGCTCACGCTGAACCGCCCCGATCGGCTCAACGCCATGTCGGGCTCGATGCTCGACGCGCTGCTCGAGGCGCTGCCCCGACTCGCCGAAGACCCGGCCGTTGGCGTCGTGGTGCTCACCGGGGCGGGCCGCGGCTTCTGCGCCGGCGGCGACGTCAAGGCCATGGCCGAGGGGCGCGAGTTCGGGGGCACGACCCTCGAGGAAAAGGCGCAGGCGCTCCGCTCGCGCATGGAGGTCTCGCGCTGGCTTCACGAGATGCCGAAGATCACGATCGCGATGGTGCGCGGGGCTGCGGCGGGCGCCGGGCTCTCGCTCGCGCTGGCGTGCGATCTGCGCGTGGCGAGCGACACCGCCCGGTTCGCGACTGCGTTCGCGCGCGTCGGCTACTCGGGAGACTTCGGCGGAAGCTGGTACCTGACGCAGCTCGTGGGCAGCGCCAAGGCGCGGGAGCTCTACTACACGGCCGACGTCGTTGATGTCCAGGCGGCGCAGGCACTCGGCATCGTGAACCGGGTGGTGCCCGACGGGCGGCTCGAGGACGAGACGATGGCGCTCGCCGCGCGGCTCGCTCGCGGACCGCGCGTTGCCTACCAGTACATGAAGCGGAACTTCAACGCCGCCGAGAGCGGGACGCTCAAGGATTCGCTCGATCTCGAGGCGTGGCACCATACGCGGTGCGGGATGACCGAGGACCATCGCGAGGCCGCCCGGGCCTTCGTCGACAAGCGCGAGCCGGTCTTCAAGGGGCGTTGATGGCGTTCACGCGCGAGCTGTGGAAGTCGATCGAGCCGATCTACGCGGCGATTCTCGAGCATCCGTTCCTGCGCGGGCTCACCGACGGCTCGCTGCCCCGCGAGAGCTTCAAGTTCTACGCGGTCCAGGATGCGCTCTACCTGCGCGAGTTCGCCCGCGCGCTGTCGCTCGCCGCGGCGCGGGCGCCCGAGGACGACTGGATCATCATGTTCAACGAGCACGCCGCCGGCGCCCTCAAGGTCGAGCGCGCGCTCCACGAGGGATTCTTCAAGGACTTCGGGCTCACGCCGGCGGATGTCGCCCGGACCCCCCTGGCGCCGACGAACCTCGCCTACACGAGCTACCTCCTGGCGGTTGCCTACGGCTCCCCATTTCACGAGTCCATGGCCGCGCTCCTGCCCTGCTACTGGATCTACTGGGAGGTCGGCAAGGAGCTCGAGCGGTCCGGCTCCGCCGACCCCCTGTACAAGCGCTGGATCGGCACCTACGCCTCCGAGGAGTTCGGCGCCGTCGTCCGGGCGGTGCTCGCCGCGACCGACCAGGTGGCCGAGCGGCTGACGGCGTCCGAGCGCGAGGCGATGCGGGGCCACTTCCTGGCGACCAGCCGCTACGAGTGGATGTTCTGGGATATGGGCCTTCGCCGCGAGGCCTGGCCGATCTCGTGACCGGATGAGTCCTTCGGAAGGCTTCGACCGGGCCACCGCGATCTGGAAGGAGGCCTACCAGCACCAGATGCGGGGGGAGCTCGACCGGGCGATCGAGCTCTATCAGCGCTCGATCGAGGTGCACCCGACCGCCGAGGCCCACACCTTCCTGGGATGGACCTACAGCTTCCAGGGCCGCCTCGACGAGGCGACCCAGGAGTGCCTGCGCGCCATCGACGTCGACCCCGATTTCGGAAACCCCTACAACGACATCGGTTGTTACCTGATGCAGCAGGGGAAGCTCGACGAGGCCGTCCCGTGGCTGGAGCGGGCGAAGCAGGCGAGGCGATACGAGCCGCGCCAGTTTCCGCATATGAACCTGGCCCGGATCCGCATGAAGCAGGGGCGGTGGTGGGATGCGCTCCGGGAATTCGAGCAGGCCGTGCGTCTGGCCCCCGGAGACGCCGACCTCCGGCGAGCCCTGCATTCTTTACGCGCCAGACTGAACTGAGCGAACGATCCCGTCACCCTGCTGACTCCCTCTGTCGCGAAGGGAACACACCGGACGCACCAAAAAGGCCCATTTCCCGCCAAAACCGTGGTTCTATATCTGGCGACCGGGTTGCAAGCTCTCCCGGCCGAGCCCAGCCGCGACAGGTGTGGGCATAGAGGAGGCCGTTATGCGACAGGCGCTGATGATGTGGGTGGTCCTACCGGCGGTGATGCTCCTGGCCAGCGGATGCGTCGCCACTCGGGGGTGGGTGAGGGAGCACGTCGACAAGACAGAAGTCGCGATGGACAAGAAGGTGTCTGCTGTCGACCAGAAGTCGGCGGCGGAAAGCCAGCGGCTCGACCAGAAGGTCGACGGGGTCGACGGCCGGCTGAAGACCACCGAGGGGAACTTGGCCGAGACGACCGCGACAGCCAAGGGCGCCAAGGAGCGTGCTGACAGCGCCTACACCAAGGCTGACGAGACCAACAGCCGGCTGACCAGGCTGTGGACGAACCGGAACAACCGCAAGGAAGCCGACAGCTACCAGATCCTGTTCGGCTTCGACAAGTGGGAGATCGGCGACGCGGGCCAGACCAAGCTGTCCGAGCTGGTCCGGGAGATGAAGGAGAATCCCAAGCTGACGGTCGACCTCCAGGGCTATGCCGACCCCGTTGGGAGCTACGGCTACAACGTGGCCCTGAGCCAGCGCCGGGTCGAGTCGGTTCGGCGCTACCTGGTCGAGAAGGGCGTCGAGCTGCCGCGGATCAACTTGATCGGCCTGGGCCCGATCGCCGAGAAGGGTGTGCCGAACAAGGACAAGCGCAAGGTGACCGTCAAGATGATGGTCAACGCCGAGGACTAGAAGCCCCTTTCGGACCTAGCCTCTCCCCGCGCGCTCGGGCTACCGAGCGCGCGGGGGTGATCCCAGCCGCTCGACGAACCCTGCCAGAGCCCGCCCGATCTCGTCCGGGGAATCCTCCTGGACGAAGTGCGTGCCCCGGACCGTGACCTCCTGCTGGTTCGGCCAGCGCCGGCAGAACTCACGCTGGGCGCCGATCAGAATCGATCCCGGATCGGCGTTGACGAAGAGCTTGGGAAGCGGGCTCTTGGCCAGCCAC
>Ga0075418_10004414_pt1 | contig 16025 bp, 13 predicted proteins | sample SoiMetdeltSBSDD2_FD_81776 | JGI IMG/M metagenome (GOLD analysis project Ga0075418, IMG submission 81776) | Bulk soil microbial communities from a Populus tree surrounding site in Tennessee, USA - Soil MetaG P. deltoides SBSDD2 | ecosystem: Environmental > Terrestrial > Soil > Tree plantation...
ATCAGAACCCGGTCGCCTGGAACCCGGAGGATATTCCGCCGGATTCGGGGACAGTTCGACTGACCGCCACGGACGACGTCCTGTTGTTCGCCGACATCATCCGCGAGATCGCAGTGGCCATTTACATGGGCGACAAAGTAACGGACGCGGACAAGCTCTTAGCGAAGCTTCGCGTGTGTAGCCCGCTGTCCGGCGAGCTGTTTTACACCGAGGACGGGGAACGGCGCACGGGGAAGGGGGAGCACATCATCGTGCTCCGCCCGCAGTTCGACGAAGGCGGCCGAGTCCGCCGCGAGGCGGTTTACGAAGTGTACGCTCGCCAGAAAGAGCAATGGAAGCTGGTGCAACGGCTGGTCAAGTGACGGGGGTAGTGAGCTGGTGAGGTAGTGGGGCGGTGCTGTTCTCGCCACCTTACCACCTCACTACCTCACCACCGAGAAATATGCCTGAACGCGTCTCTCTGCCGTGGTGGAAAGTCGTCCGGGCCCTGGCCCCGGCGGTTCTGTTTTGGGCCGCACTGGTCACGTGGCTGGCGTACCTTCTTAGCGAACGAACCGACCAGCCGCGCGAAACCGACGAGGCCAACCTCCGCGAATGGATCGACGAAGCCCGGTCCTTTCGCAAGACCCTGCCCGAAGTCGTCCGCGAATACCTGCATCTGCTCAGTGGATACGGCGATCCCACACATCCCGAAGTGCGCAGCAAGGCGGAAGAAGTCGGGGTCCAGCTCAAGGCGCTCGTCGATCCGATGCGGGTATACCAGGGGCAACTCCCGGTCTTTCCCGAGATCTACTTGCTCACGGTGAGTTTCATCCACTGGCCGGACGACGTGGTTCATCCCATTACCTGGAAGTCGCCGGCCCCGCCGCCGGCACCACAAACCGGAAGTCAACTGCGGGCCCTCGACCACATCATCACCGGGGCGGACGGCAAGCCCGCGGCGGTTGTCCACTGCAAGTACCGCATGCACGCATTTAACAAGCTGCAGCGGGACGAGGCCCGGCGTCAGGGCGTGTACTGGGTCGTCGGCGCCGTGGTCCTCGGCGGCAGCGCACTCGCCCTGGCGTGGGTGTACCTTTTCCTGCGCCGCGAGCGCGAGCGCGAGCTGGTCCAGCTCCAAGCTGAAAAGGCCCGCGAGCATGCCGAGGTCCTCATGCTCGAGGCAAAGGTGGAAGCCCAGGAGGCGGAGCGCGCGGCCGAAGAAACCGAGCGCAAACTCTTGCAGCAGCGCGTCGAGGCGGCCCGCGCCGAGGCCCGCGCCGCCGAAGCCGAACGCGCCAACCTGGAAATGCGCTCCCAGCTTTACGCCAGCATTGGCATCATGGCCGGGTCGTACGCTCACAACATCAAGAACCTGCTCGTCCGGCCGAACGACCTGATCAACCGTTGCCTGGAAGCCGACCGCATGCGGCCCGAGCAGACGACAATGCTGCACGAGGTAAAGTCCACCCTCGGGACGGTGACCGAGCGCTTGCAGATGATCCTGCGCACGGTCCGCCGCGACCCGAACAAGGCCGAGATGACCCGGCTTGATCTCAACGACCTGATCCGGGAAACGACCAAGACCTGGGGCGCGATCGGCCGCGAGAAGTGGAAGCTGAGCGTGCGCGGCGAGCCGGCGGCAGATCCGCTGTACGTTCGCGGCGACCTCTCGCACTTGCAGCAGGCGATCGAGAACCTGGTCTTCAACGCCCGCGACGCCACGTTCGAAATGCGCAACCAGGGCCGCGACGAGGCCCGTGCCGAGACGGACCCGGAGCGGCGCAGGCAGGCCCTGATCGAGGCGGCTGCCTGGCGCGGCGAAGTGGTTCTGACCGGCCGCCGGGACGGCGACTTCGCGGTGCTGGAGGTGCGCGACAACGGCATCGGCATGACCCCGGAGGTCCGCGAGCGCTGCCTGCAAACGCACTTCAGCACCAAGCGCGACAATGCGCTGTACGAGGGCTACAACGCGGGCATGGGCCTCGGGCTGTCCTTTGTCGCGGTCGTCCTGGAGCACCACGGGGCGACGATCGAGATCGAATCGGAGGCGCTCAAAGGGGCGCTATTCCGATTGCGGTTCCCAATTGCGGAATAAGTCCGCCTTCGTTGGAGTTCCGCCTTTAGGCGGTCTTCGGCGCCCCCGACCGCCTAAAGGCGGAACTCCAACGAAAAGGTCGCTCGGCACGCGAGTGTCTTCGTTGGAGTTCCGCCTTTAGGCGGTCTTCGGCGTCTCCCGCCGCCTAAAGGCGGAACTCCAACGAAGGCGCTCCGCCTCGCGATGAACTCCAACCGAGGTTCGCCATGCAGCCGCTCTTCCTTGCCGCCCTCCTTTGCCCCTGCGCCGACCCGGTCCGCGACACGAAGCCGATCCTCCTTAAACCTGCCCGCGTCTTCGATGGAGTCGAGGTCAAGCCGCATGATGACTGGGTCGTCCTTGTTCGCGGCACCACGGTCGAAGCCGCGGGCCCGGCCGCGGATGTCAAGGCACCCGACGATGCTCGCGTCATCGACCTGCCCGGCATGACGCTGCTGCCGGGCCTCATTGACGCCCACACGCACCTCCTTCTGCACCCGTACAACGAAACAAGTTGGGACGATCAAGTGCTCAAAGAGCCACAAGCACTGCGCGTCTGCCGGGCGACCAACCATGCCCGGAGCACTCTTCTCGCCGGTTTCACCACGATCCGCGACCTGGGCACCGAAGGGGCGGGGTACGCGGACGTTGGCATCAAGCAGGCGATCGACCAGAAGATCATCCCCGGCCCGCGGATGCTCGTGACGACGAGGGCCATCGTCGCGACCGGCAGTTATGGCCCGAAGGGCTTCGCGCCGGAGTTCCGTATCCCGCAGGGCGCGGAGGAAGCCGACGGCGCGACGTTGCAGACTGTCGTGCGCGACCAGATCGGCAAGGGCGCCGACTGGATCAAGGTCTACGCCGATGCATGGAATCCGGATAAGGGTGGCACGCCGACCTTCACCATCGACGAGTTGAAGCTGATGGTCGAAACTGCGAAATCGGCCGGCTGCCCGGTGGTCGCCCACGCGATGACCAAGGAGGGAATCCGTCGTTCAGTCGCGGCCGGGGTCGAGACCATTGAGCACGGGGACAACGGCGACGTCGAAGTGTTTCGCTACATGGCGGAGAAAAGGGTGGCCCTGTGCCCGACGCTGGCGGCCGCGGAGGCGATGAGCCGGTATCGCGGCTGGCGCAAGGCCGACCCGGAGCCGCCGGCCCTCAAAGCCAAGCGAGCCAGCTTCAAAGAAGCGCTGGAGGCGGGCGTGACGATCGCAAATGGCAGCGACGCGGGGGTATTTGCTCACGGCGACAACGCGCGCGAGCTGGAATTGCTCGTGGAATACGGGATGAAGCCGGCCGAGGCGCTGCGGTCGGCGACGAGCCTGGCTGCCAAGGCTATGCATCTCGACCAGAAGGTAGGGAGCATTCGGGCCGGATTATTGGCCGACCTGGTTGCCGTCGACGGCGATCCAACCGCGGAGATCACCGCGCTTCGCAAGGTCCGGCTAGTGGTGAAGGACGGCACGATACATCGCGAGCCGGGCAGCCGGTAGAGTCTAGCTTTCGTGTGGGGTGAGTCCGGCGATGCCCGGGTCGAGCGACACGTCAGCGTCAGGGTATTTCTCCAAGAGCCGAGCGTAGAGAGGTACCTCTAACAGAGTCTCCTTGAGTCTCCTCGGGTCCTTGAGTTCCGCACGACAGTTCGGACAGACCCGAAGCGGTAGGCGAAACCGGAGATCCCGACCCTCGACGCGTTCTCGAGTGACTTTTCGAAAGGTAATGAAGCCGAACAGGAGGCTGACGAACCCCCATGGGCTGAGCTCCCAACCTGTCGGTTGGTCGACCTTCGCGCGCTCGCACGTCGTCCAGCAGTAACAGACCGCGTCCGTGGTCACGCCGCAGGTCAAGCACTTTGTGTCGCTCGGGAGCTTCCCCTGCTGTAACAAGCTCTCGATTTGCACTTCCGCACTCATCGCCGACTCGCCCGCCCGGGCTTTCAGCGCGCTCAGCGACGGTATGGCGACTTGCAGCCCACATTCGCAGGCGACTTTTCCACCAGCCATCGTTGCGGGGATCTGCTGAGTCTTCCCACACGTGCACTCGACCGGGTAGAGCATTACTGGCCCCAAACTACACGGGTGCCTTACAGCGAGCCGCAAAAACCGTGAGGTGTGCTATCGGGAGCGGTGACTCGAACTCAGGTTGGCATCTTCCGACTGTGCGTCGAACACCAGTTGGGCATCCGGATATTTTCGGAGCAGCTCGGCGTAGATGGGCACGGCAAGCGCGGTGTCCCAGAGAGTTATTGGTACGGACACTTTTGACGTGCATTCGGAGCAAACGCGCAACGGTAATCGGAAACGCACTTCGCGCCCGTGCAGCTTGTCGCCTTCCAATCGACCCGCGAGGTAGCCGACCAGCAAGCCAACCCAGCCAAAGAAGAAAATCAGGACGACCAGGCCCAGCCATTTCTGACCCCACGATTCCTTGAGGACGGCGCGCTCGCACATCGCCCAAAAAAAGAGAGCTTTCTTCGTTGGCGCGTCACAGACCAGGCAGCGGGATTCCTCCGGCAACATTCCGAGCTGGAGCATTTGTTCGAGTCGCACTTCCGGACTGAGTACGGCCTGCCCGGCCGCCGATTTCAGTTGAATCAGCGAAGGGACGGAGACGTCCCGACCACACCGACATGCGAAGTGGCTTCCCGCCAGCGCCGCGGCGACGCGATGAACCTGACCACATTCGCAGCTCACCGGATAGTCCATGTTTCGAATCTCAGAGATGCGGCCACCAGAATGACCGGTCCGGATTCTCAAATCAAGTGATTTTGGGCTTTCCGATTCACCTGTCGCGCCGCGTCGGATAGGATACTTCGCGCACGCCCAACATCACTCTCACCCCACGCACAGCCATGTTCCACCGAGGCAACCTCTCCCGACGCGGCTTCTTACAGCGGTCCCTGGCCGCGATGAGCGCCGCGGGCATCCCCGCCTGGTACGCCGAACGGCTCCTGGCCGATGAGCCGAAGCCGGCCAAGCCCGCCGAGAAGATCCGGTTCGGCATCGTCGGCACCGGCAGCCCGCAGAGCCGGTCCTGGGGCATCTACCAGGCGTCGAAGGGTCTTCGCGACCAGTTCACCGTCACGGCATTGTGTGACGTGGACCTCCGCCACCTGTCGAACGCGCAGAAGATGTACCAGAAGGAAGGATACACAACCAAGAACTACAACGACTTCCGCGCCATCTGCTCGAGCCCAGACGTGGACGCGATCATCTGCGCCACGCCGGACCATTGGCACGCGCTGGTCGCGATCGAGGCGATGAAGAACGGCAAGGACGTCTATTGCGAAAAGCCGCTGACGCTGACCGTCGAAGAGTCACTGGCCGTGCAGGAGGTACAGAAGAAGACTGGGCGGGTGTTCCAGACCGGCAGCCAGCAGCGGACGGAAATGGGGAACCTGTTCCGGATCGCGGTCGAGCTGGTTCGCTCCGGGCGAATTGGCAAGATCAAGACGATTGAGGCCCGGATCGGCGACAACCCGACGAGCGGGCCGATCCCGGCGGTCAGCCCGCCGAAGGAACTGGACTGGGACATGTGGCTCGGCCCGACGGCCGCGGTCCCCTACCGCGACATGCCGGACCCGAAGAACAAGAACGCGCGCAAGACCAACTGCCACTACGAGTTCCGCTGGTGGTACGAGTACTCGGGCGGCAAGATGACCGACTGGGGCGCCCACCACATCGATATCGGCCAGTGGGCCATGAACGCGGACGGCAGCGGCCCGGTCGCGGTGCAGGTCCTCAAGGCGGACAAACCCTATGCCGGTGGCGACGGGTACAACTGCCACCAGCACTTCCAGGTCGAATACACGTACGGCAACGGGACCAAGATGATCGCCATGTCCGGCGGCGGCACGGCTGTGGACAAGTTGGTGACGAAGGACGGCAAACCGCGCACCTCCAAGAGAAAGGTCAAGGAGAAGGAGGGAGACAAGGAAGTTGAGAAGACCGTGACGGAAACGCACGGCGGCATCTCCAAGGACGAGAACGGCGTGCTTTTCTTGGGCGAGGACGGGACGATTTTCGTCAGTCGCGGGTTCCTGGTGGCAAGCGACGCCAAGATCTTGTCTGAGCCGCTCAAGGAGGACCCGAACCTCTATCCCGGCCGGCCGACCAACCACATGGGCAATTTCCTCGAGTGCGTCCGCGACCGGAAGAAGCAGCCGATCTGCAACGCCCAGGTCGGCGGCGGGTCGGTCATCGTTTGCCACATCGGGGTGATCGCGCTGCAGACCGGCAAGGCCCTGAAGTGGGACCCGAAGACCAACAAGTTTGTCGGCGACGACGCCGCGAACAAGATGCTCCACCGCGACTACCGGGCACCGTGGAAGCTGGTGGTGTAAAAGACGAATGGGACCAATAGGGCTAAAGGGACCTATACGCCCTGTAGGTCCCATTAGCCCTATGGTTTTTCCAATGGCCAGCCGCGCCACCTGGACCACCCTGACCGACGACCAGCTTCTGGCCCAGTGCGATGTCGATACCTATCGGGCCAGCGGCCCCGGCGGGCAGAAGCGGAACAAGACCAGTTCCGCGGTCCGCTTGCGTCACCCGCCCTCCGGCCTGATCGTCATCGCCGAGGAGAGTCGCTCGCAACATGAGAACAAGGCCAAGGCCCTTCGCCGGCTGCGGCGGGCGCTTTACTTGGAGCTTCGCAATTCGCTCCCGGCCGACGATCTGACGACCGATGCGGTCGCCCGACTTCCAGACTTTGCCCCCGCCCGCGACTCGGACGGACGGCTGCACCTGTCGGCGAAAGATCCCCGCTTCTGGCCCGCGGCCGGGGTTGTTCTCGATGTCCTGGCCGCCGCCCAGGCCCGCGTCGCCGAGGCCGCTCAATTGCTTGGCATTTCAACCGGCAATCTCGTCGATTTCCTCCAGACTGACCCGAAACTGTGGCAAGCGGCCAACCATTTGCGGGCCCGCTTCGGACAAAAGACCTTAAGATAGTGGTCAGTGGTCAGTGGACAGTGGTCAGTCGAGACCAGTTGTTCTGACCACCGACCACTGACCACTACTTAGGATGTCCCGTCCCTACTTCTTTACCTGGGTGGAAGAACCGCTGCTGGCGGCCAGCTCCGAGCCCAACGCGCCGGAGCAGCTCGCTTGGCTTCGGGCCGAGGGCGTGGACATCCTCGTCACTTTAACCGAAGAGCCGCTCCCGCGAAGCTGGATCGATTCGGCCGGCCTGATGGGCGTTCACGTCCCGGTGCCGGACTGGACATCGCCGACCGTCGAGCAGATCGATGAGGTCATGTCGGTGATCGACAAGGCCAAGGCGTCGAACATGGGCGTCGCGGTCCACTGCATGGCCGGAAAGGGCCGAACCGGGACCATCCTCGCCGCTTATTTCGTCCGCCACGGCGTGTCCGCGGAGGAAGCGATTCGGAAAGTGCGCGACCTCCGGCCAGGCTCCATCGAGGTGACGGAGCAGGAGGAGGCCATCCGGGCTTATGAGAAGGCTCGCAAGAACCTAGGCGAACCGGGAGCGTAATCGACCAGAGGGGCTTTCCCCGGTCGCTCACGCTCCCGGTTCACCGGAATCTGCCGGTGGAACCCTTGTCGGAACGCCCGTCCGTTTGCAAAATGCTCGCATACAGTACCGACAAACCAAGCGTAATGGTTTGAACAACGAGGCAGGAGTCGAAACACCGGTTGGGGTGAGCCGAGGCGACCATGTCGATTACGAAGGACCGCAAGACGGAAATCATTGCTCAGCACAAGCGCGCCGAAAACGACAGCGGCTCGCCGGAGGTCCAGGTAGCGCTTCTGACCGAGCGGATCAATGGCCTCACCGAACACATGCGGGCCAACAAGAACGACCACGCCTCCCGCCGCGGCCTGCTCAAGATGGTCAGTCGTCGGTCCGACCTGCTCAAGTACCTGCAGAACACGGACCGCCCCCGCTACCTGGCGCTCATCCAGAAGCTGGGACTCCGGAAATAACCAGGAGTCAGGAATCAGGGGTCAGGGGTCAGGAAGCTACAGCACTGACCTCGACTCCTGACTCCTGACTCCTGACTCCTCTCAAGGTCGGTGGCTCGACTCCTGCCGCAGCCAGTGAGAGGACAGTTCAGTGCAAGGAACCCGCGTCGAGTGCGCGTTAGGCGCTTCCACCCTCAGTCTTGAAACCGGCAGACTCGCCAAGCAGGCCGACGGCTCTGTAGTCGTCCGCCTCGGCGACACCATGGTCTTGACAGCGGCCGTCGAAGGGGGCGTCCGCGAGGGGATCGACTTCTTTCCCCTTCAGGTCGAATACCGCGAGCGGACCAGCGCCGCGGGGAAGTTCCCCGGCGGCTATATCAAGCGCGAAACCCGGCCGAGCACCAAGGAAACGCTCACGTCGCGACTGATCGATCGACCCATCCGCCCGCTCTTCCCGGCCAACTACGTCAACGAAGTCCAGATCATGGCCACGGTCTACTCCGCGGACAAGGAGAACGACCCGGACATCCTGGGCATGATCGGGGCCAGTGCGGCGCTGCACGTTTCGAACATCCCATTCCTCAAGCCGACCGGCGCCGTCCGCGTCGGCCGCGTGGACGGTGAGTTCGTCGTCATGCCCGCGCACTCGGACATGGAGAACAGCGACCTCGACCTGATCGTCTCCGGGACGCGCGACGCGGTGGCCATGATCGAAGGCTTCGCCCGCGAGTTACCGGAGGAAGTGATCAGCGATGCGGTCATGTTCGGCCACCAGCATATCGTCCGCATCATCGAGCTGATCGAAGAGCTGCGCGACAAGGCCGGCCTGGGGAAGAAACAGCCGCCTGCGGTCGCCGAGCCGAATCGCCTCGCCGGCATCCTCGCGGACCAGTACCTGAATGAGTTGAAAGAACTCAAGCTGACCCAACTCAAGCTCGAACGGTACGCGAAAGTCGATGAGCTCAAGGCTAAGCTCAAGGAGAAGTACCTGCCGGAGGAAGGAGCCGAGTTCACCAGCCTGCAGTTCGCCCAGGCGTGGATGGCACTCGAGGAGCGGGCCTTCCGCGAACTCGCCCTCGGCGGCAAGCGTCTCGACGGCCGCGATTTCAAGGAAATCCGCCCGCTCCATTGCGAGGTTGGCGTCCTGCCCTGCACGCACGGCTCGGCCATCTTCCAGCGCGGCGAGACGCAGGCCCTGGTCATCACGACACTGGGCACGGTCGCCGACGAACAGAAGGTCGAAGTCCTCGAAGGCGAGTACTCGAAGAAGTTCATGCTCGACTACAACTTCCCGCCGTTCTCGGTCGGGGAGGTGAAGCCGATTCGCGGGCCCGGTCGCCGCGAGATCGGGCACGGCATGCTCGCCGAGCGGTCTCTCAAAGCCGTCATGCCGGTGCCGACCAAGTTCCCATACACCATCCGGCTGCTTTCCGAAATCCTCGAATCGAATGGGTCGTCCTCGATGGCGTCCGTTTGCGGTGGGACGCTGGCGCTGATGGACGCGGGCGTCCCGATCCGGCAGCCGGTGGCCGGCGTGTCGATCGGGCTGGTCAAGGAAGCGGAGACGTTCACCCTGTTCACCGACATCCAGGGGGACGAAGACCACTTTGGCGACATGGACTTCAAGGTGGCCGGAACGAGCCGCGGCGTGACCGGTATCCAGCTCGACCTCAAGATCGAAGGGATCGGCGAGGACATCATCCGCGCGGCGCTGGCCCAGGCGAAGGACGCCCGGGTTGAAATCCTCCGGGCGATGCTCAAGACCCTCGGCCGGCCGCGGGCCGAGCTGAGCGACCGGGCCCCGCGCCTGCTGACCACCAAGATCAGCCCGGACAAGATCGGCCTCTTGATCGGGCCCGGCGGCAAGACGATCAAGGGCATCCAGGAGTCCACCGGCGCCAAGATTGACGTGGACGACGACGGCACCGTGTACGTCGCCCACAGCGACGCGGCCGGGGCCGAAGCCGCGCTGGCCAAGGTCGAGGCCCTGTGCGAGGAAGTGATCGTCGGCAAGATCTACACCGGGAAGGTGGCATCCATCAAGGATTTCGGGGCGTTCGTCGAGATCGTGCCGGGTAAGGACGGGTTGCTCCACATCAGCGAGATTGACCATTACCGCGTCGGCCGAGTGGACGACGTGCTCCGACTTGGCGACGTGGTCGAGGTGAAGGTGATCGCCATCGACGACCAGAACCGGGTCAAGCTGTCGCGGAAGGCTTTGATCGCGCCGCCGGAGGGAGGCAACGGCGACGCCATGGGCGAAGGCCGCCCGCCGCGCGAGGAGCGCGGGGATCGCGGCGACCGAGATCGCGGCGATCGCGGCGATCGCGGCGGCCGGGGCGACCGCGAAGGCCGTGGCTCCCGCGGCGGCGACCGGCGACGCTAAAACCGGTGCTCATGCCGGCGAGCGTCGAGGCGTCAGCCCGACGTGTGGGCGTCCTCACACGTCGGGCTGACGCCTCGACGCTCGCCCGGATTCTCTCCCGCGTGATGAACCTGCCATGGCACATCCCGAACATCTCGCCGAAGTGGCCGAGCTGGCGGGCGGGTTCATTCATGAAGTCAAGAACCACGTCAGCACGCTCAATCTCAACCTGCAACTGTTGGCCGAGGACTTCGCCGAGCCACAGACGCCGCGGGAACGCCGGGCGAAGCAGCGCATCGACCGGCTCCAGTCGCAATGCGAGAAGCTGGTCGAAGTCTCGAACGACTTCCTCCGGTTCGTCCGGTCGCAGGACCCGAAGCGCGAGCCCACGCGACTCGACGATGTGCTCGCGGAGATGGTGGACTTCTTCGGCCCGACCGCGAAAGCGGCGAACATCCACATCCGGCTTTACCTCGCGCCGGGAATTCCCCTGGTCCCCCTCGACCGGGAACTCTTCAAGCAAGTGCTGCTGAACCTGATGCTGAACGCGGAGCAAGCGATGCCCGACGGGGGCGACATCATCCTGCAAACGCGCCGGGAGGGCGACCGAGTCTGCTTGGACGTGATCGACACCGGCAAGGGGATCGAGCCAGACGACCTCACGAAGATCTTCCGGCCGTTTCACACGACGAAGCCGGGCGGCACCGGCCTCGGCCTGGCGACGACTCGAAAGATCGTCCGGGCACACGGTGGCGAGATTGAAGTCCACAGCGAGCCGGGTCACGGAACCAAGTTCACCATTCGATTGCCGGCCAACAATTGAGCCGGCGTGCCCGTTCTGCTATAACCGGGTGATTCACTTCGGGCGCTGGCGCACCTCTTGACCGGAGGATTCAATGGCCGCCCCGCTTCCGTCGCGTCGCGCCTTTCTCGGCAGCGCGGTCCTCGCCGGGCTGAGTGGTCTCTTCCGGCCCGCGGTCGCCGCCGAACTCCGGAAAAACCAGAAGCGGGCGATCCTGATCTGGATGGCCGGCGGGCCCAGCCAGTTTGAGACCTGGGACCCGAAACCCGGCCAATGGACCGCGGGGCCGCACGCCACCATCCCGACGGCGATTCCCGGCGTCCACTTCGACGAGTACATGCCGCGCCTGGCCCGGCTCGCCGACCGGATGGTCGTCGTCCGCAGCGTGACGTCGAAGAGTCAGGAGCACGAGCAAGCGACGGTGACCGGCATGTCGGGGTCCCCGCCGGCCGGAAGCCACCCGTCGTGGCTGTCCGTGTGCGCCCACGAATTGGTTGATGAGGACCACTGGCCCGCGTTCGCCGCACTCGGCCGTCCGGCGCTCGCCGAATACAAGTTGCCCGGCGGGGGCTTTCTTGGCCCGCGATACGATCCCTTGCCGTGCCCAGGCGACGGCCGGCCCCCCGAGGGGTTCCCCACGGCGGGGGCGGACACGGAAATGGTCCGCCGCCGCGAGGCCTTGCGGGATCGGCTCGGCGCCGACTTCCGGTTCGGGCACGATGCCGACCGCCTTGCTGGCCACGACGCGGCGTTCGGGCAAGTCGGCGAGTTGCTCAAGCGAAGCAGCATGTTCGACCTGTCACGCGTGCCGATCCGGCGCGCGGAACCGTACGGCAACACTCCCCTTGGCCGCGACTGCCTGTTGGCCTGCCAGATGGTCGAGCAGGGCGTTCCATTCGTCCTCGTTTCCGCCCCGCGCCTCGAGTGGGATCTTCATACCGGGCTGAAGGCGGAACAGTCGAAGATCACAAGCAAGTTCGACGCCGCGGTTGGTGCGCTCGTGAATGACCTGATCGCCCGCGGGCTGTGGGAGCACACACTCGTGGTCCTGATGGGAGAGTTTGGCCGTTCGCCGAATTATTCCGGCGGGCGCGACCACTGGCCCAAATGTTGGTCGATGTCATTCGGCGGCGCGGGTACTCGTGGCGGGGTCGTCGTCGGCGCGACGTCCGAAAAAGGGACTGAAGTTAAGGAACGGCCGGTCACGATCCCCGATCTTTTGGTCACGTTTTACCAGGCCCTGGGCGTCGATCCACGAAAGGAAGTGGACGTTCAGGGCCGGCCGACGCCGTTCCTGGATCGCGGCACCGGCGTGCCGATCGAGGAAGTGCTTTGACCCGCGGGGGTGTCACGTGAAGCGGGGAATCTTCCTGTTGCCGGTTGCTGCTCTGGCCATGCTGCCAGGTACCGTGCCGGCCGACCCGCGAGTCACCCAGTTCATTGACGAACAGATCAACGCGCGGCTGCGGGCCGAAAACGTCACCCCGGCCGGCCGGGCGGACGACGCCACGCTGCTGCGCCGAATTTACCTGGACTTGCTCGGCCGTCCGCCGTCGGCGACGGAGGCACGGAACTTTCTGGACGACGCGGCCCAGGACAAGGTGCACCGGCTGATCGAACGGTTGCGGCTCTATCCGGAGACCGCCGCCCACTGGCGGCGCGTGATCGCAGCGTGGCTTCAAGTCGCCGACATTCAGAATCGCGGACTCCAGGGCAACGAATTGCTCGACTACCTGGCCCAGGCGGTGGCCGATAACCGGGGCTGGGATGTCGTAGCTCAAGAACTGCTCGACCCGAATTCGGAAAAGTCGGGCCAGCGCGGCGCGGCCGCTTACCTCGGGCACTTCCTGCGCAGCGAGGACAAGAAAGCCGGGCGCGAGGCGGCGACCGTCGCCGTCGCGAGCGCGTTCTTCGGCACCCAAATCCAGTGCGCGCGTTGCCATAACCACCCCACCGTTCCGGCCTGGACCAAGGCACACTTCGACGGCTTGCGCGCCTTCTTCGACCAGACCGAGGCTGATCGAGACATTTCACCGAGGGTGTCCGTCTATCGCCTCCGGGACAACTCCCCCGGGAAAGACGCGGCGCGACCCATGTTCCTGGACGGGACGAAATTCGAAATTGGAAGCCGGCCGCGGGCGCAGCTCGCCCGACATGCGCTGACGCCCAAGGCGCCGCACTTCAAGCGAGCAGTGGTGAATCGGGTGTGGAAGCAATTCCTTGGCCGCGGGCTGGTCGAGCCGGTGGACATGATCCACGACGGCAATCCGGGGAGCCATCCGCAATTGCTGGCGTTGCTCGCGGACGACTTTGCGACAAACAAGTTCAATTTTGACCGTCTAATCGCATCGATCATGCACAGCGAGGCGTACCTACGGTCGGCCCGATGGACCGGTCCGGCCGAGCAGCGACCGGCGCCGGAGTTGTTCGCCGTCGCGGAACTCCGTCCGCTCTCCGGGCCGCAGATGGCCTGGTCGGTCGCCGTGTCCACGCGCTTTGACCGCGATATCGTGGAACGCGCCCAACGGCTCGGTCTGCCGCAAGTGCTGCGCGGAATTTCCCCGGAAACGCGATACGCGTGGGAGTCAACCGAAGACTACATCAAATTGTCCGACACGTTCCGCGCAGGCGGGTCGCCGACTACGGCCCGGCACGCGGTGTATTTGGCGTTCGATCCCTTCATGAAGCGACTACTCGACCCAGGTTGGGGGTTGGTCAAGGAACTCGCGGACGAGTCCGACGACGAGGCCGCGGCTCGGCTGGCCTATCTCGCGATCCTCAACCGACGGCCGACCGCGGACGAGACCGACGCGGTTCGCGAGCACTTGAAGTCCGCCAAGGACCGCAAGACCGGCTGCCAGGACCTGACCTGGGCCCTCATCGCGAGCGCGGAGTTTCGGTTCAATCACTGACGACGGTGCCGGCGGAGCCCTTCACCGCAGGCGTCTTAGCGCAACACCGCGAATTGCCAAAGGACCAGTATGGCCGCGCCCAGGGCGAGCCGGTACACGATGAACCCGTACGTCGAATAGCGTTTCAAGAACCCGATCAGCCATCCAATCGACCAGTACCCAACGGCGCCGGCCACCGCGGCGCCGACCACGAGATTCAACACGTCGGAACCGGTGTGGAAGATTTCGTGCCGGTCCTTGTACGTGTCGTACAGGCCCGCGCCGAGGATGCTTGGGAGCGATAGCAGGAAGGAAAACCGCGCCGCGGCCGCGCGCGACATCCCGGCAAACAATCCAGCGGTGATGGTCACGCCGGAACGCGAGGCCCCGGGGATGAGAGCGAGTGTTTGAAACAGGCCGACCAGGATCGCATCGCTCCAGGTCGCCCGCTCGTCTCCGCGACCGACATCTCCCTGCTTCGCGCGACGCCGCGCCAGCACTTCGGCGGTCAGTAACAAGTACGAAAAGACAATGGCCGCGAGGCCGATCACCGGCGTGTTGTACAGCGTCCCTTTGATGAAGTCCTTGAACGCGAGACCACACGCGACGACCGGCACCGTGGCAACCGCCATCATCCAGAACAAACGCGATTCGGTCGAGGTTGCGAGCCGCCGGTTCCGCAGATCGAGGAGGACGGCGCGGACCATGCGCGCGAGGTCGCTGCGGAAATAGACGAACACAGCGACCAGAGTGCCGAGCTGAATCGCGGTCGTGAAGGCGTCGCGGGGATTCTCGTGACCAAGGAACTGCCGGGCCACAAGCAGGTGGGCCGTGCTGCTGATCGGCAAGAACTCGGTGAGTCCCTGGATGACTCCGAGAAGAATGGCCTCCCACAGCGACATGCCGACCTCAACACAAGGAACCACGAAAGACACGAAACACACAAAAGAAGCAAGCAAGAATCAACCAGTTTATGCGCCAAACCGCCGATCGATTGCCTTTTCTTTCGTGTGTTTTGTGTCTTTCGTGGTTCCCTTCACTTACTCGTGCCGCAGCGCCTCGATCGGGTCCAAAAGCGCCGCCCGCCGGGCCGGGTAGATTCCGGAGACGAGACCAACGAACACGGATACCGCGAACGCGAGCAGCGGCGACCAGACGCGGATCACCACCGGCAACTCCGCGGCCCACGTCAATAGATAGGTCCCCCCGATTCCGACCAGCACCCCCAACAAGCCCCCGCCGCACGACAGGATCACTGTCTCCACCAGGAATTGCGATGCGATGTCCCGCCGCTTGGCCCCGAGGGCGCGGCGAATGCCGATCTCTTGCGTCCGCTCGGTCACCGTGGCCAGCATGATGTTCATGATTCCGATCCCACCAACGAGCAGCGAGACACCGGCAATCGCACCGAGGACCAGGGTGAACAGCCGCTGCGTCTGTTCGGCCTTTTGCAGCAGTTCCAGCGGAACGAAGACGCTGACGTCCTTTCGCGGGTGATACTGGTCCAACATGGACTCGATCACCGTGGCGGTCTTCTTCACTTCCTCCGTCCGCGCCACCGTCACCGTGATCTGGCTAATCTCGATCTTCTCGACCTGGAACGACCCGGTGCGCATTGTGACCAGATCACGGCCGAAGCGCAGCCGATCAGTCGCGAACGGAATGAAAATCACGCGGTTCAGGTCGGCGTTGGCCCCGGCCTCGCTGGCGCCCGCGAGGGTTTTCGGTTCCGTGACTCCGACCACGCGGTACTCTCGCGGGCCGTCGATGTCGTCCAGGCTGATGCCCTTGCCGATCGGATCCATGCCGGGGAAAAGCGTGTCGGCCGCGGCCGAGCCGAGGACCGCCACGTTCTCAAACTGTAGCTCGTCCGTGTCCGCGATCGGCCGGCCGTGGGCAATCGCCAGGTTGTGCTGGCGAAAGAAGTCGGGGGTCACGCCCAAAAGTCGGGCGTCGAGCTTGCGATCGCGGTGCCGGGCCACGC
>Ga0075418_10004415_pt1 | contig 16023 bp, 17 predicted proteins | sample SoiMetdeltSBSDD2_FD_81776 | JGI IMG/M metagenome (GOLD analysis project Ga0075418, IMG submission 81776) | Bulk soil microbial communities from a Populus tree surrounding site in Tennessee, USA - Soil MetaG P. deltoides SBSDD2 | ecosystem: Environmental > Terrestrial > Soil > Tree plantation...
CACAAGATCATCGCGCGCTACCGCTCCTACCACGGTGCGACGAACGGCGCCGTGACGCTCACGGGCGACCCGCGCCGCTGGGCGGTCGAGCCGGGAATGCCGGGCGTCGTGCGGATGCTCGACCCGTACACGTACCGCTGTCCCGCCGGTCATCCCGACCCGTGCCCCGTCTGCACGGGCGCACCGCATCTCGAGGAGATCCTCGAGTACGAGGGCGCGCACACGGTCGCTGCGGTGATCCTCGAGACCGTCACGGGAACGAACGGCGTGATCCCGCCGCCCGACGGATACCTGCGGGCGATTCGCGACGTCTGCGACCGCCACGGCATCCTGCTCATCCTCGACGAGGTGATGGCCGGCTTCGGCCGCACCGGTCGCTGGTTCGCGTGCGACCACTGGGACGTCGTCCCGGACATCCTCACCGTCGCGAAGGGGATCAACTCCGGCTACGTCCCGCTCGGCGCGATGATCGCGCGCGAGGAGCTGATCGACGGGATCCGCGACCAGTTCTTCCCCGGAGGGCTGACCTATGCCGGCCACCCGCTCGCCTGCGCGTCGGGCGTCGCCTCGATCGAGGCGTTCCGCGAGGAGGGCGTGGTCGAGAATGCGGCCGCGATGGGCGACTGGTTCGGCACCGAGCTCGAGGCGCTCGCCGAGCGCCATCCGTCCATCGGCGACGTGCGCGGGCTCGGCTGCTTCTGGGGCATCGAGCTCGTCAAGAACAGGGAGACGCGCGAGATGCTCGTTCCGTTCAACGCGTCGGGGGAGGCGGCCGCGCCGGTCGCCAGGCTCGCGAAGGCCGCGCTCGAGCGCGGCCTCTACCTGATGACCCACTGGAACGTGATCATGGTCGTGCCGCCGTTGACGATCACTCCGGAGGAGGCGCAGGAGGGTGTCGCGATCCTCGACGACGTGCTCGCCCTCGTCGACGAGCACGTCGTCTGACGACCGTCTAGGACGCTGGGTCGCTCGCGGGCCGGCCCCCTGCGCGGGAGCGCAGGCCGTAGGCGCCGACCGCGAGCAGGGCGACGAGCCCGAGCGCGGCGAGCGCGCCCGCGCCTGCGTCCTGCCAGTCGAACGACCCGCCGTCGACGCCGCCGGCAGGCGCGGCGGTCGACTGGCCAATGCGGTGTACCTCCGCTGCCCAGCGCTTGCCGCTTACGTTCGTCGGGTCGGGGGCGACCACCGACACATCCTCGCGAGCGGCGCCGTGAGGGATGGCGACGGGCCGAGTACCTGCGCAGGCTCGGGGGGGAGCGCTTGTCGCGGCGGCGGCCGCGACCGCCAATGCGCAGAGAGCCGCTGCTGCCGCTGCGCCGAGTCTCCGTAGGACGTTCATCTTTGCCTCCTCCACTCCGTAATCTCTGACTCGCCGGACGGTAGGAGGCCCCGAACGTGCCAGCATCGGCACGTGATGCCCATGTTGGGAGCATGGTCTACCCGTATTGCGTGACGATTCCCATGCGGGTGCCCGCCGGCCGACGCGTCAGGACCGCGTGAGGAAGCCTGTGACTGCGGCGGCGGTCTCGTCCAGCGCGTCCCACAGCACCGTGTGGCCTCCGGGGACGGTGACGACTTCCAGCAGGTCGCCGAGCGCGTCGGTGTGGGCCTCGAGCAGATGGTCGTACGGCAGGTACGACCGCTCACCGAGGACGAGCAGGGTCGGGAGCCGAACCGCGGCGAACGGCGGGGGTGGGGAGGCCATCTCGCCGTATGCGGCGACCACGGCGGCCTGGGTGTAGCGGTACCGCCACCCGTCGGCCTCCTCCACGAGGTGGTGCCGCAGCTCGCCCTCGACGAGCGCGCGCGGCGCCCGCTGGAGCTGGCTCTCCTCGTAGCGCCGGTCGACCGCGTCCTCGAAGCTCGCGTAGCGGCGCTCCGCCCGCGCGTTTTCCGCCGCCCAGAGGCCGGCGGCGGGCGGGATCACGATGACGGGGTCGAGCAGGACGAGACGATCGACCTCGCCCGGATTCGCGGCCGCCCATTCGAACGCGAGCCGTCCGCCGAACGAGTGCCCGAGCCAGAGGCGCGCCTTCCCGCCGACGGCCGCGTCGAGCTGGGCGAGGTGGTCGTCGATTCGCCACGGCGGCTCGCGGCCGGAGTCACCGTGCCCGTGGAGGTCCGGGGCGAGAACGCGGTAGGCGGGCGACAGCCGCGCCGCGAGCGTCTCGAAGTGCCCGCCCCACGACGTCACGCCGTGAAGGCACACGACCGCGGGCGCTCCGTCGTCGCCGTACTCCCGGACGCACAGCTCGCTCATCCGGAGCCCTGCCTCGTCTGGCCGGCGATACCTCCGGCCGCGTCCGGGCCGCGGCCCCCGATCCCGTCCGGTCCCCGCCCCTCGACATCAACTGGTCCGCGCCCCCCGAGGGGGGCGCGAGGCCCCCTGAGGTCACGGTAGCCCGGAACGGGTGGCGGGTCTGTGCCCACTTCGTGCCGTCTCTCGTACGCGATCGCCGGCTCTCGCCGCCGCTCAGGCCTTCTCGTCGAGCGTCCCGAGCGACCCGGGGACCATCTCGGTGCGCCGCGTGCCCGAGTCCTTGACGAGAGACCAGATCACGACGCCGTCGCGGTCGATGAGAAAGGTCCCGCGGGTCGGGGCGCCGATCTCCTCGTCGAAGACGCCGTAGTTCTTCGCGGCGATGCCGTGGCCCCAGAAGTCCGACGCGAACGTGTACTCCGCGCCGAGCTCGCGTTTCCACGCCTGGCGTGCCGCGGGCGCGTCGCACGAGACGAACACGATCTCCGTGTTCGCGTTCCGGAACGACTCGAGATTCGCCTGGAGGTCCTGCGCCTCCTCGGTGCACACCTCCGTGAACGCGAATGGGTGGAAGACGAGCAGGACATTCGAGCGGCCGAGGTAGTCGGAGAGACGGACGCGTGGGCGGTCGCGAGCCTCGTCGAGGTCGAACTCGGGCGCCTTGTCACCCGTTCCGATCGTCACGCCTCGCCTCCTCCGCTTCCTCGCTCGTGGAGGACGGACGATAGTAGGTCCGACCCTGCATCCCCTCGGGGAGGTGATCGTCGAGCGCGGACGAGGGGTCGTCGTGCGGCGAGACATAGCCGACCCCGTGCCCGCGGCTCGCCGCGGCCCTGTAGTGGGAGTCGCGCAAGGGTGGCGGCGGTGGCTGGATCCCGTCGCGCCGCACGTCCTCACGGGCCTGCCAGATCGCGCGCGCGACCGCGTTGGACTTCGGCGCCCGTGTGAGATGGATCGCCGCCTGGGCGAGGTTCAGCTGCGCCTCCGGCAGCCCGACGTGCTCGAGCGCCTGGGCGGCCGCGACGGCGACCAGCAGGGACGTCGGGTCGGCGTCGCCGATGTCTTCGCTCGCCGCGATGACCATTCGCCGCGCGAGGAACCGAGGGTCCTCGCCTCCCTCGAGCATCGCCGCGAGGTAGTAGACGGCGGCGTCGGGGTCGCCCCCGCGCATCGACTTGATGAACGCGGAGGTCAGGTCGTAGTGCCGGTCGCCGTCGCGGTCGTACCGGAGCGGCCGCTTCCGGGCAGCGTCCTCGACGTGACCGGCCGCGAGCGGCTCACCCGCCGTCGACGCCGTCTCCCAGGCGAGCTCGAGGGTCTGGAGCGCGGTTCGCGCGTCACCGCCCGCCCGCCGCGCGATCTCGTCCGCCACGTCGTCGGGGACGTCCGAGCCGAGCGCCTCCGCCCCGCGCTCGATCACCCGCTCGAGGTCGGCGAGCGAGAGCGGCTCGAGCTCGATCACGGTGCAGCGGGAGAGGAGCGCCTGGTTGACCTCGAAGTACGGGTTCTCCGTGGTCGCGCCGATCAGGGTGACCAGGCCGTCCTCGACGGCGTGCAGCACGGAGTCCTGCTGGCGCTTGTCGAAGCGGTGGATCTCGTCGATGAAGAGGAGCGTCCGGACCCCGTTGCCGCCGAGCCGGTCGCGTGCACGGGCGATCACAGCGCGCACGTCGTCGATGCGGGCCGATACCGCCGAGAGCTCCTCGAACGCCGCCTCCGAGCTCTCGGCGACGATTCGCGCGATCGTCGTCTTGCCGACACCGGGCGGGCCGTGGAGGATCATCGACGGCGCGCGTCCCTCGGCGATCGCGCGGCCGAGGGCCGTGCCCAGGCCGACGACGGTCTCCTGGCCGACCAGCTCGTCGAGCGTGCGCGGTCGCACGCGATGCGCGAGCGGGCCGGTGCGGGCCGCCCGTTCGGCCGCGGCGTCACCGAACAGGTCTCCCATGAGCGCCAGTATGCTCCGAGCCATGTCGCAGGCGAGCGAGGACTTCGACTCCCCGATCCTGCCCGGCGACGCGCCCTCCGACTACGAGCGCTACCTGAACACCGTCGAGCTGCTCGAGCTGCAGAAGGCTGCCGGCGAGCGCGTCCACCGCGACGAGCTGCTCTTCCAGGTCGTCCACCAGTCGTCGGAGCTCTGGCTGAAGCTCGCGACGAGCGAGGTCGAGGAGGCCGCGCGGCTCGCCGAGGAGGGCGAGGTCGCCGAGGCGGCGCGGATGCTCCGTCGGCCGCTCCGCTGCATGCGCTACGTCACCGACCAGCTCGACATGCTGGAGGAGCTTTCCCCCTGGGAGTACCAGGAGATCCGCAAGGTGCTCGGCCACGGGAGCGGCTTCGACTCGCCGGGCTGGAAGACGCTCCGCGCCGCCCTGCCGCGGCTCGGACAGGCATTCCACGCGCGCCGACGCGAGGCAGGGCTGTCGATCGCCGAGCTGTACGTCCAGCGACGCGACCACGACGCGCTCTACCGGCTCGCCGAGTCGCTGCTGGAGCTCGACGAGTGGTGCCAGCAATGGCGGGTGCGCCACTACCGCGTCGTCGCGCGGGTGATCGGCGACAGCGTCGTCGGCACGCAGGGGACTCCCGTAGAGGTGCTCGGCCGGCTCGTCCAGACCGTCGTCTTCCCGGAGCTCTGGGAGGTCCGCAACGAGCTCACGGCACGGTCCAAGGCCGAGTCCCCTTGACCCTCCGCGAGGAGGCGACCGAGCTCCTCCAGGCGCTCCTCCGCATCGACACCGTCAATCCGCCCGGCAACGAGACCGTCGCTGCGGAGACACTTCGGGCCTACCTCGCCGGCAACGGAATCGAGAGCGAGCTGCTCGCCCAGACGCCGGAGCGCGCGAACCTCGTCGCGCGACTCCCGGGCGGCGACGGACCGAGCCTCCTCCTGATGGCGCATACCGACACGGTGCTCGCCGACCCCGAGGAGTGGGAACGCGATCCCTGGTCGGGCGACCTCGTGGACGGTGAGGTCTGGGGGCGCGGCGCGCTCGACATGAAGGGCCACGTCGCTGCCGTCACCGTGGCGTTCGCGTCGCTCGCGCGCGAGGGCGTACGGCCCGCCGGTGACGTCGTGCTGGCGTTGACGGCCGACGAGGAGGTCGGCGCGGAGCCGATCGGGATGTCCTGGCTTGTCGCGAACCACCCGGATGCGGTGTGGGCGGACCTCGCGATCAACGAGGGAGGCGGCGAGCGGTACGAGCTCGGAGGCCGCGTCTTCTACCTCTGCGCGGTGGGTGAGAAGGCCACCGCCCCCTTCCGGCTGCGCCTGCACGGTCGCGCCGGCCATGCCTCCGACCCCCATGCGGCGGACAACGCACTGCTCCAAGCCGCACCGGTACTCGAGGCGCTCGGCCGCGTCGACTTCGCGCCGACGCTGATCCCCGAGGTGCGCGCCTTCCTCGAGCAGACGCTCGGTGAGGTGCCCCCCGTCGACGAGGCACTCGGGCGTGCCCGCGAGCTCGACCCGGTCGCGGCCCAGCTGATCGCGCCGCTCCTCTCCGCGACGCTCTCCCCGACGATGATCGAGGCGTCGCGCAAGCGGAACGTGATCCCGGGGACCTGCACGATCACCGTCGACTGCCGGCTGCTCCCCGGTCAGCCGCGCGAGGAGGTCGAGGCGCTTCTCCGCGCCGGCGTCCCCGGCGACTGGCAGATCGAGTGGATCGAGAGCGAGTGCGTCGGCGGCACCCGCTCACCGACCGAGACACCCCTCTGGAGCGCTCTCGAGGCCTGGGTCGCGGAGACCGAGCCCGGCGCCCGGCTCGCGCCGATCGCCTGTGGCGGGTTCACCGACAGCCACTACGTCCGCAGCGCGCTCGGGACGACCGCCTACGGGTTCTTCCCGATCCGGGCGATGGCGCCGGAGCTCGTCGCGCGGCTCGTGCACGGGGCGGACGAGCGGATCGCGGTCGCCGACCTCGAGCTCGCGGTCGACCTCTACCGTCGCGTAGCGACGACGTGGCTCGGGTAGTCCCGTGGCAGGGAAGAGCCCACACGGCGATCTCGTCCTGACCGACCGGGCCGTGATCAGGCTCGTCGCCGAGCCGACCGGCTACGCGGTGCTGACCCGCCTCCAGCGCCACGGACGAGCGACCGTCGGCGAGCTCGCGCACGACCTCCACCTGGAGCCGGCAGCGGTCGCGGACACGCTCGAGGGGCTGGCCGGACACGAGCTCGTCCGTCCCGTCGGCGATGCCTGGGAGGCGCTCGGCACAGGGTTGTTGGTCGAGCTGCCCGACGACGCCGAAGGGCAGGAGGCGGCGCGGCTCCTGACAACGCGGATGTTTCTCGAGGCGGCTGCGCGGCCGGAGGCGTGGTGGGCGGACGACGAGCCGCGACTCCCGGCCGACTGGCGGCAGGTCGCCGGACTGATCAACGCCGGCCTCTGGCTCACCCGGGACGAGGTGCAGGGGCTCAACGACCGGATCGAGGAGCTCACCGCGCCCTATGCGAAGCGCACCGAGGCCGACGCGCCCGGAGATGCCCGGCGGGTCCGGGTCCAGTGCTACCTCATGCCCGAGCCCGGCTGAGCTCGCCGATCAGCCGGCCGGCTTCTCGAGGTGCCCGCCGAACTGGTGGCGCATCGCAGAGAGGACGCGGTGCGCGAACTCGGCTTCCGCACGTGACGAGAAGCGGTCGTAGAGCGCGGCGGTCAGCACCGGCGCCGGCGTCCCGGTGTCGATCGCGGCGATCGATGTCCAGCGGCCCTCGCCGGAATCCGACACCCGGCCGGCGTAGTCGTCGAGCGAGGGGGATTCCTGGAGCGCCGCCGCGGTCAGGTCGAGAAGCCACGACGCGACGACGCTGCCGCGCCGCCAGACCTCCGAGACAGCTGCGACGTCGATGTCGTAGCGGTAGAGCTCCGGCTGGTCGAGTGGCGCCGTCTCGGCGTCCGCCTCGCGCGCGACCGCGCCGGCGTTCGCGTGGTGAAGGATGTTCAGGCCCTCGGCATACGCCGCCATGAGGCCGTACTCGATGCCGTTGTGGACCATCTTCACGAAGTGCCCGGCGCCTGCCGGGCCGCAGTGCAGCCACCCGAGCTCCTCGGGCGCGGGATCGCCGGAACGGCCCGGCGTGCGCTCGACCATCCCCAAACCCGGCGCCAGCGAGGTGAAGATCGGCGCGAGCCGGTCGACCACCTCGTCCTCGCCGCCGACCATCAGGCAGAAGCCCCGCTCGAGCCCGAAGACGCCGCCGCTCGTGCCGCAGTCGACGTAGTGGAGGTCACGCGCGGAGAGCTCCTGCGCGCGGCGGATGTCGTCGTGGTAGCGCGTGTTGCCGCCGTCGATGATCGTGTCGCCCGGCGAGAGCAGGTCGGCGAGCTCGGCGATCGCATGCTCGGTGATCTCCCCCGCGGGGACCATCACCCACACCGCGCGCGGCGGCTCGAGCGCCGCGACGAGCTCCTTCGCGCCCGCGGCGCCGGTCATTCCCTCCTTCGCGAGCGCGTCGACGGTGTCGGCGCTGACGTCGGTGCCGACGCATCGGTGGCCGTCGCGCTGTAGCCGCCGGACGAGGTTCGCACCCATCCGTCCGAGACCGACCATTCCGAGCTGCATCGGCGTGTTCGTCGCCATCGCCCCTCCCGGGTCCGACCGTCTAGAGTCGCTTGCGAGTCTACGAGACGCGACGCGGCCCAACGCCGCACCCACGACGTGACCGGGACGCTCACCGACAGCCCCGCCTGGCAGGCGCTCCGAGCGCACCACGCGGCCGTCCGCGACCTCCATCTGCGCGACCTGTTCGCGGACGAGCCCGACCGGGTCGAGCGGCTCACGCTCGACGCTGCCGGCATCCACGCCGACCTCTCGAAGCACCGCGTCACGGCGGAGACGATCCCGCTCCTCCTGTCCCTTGCCGAGGAGCGCGGCGTCGCGGCTCGCCGCGACGCGATGTTCCGGGGCGAGCACGTCAACGTCTCCGAGGACCGGGCGGCGCTCCATGTCGCGCTGCGGATGCCGAAGTCGGCCTCGCTCGTCGTCGACGGGCGTGACGTCGTCCGCGACGTGCACGAGGTGCTCGACCGGATGGCGGCCTTTGCGACCGCGGTTCGCAGCGGGGAGTGGCGGGGACACACGGGCCGGCCGATCCGCGCAGTCGTCAACATCGGGATCGGCGGGTCGGATCTCGGGCCGGCGATGGCCTACGAGGCGCTTCGCTTCTACAGCGAGCGCGGAACGACGTTTCGTTTCGTCTCGAACGTGGACTCGACACAGCTCGTGGAGGCGCTCCGCGACCTCGACCCGGAGGAGACGCTTGCGATCGTCTCGTCGAAGACCTTTACGACGGTCGAGACGATGACGAACGCGCACAGCATGCGGCAGTGGCTGCTCGACGGGCTCGGCGGCCACGAGGCCGCGATCGCGCGTCATGTCGTCGCGGTCTCCACGAATCTCGAGGCGGTCGAGGAGTTCGGGATCGACCCCGCCAACGCGTTCGGCTTCTGGGACTGGGTCGGCGGGCGCTACTCGATGGACTCCGCGATCGGGCTCTCGACGATGCTCGCGATCGGCCCCGAGGCGTTCGCCGACCTCCTGTCCGGCTTCCAGGCGGTCGACCGCCACTTCGCCGAGGCGCCTGCGGAGCAGAACCTGCCGCTGCTGATGGGCCTGCTTCGCGTCTGGTACCGCGACTTCTTCGGGGCGCAGACGCATGCGGTGCTGCCCTACGAGCAGTACCTGGCGCGGTTCCCCGCGTATCTCCAGCAGCTCGTGATGGAGTCGAACGGCAAGCACGTGACCCTCGACGGCGAGCCGGTCGCCGTCGACACGGCCCCGGTGGTCTGGGGCGAGCCGGGAACGAACGGCCAGCACAGTTTCCACCAGCTCCTCCATCAGGGAACCGTCCTCGTCCCGTGCGACCTGATCGCGTTCGTCACGGCCCTGAACCCACTCGGCGAGCACCACCGCCTGCTGCTCGCGAACGTGCTCGCTCAGGCACAGGCGTTGGCGTTGGGCCGCACGATGGACGAGCTCCGCGACGCCGGCGTGCCCGAGCCGTTGCGCCCGCACAAGGAGATGCCAGGCAACCGGCCCTCGACGATCCTGCTGCTCGAGCGGTTGACGCCCTTCGCACTCGGCTCGCTCGTCGCGCTCTACGAGCACACGGTGTTCGTCGCGGGGGCCGTCTGGCAGATCGACTCCTTCGACCAGTGGGGGGTCGAGCTCGGCAAGGAGCTCGCCGGGGCGCTCGTCCCGGTGCTGCGGGGCGAGAAGCCCGCTCGCCCGCTCGACGGGTCGACGGCCGCACTCGTCGAGCGCATCCGGCGGGACGTCCACGCGGGTAGCCGATGAGCGAGCGGCCGCTGGCGGTCGCCGTCTCCGGTCGCGGACTCGTCGAGCCCGACTCGGCGCTGATCGCGGCGGACGACGAGGGCTTCGCGCTCGGGCGGGGCGCCTTCGAGACGCTGCGGATCTACGGCGGCCGGCCGTTCCGGCTCGTGGAGCATCTCGACCGGCTCGCGGGCTCGGTCGAGCGGCTCGGGTTCTCTCCCCCTGACCGCGACGAGCTCACCGAGCTCGTCGGTCTGGTGCTCGGGGAGGCGGAGCTCTCCGACGGAGTCCTGCGGCTCTACCGGACGCCTGGGCCCCCCGGAGCAGAGCCGCTCTCGCTGGCGCTCGTCTCCCCGCTGCCGACGTGGCTCGACGAGACGCGCGCCCGCGGCCAGCGGCTCGTGTCGCTGGCCTACCCGCGCCGGGTGGCGCCGTGGCTCCTGCCCGGCACCAAGTGCGTGAGCTATGCGACCCACGCGGCCGCCACCGCCGAGGCGCGCCGCCGCGACGCGGACGACGCGGTCTTCGTCGACCTCGACGACACGGTGCTCGAGGGCACCGTCACGAATGTCTGGTGGCGCGAGGGCTCGACGCTCCTGACCCCCGCGCTCGAGCTCGGGATCCTCGCGGGCGAGACCCGTGCCGCCCTGCTCGAGCTGGCCCCGGCCGCCGGCTACGAGGTCGAGGAGGGCGTGTTTCCCGTCGGCCGGCTCAGGCAGGCAGACGAGATCTTCACGTCGTCGTCCGTTCGCGAGGTGATGCCCGTGGTCGCGCTCGACGGCGAGCCGGTCTCGCGCGGGCCTGCGGCCGACGCGCTCCAGACCGCGCTCCGTCGTCTCGCGACGGGGGCCTGAGGCGAGCCGAGCATGGGCGGCTACCCTGCCTCCATGGAGAAGCTTCGCCTGGGCGGCATGGCGCTCCAGAACGGCGTCCTCGTGCACGGCCCGCACGTCTGGGGCGCGGCCGTCAGGCTGGAGGATGGCACGGTGAAGGCGGCCTCGGGCCGAAAGCCGACCGTCGCGCCCGGCCTGACGCTGCCGTTCGTCCGCGGTCCCCTGCGTCTCGCGGAGGCGTTTGCCGTCCTGCCGGCCCTCAAGCGCGGCCTCCCGGAGGCGAAGCTTCCGTTCGAGCGGCCGTCCGTGGCGGTGGCGCTCGTCGCGGCCTCGACCGGGGCGAGCCTCGTGCGGCGCTCGTCGCTCCCGGTCGTCCCCCGGGAAGCGGCGGTGTTGATGGCCTCGCTCGTGCCGGCGCTGATCGCGTTGCGCGGAGAAGACCTGACGCGCTACCACGGGGCGGAGCACATCTCGATCGGCACCTACGAGACGGGCAAGCCCGCGGAGAAGGAGCACGAGCGCTGCGGCTCGCACCTCGTGGGCCCGCTGACGATCGCGACGGCGCTGGCCGGCGTCGCCGCGGAGCTCACGCCGGCGCGGCACCGGACGAAGGCCCGCGTGGTCGGCGCAATCGGCGCGATGGGTGCCGCCGTCGAGGTGTTCGGCTGGATGAGCCGTCATCCGGAGCGGCGGCTGTCCCGGGCGCTCGCGCGCCCCGGCACCGAGCTCCAGCGCCGGATCTCGACCCGCGAGCCGTCTGCGGCCCAGCTCGAGGTGGCGGAGGCGGCGATCGCCGCCTGTCTCGCCGCGGAGGAGGCGTACGCGCGATGACCCTCGCGCCGGCCCGCGAGCGGCGCGCGCGCCTCGACCCCGAGATCTTCGACCTTCCGGTCGAGAAGATGCGCGACGGCTACTACAGCGACGCGTACTTCAACCACACGCGCGCCGCGCTGCTCCACGACGGACGCCGGCCGCGCGTGCTGATGCAGCTATTCCAGCGCCATCAGGCAATGCTCGGCGGGATGGACGAGTCGATCGCGATCCTCGAGCTCTGCGCGCGCGACTGGCCCGGGCTGACGGTGCACGCGCTCCGCGACGGCGATCGGGCAGAGCCGTGGGAGACCGTGATGACGATCGAGGGCGACTACACGTCGTTCGGTTATCTCGAGACGGTCGTGCTCGGGACGCTCGCGCGCCGCACGCTGATCGCGACCAACACCGCGCGGGTGGTCGAGGCGGCGAACGGCAAGCCGATCATCTTCATGCCTGCTCGCCACGACCACCATCGCGTGCAGACGGGCGACGGCTATGCGGCACACGTTGCCGGCGCGGTGCTCGGGGCGGAGATCGGCGTCACGTCGGACGCGCAGGCATCGTGGTGGGGCGGCCGCGGGGTCGGGACCGTGCCGCACTCGCTGATCGCAGCGTACGGCGGCAACACCGTGCTGGCTGCGACGAAATTCGCGGAGTGGGCGCCGGAGGACTTCCACATCACGGTGCTGGTCGACTTCGAGAACGACTCCGTGCGCACGGCGCTCGAGGTCGCGCGCGCGCTCGGCCCGCGGCTCTGGGGCGTTCGCCTCGACACCTCGAGCCAGCTCGTCGACCGGTCGCTGTGGGACGAGCTCGGCGACTTCGATCCCAGAGGCGTAAACGAGCGACTCGTCCGCAAGGTGCGGAGCGCGCTCGACGCCGACGGCTTCGAGCGGGTCAGGATCGTCGCCTCCGGCGGCTTCACGGTGGCGAAGATCGAGGAGTTCGAGCGGCGCGGCGTGCCGGTCGACGCGTACGGCGTCGGGTCGTCGCTGATCCGTGGGGAGAACGATTTCACCGGCGACATCGTGATGGCGGACGGGCGCCCGACCGGCAAGGTCGGCCGGCGCTTCCGGCCGAACGAGCGGCTCGAGCTCGTCAGGTGAGCCACGCCCGAGCCGGGTCCGATGAGCCGGCGCCGGATCGCGGCCGCCCCCGCGCGTCCGGCACGAACCCGGCGCAAAGTCGGCACAGACACGCGACGCTTTCGCCGATACCGTGTCATCAGGGCACCTGGGGTGCCCCTGGGGGTGGTTGTCCGCGCGGTGACGGCGTTGACGCCGGTCTGGGCGGCGGGTACCCGGCGGCGAAGGGCGGCAACTTTGCGGGGCCTCGGGGGTGAGCGGTGTGCTCCTCTGGGACGTCGACACCCAGGTCGACTTCGTCCACGCCGCGGGCAAGCTGCCCGTGCCGAACGCCGAGGAGGCCGTGCCCGCGATGGCGCGTCTCGTCCGTTGGGCCGAGGAGCGCGGCATCACGCACCTCGCGACGGCGGACGACCACGAGCTGACCGACCCCGAGCTGTCCGACGAGCCGGACTACGAGACGACGTTCCCGCCGCACTGCCTCCGGGGAACGCCCGGGAGCGCGAAGATCCCCGAGACCGCGCAGCGCGACCCGCTGCCGCTGTCGCTCACGCCGTATCCACCAGCGCTCGTTCCCGCCCTTGTGCGAGACCGTCGGGAGGTCCTGCTGCTGAAGAAGACCTACAGCGCGTTCTCGAACCCGAACCTCGAGCCGCTGCTCGCGGCGCTCGACCCGGACGAGGTCCTGGTCTTCGGTGTCGCGACGGACGTCTGCAACCACGCGGCGATCCTGGGGCTCCTCGCGCGGGGACGGCGCGTGGCGTTCGTCGAGGACGCGTCCCGTGGCCTCGACGACGGGCGGGTCGCCGCTGCGCTCGAGCAGTGGCGCGCCGGTGGGGTGCGGTTCACGACGAGCGGCGAGGTCCTGGGCTAGCCTGCGCCGCCCCCCGCGCCTCGACGTGACGCGCGAGCGCGGCGAGCCGCGTGTCCCATTCGGCGCCGACTCGCTCGAGCCAGGCGGCGGCCTCGTCGAGCGGCGCGGTGTCGAGCGCGTATCGCGTCTCGCGGCCGCGGCGCTCGCTCCGCACGAGGCCCGCCGCGTGGAGGGTCGAGAGGTGCTTCGCGACCGCCTGTCGCGTCACGGGAACCTGAGCTGCGAGCTCGGACTGGCTGGCGCTCTCGCGTCCGGCGAGCACCTCGAGCACGAAGCGCCGGGTCGGGTCTGCGAGCGCGTCGAAGACGCGATCTACGCCGCCGCCGCCCACGATGCGAGCGCGCTGAGCTCGAGCGCGATCCCCCACTGAGGTGCCGACTCGCGGACGAGCACGCGGGTCCCGTCCTCGTCGTCCGCCAGGCGGAGATCGACCACGCCGTCGTCCTCGAAGCGCAGAACGAGCCGCTCCTCGTCCTCCACCGTGACGACCTCGGCGTGGCGAGCGTCGCCGTCGCCCCAGCGGAACACCGCCGCGCCGCCCTCGCGCAGGTCGAGCTCGACCTCGGTCGCAAACCACTCCTCGAGCCGGCTCGGCTCGGTCAACGCCTCCCACGCGTCCTCCCGCGTCGTCGGCAGCACGATCTCCCGCTGAACGTCCATTCGCAACCTCCAAGTTGCATGTATAGTGCAACCGTCTGGTTGCAGATTAGCGAAGGAGAACGTCATGGTGATCCCCACCGTGGTCGAGGCCGATGGCCGTGCCGAGCGCGCATTCGACATCTACTCGAGGCTCCTGCGCGAGCGCATCGTGTTCCTCGGCCGCCCGGTCGAGCCGGAGCTCGCGAACACCGTCGTCGCGCAGCTGCTCTTTCTCGAGGCGGAGGGACCGGACAAGGACATCGACCTCTACGTCAACTCCCCAGGCGGGGACGCCTACGCGGGGATGGCGATCTACGACGCGATGCAGCACGTGAAGTGCGACGTGAGGACGATCTGCTTCGGGATCGGGATGTCCGCGGCGGCGGTGATCGTCGCCGGCGGAGCGCCGGGCAAGCGGCTCGCCCTGCCGCACGCGAAGCTGATGATCCACCAGGGCTCCGCGGGCGCACGCGGCGCGCCGTCCGACATCGCGATCGCCGCGCGCGAGATCGAGGCGTCGACCCGGCAGATGGCCGAGGTCCTGTCCAGGCACACCGGCCGGCCGTTCGGGCAGGTGATGGAGGACATCGACCGCGACAGGTTCATGACGCCCGACGAGGCCGTCGAATACGGCCTCGTCGACCGTGTCCTCGAGCCGCGCGCGCCTCTCCCCGCCGAAGTAGCATCGGCCGCGTGACCGTCCGCGGCATCCACCATGTCGGGATCGCCGTGGCCGATCTCGACGAGGCGCTCGCCACGTACGAGCGGCTCTTCGGCGCAACGCTCGAGCGCCGCTCGACCGTGCCCGACCAGGGCGTCCACGCACTGTCGGTCCTCGTCGGGGAAGACCGGATCGAGCTCGTCTCGCCGACGGGCGCCGACACCCCGGTCGGCCGGTTCCTCGCGAGCCGCGGGCCCGGCATACACCACGTCGCGTACGAGGTCGACGACGTCGGTGCCGCGCTCGCCGGTCTCGCGGAGGCCGGCGCCCAGCTGATCGACGAGGCCCCGCGTCCGGGGCTGTTCGGCCTCGAGGTCGCGTTCGTCCATCCCGACGCCGTCCACGGCGTCCTCACGGAGGTGGTGTCCCCTGCCTGACGAGTCCATCCGCATCGAGCTCGCCTTCGAGGGCGGGCAGATCATCGGCGCGACGGTTCAGCCCGAGAGCGCGGACGCGGTCGAGCGCGCCGTCGGCGCGGGTTCCGGCGGGACCGTCCAGCTCGACACGCAGGACGGCCGGCTCACGGTCGTCATCCCACGCGTCGTCTACCTGAAGCGGTACCCACCCGGCTCGCAGGTCGGTTTCGGCGCCTGACGGCGAGTAGCCTGATCGGGCGATGGCGCTCGAGGTCGGGATCGTCGGATTGCCCAACAGCGGCAAGACGACGCTGTTCAATGCGCTGACCGCGGCCGGTGCGGAGATCACGGCCTACGCGTCGGTCAGCGACAAGCCAAACGTGGGGATGGCCGCGATCGCCGACGAGCGCCTCGGCCGGCTCGCCGCGCTGGTCGACGCGCGCAAGGTGACACCCGCCGCGATCCGCGTCGTCGACGTCCCGGGGACGGGGCCGCAGCTCCTCGGCAACCTGCGCCAGGTCGATGCGATCCTGGCCGTCCTCGACGGGTTCTCGGACGAGGCGACGCCGGACGACGACCTCGAGACCCTGAAGCTCGAGCTGCTCGTCGCCGACCGTGACCACGTCGAGCGGCGCCACGAGCGGGTCGCGAAGGAGGCGAAGTCGGGAGATCCCGCAGTGCGGGCGGAGCTCGAGGTGCTGGAGCGGCTGCTCGACCACCTCGACGGCGGCCGGACACTGGCGGACTGGGACGGCGAGCTGCCGGAGGCGCTCGAACCGCTCACGACGAAGCCGTTGCTCGCGGTCGAGAACGGCCCCCGCGGCATCGACGGGAAGCTCGAGGCGGAGCTCGCGGAGCTCCCCGAGGAGGAGGCCGCCGAGTTCCGCGACGGCAGCGCCTCTGCCCTCGGCGACGTCGTCCGTCGGCTGGAAGAGGCGCTCGGCCTGATCACGTTCTTCACCGTCGGCGAGAAGGAGACGCGCGCCTGGACGCTCCGCCGCGGGCAGACCGCGCTCGACGCCGCCGGGACGATCCATTCGGACATCGCCCGCGGCTTCATCCGTTGCGAGGTGATCTCGACGGATGACCTGCTCGACGCAGGCTCGCACGCCGAGGCGGCCCGCCGCGGGACGCAGCGGCTCGAGGGCAAGACGTACGTCGTCGC
>Ga0075418_10004417_pt1 | contig 16019 bp, 11 predicted proteins | sample SoiMetdeltSBSDD2_FD_81776 | JGI IMG/M metagenome (GOLD analysis project Ga0075418, IMG submission 81776) | Bulk soil microbial communities from a Populus tree surrounding site in Tennessee, USA - Soil MetaG P. deltoides SBSDD2 | ecosystem: Environmental > Terrestrial > Soil > Tree plantation...
CCACATCCCCTCGCGCAGGCGGGGGAACCAGACGTCGATGGGCGCCTCCACTTGCGCCAGCGCCGTGGGTCCGAGCAACAGGGCAGCGACGAGCAGCAGGCTCGGGAGCTTCACACTCCGCCTCCGATGGGATGCCGGGTCCAGGATCCGGGGAACGCCGGCCCTTTCCAGCTTAGGGGATCGGGAACCGACCGGTGTCACCGTCGTGTCGCTTCCATGTCGCAGAAAGGTAACAAGCCGTCGCCTCAAGACCCACCCCCTCCCTCGGGTTCGAAGAGGTAGCCGGCGCCGCGGGCGGTCCGGATGTACTGCGGTGCCTCCGGATCGGCTTCGATCTTCTTGCGCAGGCGGGCGATGTGATTGTCCACGGTGCGGGTGGTCGGAAACACCTCGTATCCCCAGATGTCGTTGAGGAGCTGCTCCCGCGTCAGGAGCGTGCCGGCGTGGGCGATGAAGTAGGCCAGGAGGCGGAACTCCCGCGCCGAAAGCTCCACACCCTGGTCCCCCTTGCGCACGGCTTGACGTTTGAAGTCCACCGTCACCTCGCCGAAGCGGAAGAGCTCGGGCTCCTTGCGATTCCCCTGCGTGCGGCGCAGCACCGAACGGACCCGCGCCACCAGCTCCCGCAAGCTGAACGGCTTGGTGATGTAGTCGTCGGCGCCGAGCTCGAGACCGAGGACGCGATCGTTCTCCTCCCCCCGTGCGGTGAGGAGGATGATCGGCAGGTTGCGGTTCTCGTCGCGCAGCTTCTTGGTGATCTCCAGCCCGCTCATCCCGGGTAGCATGATGTCCAGGATCACCAGGGAGGGCTTGCCGGCCCGGGCGCGCTCCAGCCCGAGGCGGCCGTTCGGGGCGCACTCGACCTCGAAGCCCTCGCTGGTGAACGCGGCTTCGAGACCTCCGGCGATGCTGCGATCGTCTTCGACCACCAGAATCTTCTCAGCCATGACGGAGCTCCCCGAAACGCCAGCGCGCGGCGCTGCGCTGCGCTCGCGCCTCCCCCGGCGGCTGCACCGGGAACCAGAGAGTGAAGGTCGCTCCTTGGCCGCGTCGGCTGTCGACGGTCACCCGTCCCCGATGCGCCTCCGCGACGCGACGCACCACGGCGAGACCGAGACCGAGCCCGGCGTGGTGGCTGCTGCCCCCTGCTTCCCCCCGATAGAAGTCTTCGAAGATGCGCTTCTGCTCCAGCGGATCCACGCCGATCCCATGATCCTGCACTTGCACGGCGACTTCCGCGCCGCGACGGAAAGCCCGCACCGCCAAGCGGCGCTCGTCCTCGGAGTATTGCACGGCATTGGCCAGCAGGTTGAGCAGCGCCTGGCGCACCGCGTCGGCATCCAGGCGCAGCTCCGGCAGGTCGGGTTCCACCTCGATCGTGTACTGGAACCCGCCGTTCTCGGCCTGGGCCCGAAATCCCTCGGCGACCCCCTGCACCAGGGCCCCGATTTCCTCGAACTCCAGAGGCGCCGCCGCGATGCCGCGCTCGCGGCGGGCGAAGTCCAGCACCTGGTCGATGAGACGTTGCAGGCGATCGCACTCCCGGCGGATCGTCTTCAAGTGCTGCAGGCGCTGCACCGGGCTCAAGCTGTCGCCCCCTTCCTCGAGCAGTTCTCCATACATGCGGATGGAGGTGAGCGGCGTGCGCAGCTCGTGGGACACCCGGGACACCAGACCCGTCTTGAGCCGCGCCAGCTGTGCTTGCCGGCGCCAGCCGACGACGAGCAGCGTCGTTCCCGCAGCGATGGTCACGAGGAGGAGGAAGACGAAATAGAGGAAGACCTTGGTGCGGAAGTCCACCGGCCTACCGCCGCTCGCCAGGGCCGGCGACCACACCGCCACGCTCCAGAAATCGAGGGGGAAGTCGAGGTTGCGGCTGACGAGAGGAGGGCCGGCGATGCCGTGGCCGCCCTCGAGACGGCGGCCCTCCCCGTCCACCATGGCGAGCCTGGCGTCCCCGGGCCGTTGCTGGCGCTCCAGGATCGCCGGCAGCAGAGTGCGGTTCATTTCCTCCAGGTCGATCTCGAAGCCCACGAGCCCGGCCACCGTGGTGCCGCTGGCGTCGGGGAGATAGAGATAGGCCAGCAGGAAGGGACGGCCCTCCGCGGTATCGGAGACGTAGCGCACCTCGGTGGAGTACGCGAGCCCATCGAGGGAAGCGCGGATGAGCTTGCGCGACAGCTTGTGCGCGAAGTACTGCGACCCCACCTGCTTCTTCGGTCGGCCGCGGACGGCGTCGTAGCGTGCCTGCAAGGCGCGCCATTCGGGCGGCGATGGACGTGGCAGCAAACGCCCTAGGCGCTCCTCGATGCGCTCGACGAAGATGTCGTACTGCAAGCGCCCGATCGCATCGGAGCTCTGCACCAGGTCCTCATAGAGCGTCACCAGCGCCTCCGCCGCGGCCAAAGCAGCGCCTCTCTCTTGCTGCGCCCGCGCGATCTGCTGCAAGGCCTGCAGCCGCAGCGGTTGATTGTCCAGGTCATAGGCGTCGGCGTTCTCCCGCAGGATGACCTCGAACACCTGGATCGCTGCATCCCAATGGCGAGCGCGGATGTGGGCGCGGCCGATGCCGGCGCGGGCGATGGCCTGCAGGCCGGGTGTCTGCGCCACGGCAAGCAACGCTTCATAGGCTCGCTGCGCCGCCGCCGCGTCGTCGCCGTCGAACTCCGCGGCCTCGGCTGCCGCCAGCAACTCCTGGAAGCGTTCGGCATCCTCCGCATCGAGGGACTGCAACTCGAGCGGCGTCGCCGCGCTCTCCGTGGGGGTGTCCGGTGGGTACAGCTGGCGGCCCGACACGTGCAACAGGTGACCGGCGCGCACGAAAGCCAGACCTTTCACTCCCGAGACGGTGGTGATCATCTCGTCGGCTCGGGACTCCCAGCCGACGTTCCGAGGCACGAGCCCCTTCCAAGCATTCTCCAGCGTTGCCAGCTCACCATGGATGGCGCGGGCAGCGATCTCGGCGTCGCCGGCTCGGTCCGCCAGGAGCCGCGCCGCCGAGGCGCGGCGCTCGTTCTCGACGGCGCGCAGGCTGAAATAGCCCAGCAAACAGCTCGGGACGAGCACGAGCAGAAAGAAGACCAGCCCGAGCTGTAGGTGTGGATTGCGCCGCCGATGTCTCGTCAAGGGGCCCTCGAGTGGGAAGCGCCTGGTGCCGAGCTTGGACGCCACCGCTTACCGAGTCGAGAGTGTAAGCCCGGCCTCTCCCACCCCGCCAGCCACCAGGTCACGGAAAGGGACTAATCATCTTCCTCTTCCAGAGGCTTCTTCTCTTCCTTGAGAATCTTGCCATCGAGGCCGAGCTCGACCGACCACAACTGTTTCTCGGGAGTCATGAGGAGGACCTCGTAGGCACGCAGCTTCTCTTCCTTCTTCCCCGCTACCTCCGTGCTCTCCACCACATCGATGATCTCCTCGACGATCTTGTACTTCGCCTTCGCGTACTTGCCCTCGAGGCTCGTGAGCACCGGCTCGGGCAGGTTCTTGCGCGTGATCTGCTTCTCGATCAAGAGGATCGCGCCTTCGGTAGTGACGGTTACATCGATGTTGGGGTAGCTCTTGTTTTCCAGGCTGATCTCGTAGACCTCTTGTCCTTCGGGCGTCTTCTCCTTGCCCGCCCCTGTCACCTTGGCATCGGCGAACCAAGCTTTGACGGCGTCCATGACCGGCGCCGGTACCTTGTCCAACGCCACTTCGCCGGCCGTGGCACCGCCGGCCAGGGTGCCGAGCAGCAAGCCCATGATGGCTCCGTGCCGCGAGATCATCATTCGCATCGACTCTCCTCCTCGGGTCTTTCGTGTGTTCGTGAGGACTTCTATTTCAAGAGAACGACTTTGCCGGGCCCGTCCACGGCTTGGCCGTTCACCGACATCCGGTAGAAGTAGGCCCCCGACGCCAGCGAACGTCCTCTGTCGTCCAACCCATCCCACCCGGCCTCGTGCGCTCCGGGTTCGAACATCTTGCGCACGAGCTGGCGCACGAGGCGTCCATGGGCATCCAGGATGTCGATCTGCACCAGGCCCGTCGCAGCGATCTGGAAGTGGATCGTGGTTCGGGGGTTGAACGGATTCGGCCGCGCCCGCCCCAGGATGTTCCGCGGCGCGCCGGGGAGCTCTGCGGGTGCATCGGTCAGGGTGAAGCCGACCAACGAGGTCACGTACACCGCGCCGCGAGCGCCGCCCCCGTCGTCGTCGCCGGCGGCACCGATGACCAGGGTTTGTGCCGAGGCCCCCACACCGTCCAGGTCTCCGATGCAAGCCAGGGTCCCGCCGAAGTCGTCCCCGTCATCCATGGGAGCGGTGAAGTTGCCCTCCGTGTCACTGATCTTCTGATAGGACCAAACCGTCCCGCTTCGGGTCAGGAAGAGCATGTACACGGCGCCGCGATCGATCCCGCCGTCGTCATCGCCGATGGCACCGACCGCGAGGGCAGCGGCGCTCGGGCCGAAGACCGGACCGACGGCATCGAAGTCGCACAGATCGGACAGAGCTCCGCCGAACTCGTCGAGATCGTCGAGGACGGCGGTGAAGCCGCCTTCGAGGTTGCTGATCTTCTGGTGCGAGAGGACACTGCCGTTGCTGGCCAGGAAGAGAATGTAGACGGCGCCGCGATCGCCGCCGCCGTCGTCATCGCCCACGACGCCAATGGCGAGCGCGAGGGCGCTCGGCCCTCCCAGGTCGAGGTCGCCCAGGCTGGTCACCGCGCTGCCGAACTGGTCCAGGTCGTCGATCACGCCGGTGAAGCCGCCTTCGAGGTCGCTGATCTTCTGGTGCGAGAGGACGGTGCCGTTGCTGGCCAGGAAGAGAATGTAGACGGCGCCGCGATCGGCACCGCCGTCGTCGTCGCCCACGGCTCCGACGGCGAGAGCGGCGACACTGGGTCCTGCCCCGTCGAGATCTCCCAATCCGGCGACGGTACCGCCGAACTCGTCGCCATTGTCGATGATGGGGGTGAAGTTGCCGGCGGTATCGCTGATCTTCTGGAAGGAGAGGACGGTGCCGTTGCTGGCCAGGAAGAGAATGTACACCGCGCCACGGTTGGTGCCGCCGTCGTCGTCGCCCACGGTACCCACGGCCAGGGCCGCCACACTGGGTCCCGCTCCGTCGAGGTCGCCCAGATAGGCGAGGGAGCTGCCGAACTCGTCGACGTTGTCGATGAGGGCGGTGAAGTTCCCGGCGAGATCGCTGATCTTCTGATTGGAGAGGACGGTGCCGTTGCTGGCCAAGAAGAGGATGTACACCGCGCCGCGCCCGCTCCCCCCGTCATCGTCCCCGATGACACCGACCGCGACGGCGCCGGCGCTGGGGCCCGCACCGTCGAGGTCCCCGAGACCCACGACGGCGCCCCCGAACTCGTCCAGATTGTCGATGGTGGCGACGAGATTGCCCTCCGTGCTGCTGACCTTCTGGTAAGTGAGAACGGTGCTCGGTTGCGACCTGGCCTTGTCGCAAAGGGCGAGACTGCCAAGAGTGATGAGGATCACGGAGACACCAGAGGCAGCGAAGCGCATCGCCAACTCCCGCACATGCTGTTAGGTGGCAGACAATCCCCGGGGTGGCGTCATGATAGCACCCACCGCGGGATCGAGTCAAACTCGCCGAGATTTCTCCGCGCTCGCGGCGATCTACATCGCGACGAACGAGCGCACACGAGGCGCACGACGAAGCAATCCGGGCGAATTCACCCAGGTCGCGGCGACGTGGTGCCCAGCGCGCCCGAAGAATCCTCAAACCCGTGGAGGCGCGCACGTCCACGGGGACGACACACTAGAAGCTGATGAGCACGCCGACCTCTGGCGCCCAATCCGTCGCCTTGGAAGTCAGCCCGAAGGCGCTGTTCATCTTCAGGAATGCCCGGCGCGAGAAGTGCCATTGCGCTTCGGGGATGAACTCGACCTCGTCCTGGGTTCCCTCGACGCCGACGTAGACCCGCCAATGGGAGTTCAGACGGCGCAGGTACTCGAGGGCCATCTCTCCCAGTTCCACCACGTCCTCGGCTTTGTCGTATTCGATGGCAGCCCGCACGGTCATCGTGCCGAAACCGAAACCGCGGGTGACGCCTGCTCCCAGCTTGAACTCCCAGTCGGTGGTTCCGATGAGCGAACCCTCGTCTTGCGTCGGGATCACGGTCTCGAAGTAGCTGAAGACCTCCGGATGGCTCTGGGTTTCCTTGGTCCAGCGGTAGCGGATCTGTCCCTCCACATCCCCCAGGCCGGATTCCTCGAGCTCCGCCGGCAGGGCCGTAGGATCGGCGCTGCTCTTTTCCAGCTTGGCCTTGATGATCGCCGCCTCCAGCTCGAAGGCGAGGCGGTCGGTGAGACCGTAGCCGATGAAGATGAGCCCTTCGTAGGCGCGATATTTGCCGCGAAAGTCCTCGTCGAGGCCGAAGCCTAGGTCGCTCGGGGCATACTCGGCATTGTCATCATGGTAGTACTCGAAGAACGGATAGACGAACCACTGGCCGTCGTTGACATAGGTGCCGAACTGGGACAGCGGGATGCCTTCGCCGCGATCACGCAGATACTTCGGCAGATTCTCCGTTTCGAGATGACCCGGAAAGTTTCCGGCCCTGCTCGTCCCGGCCCAGAGCCCAAGAGCGAAAAGGCCAAGCACCAGAGACTTCATTCCCACGCCTCCTGCATCCGGGGCCAACCGCCGCGGACGCTCCGGGGTCCTGTCGCCACTCGCGGCCCAGGAGAAGCGGGCCTTTTCCCTCGTGGCGACTCTTGCACTCAGCGCGCCTCGAGCTCGACCAGTTGGAGGGACTTGCCCTCTCCGAAGATCTCTTGGACGAGGCCGACTCCGCGGCAATAGCACTTGCGCTGGGAGGTCTTGCCGATGGGGTCGAAGTCCTCGGTCTCGATGCAGTCCTTGTAGGTTCCGGCGGGGACGGTGACCGTGGTTCCCGCAGCGACTACCTTGGAGCGATCCTCGGCCACGCCCGGAGCGCGCTCGGTTTCGAAGACATCCCCGACCTTCGGGGCCGCGGGCATGAACATGCCGGCGCGGGCGCCGTCCTCGCCGGCCCGCCATTGGCCGCCGTGGCTGACGATCTCGCCGTCGTCGTAATCGTCGACCTTTTCCCCGATGTAGTACACCGCGCCCGAGCGGTGCTGGGCGTAGTAGTCCTCCGTCTTTTCCACCAGCTCGCCGTCTTCGAAGTCGGAGACCTCGACGACCGTGACCTCTACTCCGGCCACGGTCGCGTGCACGTCGCGGACGGTGACCTCCACCCGGATCTCGACCGCCTCCCCCGTCTCGGGGTCGAGCTCCTCGCCCTCGAACACCGCTCGCTTCATCGACGCGAAGGCCACATAGGGGTTGGCGATGACCGGCGAGAGCTCGGACACTTCGACGCCCAGATCGGCCTGGGCCTTACCTTCGGGGCCGGGTTTGTCGGCGTCGACGGTGGCGGCCAGCAGTGCCGGCGCGGTGCAGCCGAGCACCAGGGCCCGCAGCAGGACGAAGGGTGACATCCCTGTCCTTTTCATTGCATCCGTTTCGTGCGCCGATAGGCGTCGCTCACCTCGTAAGCGCGCGCTTCCAGCTTGAGAGCCGCCGCGCGGGCATCCGCCATCTCCTGCTCGTTGAGCTCCAGGATGTTGATCAGCTCCAGCTTCTCACCCTCGGGATCGTCCACGGCACCGACGAGAACGACACCGACGCCGGGCGCGTAGTATTTGCGCTGATGACCGCTCCCCACCTCGTACGGGCTCCGTTCATCGATCACCAGCACGTTCTCGTAGCAGTTGAAGGGAACACAGGCCGTCTGGCCCTCCTGGTAGACGAAGGCGCAATCGAGGAAGTTGACGTCCGGTGCCCAGCCTTGGAGGAACTTCGTCCCCACCGGTGCATTCTCGGTCACCAGGATTCCCGCTTCGGAACCTTTGCGACCGGAGATCCAGGCGCTGGGAGCGCCGAGGAACTCCCCTTCGAAGTACTCTTCCGGGTACTCCCCCATGGTCCAGATATTGCCGTCGTCATCCTGGGCGAAGAAAGCGAGCTCCGCCTCCACGAGCACGCCATTGTTGTAGTCCCGGTCCCACATGACCACGGAGCGCACACCGTCGATCTCCTTGGTCAAGTCGGTCACGGTGAAGACCACCCGATGCGCGAGCGTTCCGCCGCCTCGGTTGGCCGTGCCATCGAGGATGAACTGCTTCCCTGGCGCGAGCGGGAAGAAACGGTTGTCGATCACAGTCGGGTTGGAGAAATCCCTTGGACTGAAGATCGTAGCGTCCCCGCACTCGCCGAAGCCCGGGTTCTGGGGACCGGTGGGGGTGCTGGGTTCGTCGCTACAACCAACCCAGACGAGAATCGGGAGGGCGGCCAGCGCCCAGACCAAGAACCACGATCGCCGGTGGCGAGAGTACCGCATACGTTCCTCCATGAGGGGCTATTTCGATGAGACCACGAAAAAAGGCGAGGCGTCAATTCGACTGCCCCGCGGACCATGATGTCGCCAATTTCGGAGGCGAAAACGCATGTCTCGACCGCTGGCGCGCCGAAACACGAGGAGCGTCTGCGCTGTTTCACTCATTTCGTACCCCTAGGCTGTCCACCATCGGGGTGAATTCGGCTTGCCCGATGAGCCGACCACCGGCGTCCAGGCTGTTGGGATCCGCGGTGGCCCAGTAGAACACCGAGACGCGGAACACCATGCCCGGGGTCAGAGGCTCGGGGATCTGTTGCTCCACCGAACCGGGCGGGTGGACGCCGTAAACGATCGGTGAACGGTAGAGGTTGGTGCCGAGGGTTTCGGTGCCCCAGTACTCCTCGCCCGGGCCTGCCTCGACGATGAGCCGGCCGAGCGTGCAGTCCGGCGTCCAGGAGAAGGTGGGTGTCATCCCGGGGCTCACCGTCACCGTGACCGGGCCGTTGCATTCCAGCACCGGCGGCGGGTCCGGCGGACCCGTCGTGGCGCATTCGTCGCAGCTGGAGAGCGAGAGCGTGCTCGCCCCGAGGAAACAGGCGAAGCCTACGGCGAAGCACCGCAGCAGGCGCCGGCTTCCCACTCGAGCGGACCAGTGCATCGGGCTGCCATCCTCCGTGTTCACGCTCTGCCAGTTTCTCTGCACGCTAGAACCGCCGGGCGTACTGCACCTTCACCGGGAGTTCGCTGGAAATGAACTCCCAGCAGGTCGCCTTGCGCAATTTCGGGTCGTATCGCTGCTGCACGTTGTAGTTGTAGACGATGAAGACGTCCCCGAGCGGATCGAACGTCCAGCGCAGCTTGTTGTTGGTCCCCAGCTCGCGGCTCTGGGTGTCGTACTGGGTCAGGCTGCTGAACTGCAGGTCGGCGGTGAGGTTCAGCTGCAATCGTCCGCCGTACAGCTCCTCGGTGTAGTTCTTCTCGGTCAGCTTCATGCCTTGGGTTTCGTAGTCGTCGATCAGGGCGATGACGTCGCCCTTGCTCCGTTCCCCGGTGAATTCGACGGTCAGGAGCGCCGAAGGCTTGAGCGTCAGCCTGGCGGTCAGGGTGCTCAGATCACCGTCGTAATAGGTGCCGAAATCCCAGCGAACCTCGCCGCTGATCCTTCTCTTTTCCGCGGCCCGGGCGCCGATGAAGTACCGCGCCCACTCGTACGAGCCTGGCGGCACGTCCACATCGCTGGAGATCTCGAACACCTCCGAGGGGCGGTCGCCCTCCACTTCCAAACCGAGGTCGAAGCGCTCCCCGCTCTCCAGGAGCCAGTCGAGAGGTTTGACCGTGGCGGCGTAGCTCTCCCACTCCGAGTTGTCCGCCGTTTTGTACGCGGTGCCGGAGAGTTCGAGGAACATCTGGCGCAGCCAGCTCGAGGCGGGACGGGGGCTGACTTCCAAACCAAAGTCCCAGATGTGGATGTTGTTCCGCGGCACGAAACCCAAGGAAGGGTCGAAGCCGTTGCCGATATGGATCGAGCTGAAATTGACGTCCCATAGATCGTTGGGATACTCGATTCGGAAGCCGTGCGCGGACTTGTCGCCGCTCAGATCGGCGCGGTCGTTGAACAAACCCCAGGCGCCGATGAGGAGGTTCTTGTTCCAGCGGAAGCTCGAGGTCTGATAGGTGAAATCGACGCCTGCCAGCCAGGCGCCCTCGCGACCCAGTTGATCGCCGACGGTGGCGATCATTCCCACCGAGGACTCTTGCCAGAGGTTCTGGCTGATCCGCATGGCTCCCATGGTGGTCTGGGGGACGGCGACAGTGAAGGCCGGGTCCACCTGCAGGGCGTCCACTTCCCTCGTATTCGCCACCAGGGCCCCGATGTTCGTGTTTCCCACTCGGCCGTTGATCTTGCCGCCGGCGTTGATCGGGATCTCCACCTGCTCTTCCTCGTCGAGGCCGAAGAGCCCGATGCGGCGACTGAAGAACGGCAGGAGATTCTCTTCCGGGTCCAACCCCAGGCCGAACTCGAAGATGTCCACGCCTTCCAGGAAGAAGCTGCGTTTCTCCGGGAAGAAGATGGGGAAGCGGGTCAGGTTGATCTGCCGGACGTCGACCTCGGTCTCGGCGAAATCGGTGTTGATCGTGAGCGCCGACGACAGGTTCGAGCCGAGCTTCTGGGTCATGTCCAGGCTCAGGTCGGTCTCGTTGTCCCGATGTCTCTCGAGCCCGGAGGTCCGCGTGCGGCCCACGGCGGAAGCACGGATGCTCAGACCCTTGCCCAGATCGAAGAGGGGCAGATCGGTGAGCAAGCCGCTGCGGCTGGTCTGGTAGATCTCGTAATCGATACTGGCTCCGGACCAGCGGCTGGTCTCCTGCAGGCGCTGGACGCGGCGCTGGACGTTGAAGCCCCACTCGGTCAACCCCTTGGCGAAACCGAGGCTGAGGATGGGGATGCGGATCTCGGCGCTCCAGCCGTGGGCGTCCCGCGACGTGCGCGCTTCCCAGACCGTGTCCCACTCGCTGTTCACCTCTTCCCGGTCGACGACGACGGCATCGAAACGGGCGTTGCTCGGATTCAGAGCGAAGACATAGCCCGAACGGGCATCGAGAAACGTGTCGAAGACGAGCACCAGGTGGTCTTCTTCGTCGAGAACCGAATCCCGCGCCTTGGAAAAGGAGACGATGCCCTTGGGATCGTTGTCGAAGCACTGGGCGCCCACCACGATTTCTTCCTGACCGACCAGGACCTTGACCACCGTACGTCCGGCGGGAACGCCGCCTTCCTCCGGTTCGATGGTGACGAGATCGGGAATGGAATCGACCGCGGTGCGCCAGACGTCTTCGGTGAGCTTGCCGTCGAAGTGGAAGCCGTCGAGCAGCGGACTGGCTCGAAGCCGGAGCCTGCCGTTGCCCTCGACGTTCTCTCGCACCTCTTCCTGGGCCGGCGTCCGGCTCGCCCAGAGGAGGGTGAGGAGAAAGAACACCCAAGCGCCGTTGGCGATCTGCATCTCAGCCCATCACGTGCTCAAGGCACGAAGGATCGTCATGAGGGGGCTGCATTGGACGGAGGGCACGACTTCCAGGCGGTCGCTTCAAACTTCCCGGCTCCATCCTGAGCACACGACTTGCTGAACTCCCGCATCCATGGGGTGTTCGTAGGGGCTTCCATGATGGTACACGGCGAACCCGACTTGGTGCACACCCCGGGCAACCACCGGCTGGGAGGTCGGCCCTCACGAGACCGAGCCGCCGGGGGCGGATTGTCTGGAGCCATTTCACCCAAATGGGTCGCGAAACCGCCGGCTGGCTTGCCTGGCCCAGGACAGGAATGACCCATGGAGTCGAGGTTGCCCCGATGGGCCCCTTGCATCGGACGAGGAATGGTACCGGCTCCGTACGAGGCTCGCCAAGGTCTCTCAGCAGTTATTACATTGCTGTTACAGAGGCAAGACTCGCCTGTGACATGGGTCCCGAACCGGGGGATAGAATTCGAAGACCTGTGGAGCGCCCCTCACTGCAGCGTTCGCGTCTCGAACGCGGCTGCTGCGCATTGACGCGTCGAGCCAGAGTTTCAGGCGGTGTTTTCATGCTGGCGTCTGCAGTCGATCGCTTCGCGCGCACGACCGCGGTCCTCTTGCTGCTCCTCGCCCTCGCCAGCGGCTTCGCTCCCAGCGGCCAGGCCGGAGACGATGACGACGACGACGATGAACAGGGAAAGTCCGAGCCGATGCCGGAGATCGCCCCCGGGTACAGCCGGGCCCCGTACCTGCAGGCGCTCGGATCCGATTCGGTGCTGATTGCCTGGATTGCCAGCGATCCGGGAACTCCGGCGGTGGACTACGGCACCACCCAGGAATACGGCCGCACCGCCGCCGCGCGCTCCGACGGCTCGCGTCGCTCGGCCGTGCTGCGCGGGCTCGACCCCGGCACCCGCTACTTCTACCGCGTCCGCGCCGGCCAGCGCTCGCTCGCCGCCGGCACCGCCTACTCCTTCCGCACCGACGAAGGTCCCAACGACCGCCAATTCACCTTTTTCGCCACCGGGGACCTGGGCGACACCAAGGGCCGGCAGGTCGCCACGGCACAATCCATCCTGCGCGCGCGGGTCCGGCCGGAGCTCGGGATTGTCTGTGGTGACGTGGTCTACAACCGCGGCCGGTCGGTCGACTACGACCGCTATCTGATGCGTCCTTGGCAGGATGTGCTGAGCACCATTCCGGTGTGGCCGGCGCTGGGGAATCACGACTGGAAAAGCCCGCCGGCGAAGAACTGGGAACGCGAGTGGTATCTACCGAACAACGAGCACTACTACTCCTTCGACTACGCCAACGCCCACTTCATCGCCCTGGACTCCCAGGCCGGCGAGATGTACGACCGGGAACACCAGGTTGCCTGGCTCAAGCGCGATCTCGCCGCGCACGCCAACGCCGACTGGATCTTCGTCTACTTCCACCATCCGGTCATCACCTGCACCTACAAGGGGAACACGCAGGCGCTCATCGATTACTGTCTGCCGCTCTTCGATCGCTACAAGGTGGACGTGGTGTTCGCTGGGCACGCCCATACGTACGAGCGCTTGTATCCGCTCCGCCACGGCAAGCCGGTGGATGTCGAACAGGATCCGCACTACAAGGATCCGGACGGCACGCTTTTCATCGTCACCGGCGCGGGGGGGAAATGGAAGGAAGGCCGCCCGACCACGCGCTGCGGTCCGACGGCCTTCTTCCGCGACCAAACGCTCCTGTGGACCCAGGTGCAGGTGCAGGGATCACGCTGCACGATCCGATCCTACGCGAGCGAGAACGACGAGCTGGTCGACGAAGTCACGATCACGAAGACGCGTCTCGCCGCCTCCATGCCAGGTTCACGATGAACGGACCGACCGCTGCATCCTCGCTTCCCTCGCCGGGCGCGCCGGAAACCGAGCCCCGGTCAGAAGTCCACCTGGAGCTGGAGTCGCCCGCCGTCGACGGATTCGCCGTTGCCGGCCTCCAGCCGGACATCGCCCTGGAGCTTCAGGCTGTGCTGCTTCCTGTAGAAGTTGGCGCCCACATAGGTGACGTTGGTGACGACGCCGCCTTCTGCATCGTCCCGACGCACTTGGTCGAAGACCACCATGGGCTGGAAGCGCTGGCCGAAGGTCAGGTAGCCGAGGCCGAGCATCCACACGCGCGTATCGAGAGTGTTGCCCCCGGCAGGCCTCTCCGTGCTGGTCATGTTGGCCTCGCCGCGCAGGAACAAGCGTCCCGGACCGGCGGGAACGTCCACCATCCCGTCGATGCCGACGGCGGCGTTCTTGCCGTCATCGACTCCGGTCGAATCCTCGATGGACCCCTGGTAGCTGCCGTTGATGCCCACCGAGTACCACGACGCGTCGCCGAAGTGGGCATCCTGGTAGATGTCCGTCGTGGCGCCGAAGTTGAGGTCCAGCCTGCCGACGGCCATGGGAGCGTTCTGGAAGATGCCGCGGACACGGCGGTTGTCGAACCCCCCCACCCAGTATTGCGCCCGGCCGTTGTGGACCTTGCCCTGCAGTTGAAATCCCGTGGCGTTGTCGGCCAAACCGAGCGCATCCGGAACACCCGAGACCTCGGTTCGGTCCACCGCCAGCTGCCGGGAGTCGGAGGTGAGCCGGTCTCTGGAGAAGGGCTGATCGTAGAGCCCCGCCTTGATCTCCAGTCCGGCGCCCAGGGGGATCTGGATCCAGGCGTTCTCGACCTGGGCGGAGGGGACCGCGGCGATCTGGTCGGTGCCATCGATCTTCCACTCGAAGCCGTAGATGGCGGTGAGCATCTTGCCGTTGGCCTTCAGGCGCGCTCGGCGCACCATGAAATCGCGTTCCCACTCCGTATTACCGAGCAGGCTGAACCGCCTGTACTCGAGCCGCGGCTGCAGCCGCATGCCCAGCTCCAAGCGGAAATCCTCGGTTTCGACCACCTTGACCCCGCCCGCGGCAGGGGTTGGGAGCCAGCTGCTGAGCCCCGCGGCCAAGAAAGCACCGAGGAGGAATCGGGGCGTGGATCGGAAGTCATGCGTACGCACAGGCGTCTCTCCTTTCGAACGGTCTCTTCGCAAGAGACGGCCGCATCCTTCTGGGGGAGTTCGGCCGCCGCGTCTCGAACCCTCGGAGTCAGGCGGCTGGATCTTCCATCTCCGGCGGGCGTAGCTTCGCGAACACGAGCGCATGGGAATGCGTCGCGCTCGGCTTGCGGCGCCTACGTCCTCGGAAAAGGAACCTCGATGATCCGGGGGGCGAATCGTGACGGTCCACGGGGCGGAATGCGAGGCAGGCCCTTCTCATCCAGGAGCCAGGACCAGCTAGCTGAATCTTTGCGTCGAGAGATCCTAGAGTCATCGAGCGCACCGCGTCAAATTCACCACGCTGACAGGAGCGAAAGCTCCACTGTCGTCGTCTCGAACTGTGCGAAACAGCGCACAGCAGAGGACGGTGTGACGCGCGGCGCGAACTCTCACCGTCTGCAGCCGGAACGTCTCCGGCTCCACCGTGACCAGGAGGTTCATCGATCCCACATCGGGTGAAGTGCCGATAGCCCACCTCGAGCGCAGCGCTTCTGTCGCTGACAAATGCGGAAAACTTCACAATTCCGCCGGCACCGACCCGTAGAAAGCTTCCGAAACCCGGTTGCAACATGTCTGGACGTGCAACCTGGGGCGCCGCACAGCGGCGAAGCACAAGAATTCGGAAAGCAGTTGCACGGCAAACGTGCGCCTTGTTACAGTGCTCGCACTAGTCGATGGATCGGAGGAGTCTCGGACGCCCCCCAAAGGCCGAGTCCGTTAGGACTAGTTGTCCCTGGAGGCGTTCGGACATGCGCAATGGCTTTGCCTGCGCTGCGGTGCACGTACGTATTCATTCCATTCATGGGTTCGGTCCGGCCGATTGGTCGCGGGCGGGAGAGCGGTGCGCTCCCCATCCTGTGTCGCGCCTCGTCGGTAGGTACACACACATCGTCGTGGGGTTGTTGGGCGGTGGGGCAGAAGGTCCCGATGCGTTCGGGAGTGAGTCCGGGGTTGGGAACACCCCGCGAGGAGGTCGTCAGCAATGATCCGCTCAATCCTTGAAACCAGTCTGAAGTTCAGGCCCTTGGTGGTGGCGATCGCCGCAGTCGTGCTCGGGGTGGGCATCGCCCGCCTGAACGACATGCCGGTCGATGTATTCCCCGAGATCCTGCCGGTCACGGTCAACGTGCAGACAGAAGCCCTCGGACTTTCCGCGGCCGAAGTCGAGCAGTTGATCACGGTACCCATCGAGGCGGACCTCCTTGCGGGCACGCCATGGGTCGACGTCATGCGCTCCGAGTCGGTTCCTGGGCTGTCGTCCATCGAGCTGACCTTCAAGCGGGGGACGGATCCCATGGACGCGCGCCAGGTGGTGCAGGAACGCCTGACCCAGGCGCACGCGTTGCCGAACGTCTCCAGCCCGCCGCAGATGCTACAGCCGCTTTCGTCCACGAATCGCGTCATGCTCATCGGGATCTCCTCCAAAACCCAGTCTTTGATCGAGATGTCCGTGCAGGCGCGGTGGACGATCCGTCCGCGTCTGATGGGCATTCCGGGTGTCGCCAACGTGGCCATCTGGGGTCAGCGCGAGCGCCAGCTGCAGGTGCTGGCCGATCCCGAGCGGATGCGGG
>Ga0075418_10004419_pt1 | contig 16018 bp, 11 predicted proteins | sample SoiMetdeltSBSDD2_FD_81776 | JGI IMG/M metagenome (GOLD analysis project Ga0075418, IMG submission 81776) | Bulk soil microbial communities from a Populus tree surrounding site in Tennessee, USA - Soil MetaG P. deltoides SBSDD2 | ecosystem: Environmental > Terrestrial > Soil > Tree plantation...
CAAAGATGTGATGACCGCAGACTGGACAGTCTGCGGTACGAGCGCGGGTTCTCGGTTCTACAAAGATGTGATGACCGCAGACTCGACAGTCTACGGTACGACCGCTTCATCGTGATCGAAAGGTAGTAATAATGGACTTAACCGATGAAATGAAAGATCGTGGGCGGCGCAACTTTCTCAAGGCGCTCGCAGGCGTTCCCGCGGTTGCCGCACTGGGAGCCGCGACCCTTACCCGTGGTCCAATCAAAGGCGGCCCCGTGAGGCTGGCGGTGATCGGAACCGGCGACATGGGCAGCGGACACTTGAAGCAGATCCAAAAAGAGTTCGTAGATCTGCGCGCGCTGTGTGACATAAACCCCAAGCGTAGGCAGGCGGCGTCCGGAGCTCTGGTCAACGCGGGCTGGTCTAAACCAAATGAATATGACGACTGGCGCGAGATGCTCGAGAAGGAAGATCTCGAAGCCGTGCTCATCGCGACTCCGTTATGGACCCACGCAGACATCGCGGTTGGATGTCTCGATGCCGGCAAGCACGTGCTTTGTGAGAAGATGATGGCCAAAAGCGAAGTCGATTGCCATCGTATGCTGGAAGCGGCGCGTCGAAACAGACGCTTACTGGAGATCGGTTATCAACGCTACTACAACCCGATGTACCAGGCCGCGTACGAGAGCATCATTAAACCGGGAGTGCTGGGCGAGGTCTACCATGCGCGACTGGCATGGCACCGCAACGGGACGTGGCGAAAGAACGAGGAGCCGCCGTCGCCTGACTTTGATCCGAACAAGTGGGGATATCCGGACTGGGAGCATCTGCTCAACTGGAGAATGTACAGGAAGTACTCCGAAGGGCTAATCGCTGAGCTGGGAAGCCACCAGTTGACGGCGGCGAGCTGGTTTTTCGATGCGGCGCCCGAAGCCGTCTATACTGCGGGGAGCGTCTCGCGCTACAAGGACGGGCGCGAGGTCTTCGATCACATCTACTCGACGTTCGAATACTCGGGTGGCCGCACGGCGACTTTCTCATCGATACAGTCAAATGCGTTCGAGGATGCCTATGAGATGTTCATGGGGACTAAAGGCACATTGATCCTCAAGCACGAGGTGGAAGCTTACTTGTTTGGCGAAGGTGAAGCCGCCACGACACGAGTGGAGGTGTCGCGTCAATCGGCGAACCCGATTGTCGACGCGTCTGCCACACGGCCTGCCGATTCACCCGGTCGCGCGATAAACTCGGCGACGGGAGCGCAGACGGACAGAGGCGCCGCGTATCGCAACGAGACTTCCGAATTCTGCGCGGCGATTCGGACTGGCGGCCAGGTGCGCTGCGGTCCCGAGAAGGCAATGCGATCGGCGATAGCCTGCCTGACCGCGAACAGAGCGGCTGAGCAAAAAGCGAGATTGGTGATCGCGGTTGAGTAATTCTTAGCGTCTCAGCGGTCCTTTGCGTCTTTGCGCGAAACTGCTCCGTCCAAAGCTTGTTTCGCGCAAAGACCGCAAAGACTCGCAAAGACGCCAAGCAATCGAAAGAATAGAATGCAAATGTTCAAGAACCTCTCCGTCTGTTGCCTGCTGATTTGTGGGGTCCTATCGATATCGTCGCTCGATTCGAACGCGGTCCAAAGGCCTCTGTACGTAACAGTGGATGCAGGATCGCTTGATCGCCGGGACTGTGTTGTTTCTTTTGCTATGCCTCGGGGTCTGAAGGGAGCTTATGCGCTGCGAGATGACTCCGGGAATCGGCTGCCGCTTCAGATTGATCCGGACGGAACTGCGACCTTCGTGCTCCCTGCGTTAAAAGCCAGAACGTCCAGACGTTTCAAGCTCGAGGAGGTTAAGACAAAGAGCATCGCATCATCCAAAATGGTGCAGCTGGTCCGCGATCACGATCGCTTGACGATTAGCGTCTCTGGACGAAAGGCACTCACTTTTCAAGGCGGACCGGGCGAACTGCCAAGCCCGGACATCAAGCCCGTCTTTCGCCAGGGTGGCTACATACATCCGGTCTATACGCCGTCCGGTCAGATCGTAACCGACGATTATCCGCCCGATCATTTTCATCATCACGGCATCTGGTTCGCCTGGACGAAGACCGAGTTTGAAGGGCGCCACCCGGATTTCTGGAACGTGGCGGATGGAACCGGCAGGGTAGAGTTTGTTGCGGTGGATCAAACATGGAGTGGCAGCGTTCACGCCGGCTTCAAATCACGCAACCGGTCCGTTGATGTCAGCGCCCCAAACCCCGTGACTGTTCTTAACGACCAATGGACTGTTACGGTCTACAACGCCGGCCACGGTGCGAAACCTTACACGATGTTTGATCTCGTCTCGATCCAGAACCTCGCCACTTCGAGCCCGCTAATCCTGCCCGAGTACCGCTACGGAGGGATTGGTTTTCGAGGCCATCGTCAGTGGCTGCCAAAGGACAACTGCGATTTCCTTACGTCAGAGGGAAAAGACCGAAGCACCGGCCACGGCACGCGAGCGCGGTGGTGCCACGTCGGCGGGCGGATCGACGACCAGCTTGCAGGCATAGCGATCCTCGATCATCCGAGCAACTTCCGCTCGCCGCAAGCGATGCGAATTAATCCTGATCAACCATTCTTTTGTTACTCCCCGTCTCTACTTGGTGACTGGAAGATCGAGCCCGGCAAGCCGTACGTTTCGCGCTATCGGTTTATCGTTTATGACGGGGCGCCCGATAAGGCACAGCTCGATCGGCTCTGGAACGACTACGCCAATCCAGTCCAGGTGATCATAAGTCAATGAACGTCAGCGAGCGATCAACCTCAGCGCAGGTTCAAGTTGCCATTACCGCGTTCCTGGCGCTGTTTTCGATTGTCGGGCTCGCGCTGTATGGGTTGCCGCTGTACTACGATTTCATGGTCAAGGAGTTTGGCTGGTCGCGCACTCAGGTGACATCGGGCAACGCGTTGAGCAAGCTGGTAATCGGCCCGCTGTTTGGATTTATTGCGGGCTGGGTAGTGGATCGATTTGGTCCTCGCCGGTTGATGATGGTCGGTATTCTGATGGCCGGCGGCGCGCTTATCGGGCTCAGCTCGATGTCGGCGCTGTGGATGTTCTATGTTTTCTATTTGTTCAATGCGGTCGGATATGTATGCGGAGGACCGCTGCCAAACCAGGTCCTGCTTTCGAGATGGTTCGACAAGGCCCGGGGCAAGGCGATGGGCTTTGCCTATCTGGGCATCGGGGTTGGCGGTGCTCTGGTGCCGTTGCTTTCGAATTGGCTCACCAACGAGTACGGCTGGCGCGGATCGTTAAGAACACTCGGCGTCTTGATGATTGTGCTTGCATTGCCAATGGCTTTCTTCGTAAAAGATTCGCCTCGCGGAATGGTAGAGAAGCAAAACGAGGCGACGGTTGCTCCGATGGGCAGCGTGTTCCGTAGCCGGGCGTTTTATCTGCTCGCGCTGGGGAGCATGTGCTCCATCGGGGCAGTCGGAGGAACAAATCAACACCTGAAATTGTTCTTGAGCCTCGATCAGCACTACCAGCAGGGCGAAGCAGCCAGGATCATTTCGCTGGTGTTGGCGTTTAGCATTGTTGGAAGGCTGTTGATGGGATGGTTGTCAGATTACTTACCAAAGAAGTATGTGATGCTGATGATTTATCTGCTTGTCGCAAGCGCGATCCCGCTGCTGTTTTTCGCCTCGCAGCCTGGTGTGATGTATATCTTTGCCGCAGTATTTGGGCTGGGTCTTGGCGGGGAATACCTGATAATTCCGTTGATAGCCGCCGAGTTATTTGGCGTGAGGGTTTTGGGCCGGTTGATGGGAGTCGTCTTGACCGCGGATGGCGTGGCGGAGGCAGCGGTTCCGATGTTGGTCGGGTATCTTCGTGATCGCTCGACGAATTATCAAACCGGGTTCGCGACGTTGATAGTCATCGCGCTGATCGGGGCCGTTGCCGTAGCTTCCCTGCCGCGAAGGCCGGTCCATCAAGTTGCCGAACCGTCACCGGCGGCAGCCGATTGACCAGGCCGCAGCGTATCAATTATTCGGATGACCGCAAAAAGCTATCTACATCTGGGCAGCGTGCACGGCGTCGAGTCCTTCCAGCGCCATCTAAACGAATATCAGATAGCGATTCCGTGCGACGCGGAGCTTACCGCCGGGGACTCGTCGCCGCTCGCCCAGCCCTTGAGCCTCAACGGAATCAAGATCGGAAACCGGTTCGCGATCCATCCAATGGAAGGCTGGGATGGCACGTCAGATGGTAAACCAACCGAATTGACTTTTCGCAGGTGGCGGAACTTTGGGCGCAGCGGCGCCAAGCTCATCTGGGGCGGTGAGGCGGTCGCTGTACTTCATGAAGGTCGCGCAAATCCAAACCAGCTGTTGATCAACGAACAAACCAAGGGCGATCTCGCGCGGCTGCGCGACGTCTTAATTGACGAACATCGGCAAGCGACTGGCTCCGATGATGGGCTGCTCATAGGTCTTCAGTTGACGCACTCGGGGCGATACAGTCAGCCCAACGTCAAGGGGCGCCCGGAGCCTCGCATCCTCTATCATCACCCGCTTTTGGATAAACGATTGGGTCTGAACGCGGACTATCGGCTGATTACGGATGGTGAGATTCGCGAGATCATTGAAGCGTTTCATAAGTCGGCGCGTATCGCCCGCGAGATCGGATTCGATTTCGTCGATGTCAAGCACTGCCATGGCTATCTCGGACACGAGTTTCTGAGTGCTCACACCCGCGAAGGCGAATACGGAGGAAGCTTTGCAAATCGCACTCGGTTTTTGACAGAGATTGTCGAGGGTGTGCGCTCCGGGGCGCCAGGTCTTGAGATCGGCGTGCGACTGTCGGCGTTTGACACGGTTCCGTATCGACCCGATCCGGAGCGTTCATCCCCGGGTAAGCCGGGGCCCGGAGTACCGGAGCCATTCGAGTCATTGCTGCCGTATCGATGGGGCTTTGGCGTCAACGTGCAGGATCCCGTCAAGCCCGATTTGACCGACGCGGTGCGGTTCTTCTCTCTGCTCCGCGAGCTTGGTATTCGACTTGTGAACATATCCGCCGGGTCACCCTACTACAATCCGCACGTGCAGAGGCCGACGCTTTTCCCGCCGTCGGATGGCTATTTGCCGCCCGAGGACCCGCTCATTGGAGTGTCGAGACAGATGAGCGCCGCCCGCGCCTTGAAAAAACAGTTTAGCGATCTGCTGATAGTTGGCACTGCGTACACTTATCTGCAGGATTTTTTACCATATGTTGCACACGCGGCCGTGCGCGAGGGTTGGGTAGACTGCGTCGGTCTGGGGCGAATGGTACTCGCATATCCGGAGCTGCCGTTGCACGCGATTGAGGGACGGCTCCCCGATCGAAAAAGATTGTGTCGAACTTTTAGCGATTGTACGACCGCGCCGCGTAACGGGCTTCCCTCAGGGTGTTATCCGCTGGATGCTTATTACAAGAAATCGGAAATGGCCGCGCAATTGAATGAGATAAAGAACCGATATCGGAACAAGAACGCGGAGGCTTGAAGATTGAGCGATAGTCGCCGAGTCGCCTTGATAACCGGAGCCAGTCGCGGCATAGGCCGAGGCATTGCCGTCGAGCTTGCACGCCACGGTTATGACATCGCAGGCGTATCGCGAACCGTCGATTCGCAGAACACCGAAAGCGGGATTCTCGAGGTCAAACAGCGAGTTGAAGAGTTGGGCGCTTCGTTCTTGCCGGTCCAGGGAGATGTTTCCGTTCTTGAGGATCATGAACAGATCGTCCGAAGGGTTATAGAAGATTTCGGGCGGATCGATGTTTTGGTCAACAATGCCGGCGTCGCTCCCGAACAGCGTCTCGATGTTCTGGACACAACGCCTCAAAGTTACGATCGGGTTCTTTCGATTAACTCGAGGGGTCCGTTCTTTCTTACTCAACGGGTTGCCCGGCTGATGATCGATCAGGTTCCGCATCGCGACGGACTAAAACCACAAATTGTCTTTATCACGTCAGTGTCCGTTTACATGTCATCGCCGTCACGAGCGGAGTATTGTGTGTCGAAGGCGTCACTCAGCATGGCTTCGGCGATTTTCGCGGATCGTCTGTCCGAATACGGGATCAATGTTTATGAAGTGCGTCCGGGAATCATCAAGACTGATATGACATCCGCGGTTCAAGAGAAATACGATGGGCTGATCGAAGGAGGATTGATACCGCAGGGCCGATGGGGAACACCGGAGGATGTTGGCAAGGCGGTGGCTGCATTGGTGTCCGGCGACTTTCAGTACTCGACCGGTACGGTGATTGAAGTGAGCGGAGGAATGAACATCAGAAGGCTCTGAGACCGGCGCCAAGAAGACCGGTTGAACGCTCTATGAGGATTCCAGAACACATCGACGAAGCAGCCTTGCGAGCGCGCATCGAGCGAGCGTTTCATTTTGGTTTGGAGCAATTAGAGAGGATGCTCGAAAAGTGGCCGGCGAATCAGCCCGCGCCAATTCACACCCGTCACGGCGTTTGGCACCGGCCCGAATTCATATGGACTGACTGGTGTCCCGGTTTCTACGCCGGGATGATGTGGCTTGCCTTTGAGCAGACCGGCGATGAGAAGTGGCGCAAAGCTGCCGAACAGTACACACGTCCCCTGGAGCACCGAAAGTTCGATCGCGACGTTCACGATCTCGGGTTCATTTTTATGTCGACGGTAGATCGATGGCACCGGTTGCTCGGCGACGGAGACCCGACAAAGCAGTGGCTCAAAGACATCCTTGTTACGGCCGGCACGGTCCAGGCATTTCGCTGGAAGGGTACCGGTGAGGATCACTACATCTACTCGTTTCACGGACCTCAGTCGCTGTTCATCGACATAATGATGAACATTCGTTTGCTTTTTCGCGCGCACCAGCTTGGCGGCCACGAGGTGCTGTTTAGCAAAGCAGTGACTCACGCCAGGACCACCGAGAAATATCTCGTCCAAAAAAGCGGCAAACGAATAATGGATCGCGATGGCGCGGTGATTCACGAGGCGATCTTCAATCCGGTGCGCGGAGAGTTCCGCAACCTGTCGACACAGCAAGGCTATTCGCCGTTCACCTGTTGGGCGCGGGGACTGGCGTGGGCGACCTGCGGCTTTACCGATACGTTTCGATTTACCGGTGATCGCTTCTTTTTGGAGACCGCCGAGCGTTGCGCCACCTACTATCTCGAGAACACCCCCGACAGCGGAGTGCCGTTTTGGGACTACGGCGCACCCGGTATTCCTGATGAACCGCTGGATAGCTCGGCTGCCGCGGTTATCGCGGGAGCATTCTGGAAGCTAAAAGACATCGAGCATACAAAGCACGGGTCGACGGCGTATCGTCAGGCGGCGCTTCAGATACTGACAACTTTGACAAGCGATGAGTTTTTGGGAACTCATGATGCCGAATACGAAGGGATCTTGCGACACGGGGTTTATCATCGCCCGATGAACTGGGGTGTCGATGAGTCTGTGATGTGGGGGGATTACTTTTTCATGGAAGCGCTGCAATCGGTTCTTTGTGAGCCGGGAAAGCCGCCGCTTTGACCCTCCGTCAGGAGGGACATGTAAATAGGCACCGTGGCGAGACGCGCCCGCCCTCCGTCAGGAGGGCCATGTACGTACTTCATGCATTCATTACGACGCCAATTCCCTCTGATCTCGGTGATGGCATTGATGCTGCTCGGTGGCGGACTGGGTGTTGACTCGCCTGCCCTGTCTCAGAGGCAAACGGCGAATGGTAACGATCAACTCGCCAACCTCAAGCGGTTGTTTCAAAACCCACCAGACGACTCGAGAATCATGATGCGCTGGTGGTGGTTTGGCCCCGCAGTCACCGAAGCCGAGCTCGAACGCGAGATGAGGCTGATGAGAGATGGCGGCATCGGCGGGTTTGAGGTGCAGCCAGTTTACCCGGTCGTGCTCGATGACCACGCAAGCGGTGTCACCACCCGCCCGTTTCTCTCTGATGAGTTCATCAACGCCTTGCGGTTTACCTCGGAAAAGGCCCGCGAGTTGGGGCTGCGGTTTGACCTGACGATCGGCAGCGGCTGGCCCTACGGCGGACCGATGGTGTCCATCAACCACGCCGCCGGACGGCTTCGCGTCGAACGGATCAACGTTCCGGAAGGCTCTCGACGAGTGCCGTTGCCGAGCATCGGCGCGGGCGAAAAGCTTCTGGCTGTTTTTGCGGCGCGGCCCGACGGCAAGTCGATTGTTGCAGATTCGCTGCGTGAGGTCACCGATGTGCGGGATGGCGTTGTTTCACTTTCGGAGACGGGACCGCTCCAGGTTCAATTCTTCATCGCCAGCCGCACGGGTATGCAGGTGAAGAGGCCCGCCGTTGGCTCGGAAGGATATGTCCTCGATCATCTCGATCGAGCCAGCATCGACGATTACTTAAAGCAAGTCGGCGACAGAATGATGCAAGCCGTTGGCGCGAATCCCCCGCACGCGGTGTTCTGCGACAGCCTCGAAGTCTACAACTCGGATTGGACGGGCGATTTCCTGAATGAGTTTCAGAAGCGCCGCGGCTACGATTTGAGGCCTAACCTTCCAGCTCTGGTCAATGATCTCGGGTCGAAATCCACGGCGATTCGACACGACTGGGGTCAAACCTTAACCGAACTCCTGAACGAAAGGTTTCTGAACCCGCTGCACGAATGGTCCCGCAGGAACAAAACGCTCCTGCGTATTCAATGCTACGGAGTCCCGGCGGCCGCGTTGTCCAGCAACGTTCATGCGGACCTCAGCGAAGGAGAGGGTCATCGATGGAAGGGTCTTAGCTCGACTCGGTGGGCGTCGTCCGCCAATCACCTCTTCGGGCGGCGAGTGACTTCATCTGAGACGTGGACCTGGCTGCACTCGCCCTCGTTTCGGGCCACCCCGCTCGACGTCAAGGCCGAGGCGGATCTTCATTTCTTACAGGGAGTCAATCAACTGATCGGGCACGGCTGGCCCTACACGGCCCCAGGCGTCGATTATCCGGGCTGGCGGTTCTACGCCGCCGGGGTGTTCAACGAAAAGAATCCGTGGTGGATCGTCATGCCCGACGTGTCGAAGTATCTGCAGCGGCTTAGCTTTCTCATGCGCCAGGGTGAACCGAGAAACGACGTTGCGATCTATCTGCCAAACGACGACGCGTGGGCCCGGGTCACCAACGGCAACGCCAATTTGATCGACCTGCTTCGCGAAAGACTTGGACCAAACCTGATACCCGGCGTGCTGGAAGGCGGCTACAACTTTGATTTCTTCGACGACGAAGTGCTCAGGCAGATCGGCCGAGTTGAGAAAGGTTCGCTAGTTCTTGGCTCGAACAAATACAAAGCGGTCATCCTCCCCAACGTCGAACAGATTTCCGCAGACACGTTAATGAAGTTTGATGAGTTCGCGCGAAGCGGCGGTACTCTGATCGCAACGCGGAGAACCCCTGCTCTCAGTCCGGGATTTCAGGCGAAGAACTCAGATCATCAGCAAATCGGCGAGTTATCCAAACGCTTGTTCGAGGGAGGGTCAGCGATAGGCCGTCTGGTCCTGGATGAAGGCGGTCAGCTGGGAGTGGTGTTAAACGCGGCGCTGAAACCCGACGTAAGTATCTCTCCCGCTGCGCCTGACGTCGGGTTTATTCATCGCGCAACCGGCGATGCCGAGATCTACTTCGTTGCCAACACCGGCAACCAACCACGCCGGGTAAAAGCAACTTTTCGTGTTAACGGCTTGAACCCCGAATTGTGGGACCCTATGAGCGGCGAAGCGAGTCCGATGGCCGTTGTCGCTCGCAGCGCGGATGGCGTCTCGGTTTCGCTTGACCTCGAGCCGTACGGCTCGCGAGTTTTCGTTTTCTCACGACGCTCACTTTTACCGCTCGCATCGGTGCCCGGCGAGACTTTGGGACCTATCGACTTGAGCGCAGGGTGGCAGGTCTCCTTCGGCCAGGGCGGTGCGCCGGTGGCGATAGATAATCCGCGGTCCTGGATCGATGACGAAAAGACGCGCTACTACTCGGGCGTCGCCGCTTACCAGAAGACAGTTACGATTCCCGATGGCTTCTTACAAAAGAGGATCCGGATTCGATTGGACTTTGGCGAAGGCCAACCGGTTGCGCCGCCCGCAACACCGCGCGCGAACGGCATGCGAGCGCTGCTGGATGGTCCGGTTCGAGAAGCAGCCGTAGTGACGATCAACGGCCGTCGCGTCGGATCTGTTTGGTGCCCGCCCTATTCGATCGACGTTACCGATTTTCTCAAGCGCGGTGAGAACTTGCTGCGCATCGAAGTGGCCAACACGGCGATTAATTATATGGCCGGGCACGCGCTGCCTGATTACCGATTGCTGAACCTGCGCTACGGCGAGCGCTTTCAACCTCAGGATATGGACAAGGTGCAACCGGTGCCGTCTGGACTGCTCGGTCGCATAAGGTTGATGTCACGAGTCGTCGAGTGACGCGTATTTAACTTCGGGCTGGAGGAAGAATGAAACGACGTCAGTTCATAAAATCGGCGGTGTCCGGCAGTGCGATGGTTCTTACCGGAAGCGCGCTTGCCGGACTCGCGACTTCGCGCGCGGCCGCTCAATCGCGATCCGCCGATTCGAGAATAGAGGTTCTGATGAACGAACCGATCGGCAAGATTGCGCCTGAAATCTACGGCCACTTCGCCGAGCATCTTGGTGGAGTCGTTTACGACGGCATCTGGGTGGGAGAGAATTCGAAGACACCTAACATTGGCGGCATTCGCAAATCGCTGATCGAAGCGCTGCAGCGGGTGAAGCCTTCGGTGGTGCGTTGGCCCGGCGGATGCTTTGCCGACAGTTACAACTGGCGCGATGGCGTGGGGCCGAGAAGCCAGCGTCCGCGTCGCACTAACTTTTGGCGTGACGCGCCTGAGTGGCCCAAAGGCGTTTCGGATGGTCCGTGGAACTACGACACCAATCAATTTGGGACCAATGAATTCATGCGGTTTTGCCGGCTGGTCGGAGCGCAGCCGTATGTCGCTGCTAACCTGCGCAGTCTTACGGCGCGCGATTTCTACGAGTGGGTGGAGTACTGCAATTCGCCCTCGGGCGCGACAACTCTTGCAGATCAGCGGGCCGCCGGCGGGGACCGCGAACCCTTCAAGGTGCGCTACTGGGGCGTCGGGAACGAGTCGTGGGGTTGCGGAGGGAACTTCACGCCCGAAGAGTACGCCGCCGAGTACCGCCGGTTCACGGAATGGGTGCCGAGGTACGGCATCGAACCGGCATTCATCGGCGCGGGTCCCAACGGAGGGGATTTGGACTGGACTCGCCGGTTCTTTACAAAGATGAACGAGCGTCGCGCGCTCGGTAGGCTGTGGGGCTGGGGGATGCATCATTATTCCTGGAACGTCAGCGGCGGCCGCACTACGGACTGGCGGCAAGGCAAAGGCGACGCAGTCAAGTACCCAGCAGATGAGTGGTACGAGTTATTACGCGAAGCGGACAAGATGGAATCGCTGATCACCGATCACTGGTCGGTTATGGCGGAAACCGATCGCCAGCATCGCGTAAAGCTGGTAGTGGATGAATGGGGCGCGTGGTACCGGCCTGGCACCGAAGCGCACAACACCCACCTGCTTGGCCAGCAATCGACGATGCGCGATGCGGTGCTTGCGGCACTGACGCTCAATACGTTCAATCGACACGCAGATAAAATAGCGATGGCCAATGTGGCACAGCTGATCAATTGTCTGCAATCGCTGTTTCTCGCAAGCGAGGACAAGTTTGTAACTACACCAACGTTTCACGTGTTTGAAATGTACGTTGCACATCAGGGCGGTCAGGCTGTTAGGACAGTCTGTTCCGCGCCGCGGCCAAGCTACTCCCGGAACGGACAGGCGGCGACGATTCGGGGGTTGTCCGAATCAGCGTCGTTTGCTGATCGCCAGCTTCTCCTAACCGTCACGAATCCTGATCCGACCGGAACACGACTCGCCGAGATCGCGATTCGCGGTGCGACTATAAAATCACTAAAAGCCACGGTGCTTGCGGCTTCGGACATGCACGCGCATAACAGCTTTGAGATGCCTCGCAGCGTCCAGCCGGTGGAGACTCGCGTCTCGGTTCCGCGGGGCGGGACACTCGTTCATGAGTTCGCGCCGGCGTCTGTAACCAGTCTTCAGATAGCGCTGGAATAGAGATGGAGCGGAGCCGCGACATGAAACGTTTTCTTCAGGTTCGTCACACACAGTCAGGTCGTAAGGTTAGCGGCTGGTTGTGAGTAGACATCCGGCGGTGTGGCTCGATAATGATTGGTCGGCATAGAGCATTCTGGTAGACTCTTGGCGAAACGAACACCCTAGTGTTCCGACCAGCGGCGCGGCAATACAGAAAGCTCCGCGGTGTTCGAGAAAGCTCACAAGACGCATGGTAACAACTGGCCGCAATCGGCGATTTCGATTATCCGGCAACAATCCCGGCTTTTCATAATTTGAAATCACCGCGGCCGATTGACTGCTCATTCAGAAACGGAGGGTCCGATGAAGAAGAGAGTTTGCTGCTTCGGGTCGGTTGCCGTACTGCTTTGCGTGCTGGCTTCCAACTCTGCATCGCAAGGCAATGCGGGGCTGGTCGTAAAACAGCGAGAGCGCTACACCCGCTCGATTGCTCTGGAGTTCACCAGAAAGAATCGTAACGTGGCCGAGCGCGCGTTGTCGGTGCTTGCCGATGTTGGACCAAACGCATATGCGACGGGCTTTCTTGTTGGAGATGGGCTGGTCATGACGGCATACCACGTAGTCTCGGGCCGACTGAGCCCATCCAAGCGAAAACTCCTCGGATTCAAACCGGACGATGAGCTTGAGGTAAGGGCGTTTGTGAAAGGGTGCCCCGCTAAAATCGTCAAGATTGACAAGGATGCAGACCTCGCGTTGCTGGCGGTGTGCGGAACGTCAAACGACGCCAAACGCCCGACGTTCCAGGTCGCCCCCTCGATCGATGAGCAGATAATCCTCATCGCCCAACCCCACGAGAGCAAGTTCCTACGCAAAGGAATCTTCCTCGGACCCTACATTTTCCAGGGCAAGCAGTATTGGTCAATCAAGGTTGACGCATTCGACGGCTTTTCGGGCAGTCCTGTTTATAACCATCAGGGCGAGATCGTAGGCGTCTTCTGTGGCTACGACTCAACCGAAGGACTCGCGTTTATAAGCCCGGGAGCAAAGGCTCAAAGGTTTCTCGAGGAGTGGGACGCCGGAATCGCAACGACTCAATAAGAATCGAACATTTCGGAATGTATAGCTGCGCATCGGTTCGTGGGTCAGTTCGAGCGTAGGCTACTTGGACGGCGCGCCACTTATTTGGACTGCGCCGCCCTTTTCCGCGGTTGACGATTCTCGCATGCGTGGCGGCGCTTTCCTGATGCGCTCGTGTTCCAGTGGTTTCCCGCCACACTACAAAAGCGCCGCCACGCATGCAAAAATCACCGAATGCGGAACGGGGCGGCGCAGTCCAAAACAGGGGCTCTGAATCCAAACTTGGGATGAGCAGTATAACAATCTGTTGGCGGAAGTTTGGACACAAATGACAGACCTGATCGTCAAACCGAAGGATGGCTGCCGATGGGACCTCGTCAGTCTCGGAGAAGTGATGCTGCGGCTGGATCCCGGCGAGGGCCGCATTCATACAACCCGCGCGTTCCAGGTATGGGAAGGTGGTGGAGAGTACAACGTTGCGAGAGGGTTGAAGCGCTGCTTCGGTTTGGACACCTCGATCGTTAGTGCGTTCGCCGACAACCCGGTGGGCCGCCTCGTTCAAGACTTCATTTATCAGAGCGGCGTCGATCAATCTCACGTTCGCTGGGTCAAATACGACGGGGTGGGACGAGCGGCGCGTAACGGGCTGAATTTTACCGAACGCGGATTTGGCGCCCGCGCGGCGGTCGGTTGTTCGGACAGAGGGCACACCGCGGTCTCCCAGCTGCGGCCGGGAGATGTTGACTGGGAAGAGATCTTCGGCCGCGAGGGCTCACGATGGTTTCACACTGGCGGCATATTCGCCGCGCTCTCGGAAACAACTCCGCTCGTAGCGCGAGAAGCGATGGAAGCTGCCAGACGGCACGGCACGATAATCTCGTATGACCTGAATTATCGCGAGTCGCTTTGGAAGGGAGTTGGAGGCAAGGACAAAGCTCGCGAGGTAAACCGGGAGCTTGCACCACTGGTCGACGTGATGCTCGGCAACGAAGAGGACTTTACCGCATGCCTGGGTCTTGAAGTCGAAGGGCTGGACAAGGATCACTCGAAACTCGAGGTCGATAATTTTCGCAGGATGATTGAGCGAGCTGTTGAAGACTTCCCCAACTTCAAGGCTGTGGCGACGACGCTGCGAAACGCGAAAACCGCGAGCGTCAACGATTGGGGGGCGGTTTGTTACTCGGGCGGCGAGCTCTACCAAGCTCCTACACGGGTGGACCTCGAGATCCTCGACCGCGTGGGCGGTGGTGATTCGTTCGCCTCCGGGTTGATTTATGGCTTGATGACAAACAGAGGTCCGCAGTGGTCAGTCGAGTGCGGCGCAGCTCATGGTGCGCTGGCGATGACCACGCCGGGAGACACTTCAATGGCGACGCTGGCGGAAGTTGAACGGGTCATGAAAGGTGGAACGGCGCGCGTCGCGAGGTAACGGGCAGAAAGCAGAAGGCAGAAAGCAGAAAGCAGAAGGCAGAAAGCAGAAAGCAGAAGGCAGGACGATTTTCCATTTTTCACTTGTCATTTCTCATTTGTCATTATTTGTCCGTTGTATTTCCCGCTGCACGTCGGCCCGCCTAACCGCCGTCCCAAATGACAAATGACAAATGACAAATGACAAGTGAAAAATGGAAAATCGTCCTGCCTTCTGCTTTCTGCTTTCTGCCTTCTGCTTTCTGCCTTCTGCCTTCCGCCTTCTGATTTCTGCCTTCTGCTATCCGCCTTCTGCCACGGGTTCCTCGGACTCCTGTGCCTTTTGCGCCAGCACCAGGTGGTCTCGCATAGCGCTTCGAGCGGCTTCCGAATTGTGGTCCCGAATCGCTCTGTAGATTTGTCTGTGCATCTCGGCGGATTCCTTAAGGTCCTTGGCCCGCTTTACCGTCTTGCTCCTGACATCGAGCAAAATCGTCGCCACCATATTCATAAGAGCGGTAAGAATCCTGTTGCCGGATGCCGCCGCTACCATCTGATGAAAGTGCATATCGTGAACGAGATACTGCTCGGGATCATCGAGCGAGGCGTACATTCCTGCCAGCTCTTCGGCCATCGCCGCCATGTCGTCGCCAGTTGCTCTTTCGGCGGCCAGCCCCGCCATCGCCATCTCGATCGAGCGGCGGGCCTCGAACATTTCGGCGCTGGTGAAGCCGTGCAGCGCGGCCATGAGACGCAGAGGACTGCTGTCCAACGCCGGCGGCCCGTCGTTGTCGACCACGAAAGTGCCGGCCCCCTGACGCGACTGCAAAACACCGTGGGCGGCGAGCGACCTGATGCCCGCGCGCAGGGTAGGACGACTTACACCGAGAAGCTTGGCGAGGTCGCGTTCGGGTGGCAGTCGGTCACCCCGCTGCAGCTCTCCGCGATGTATCATTTCACGAAGATGCACCACTACTTCCTCTGAACTGGAGCCGCCTTTATCGGTTTCAACAGCTTTGAATCTTGTCCCTTTAGAATCGGTCATACCAATATTTCCATTTGACGGAGCTCGCGTTGATCACATAAACATCGGAAGAACTTGGATGTTCCGGGTTTGCGAGCCATCGCTCGGTCGCCATCTTAGCCAATCTGTGCGATATTGTCGAACGCATCGGCTTTGCGTTAGGCAATCGGTCTGACCAGTTTGATGGATGCGGCGGATTGGTTACGTCGACCCCACTGAAGCGAGGTCGTTCCACCAACTGCGTTGGTGGGTGCGCCCTCCGTCAGGAGGAACCATGTTTATAGAACCCGAGACGACCGGGCCCGCCCTCCGCCAGGAGGGCCATGTTTATAGAACCCGAAGACGACCGGGTCCGCCCTCCGCCAGGAGGGCCATGTCTGGTTGAAAGCAAGGGCGCCGA
>Ga0075418_10004421_pt1 | contig 16016 bp, 6 predicted proteins | sample SoiMetdeltSBSDD2_FD_81776 | JGI IMG/M metagenome (GOLD analysis project Ga0075418, IMG submission 81776) | Bulk soil microbial communities from a Populus tree surrounding site in Tennessee, USA - Soil MetaG P. deltoides SBSDD2 | ecosystem: Environmental > Terrestrial > Soil > Tree plantation...
GCACCATCGGGAAACCAGAGGGGCTGCTGGTGCCGACCGATCTCGCTGTCGATGACTGTGGCCAGCTCTTCATCCTCGATGGCCAGCAGAGTCGTATTGCCATCTATGATCCGCAGCAAGCGCGGCTGGAGTGGATCGAGTGTATCGGGGGCGTGGGCCATCTCCCCACCCAGATGCAAGCTCCCGAGGCTCTGGCCCTGTCTGCGCGTACGCTCTATGTGGCGGATACTGGCAATCACCGCGTGCTGGCGTTTGCCCGGCTGAATTGGCAACTGCGCTGGGTGGGCACGGCTGTGGTGCCGATCAGCAGTCCGCCAGACGTATGGACGAGTCCGCCAGAGTTGGCACTGCCCATGGTCCCGTGTGACCTCGCTGTGGATGCGGACGACAACCTGTATGTCCTGGACCGTGCGAACCGTCTCGTGCACCAGCTAGCGCCTGGGGGGCAGAGTGTGCGCACGATTGGTCAGGGCCTGCTGGTGCGTCCGGTCACCATAGCTCTTGACACCACCAGCCGTGGTGACATCGCGTGTCTTGTGCAGCACTTGCGTGCTGGCACGCACCGCCAACGGCACGCTGCCAGTGTGGTGCATCTGCTGGCCATCACCTATAACAAAATGTCCTCGCCTGAGCAAGCACAATTGCGTACGTTTCTAGCCACCATCAGCGCTGGGAACCTTGAAGAGCAGCTACGTGTGCTGCAGGAGCAACTGCAAGCAGGAGTGTGTAAGGCGCTGGATCTCGTCGAGATGACCCTGGCTCCCTATATTGCCAGGTATCAGACCATCTTGTATGTGCTGGACGCGGCATTAAAGCGCGTCCTGCGCTTCACCGGCACTGGGGAGTTTCTGGGTGTGGCCCTTGATCTGGGAGCGGCTGATGTGGGTTTCCTGGAGCCCTTCGGCCTGGCGTTGGATCAGCAAGGTGACATGTATCTCGGCGAGCGTCGTAGCTTAAGAGCAGGACAGGACGAGGACCGGTTCATTTATCGTTTTGACGCCAGTGGATACTTTGTGGAACCGCCGATCACGGCCTATCGTGGACGTACGGATGGGCTGGTGAGTGCTCCGCAGGGTAATCTCTATGTGTTGAATGGTGAGCGAGAAGACATCACGGTGCTGCAGCGGCAAGAACGCTTTCCATTGCAGGGCGTGAGCTTCTCGGCGCCCTTTGATAGCACGATAGATGACTGTCGCTGGCACAAGCTGGTCATGACGGCCACTCTCCCGGCCAAGACGCGCGTGAGCATAGCGTATCACGTCGACAATACCGTGCTCCCTCCAGACGAGGTGGCGACACTCCCGCCCAGTGCCTGGTCAACACCGCCCCTGGTGAATGCTCCGGATGCCTTAATTCTCGGCCGCAGTGGCAGATACCTGTGGCTGCGCATGAGCCTCGACGGGGATGGACAAGCCGCGCCGATACTGCACAACGTACAGGTCTATTTTCAGCGCACGTCGTATTTGCGCTACCTCCCGGCGATCTATCAGGAAGACGAGACCAGCCGCGCCTTTCTGGAGCGCTTCCTGTCGCTGTTTGAGACCCTCTTTCACAACTTGGATGGCCAGATTGGCCACCTCGCGCGCACCTTCGATCCTCTGGCGGCGCCAGAGGTATTTCTGCCCTGGTTGGCCCAATGGCTGGCAGTGACGCTCGATGCCCATTGGCCGGCGGACAAACAGCGTCAGTTGCTGCAGCACGCCGCTGAGCTGTACAAAGCGCGCGGGACACGGCGCGGCTTCGAGGACATTATCGCACTGTTGACGGGAGAAAAACCCATCATCTTTGAATATTTTCAACTGCAATGCATTCAGGATGAGGCCTTACGTCAGGTCTACGAGAAGGTCTTCGGTAATGATCCTTTTCATTTCTGTGTTCTACTGAAGCCAAATCAGATACAGACAGACAGGGACTACTTCGCAGTCAAGCGCCTCGTCGAGGCGGATAAACCAGCCCACACGCACGCCGGCGTGCGCTGGTTGCAACAGTGGTTGTATCTCGACATGCACACGTATCTTGGGGTCAACACGTATCTGCCAAAACCCGAGATGCGGCTTGAACAACAGTCGGTCATTGGCCGTGATTCCGTGTTAACTGACGTCGATGAAGCAGGACAGGTCGAGCGGCGCTCGCGTGTGGGTATGGACACAGCGCTGACCTAGCCGGTCTCGTCAGAGCCAGTCTGGCATTCTGCTACCAAGGAGGTTTGATATGAACAGCACAACGACCACCGAGAGCGCCACATGTGTCCTGCATCAATTGGAGCGTAACCGCTATTTCTACGGCAAACTGATGACCGTGCGCGATTTTGAAACGGAGCAACGCTACGTCCGCGAGCATCGGCATCTGCACAATCAGTCGCTGCACGGCTGGGGCGTGGTGTGCGGACTGACCGTGGTACCGAAAGGCGGTGTGGGCAATGCCACGAAGGTGGTGGTGCAGCCCGGTGTTGCGCTGGACTGCTGTGGTCGTGAGATCGTGGTAGCGCAGGAGCAGGAGCTTGATCTCGCAAATTTTCTGAATATCGGTACGGTCGATGCAACGGGTAAGACGGTCTATCTCTGTATCCGCTATCACGACTGCAAGCGTGAGCCTGTCCCCGCCCTGTCCAATGTCTCTACCTGTGAGCCGGTCTGTGACTATAACCGTATCCAGGAAGGTGCCACGTTTGACATCCTCACAGCGCTGCCAATGCCTATACCATCCGAGGCCTGCGCAACCTGGATGAACCTGACCGTGGTGCGCTCGGACATTGAGGACGGCGGTATAGTCGTTGGCGAGTTCGAGCGCACCGTACCGCGCTGGGTCAGGCAGGGAGACGTTTTCGAGGTGCGCCGGAAGATTATCCCCACCGTAACGGGCAGAGCGATACACGTCATCGATACCTTACCGGCCGGCTTCACGCTCGTGGATGGCACGCTGGAGATGGGGGTAACACCGTCGGTCGAGGGCAAGGTCATCCATAGTACCTATCTCGTCGAAGTGGGCGGCACTGTAACCCCTACGACTGGGTATGCCATTACCGGGCTGGCGCTCATGTCCCCGCCTGACCCTCTGGCGACCTCGACACTTGAAGTCATCTCCAGTGCTGAGCAGTTGGACGCACACTTGCAGCGGGCCTGGTTTACCCAGGAGTTTCAAGAGTGCCCACGCTGCGCCGAGGCAGAGCCCGGGCATTGTGTGCTCCTGGCCAGTATTGCACTGCAACAACAAGGCACCTCGTTCATAATCACCCCGACGAGTGCGGCTATCGACAACGTCATCTTTGACGCTGCCAGAGGTATCCATAGGCAACTCGTCTATCCCATGCCTCTGGTGGTCCAGCTCCTGGAGTGCTTACAGCACGATCCACGCCTGTCGGACGCGCGTGAGCCCTTGCCGCATGCCATCACCCATCAAGATGGCGGTACAGACGAAATCAATGTCACAAACCTGTCGGGTGTGCTGGCAGATACTCAGAAGGTCGAGATCCAGGACGAAGGGAATCCTGTTGGGACACCGAGACGGTTGAACTTCACCGGGGTTGGGGTCACCGCGAGCAGTGATGCGCTAGACCCAGAGCGCGTCAACATTCAAATCCCTGGGGTAGCCGTCAGCAATGACAACGTACAGATACTACCGGCAGTCAGTACGCTGAATTTTGCGGGTGGTCTCGATGCCGTAGACGGTAGCCAGGGGCAGGCGAATATCTCTGCCAATGTGGGGAATGGGTTGCAAATTGTGGGTGATCAAATCCAGCCCGACTACGCCACCACCCCAACCCCGGGAAGGGTTTGTGAGGCGAACGATCCGCGCCTGTCAGATGCGCGCGTGCCCCTCCCCCATGCGGTCACCCATCAAAATGGCGGGGTTGACGGCATCAACGTGACCGACCTGCCTGGGGTACTGGCAGAGGCACAGCGGGTGACCGTGCAGGATGAAGGGAATCCAGTCGCTACCCGTACCGAGCTAAACTTCATTGGACCCGGGGTCTCTGTCAGCGATGATGTAGCCAATGATCGTATTAACATTACTATTCCGGGTGGTGCTGCTGCACGGATATTTACAGGTGAAGTGGCCGTTGTTTTTGATGGAAACGGGAATCTAATACCTCTGACAGTTGAGGTAAGAGAATTGCTAGTTGAGGAGCCCTTCGCAGTCATGCTTGCTCCACAACTGCCACCGACCATTCCTCCCGTCCTATTTCCCCCTTTGAATCAAAGACAAGGCGTGCACTTTGTATTTGGTTCACCCCCCGATGATCCTCGACGTATATTCGTTGCATTTGTTCCACAGCCTTATAACAGAATTTTTGAGATTCATGGTTTTGCTCGTCAGCTTGCAAATCAGCGGATAAACGTGGTGTGCTGGGTGATCGCTGGAGCACAGCAGGTCGCTATCCGCCCTGTTCCGCCTGGCAGAATTATAGACTTTATCAGGAATAATCCGAATATTACCCTAGCTGGACTCGCTGAAGGATTAGAAATAGAGAGAGACACACTGGAACCTGAAATCGCGCGCTTGATTGAAGAAAGCATTGTCCGACGCGGTCCTGGAGGAAGATTGACCCTTGTCGAACCCTAAGCTGGCAGGGAAGGATCATGGCCGAAGGTTATGAACACAACTTACAACACGTGCTTGCAGCGCTGCGCCGCCTGGATGTGCTGATTGAGCTGTGCTTGCTGAAGTTCCGCCGACAACACAAATTGACAGAGCCGCGCGAGTTGCGTGGTCTCTACATCGCTGATGAGGAGGTTGCTGTGGCGTTGCAATCTCCCACGGCCGCCGTGGAGCCACCCTCCATGAGCCCGCAAGAGGCCGAGGTGGAGCAGGCATTGCACCAGCGGCTGGCAGAGATGAGCCAGCATATGCACCACAAGGCCGCCACGAGCGTGCGCCAGGGGATCACCCTGGCGCTGCCGCTCCTAGCGAATATCTTCGAGCTCAGTGCGTTTGAACTGGACACCCTGGTGATCTGCCTGGCACCGGAAGTAGATCTGAAATACGAAAAACTTTACGCGTATCTCCAGGATGATGTCACTCAGAAACGTCCTACCGTGCGGCTGATTTTAGACGTCCTGTGTCAGTCGTTTGTCGACGCAATGGCAGCGCGAGCTGCTTTCTCTCCACAGGCCCATCTGTTCCGCTATCACCTGCTGCACTTTGCTGAGCTACCCTCTGGTCAAGCTTCTGCATGGCTGGCTCGGCCGCTCAAGGTCGATGAGCGTATCGTACAGTTTATCCTGGGATCGTCGCAGGTCGACTCCCGTCTTGCTCCCTTTGTCAAGGTGTTGGAGCCCAAAGCCGCACCAGTCCTCAATGGCCAGGACGAAGTGGCGTCCCAGACCTGGCTGACGCTCACGCAGAACTACCTGGACAAAAAATTTCCGGAGTACGGCAAGCTCGTGTATAGTCTGCAAGGCCCCTGTCCCATGGAGCGCCGAGCCACTGCTGAAGCCCTGGCGCAGCAACTCGGTATGCTGCTCCTCCTGGTTGATCTTGACGCGCTGCTCAACGCGCCCCTCCCTGTAGAAACGGCGCTGCAACTGACCTTTCGTGAAGGTCTGCTGCAGCCTGCCGCCGTGTATGTCGAGCACTGCGACCGGCTGCTGGCTGACGATGACAAGAGCGCTATGGCGCGTACAGTGCTCTGCCAAACCATTGAGGAACTCTCCTGGCTGACCTTTCTTGCCAGTGTCTCTCCCTGGCAGCCTACCGAGGAGCTGGTCCGACGCCACATCTTTATCCGCGTGGAATCCCCTGCGGCGACGTTTGCACAGCGTACACACCTGTGGGAGAGCTGGCTCGACAACGGCCGGAGCACTGTAGCAGCCGCAGAGCTTACGGTACTGGCCAACACCTTTCGTTTCACCGCTGGCCAGATCCAGACCGCCTGCCACACGGCGAGAAACCTGGCCATTGCCCGTGATGGCGTGGACTATTGTATCGGTGTGCGTGACCTGTACGCCGCCTGCCGGCTGCTGTCCAACCAGAAACTCACTCAGTATGCCCAGAAGAGGCAACCAAAGTTCGGCTGGCACGATTTGATCTTGCCAGACGATCGCAAAGCCCAGCTGCGTGAAATTTGCCAGTGGATGCACTACCACCACGTCGTGTTTGGGGCGTGGGGCTTCGAGCGCAAGCTCTCTCTGGGCAAAGGCCTGAATGTGCTCTTTGCGGGTCCTTCCGGGACAGGCAAAACCATGGCGGCGGAGGTCATCGCCGGGGAACTGGGGCTGGAGCTCTACAAAATTGATCTGTCGATGATCGTGAGCAAGTACGTAGGTGAGACCGAGAAGAATCTGAGCCGCGTCTTCGCCGAGGCGGCGACCAGCAACGCCATACTGTTTTTTGACGAAGCCGACGCGCTGTTTGGTAAGCGTTCGGAAGTGAAGGATGCGCATGACCGCTACGCCAATATCGAGATCAATTACCTCTTGCAAAAGATGGAAGAGCACGAAGGTATGGTGATTCTGGCCACCAATCTGCAGAAAAACCTCGACGAGGCGTTCCTGCGACGTATGCAATTTGTGGTGGATTTTCCTGTCCCGGATGAGGTACACCGCCAACGCCTCTGGCACGCCGTGTTTCCGCCCGAAGCGCCGCTGGCGACGGATATCGATGTGGCTTTTCTAGCCCGGCGACTCAAACTCACCGGCGGCAACATCAAGAATATTGCCCTCAGCGCTGCGTTTCTGGCTGCCGAGCACACGGGCGTGATCGGCATGGAGCAGATCATGCTGGCCACCAAACGCGAATTTCAGAAGCTTGGCAAGGTGTGTGTCAGGTCGGATTTTGAACAGTACTATGATCTCGTGAAAGATCCGGAGGAGGTCGTATGATGATGGATCATGCCCTAGAGACTCAGGAAGACCTGCGCCAGGAGGTGGTGGAAGGCTTGCGCTATGTGCACCACCAGCTCGGCGCCAACACCAACAAGGCACTGGAAACCGCCTCGTTTCTGTATGCGCTCATCGAGCTGCTGATGCGCAAAGGGCTCCTCACTGAGGAGGAGCTGAATGCGCAAAAAGTCGACGTGGCCAAGCGCCTCGTGAGCAAATTCCGCGAGCTAGGCCTGGGCGCGGTGTTTCAAGACCCCGAGCACGACAAATACACGTTTGCCGAGCAAGAAGTGCAGATCGACTGTGAGAACCGCCTGCACCTTTGCAAGGCAGCCTGTTGTCGACTCAACTTCGCGCTGTCGCGGCAAGACCTCGAGGAAGGCATCATCAAATGGGACCTGGGCCGACCCTACATGATTGCTCATGATGCCGACGGGTATTGCCGCCATCTCGACCGTCGGGGCTGCGGCTGCACTGTCTATAGCAACCGTCCGGTGCCGTGCCGCGCCTACGACTGTCGCAAAGATAAGCGCATTTGGGCCAATTTTGAGCGGGGCGAGATCAATCCGCACCTGGAAGAGCTGTTTCAGGATGGCGTGGGTGACGCTCAGACCACCTGAATGTTCCCAGGGCACAACTGGTTTGTCTGGCTATGAAACAAGCAGCTACCCAAGAAGCAAAAAAACCTCCTGTCGTCCAGCGCCAGGTGAAAGAGGCCGCCGGGCCGACGCCGGCCGACCTCCAGCGAGATGCTACCTGGTCTCCAGGGAGTGAGCTGTCGTCGCCGCATCTCGCCGCCGCCGTGCTGGCACGACCGCCGGCCCAACGTGCGCCGATGCTCTTGCACCTGCAAAGGACCCAGGGCAACCGGTTTGTGCAACGAGTAATCGCTCATGTGCCAGTAGTGCAGGCGAAGCTGGAGGTCAGTGCTCCCCATGATGCCTACGAACGCGAGGCTGATGCCATAGCCGACCGCGTCATGCGCCTGCCGGCACCTGAGGAACGAGACAGCATGTGTACCACCTGCGCCCACAGCGCTGGTGGACTACAGCGCTCCCCCATCGCCCCAGTTGAGCCCATTCAGCGCGCTGGCAGTGGTGTGCCGTCGGTCTCGCCTCCCACTGCTGCCACCATCTACAATCCAGGCCCCGGACGTCCGCTCTCGCCGACCGTACGTGGCCACCTTGAGCCGCACCTCGGCGTCAGTCTGAGCCATGTCCGTGTCCACGATGATCCGGCTGCTACCCAGGCGGCGGCGAGCCTGCAGGCACGCGCCTTTACCCATGGCCATAACATCTTCCTCGGGCGTCATGAGTCCAGCGACAATGTCCGCTTGATGGCGCACGAAACGACCCACGTGGTGCAACAGGGCGCAGCCCCTGTGCAGCGGGCCTCCACCACCACGCACGTGCAGAGGACCGTGGCAGCAGGGGACGAGACGCTCATCCAGCGTGCCCCGGAGAACGCTGCCCCCACAGAGGATCCCGGGCTGCTAGACATCATCAGTAGCCCCGACGTTGCGACTGCCGCCTGGGCCTTGCTAGCGCGTTTTGCGCCTGTGCTGGTGCCCATTCTACGCCAGATCACGAACCGCGGCATTATCACTTATCTCGCCGATCTCATCCGGGGAGCTTTTGATCGGCTCTTTGGTGCCCTGGGGGGCGATCGGGGCGCACTCGACGGTCTTATGGCGACCTTCGGCGGCTTGCTCGGGGGTGTCGGCGAGATCCTGGGAGCCCTGGCCAGTGGAGACTGTCAGCCCCTGTTTAATGCTGTGGGGCGCCTGGGCGAGGTAGTCCAGCAGCTGGCCGGCGAAGCCTGGGACGCCATTGTGGCGTTTTTCCGCCCGATTGGCGATTTCTTCAGCGACCTGTGGCAATCCTTTGGCGTCCCAGTCATCGACTGGCTGAAGCGCGTCGCTGGCGACGTCTGGGACGGCATCCAGACGCTGGGCCGGCAGCTCTGGGACCTGACAAAGCCGGTGCGCGATGCGCTCAGTGCGGCCTGGACGTGGATCAAGAATCAACTCGGCATTGGCGAGGGGGAAGAAGGTCAGCAGGGACTCTTACAGTGGATTCAGGCCAAGGCCGCCGAGGCCTGGGATTGGGTCAAGGCCCAGATCGAGCCGGTCATCGCCCCCATGCGCGCTGCAGTAGATCGCATTCGCGCCATTCTGCCTCTGGACGCCATCCTCAACCTGCGCGAGACCGTGCGTGGCTGGCTGGGGAACGTCCGTGGCATGGTGCAGAACCTGCGGCAACCACAGGATGTGGTCCAGAACCAGGACTCTTTACGCAACGAAATCCTGCCGGCTGTGCTGGCCTCCGTGGTGGGCCTGCGGAGCAGCCTGGTAGGCGCCGGGCAATGGGTTGCCAGTCAGATCGGGGCGCTGCTGCAGACCGTGACAGGCTTTATAGAGAGCCTGCGGAGCAATGCTATCCTGGGACACCTGGCCGGCGTCATTAACTGGATTCAAGCTGGTGTGGTGAGCCTGGCGCAGTGGGCCCAAAGCACCGTGATGGATCTGTTCAGCTCCATTGGCAACGGGCTGGTGTACCTGTCACGGTTCATTGAACCCGTCCTGAACACGTTACAAAAAGTCATCTCGGTCCTTGGCGATGTGGTAAGCGAGCTCCCCGGGTTGGTCCTCGGGCCGTTCTGGAAAATGATCCCGGCCTGCATCCGTGAGCCGATTAAAAACTTCATTATCGAGCACATCCTGCGCAACATTCCGATCATCAGCACGTTCCTGGGCATCCCCGATATCTGGAGCAAGATTCAGAACCTGGTGCTCGACTTTCTGCGCCGGGTCTTCGTGCAGGGGGACCTGAGTGGTGCCGTGATGCAGGTGATCCGCTTCGTGCTGGAAGCCGCTGGCGTCAACGTCGATCTGTTCCTCAACATCCTGGCCAACGCTGCGGACGCCATTGAAACCATTATCATGGACCCGATGGCCTTTCTGCGGAATCTCTTTGGGGCGCTGCGTCAGGGGTTTAACCAGTTCGTCTCCAACATCGGCCAGCATCTTATCAGCGGGTTATTGGGCTGGCTGCTCGGTCCCCTGCAAGATATGGGTGTGACCCCTCCCAAAGAGCTCACGCTGATGAGTGTACTCGACCTGGTCCTGCAGATCCTGGGCATCAGTGCCGCCAAGCTACGCGAGAAAGCTGAAAAACTGATCGGGAAGAAGGCAGTGCGTGTTCTGGAAGAGGCCTGGCGATGGGTTAGTGCTCTCATACGTGGCGGACTGAGCGGGCTCTGGGAGGAGATCAAGACCCGTCTCTCGGATCTGTGGAACATTGTCATTGGTGGGATCTCCCAGTGGGTCACGGTGAACATTGTCAAGGCCGGGGTAGAGTGGTTAGCTAAACTGTCCAATCCAGTCGGCTGGGTCGTTGGGGCCATTCAGGTCATCTATGACGTCCTGAGCTTCTTCGTCAACCGCATCAATCAGATCTTGGGCCTGGTTAACGCCGTGGTCAGCTCCATTAAACAGATTGCCGAGGGCTCGATCGGCGCCGCTGCCAACTGGATCGAAGAGGCTATGGACCGTACCCTGCCGACGATCATCGCCTTCCTGGCTGATCTGGTCGGCATTAGTGACCCCGCTCCGAGTGTCCGCGACATCGTTAAGAGCATTCGAGAGAAGGTTGATAAGGCGCTGGACTGGCTGGTGGATAAGGCGAAGGCGATTGGGCAGCGCATCTTAGGCGCACTGGGGTTAGGAGGACGGGAAGAGAAGAAACCCGCAGCGGCCGAGCCAGATGTTCCAGCGGTGACATTCACTGCCGCGGGCGAATCGCATCGACTGTGGACTGAGTTGGAGGGAGGTAGACCGGTTTTAATGATCGCCAGTAATGGAGCACCGTTTGATACATTTATGGCTGATCTTGAAGAACGCGTGAAAAACTTGTCAGATGAACAAAAGAAGACTGAGCTGCAAAGCAAAATACCCCAGGCGAGACAGATAGCAAACGAAACTAAAATTGATTTTGCCAAAGTCGCAGAACTTCTGAGAGCAGACAAACCTAACGAAGCAGGACCGAAGAAGGAAGAAGTTTCAGATGACGAGCAAAGATTGGCCAATCTCTTGCAGAGCATATTAGAGAACTTACCGAAAAAAGAGACTGGCGAAGTCGATAAGGCCAAAGATGCATTTAAAACACGTTTATTCAGCAGAAGAGAACTTGAAGAGATTTTAGAAATTAGTAAGACAATGGCTAATGAGCGTACTAACCTATGGATGCAGCAAGGTATTCTCTACAAGCTTTCTTCGAGCGCTTTTGATCCTTTAACTCTATACTCCTTTGATCAAGATAAGGCGGGGCAACGAGAAGTTAACCCAAATAACCGCAGAAAGTATGGATACATAAATCCAGCAAAGGACTCAGATATAGGATTGCAAATTTTGAGCAAGGGGCTTCGCACTGATTCTCCCCAACCTATTCTTAAGGACGATGCCGCCTATCATAGAACCCAGGCGAAATATGACAGCCAACGCCCAGGCTCTCGCTATCAAAACTTTGGCTACGTTGTAGCCATTCTTGGTCACAAAGACCCTGGAGCTTCCGGGCACTGGAACCGTACTGGACACACACAGTCGAAGAATGACAATACGCAATGGAATAGAGATCCGGCGAACTATCAGGGCCCTGAACACGAAATTGAATCGGCTGCGTCGGGTCCCGAAGCGGAACGCTACCGTGTCCCGTCAAAGGAGATTGGTAGCCATCCTGAATGGTTGTGAGAGTCACTGAGTGATTATCAGGCAACTTGTTCAGTGTCTCTCTGGTTATTAATTCGAAAGGACGGAAAAGACTTATGGAAGTTACAACTATTGCATTAGCAATTCAAAATTCCTGGAGTGAAATCGAGGAGTGGCATAGAGCAAATGCTCCTCGTCTTCTAGAGAATTTACAGGATGGAGCTTCGGACCAGCAAATCGACGAATTCGAAGCTGCTACTGGAGTATCATTACCTGAGGATTATAAGGCGTCGCTCAAGTTGCACAACGGCGATGTATACATTTATGACTACCAGTATCTTAGTCTGGATGGTGTACTGAATAAATGGTTGATGATGACACATCTCAGTGCGGACGGAGTTTTCGATGGCAGAAATCCTGTTGATGCGGGTGGGGGAGTCATCCAAAACACTTGGTGGCAACGGGGTTGGGTTCCTTTTGCAGTAGATGGAGGTGGTAACATGATCTGTATTGACCTGGCACCGGCTGCAAATGGTATTGTAGGGCAGCTCCTTTATATGGAGCTTCAGTCTGGGCCAGGTATTAGTCAGTACAAGTCTTTCCGTGAGTGGCTAGAACGTTACAGAGATGATCTCCATAGAGGGTTCTATACAGTAGATGAAGATGGTTATCTTGTTGAAAGGAACGATTCATAGATACGATGGAACAGCTCCTCAAGGAAAAGCTCAGAGAGCTACATGCTTTGTCCAAGGGAATCTGAGATCATTAGCATAGAACTCAGGTTGAAGCCATCTGTTTTGTAATCCTCACATAATGAAATTTTTTATGAAAGAACTCGAATCCCGCAGCAAGTCTCCAAGTCCACCAAGTAAAGCCGTACCATCTACCACGCATCCTCCGACGGTGGAGCAGCTACGTGCCATGGCCACCAGTGAGCTAGTCAAAATGCTGCTGAGCCCGGAGATGTCACGGCCCATGAACAGTGTGTTACGTGAGCAGATCATCAGAGTTCTGCAGGAACGAGAAGGCAACGCCTTTGTCCAGGGGCTGTTGAGGACTGCCGCTGGCAAGAAATAGCCGGAGAATGTACTACGATGGAATGGCCTCTCGTCTCGTGCATCATGCCCACTTACAACCGCAGGCACTTTGTGCCGCAGGCTATCAGGTATTTTCTGCGCCAGGATTACCCGCAGAAGGAATTAGTCATCCTGGATGACGGCACGGACAAAATCGGCGATCTCATCCCAGCGGTGTCAGAAATTCGATACGTAGCTTTACCCGCAAAACTGACGGTCGGTGAGAAGCGCAACCTCGCTGTGGAGACTAGCCGTGGCGACATCATCGTGCACTGGGACGATGACGATTGGATGCATCCACGGCGCATCAGCTATCAAGTCGAGCCCCTGCTGCAGGCCCAGGCCGATATCAGCGGCATCAACAAAGTGCTGTTCTATGATTTGCGCACGGGCAAGACCTGGCTCTACGAGTATCCCGAGCAGCAAGCCTGGCTCTATGGTGGCAGCCTGTGCTACCGCAAGGCCTTCTGGGCGCAGAAGAAGTTTGACCGGCTCAATGTCGGTGAAGACACCAAATTCGTCTGGACGCAGCCGCTGGGCACCATGCTGGCTCTGCCGGATGCGACGTTCTACGTGGCCATGATCCACGCCCACAACACATCTGGCAAGTCCTTAACTGGTCCATGGTGGCACAGGTGGAAAGGCGAAAGCGTCCAATCCCTGATGCAAGACGATTGGGACTTTTACGTGCCCTTGCATGCCGAGTCAGCGTCAGTATCGCCGCGGCCGCCGCCGCCAGTGGCCCTGGTGTCGGCAGCGGCTGGTATTGGAGACATCTTACGCATTACGCCACTCATACGGGTGTTTGCCAGCTTGGGATATCAGGTCGATGTCCTGCTAGCGCCGGACTATCCTGACGTCGTCACGCTGCTCGAGGGGGCGCCAGAAATTCGGCGCCTGTATACCGTGCCGGGGCCGAAGGCGAGCCAACCACCACAAGCCCCCCCGCCCGAGTTGCGCCACGAGGTCTACGACGTCGCGACGTTTACCGTCTGGAGCGCCCCGTGGCAGCGCTTCGTCCGGGCGCGGCAGACGTTCGCTTTTGCCCCGTCGCAGTGGCTGCAAGAGGGCGATAGCGCCTGCGTTGCGTACATCGCCAGAGCTGTGGGATGGAACGATCCTCTGCCAGCCCCTTTCGCACTCCCGTCGACGCGCCGCTTTGGGCTGGCGCCCAATACCGTAGCCCTGCATCCCGGATGCAAGCCCGATTGGCCGTGGAAAAAGTGGCATGGCTTTGCAGAACTGGCCCGACTGTTGCCCAACGTCGCCCTGATCGGCACACCCGCAGACGTCGACAACGCGCCGACCTATTTCCGTATGGCGTTTGATTGGCCCAAGCACGTCAGCAATTTTATTGGGACACTGAGTTTGCAGGATACGGCGGCCTTACTCCGCGAGTGTGCAGCGTTGGTGTCGAATGACTCGGGCCTGATGCATTTAGGCGTGGCACTGGGCATTCCGACGTTTGGCATCTTTGGCATCACGAGCCCACAGCGTGAAGTCATCCCAGCCGAGCACATGTTCCCCATTACCAAAGGCCTGCCATGTGAACCAGCCTGCCGGCAAGAGCCGTGGGGACGACGCGACTGTGCCCAGCATCTCGCCTGCCTCAAATCCCTGACAGCCCAGGAAGTGTTCGCCAAGATCCAGCAGGTCATCCCAGCGCATACGCCCGCTGTGGTGAGTCGAATCACGGAGCCGAAGACTATGGACACCCTCAACGTCATGTATTACGGCTATGTCTTTGATGCATCAGGCTATGGGCAGGCGGCTCGGGCCTACATTCATGCCTTACACAGCGTCGGGATCAATCTATCTGTCGTTGATCTGACCAACCGCACGAGACAAGTGCAGGATGCCCTCGTCGCCTCACTCGTGGGCAAACCGCTCACGCCCGACGTGCACCTCTTCCACGGTATTCCACCCGAATGGGCGCGTCTGGCCTTTCGTCTGCCCAATGCCATCGGCATGACGGTCTGGGAAACCGACACCATGCCGACCCAATGGCGGAACATTCTCAACCACGCGCTCGAAGTGTGGCTGCCGTGTGAGTTCAATGTGGCAGTCTTCCACGCGGCTTTAGATAGGCCGATCTTTAAGCTCCCCCACACCCTTTTCCCCGCCCCGAATGCAGCACCAGGTCTCGACGCCCATCAGTTTCTGCCCATTGCTGAGGACGATTGGGTGTTTTACAGCATCTTTGAATGGCAGGACCGGAAGGGCCCAAGGGAACTCCTCGAGACCTACTTGCGTGCTTTTCCTACGGCTACAGATACACTCCTGGTGCTCAAGACCAATCCCGGCGCTGCGCAGGTGGCGCACCAGGCTGTAGCCACGCTGCGGCAGCAGGTATGCTCGGAAGCCCGCGTGGAAGTGCGCTGCGAGGTATGGGATGAAGCGCACCTTGCCGCCTTACAGGCGCGTGGTGATTGCTATGTGTCCCTGCACAGGGGCGAGGGTTGGGGCTATCCGCTCTTTGAAGCGGCCAGCAGGGGGACGCCGGTCATTGCCACGAACTATGCCGGCCCGCTGGAATACCTGCATCCGCACAGCCATCATTTGGTGAGGTGGAGTTCCAGCGCGGTACGACAACCGTACATTTACTACAGCCCGCGAATGCACTGGGCCGATCCCGATCTGAATCACGCGGCGGAGCTGATGCGCAGGGTATACGAAAACCGTGACTCTGCGAGAGAGCGGGCTGCCAAGGCCGCCGAATTGATCCAGGAGAATTACTCGCTGGAAAAGATTGGGACGCTGGCGAGAAGCAGACTATTGAACTTGCTTCAGCGGACCAACCCGAGGAGGTCCGCGAGGCTTATACAAATAGAACGCAGGCAGAGGCTGAACCCGCCCATCCCGATTCCCGGTGACTGGTACGATCAAGATTACTTCGAGAACGGTCTGAAGAGCAACTGGGCGCACGGCTATTCCTGGACGCTCTTTGCCAGTCTGTTCCAGGAGACCGCGCAGTTCCTGACCGAGTTCTTCAGCGAAGCCGACTCCTTCCTCGACATTGGCTGCGCGAAGGGCTTTCTGGTGCGGGCGCTGCACGAGAGGCGGAAGGAGGGCTGCGGCTTTGACCATAGCCGGTGGGCGATTGACCAGGCTGATGCAGTAGCGAAGCCGTTTCTGCGGCTGGCCAGTGTGGATGAGGTGCATTTTGACCGCCAGTTCGATGTGCTGCTGGCCTTGTCGATGCTGGAAAGCCTGACTGAAGGGCAGCTCCAGGCGTTTCTGACGCGTGCCCGGGCGTGGACGCGCCAGGCGTTCTTCGCCACCATCACCACACTGCCGCCAGCGGTGGAACGGCAGGCCGCAAGCCGGCCCGACTGCGATCTGTCGCACGTTACGATGCAGCCCCGCGCATGGTGGCAGGCGGCATTTCTGCGCGCCGGGTGGCGCCAGGATTAC